>Ga0098065_1000416_pt1 | contig 20428 bp, 18 predicted proteins | sample 25_taG_FD_75062 | JGI IMG/M metagenome (GOLD analysis project Ga0098065, IMG submission 75062) | Marine viral communities from Cariaco Basin, Caribbean Sea - 25_WHOI_OMZ | ecosystem: Environmental > Aquatic > Marine > Oceanic | place: Caribbean Sea: Cariaco Basin | collected 2014-11-08 | reverse complement strand
TCCATTGCGACATCGAGATTGCGACCGGTCTGCTGCAGCGGTCCGGCGCTGAAGTCGGTGCCGGGGCGTTCGGTCATGGCGTAGGCGCGGGTAGGATGGTGTTCGCCGAAAACGGGCATGCTGCGGGCCTGGGCGAAGTCTTTCTTGAAGCCGGTAGTGTTGACGTTGGCAAGGTTATTGGCATGGGCCTGCTGCGCCATCATGTTCTGCTTGGCTCCGGACATGCCGATGTAGATGGATTTATCCATGGGAAAACTCCTGCCGGAAATCTGACGTTCATTCGTCGTTTTCCTGGTTCTTGCAGGAGTCGTGCCAAAAACTTAGTTGGCGTTTTTGGCGGGGAAAGGGAATTGTTGTACGGGACCAAAGCTCGGTGCCGAGCCGGAGCATGGTGGTCCTTTTTCTCCACCGCAATTCACGGTCCATCCCTGGACCGGCCTTGCTCCGCGCCATCCCTGGCGCTGTTGCGAAAAAGGACCACCACACTCCGTCTCTATGGTCTGCTGTGATAACACTACTAAAACAGCGGCAACAACCAGCCGTGAAACAATCGCCTGAAGATCCCGCTGGGATCATCAGGCCAGCACGGGGTTCATAAGGTCCCGGGGGTCAGGGGCTCTTTCGTAGCAGCGCCATGGATGGCGCGGAGCAAGGCCGGCCCAGGGACGGGCCGTGAATTGCGGCGAAGAAAGAGCCCCTGACCCCCGGGGCCCTCCACCATACGTATCAGACAAGCCCAGTTAGCGTATCGCCTCAATCATCCACTGAGTTAACGAAGGTTGATAATGGTCTGAGTCACCGCATCCGAAGTCTCAATGGTCTTGGCATTGGCCTGGTAGTTACGCTGGGCAATAATCAGGTTCACCAGTTCCTGCGACAGGTCCACGTTGGACTCCTCCACCGAACTTGCGGAAATCGAACCCAGAGTACCCGTACTCGGCGCGCCGAAAATCGGCTGGCCAGACTCGAAGGTTTCCACCCAGTTGGTATCTCCGACCGGCGACAGGCCGTCAGCATTGGCAAAGGTCGCCAGTGAAACCTGCCCCAGGTTCTGGGACTGACCATTGGAATAACGGGCAAAGATAACCCCTTCTCCGGATACATCCAGGCCTGACAGGCGGCCAGTGGTATAACCGTTCTGCCGCTGATCAACGACACCAAACGAAGAGCCGTACTGCGTAGTCTCGTTCATGTTAATGGCAAAGTTCGAGGACACGGGGGGATCGGCAATCGGCAGCTGGCCGCCGTTGGCGATGGGCAGCGGACCGTCCGAACCATTGGGCTGGCCTGACTGATCTTTCGGTGTCCAGTTGGAGATCAGCACCTGCCCGTCAGGATCACCATCCACCGATGCGATACTGCCGTCGCTGTTGAACTCCAGTTCATAGCGGGCCCGGGTCGGCTCCCCGGTTGTGAAAGGGGGGTCCCCGACGTCTTCACCATCAATCTGGATATACATTGCCCAGACACTTTCACCACCGGTAACCGGCTCCTTCACAAAGTACTGGGTCATGGTATGAGGATTACCCAGACTATCGTAGATGGTCGAAGACGTAGCATGGTTGTAGGTGCGCTGGTCTTCCGGATTGAACGTATTGGTTCGGGTCACAGAAGGATCTGCCGTAGCCAGGAGTCCGTCCGTGCCATTGGCGGAACTGACCGTTACGGTCCTGTCCAGGACCAGCTCGTTAACCTGCCCACGAACGCTTTCATCAAGGATCGCGGCACCGGAGCCATCCTGATCAAGGTTGCCATCATCATCCACCCGCGAGATATCCAGGTCATTACCACGACTGTCAATCAGCCTCAGCTGCCCACCCTGGTTGGTCGCATTGATGGTATTCAGTGGAGAAGCATTGATTGCGTCCTGTAGCCAGCTCAGCGCTTCCCCCGCGTCGGCCACGTCCGGTGCGCCGGGAATGCTGAAGTCAGTGCCCTGGATGCGGAAATTGGTATCCGGCTGAATCAGGGCCGGGTCAATATCATAAGTCGTGCGCGCTGACGCCGTTACCCCGGGAAGCTCATTGAGCTGTTCAGCGATCTCCCGTGCTTGCTGGTCACCGTTAAACGTAAGTTCGCTGGTGCGATTATCGTCGTAGGTAAAGGTCAGGGTATCTTCTTCAGCCGGGTTGGTAGCGTCCGAAGGGTCAAGCGCATTCACTTCATAGGACTGCCGGATCACTTCCAGCACAGACTCACGGGAATCCAGGTTCACCTCGGAATCAAACCGGGTGGTCCGCCTTGGCGCCAGGTTGTCTGTATCTATCTGCAGGTCCCCGCGAACACCACTGAGATTACCATCGCCGTCGGCCTGGTAACCCTGCACTTTCATGGACTGGCTGTTCACCACAAAGCCATCCTTGTCGATGCTGAACTGGCCCGCGCGGGAGTACTGTACCTGGCCGTTGTTGCTCAGCACGAAGAAGCCATCGCCATCAATCGCCATATCCAGGCCATTCTGGGTGCCGCTAATCGAACCCTGGGCGAAGCTCTGTTTGATGTCCTGAACCTTCACGCCGCTGCCCACCGACATCTTGCCGGAACTCAGGAAGCCGCTGGAGTAAAGGTCGCCGAACTGGGCCTTGCTGCCCTTGAAACCGACTGTGCTGGCGTTGGCAATGTTGTTGCCGGTAACGTCCAGGTCAACCTGTGAGGCACGAAGCCCGCTGAGTCCGATATTAAATGCCATGGTTCAACCTCACTCAGTTGACTTGTTGTACGTCCGACAGGGGAATCGACCCCATGCCGGCAAGGTTAAGCGTAATGCTGCCGCCCTGGCCCAGTGACACACTGTCCACGTTTGCGCTCATCAGGGTCAGCAGCTGTTCTGTGCCCTGGGGGTAACTGCCCTGGGCGGTGACGTAGTAGCGACCGGGCGGCAAGGGATTGCCGTTGCCGTCTTCACCATCCCAGGTGAAGGCCTGTTGGCCGGCAGAGGCCTGGCCCAGGTCAAGCTGGCGTACCATCTCGCCGGCGGAATTTTCGATATTGATTCTCAGGCCACCGGTGCTGGATGGCACGCTCACCACACCTTTCATCTCACCGTCCTGTCCCAGGGTGCCGAAGTTGGCTGGCGCCAGCACACTCTTGCCTACCATGGCTGACGCCTGCAGGGCCTGGGAGGAACGGAATTCGCCGACAACGTCACCAACCGTTGAACTCAGGTTCTGCATTTCCTCCAGCGAACTGAACTGGGCCAGGTCGGCAATGAATTCGCCGTTGCCCTTGGGCTCCAGCGGGTTCTGGTTCTTGAGCTGGGCAATCATCAGTTCCATGAACTCGTTCTTGCCCAACTCCTCACTACCGGCACCCTTGCTCTCCTGCCTGGTACGGTATTCCGCAAGCACGTCGGCCGTTGAGGTGGTGTTATTTACAATGCTCATTGGTCATTTCCCCGAACAAGAATCACTGGCCTGTTACTGCTGCCCAAGGGTGAGCACGCGCTGCATCATGGTCTTGGCGGCGTTCATCACATCCACGTTCATCTGGAAGCTGCGGGACGACGACATCATGTCAGCCATTTCCTCCACCACGTTCACGTTGGGGTAGAAAACGTACCCCTCCTCATTGGCAGCGGGGTGATGCGGCTCGTAACGCATTTGCAGCTCTTCCTGGCTTTCAACGATGCCTTCAACGGTAACGCCGGTGCCCTGCTCCTGGCCAAAACGGAAGTGGCCGCTTGACTGGTCCGGGTTGAGCAGCTGTTGCTGGATAGCGGCAAACACCGGCTTACGGGCGCGATAGGTTTGATCGACGCTGGAACTGGCCGTCTCGGCGTTGGCAATGTTCGATGCTGTCGTGTTCAACCGCAGTTGCTGAGCGGTCATGCCGGAGCCGGCGATATCAAAGATGTTTCCCAGGGACATGCGATTTCTCCTCTGTTTCCGGTGGCCGGCTTATTCGCCTTTGATGGCCTTGCTCAGGCCGGAAAACTTGCTGCTCAAAAACTCGAAACTGGCCTGGAAGTCCATGGCGTTGCGCATGAACCGGGTCTGTTCCTGCTGGGCGTCTACGGTGTTACCGTCAAGGGAGGGTTGGTGCGGCGTGCGATAGAGCAGCTCGGGACTGCCCCCGGAACCGGAAACGTCCATGTGGGAGGGATGGGTACGGGCCATTCCCTCTCCCTGTGACGCCTCGGTTGCCTGCTTCAGCATGGACTGAAAGTCCACATCACGGGCCTTGTAGCCCGGGGTGTCGGCGTTGGCCAGGTTATTCGCCAGCACCTGGGCCCGCTGACTGCGAGCGGCCAGTGCGTGCTCATGGATACCCAGGGCCTTGTCGAAGGTGATTGCCATAATGCCTCCAGTAACTGCACTACCCTGCCGCTTGTTGCCGGTCAGGGGTCTTTGCAGAGTAAGAAGCAATGACAGTGCCAGAGTTATGGGAAATCTATTTTATTATTTTATTTCATTGACTTAACGGTATACAGCCAATACGGAGAGGCAATGCAGGAGATCGATGGTAGCAGGAGCGGCAACCCCTTTCCCTTGCCGCAGACAGGCGGGCCCCTGCAAGCTATTGGGGCCAGCGGGACGTAAATTCACTGATTTCCGGCCGGGGCACCGGCGGCTTTTCCGAGTCAACAGTACCCACATAAATGAAGCCCACGATGGACTCCCTGTCCCCCAGGCCCAGCCCTTTACACACCTGGTCGTTATCCGACACTTCACCCGAGCGCCACATGGCGCCGTAACCTTCGGCCTGCAGTGCCAGCACCAGGTAGGCGGCGCTGGCTGCGCAGGCATACTCCTGCTCATACTCAGGCACCTTTGGGTGTGATACCGGGGAGGCAATGGCCACCAGAACCATGGGCGCGCGCAGCGGCGCCTTGCGCAGTTTTTGCCGTTGGGCGTCGCTGGCACCTGCCGGGGCGCTGGCCTCGAAAAGTTCGCCCAGGCGCTCCAGGCCCTCCCCTTCAATAACCAGGTAGCGCCAGGGTCGCAGCAGGGCGTGGTCCGGCGCCCTGGCAGCACAGGCCAGCGCCAGGTCCAGCACGTCCTGCGGCGGCGCCGGTGCTTTCAGGCGGGGTTCAGAACTACGATTGAGCAGAGCCTCGGTTATGCTGTGCATAGTCAGCTGTTATCTCCCGCTGTGTGAAACCGCACCGGATTGTCCGCCCTCGCCGTTACTGGTAATCTCATCGGCTGGATTCAGGACACTTCCGCTGGAACCGTAACCGTCACCAGCGAAAATAACAAGACTGCCGCGCCACCCCGGCCGGCACCGGAATCCACGATCACGATCCGTCTTCCACAGGGACGAAGCATGTCAGGGTTTGTAAGCACGCCGGATACCAGCCGCAAGTCCCGCGCGGATTCTACGCCGGAAGACGCGCCTCAGGCGATCCCGCCACTACCGGATTTCAACGGCCGGGTGCTCGGTGCCGCGGCCTTCTGCGGCATCATCGTTGCCGGCGTTGTGGATGGCATTTTTCCCGAGTCCCTGCTTTGGTTACTGGCCGCCGGTGTCTTCTGGCCCCACACAATCCTGTTCCTCAGCCGCAAGCTGGGTGCCGACCGCCAGCCCCGCATCCGTCAGTACCTGTTACTGGTAGAGTGCATCTCCGGTGGCCTGGTCATCGGCCTCACCGGCCTGACACCCGTGCCCTCCCTGGCCATGGCGCTGATGCTTATGTTCAGCTGCCTGATTGTTGGCGGCCTATACCTCTGGTTCTACGGTACCCTGTTGCTGGTTGCGGCCGCCGGCCTGGTGGTGGGCCTGCTGGGCGTCACCGAGGACTTCACCACGCCCCTGCTGACCAGCCTGGTCTCACTTGCGGGTACCGGGCTCTACATCTGCGTAACCGCCTTCTACACCCACCAGCAGGCCCGCATCCTGCTGGCCGCCAAGACCCAGATCCAGAAGCAGCGGGAGCAGTCCATTGCCCTGTCGGACAAGCTCTCGAAGTACCTGTCACCCCAGGTCTGGCAGTCCATCTTTACCGGTGAACGGGACGTGCGGCTGGAAACCCGCCGCAAGAAGCTGAGCGTTTTCTTCTCTGACATAAAGGGCTTTACCGACCTGTCCGAGGAAATGGAACCGGAAGCCCTCACCGAATTGCTCAACAACTACTTCAACGAAATGTCAGAAGTCGCCCTGCGATATGGCGGCACCATCGACAAATTTGTGGGTGACTCCATCATGATCTTCTTTGGTGACCCGTCATCCCGGGGCCAGAAGGAAGATGCCCTGGCCTGCGTATCCATGGCCGTCGACATGCGCAATCATATGAAAATCATGCGTCAGCGCTGGCGCAGCCAGGGTATCCGCACCCCGCTGGAAATTCGTATGGGCATCAGTTCCGGGTTTGTTACCGTGGGCAACTTCGGCGCCGAAAACCGTATGGACTACACCATCATCGGCAAGGAAGTAAACCTGGCCAGCCGGCTGGAGCAACTGGCGGAGCCTGGGCAGATCCTGGTTTCCTACGAAACCTTCTCGCTGATCAAGGAGCGGATCATGTGCCGGGACAAGGGGGAAATTACCGTGAAGGGCTTCGGTCGCCCGGTGGCCATCTATGAGGTCATCGACTTCCGCCGCGACCTTGGCCCCAACCGCAGCTTCCTGGAGCATGAACACGCAGGCTTTGCCATGTACCTGGATTCCGGCAAGATTGCGGACAACGACCGCAAGGCCATACTGCAAGCCCTTGAGGAGGCCGCTGAACGGCTGCGGGTTGAAGAGGAGTCCGAGCAGACCTGAACTGCCCGACTTGCCAGAACACCCCCTCAGTTTACTGCCGCACCAGCCTCATTCGCGGTGCCTCACCCGGATCGGTACTGCGCCAGGGGTTGATGTCCAGCCCGCCACGGCGGGTATACCTGGCGCTCACCACAAGGTGCTCTGGCTGACACCGCTGCATCAGGTCGGTAAAGACGGTTTCCACACAGTGCTCATGGAAATCCTGCTTCTGGCGAAAACCCACCACATATTGCAGCAACGCTGAGCGGTCAATAGCGGGGCCGGTGTACTCCACCAGCAGAGACCCCCAGTCGGGCTGACCGGTCACCGGGCAGTTGCTCTTCAGCAAATGGGAGCAAAGACTCTCGGTTACCGTTTCGCCGCTCGCCTTCAATACCTCGGGGCAATAGTCATAGCCCACGCTACTGACAGGCTCGTCATCAATCAGGATCGCCCCCGGGGGACGCCCTTCTGCTGTCATGCCCCGGTCAACGCTATAGAGGCTCACCGCCACCTGGGCACCACAGGCACTGGAGAGGTCTCGCTCGATGGTCTCCCTCACCTGGTCATGGCTGGAGAAAACCTCCTGGTTCAGGGAGTTCAGGTAGAGCTTCAGGGACTTGGATTCGATCAGCGACGGCGACGCGGCCGGCACGCGGAACTCACCCCACGCCACCACCGGTACACCACCAGGGCGCAGCCAGGACAGCTCCCATGCCTGCCACAGGTCATCGCCGAACCAGGGCCACCGGCCGTCCTCCAACCCGATACGGCGACGGTTATCATCCCGCGGCACCGGGAACAGCAGCTCCGGTGCATAGCGATCAGGGTACTCACTGGACTTGCCCAGGGGGGCATGGTCAAGGGCCATGACAACTCCTCAGTGACGTATGCCCTTGCCCCGTTGCAGCATGCGCAGGGACACCACGGACAGAATGACGATAAACACCAGGATCATGCCCAGTGCCACATAGGGATTCACATCCGATACACCCAGAATGCCGTAGCGGAAGGCATTCACCATGTACAGGATCGGATTGATCATCGACACGCCCTGCCAGAACTCCGGCAGCAGCTCGATGGAATAGAATACGCCACCAAGGTAGGTCAGCGGCGTGAGCACGAAGGTTGGTACGATGGAAATGTCATCGAACTTGGTCGCCAGCATGGCGTTGATAAAGCCCCCCAGCGCAAACAGTGCCGAGGTAAGAAACACGGTCAGCACCATCATCGGCAGGTTATGGATCTGCAACCGGGTAAACGCCAGCGACAACAGGGTAACAATCAGGCCGATACCCAGTCCCCGGGCCATGCCACCGACCACATAGCCGGCGAGGATCGTCCAGTTCGGTGTCGGTGACACCAGCAGTTCCTCAATGCTGCGCTGGAACTTCATGCTAAAGAAAGATGACACGACATTGGCGTAGGTGCTTGTAATAACAGACATCATGATCAGGCCAGGCACGATGAATGACATATAGTCAAAGCCACCCATCGACCCAATCCGTGAGCCGATCAGATTGCCGAAAATGATGAAGTACAACGTCATGGTCACTGCCGGCGGCAACAGGGTCTGCGGCCAGATCCGGGTAAACCGGCGGATTTCCCGGACAACAATGGTCAGGAATGCGGTCAGGATTGCACTGGCTGTCACGGGGTCACCTCCCCCTGACGGGCGTTGTCTTCCACCATACGCAGGAACAGCTCCTCAAGCCGGTTGGACTTGGTCCTCATACTCAGTACCCGGATGCCCTGTTGATCAAGCTGGGCAAACACGCCGTTGAGCCCCTGACTCTTTTCCACGTCAACCTCGACAGCCCCCTCGCCATCAAGGCGGGTCTCGAAGCCCTCAAGCACCGGGGCAGTGGCCAGGGACTGGTCGGTGTCGAGGATAAAGGTTTCCACGTGCAACTGGGTCAGCAACTCTTTCTTGCTGGTGTGTCGCAGAATCTCGCCATGATCAATAATGGCGATGTTGCGGCACAGGGCTTCCGCCTCTTCCAGGTAATGGGTGGTCAGGATAATCGTGGTGCCGTTGCGGTTCATTTCTTCCAGGAAGGCCCACATCGACCGGCGCAACTCGATATCCACGCCGGCAGTCGGTTCGTCCAGGATCAACAACCTTGGCTCATGGACCAGCGCCCGTGCGATCATCAGCCGGCGCTTCATACCCCCGGAGAGCATCCGGGCAGGCGTGTCCTTCTTGTCCCACAGGCCAAGCTTTCTGAGATAACGCTCTGCAGACGCCCGCGCCTTGCGCAGTGGAATTCCGTAATACCCGGCCTGGGTAGTAACGATGTCAAACACCTTCTCGAACTGGTTGAAGTTGAACTCCTGGGGCACGACACCCAGGTTCAGCTTGGCGCCAGCCAGGTCAGTGTCGATGTCGTGACCGAACACCCGCACCTTGCCGGCCGACTTGTTCACCAGCGAACACACAATCCCCAGGGTGGTGGACTTGCCAGCCCCGTTCGGGCCCAGCAGGGCAAAGAAATCCCCTTCACGCACACGCAGGTCGATGCCTTTCAGGGCTTCAAACCCGCTGCCGTAACGTTTCTTCAAACCTTCGATTTCAAGGGCCCAGGTAGCTGGCGCTTCCTGGTTGGCTTGGACTGTCATCAAAAATACCGGCGGGGAGGTGAGTTTAAGAAAGCGCTATATCTTGAGCCAAACCGGGGAAAATTCAAGGGTAGCCCGCTAACAACTGCCGCCAGTGGGTAACGGGGTTCCAGGAACAGGCCCGGCCGGAACGGCCGGGCGGGAGGTCAGGCGCCTACCAGTCGACGCAGGTTCCAGCGGCTCTCGACGCCGGTAATATCGTACCTGGCCGGGTCGAGGCCGTCGGTACCGTTGGGCAGGCAACCTTCCACCCTCAGGCTCTGCTCCACGGGGCGTCCCTCGTTGCAGGTGGCAAGGTTAACCATCTTTGCCGCTTTCAGGGGTTGCTGGCCAACATCGGTCATGACCATGACCTTGGGCATCAGCCTGCGTTTGGGTGAATGCGACACCACAACCCCTCGCTGGCCATTGGTCAGCTGGACCAGGGTCCCGATGGGATAGATGCCGATGGACTGGATAAACTGTTCCACCAGGTCTTCCTGGAACTCCACATTGCGCAATTCAAACAGCTGGCTTACCGCCTGGGCAGGAGACAGTGGCTGATAGCCTTCACGGGGTGCAATCAGGGTCTCGTAATAATCCACCAGACCAGCGATCTTGGCCAGTAGCGGGATGCGGTCACCCCGAACCCCCGCCGGAAAGCCCGAGCCATTGTGGCGTTCCCGGTGACCTCGCACCACCGCGACCACTGCGCGGGATAGACCCGCTTCTTCCAGTCGCCGTGCGCCAAGTTCGACGTAGGTCCGGTACTGCTGGTACTGGTCAGCATCCAGCTGATGCTCGTTGAACAGTAACGCCCGGGGCAACTCAGCCTTGCCGATATGGGCCAGCAGGCATCCGGTGGCCAGGGTGGTCAGCAACGGCTCATCCAGGCCCAGGTGGCGACCCAGCACCAGCGCCCATACCGCGGCCTTGAGGGAGTGGCGATAGCTATGGTCGTCCTGCTCGCGTACCCGGGCCAGCCAAAGCAGGGCATCCGGGTTACGCAGCACACTGGCGGTCATCTGGCGGGCAACCTTCGAGACCGGGCGCAGATCAGGCACCATATCATTATCAAGGCTGCCCGCTACCTTCCGGATTGCGTCCTCCGCTGACCGGAGCAGGTTACGGCTGGCGCGCAACTCGCGCTGTAGCGAACGTGTGGGCTGGTGGCGAACCGGGTTTTTCAGCTGAATAGGCGGCAGTTCGAGGATATCCTGCTGTCGCACCTTGCGACTGGTGCGGCGGGCAAAGCTGGGCGCGCCGGCCTGGTCATATTCCAGGCTGTCCCGACCCTCGGCCACATCCACCATGACCCAGCGACAGTGGGAAATCAGCGCACGGATATCGTCCTGCGAGCGAATGTAGAAACCCTGGATCGGAAAGGGCGTCAGGTGCCATGGGCGGTCAAGGTCCGAGACAAACATCCCGACCTCAAGGTCCTGCGCGTTAACCTTTTTCTGGGTTACACCCACCTTCCACCTCTGACCTGCCTGTTTCTCGACAACATCCATTGTCGCCACCTCTCTGTCGCTAGTCCATTACAACCGGATGGAAAACCGTTACCAGACAACTACGTTTGGTTACTTTTATTGTCCTTCTGCAATATAGCGTAATACCGTGACAAGCATCACAACCCGGCTACGGAAGAGAGAGGTGTCCGATTAAAGGTGGCGTTCGGCGGATCAGTGGTCAGCGAACTGCAACCCGAACCCGTCTACCGTCAGCCGCACCACCACCATGCGCAGTTCCGGGGCCGGCACGGGCAATCCCTGAACCTGCACCGTCACCACATCCCCCAATTCGGGCCTGAAGTCGTCTTCCTCTACTACCACGAATACACCGCCATCAGAGATATCGCGGGTGGCGAAGTGACGCGTGCCAAGGGTGTCATGGACAACACTCACCCTGGCATTGAGTGCGGTACGGATATGTTCACGTCGATCCGGCTGTGTCATGGCTCTCTGGCGCCTGCCTGAAGTTTGTTGAATATGCATCACACTTAACCAGAAAAATTGACTTAAAACATAGCACTGATTCGTAACAATAATTTTCAGTGTTAAAAGAATGTGAACCTGTTGACAGCGCCGCAACAACAAATGAGAATGGTTTTTGTTTTTCACCAGATTAGCAACGGGATTCAACATATGAAGATGAAACTTGCCGCGGCCGTTGCCGCCTGCGCCGTTACCCTCGCTCCCCTGCCTGCTGCCGCCAGCGGCGAAGTCAACATCTACTCCTACCGCCAGGAATTTCTGCTCAAGCCCCTGCTGGACGCGTTCACAAAGGACACCGGCATCGAGACCAACGTGGTTTTCGCCAAGAACGGCCTGGCGGAACGCCTTGAGCGTGAGGGTCGTAACAGCCCTGCAGACGTAGTGATGACCGTCGATATCTCGCGCATCTCCGAACTGGTAGATCGTGACCTGACCGCCGCCGTGGATAACGAAACCCTGGAAGCGAACATCCCGGAGAACCTGCGCCACCCCGAGGGCAAGTGGTTCGCCCTGACCACCCGTGGCCGCATGATTTTCACCTCCCTTGACCGGGTTGAGGAAGGCGAGATCACCACTTACGAGGAACTGGCAGACCCGAAATGGGAAGGTCGCATCTGTACCCGCAGTGGCAAGCATCCGTATAACATCGCGCTGATCTCCTCGATGATCGCCCATCACGGCGCTGAACAAGCCGAAGAGTGGCTGGAAGGCGTCAAGAACAACCTGGCCCGTAAACCCCAGGGTGGCGACCGTGACCAGATCCGTGCCGTTGCAGAAGGCGTCTGTGACGTCGCCATCGGTAACAGCTACTACTACGGCGTCATGCTGCAGGATGAAGAGCAGCGTCCCATTGCGGAGCAGGTACGCATCGTATTCCCCAATGCCGAAGGCCGGGGCACCCACATCAATATCAGCGGTATTGCCCTGACCCAAAGTGCGCCTAACCGCGACAACGCCATCAAACTGATGGAATACCTGTCCAGCGACGAGGCCCAGCAGATCTACGCCGAAGCCAACAACGAGTTCCCGGCCAACCCCGACGTATCGCCCACTGGCATCGTCGCGGAATGGGGTGAGCTTAATGCTGACACCCTGTCACTGCAGACCATCGCCGAAAACGCCAACGAGGCGGTACGGATGGTTGACCGGGTTGACTACGACAATCTCTGATCCCGGTCAATAAAACCCTGTGCCAGCGGGTTCCATGACCCGCTGGCATTGTTTGTTCGGGGTGCTGTTGGTTACACTTCTGCCCTTTTCCACCGAACAGGATCAGCATGAACCAGGCCGACGTCTTCGAGGAACCGGTAACCCCATCACCGCTGACACCTGGCCGTACCTCCAAGCGCTGGCTGACTTCTGCCGCCCTCATTACCGCCATCGTTGCCCTCCCGGTCTTTTCCGTGGCGTGGCTGGCACTGTTCCCTGACGAGAATATCTGGCCCCACCTGCTGGAGACCACGCTGCCGCGGTACGTGTGGACTACCCTGCTGCTGATGGTGGGCGTCTCGGCCATCACCCTCAGTATCGGCCTGGCGACCGCATGGGCCGTCACCATGTGCAATTTTCCTGGCCGCAGGATGTTCGAATGGGCGCTGCTGCTGCCCTTTGCGGTGCCGGCCTACGTCATTGCCTATGTGTACACCGACATTCTCCAGTACGCCGGGCCTGTCCAGGGCGCTCTGAGAGACTGGTTCGGCTGGACCGATGCCCGGGACTACTGGTTTCCGGACATTCGCAGCCTGTGGGGCGCCACCCTGATGCTGGGGCTGGTACTCTACCCCTATGTCTACCTGCTCGCCCGGGCGGCGTTCCTTGAGCAGTCGCCCTCACTGTTTTCGGTCAGCCGCAGTCTGGGCCACTCGGCCCTGAGCACGTTTTTCCGGGTGGTTTTGCCCATTGCACGCCCTGCGGTGGCCGTTGGCCTTTCCCTGGTGCTGATGGAAACCCTGAATGACTTCGGTACCGTAGACTTCTTCGCGGTGCAGACCCTCACCGCCGGCCTGTTCGACACCTGGATGAACCTTGGCAACCTCGGCGGCGCCGCCCAGATCGCCATGATCATGCTGACGTTCGTGGTCATCCTGGTGACCCTGGAGCGCTACTCACGCCGCAGGCAGCAGCAATACGCCGGCCGCGACAATCGCGCGCCCATCCAGCGCTTTTCCATGAGCCGGCCCCGTCAGTGGATCTGTGTTGCGGTTTGCGCTGCCCCCATCATCCTCGGCTTTATTGTTCCGGCAGTGGTTCTGGGTCGCTACGCGGTGATCTACTTTGACCAGAGCTGGACCGGTGACTTCCTGGAAAACACCTTCAACAGCCTGTTCCTGTCCGGGGCCGCTGCCTTCACCACGCTGACGATTGGTCTGATCCTCGCGTACAGCCGCCGGCTGCATGACACCAAGCCCATGCAGGTGATGATGCGGCTGTCGAGTCTCGGTTATGCGATGCCCGGGGCGGTCCTGGCGGTGGGGGTCATTGTTCCCATGGCGGCATTTGATAACCAGCTGGACTCCTGGATGCGGGACTGGTTCGGCATCAGTACCGGGCTGCTGTTCAGCGGCACGGCCTTTGCCCTGGTGTTCGCCTATACGGTTCGCTTCCTGGCCGTATCCGCCGGCAGCCTGGAGAGCGGCCTGCAGAAGATTACCCCCAGCATGGACATGGCCGCCCGGTCCCTCGGTCGCAGCACCACGGCGACACTGCTACAGGTACACCTGCCCATGCTGCGTGGCACCATGCTGACGGCAGCCCTCGTGGTGTTCGTGGATTGCATGAAAGAACTTCCGGCCACACTGATCCTGCGGCCTTTTAACTTCGACACCCTGGCCACCCACGTGTACCAGTACGCCTCGGACGAATTGCTGGGCATCAGCGCCCTGCCCGCCCTGATCATCGTACTGGCCGGCATCGTGCCCATCATCCTGATGAGCCGTTCAATCGGATCTGCCCGGGCCTACAGCCAGCAATAAACCTGTTACGCGCTGGCAGCCCGGACCACAAACCGGCCCTCGAAGGTGGCAACCGGTTCGGATTCAGGTGCCGTGGTGGGCTCTCCGCAATACACCCGTGAGGTCAGCGCCAGCCGGCCCCGCCCCTTGCGCTGCAGCATAGACAGGAAGCGCTGCTGCTCCTGTTCGCCCGGCAGCTGGCACAGGGCGTAGAAGTCACCATCCACCGGTTGGTTGTAGTCCATCTGGCCGCTCTGGATAACCACGTGGCCATCCACCCCGGCGTCTTCCACGACCAGCTCGATCAGGCCCCAGGCAGCCAGCACGGCGATGGAATAGACCGAGCCACCGAAGCCGGTGCCCTGGTGGTTGCTGTTCGGTGCCAGGGGCGCGCGTACCAGCAGGCTCTGACCATCGTAGGCCACCAGCTCCGCTGCCATGGCGTCAGTAAGCGGAATCACCCGATGGATGCGTTGCTGGAAATCGGACAGGCGGCTCATCAACTTCTCCGGTGCAGGCTGAAAAGGGACTCAAACGACGAAACCGGCCCTGGGGCCGGTTTCAGTATTACTTACCGCAAAGATTAATGGAAAGCCATCGGGCGGCCAACCGGCATCGTTATTCCCAGATAATGGTCTTGTCCTGGGCATACCAGTTTTCCACCTGGCTCCGGTAGGCGTCTTCCACCACGTTGCGCTTGAGCTTCATGGTCGGTGTCAGGAAGTCGTTTTCGATGGTCCAGGGCTCCTTGACCACGACCATAAAGCGCAGGTGCTCGTGGGGATCGAGGGTCTGGTTGACGTCCTTGAGCAGCTCGACAAAGTCTTTCTCAAGCTTCTTGCGGAAAGCCGGATCTTCCCGCTTCGCCTGGGCGGCTTCAGACAGCATCACCAGGCAGAACGGAGATACCTGGTTCTCACCGGATACGCAGACGGCTTCGATGTGGTCATCCCGCATCAGTTTGTTCTCGATGGGGGCCGGCGCCACGTACTTGCCCTTGCTGGTCTTGAAGATTTCCTTCAGGCGACCGGTGAGTTTCAGGCGACCAAGTTCGTCAATCTCGCCCACGTCACCGGTGCGCAGGAAGCCATCCTCGGTAAAGGCCTCCTTCGTTTTTTCCTCGTCCTTGTAGTAGCCCATCATGGTGGTGGGGCTTTTCACCAGCACCTCGCCGTTTTCACCAATCTTGCACTCCACACCGGGTAATGCCTCACCCACATATCCGGTACGGGCACGGCCAGGCTGGGTGGTGTGGGAGTAGGCGATGTTTTCGGACATGCCATAGCCTTCGAGAAGCTCGAGGCCGAGGTTCCGGTACCACTCAAGGATGTCGTGGGACAGGGGCGCGGAGCCGGAGCCGGCGTAACGCACATGCTGCAGCCCCAGGCCGGTAAGCACCTTCTTCTTGATCAGGCGGTTCAGCAGCGGAATCCTCAGCAGCTTGTCCAGTTTCTCCTTGGGCATCTTCTCGAACACACCGTGCTGGAACTTGGTCCAGATCCGCGGTACGGCGATGAACAGGGTCGGCCTGCAACGCTGGAGGTCTTCCACAAAGGTGTCCAGGGTGTTGGCGAAATACAGGTGGAACCCTTTGTTCATGGAGACCAGCTCGCCCACATAGCGCTCGAAAACGTGGGCCAGGGGCAGGTAGGACAGGTAGCGGTCTTCACTGGTGACCTCCAGCCGGTCCGCGGCGCCCGAAGCCGCATAGGCCAGGTTATGGAAACTCAGCATAACGCCCTTGGGTCGGCCGGTACTGCCGGAGGTATACACGATAGTGGCCAGCTCATCCGCCTCACGAGCGGTGTTCTCTTCCATGGGCGGATTCTGGGACACAATATCGTCCCAGGTTTCGAAGCTGGTGGGCGGGCTAAGGGGGTAACTGATACACCTCACCGAATCCGGCACACCGGGTTTCATGGATTCCCAGTCGTCCAGCTTGCCGACAAACATTACCTCGATTTCGGCATGCTCGATGATATAGCTGACGGTATCCGCGTTCAGGGTCGGGTACAGGGGTACGGATATATGCCCGGCCATCCAGATCGCCCAATCCGACATGATCCAGTGGGCGCAGTTCTTGGAAACGATGCCGATACGGCTTTTCTCTGGCAGGTTCAGCGACTTGATATAGGTGGCCATGCGCCTGGCCTCGCCCACTGCACGACGCCAAGTGTAATCCACCACCTTGCCGTCGGTGAAAGGCTGGGTCATGTAAACGTTTTCAGCGCGGGCGGTTTCCCAATGGTAAATCAAGTTGAGCGGTAGTTTTTGTTGTGTACTCATGCGTCTTCCCGAAGACCTCTGGCTGTATCAGGCGCCGCCGTTGCGGAACTGCGCCTGTTTGTTGTTATCCTTGGAATTTCCGACGTATCTGCTGCCGGTATCTGAAGACTATGGCAAGACCATGGACCCCGTCAAAGCCGTTAACAACAAATTTGCGGCAATACCCATACTTTTACGACCGGACTGCAGCTCCGGACCAGCCACTGGCTGGTGTTATTGATGGCGCAAAAGCCGGCACCATGTGGTAAACTCCCCGCCTCCTTTTTTGCAGCTGGCCCGGCCATACCGGGCCTACCCAACACGCCAAATATCCGGAGAGACGGCTCATGGCCAAGACTTTTCTGCGCATCCTGGCAAGTACCCTCCTGCTGACCGGCTTCGGCCTGGCCCAGGCGGATGAAACCAAAACCGTTGCCATCACCCAGATTGTGGAACACCCGGCCCTTGATGCCGTGCACCAGGGCGTCAAGGACGAGCTGGCTGAGCGTGGCTACAACGAAGGTGACAACCTGGAGCTGATGCACGAAAGCGCCCAGGGCAACTCCGCCATCGCCAGCCAGATTGCCCGCAAGTTTGTGGGTGACCAGCCGGACGTCATCGTCGCCATTGCCACGCCGTCTGCCCAGACTGCAGCGGCCGCTACCCGCAACATCCCGGTGGTGTTCTCCGCCGTAACTGACCCGGTCGCTGCCAAGCTGGTAAAGAGTCTTGAAGCTCCTGGCGCAAACATCACCGGTGTAAGCGACATGCTGCCCCTGGACCGGCACCTGGACATGGTCCTGCGTGTCGTACCGGACGCCAAGACCGTTGGTACCGTCTACAACCCGGGCGAGGCCAATGCCGTCGCCCTGGTGGAACTACTGGAAGAGCGCCTGGAGGCCCGTGGCCTGAAACTGGAGAAGGCCGCTGCCACCAAGACCTCCGAAGTGCTGGGTGCCGCACGCTCCCTTTCGGACAAGGTGGACGCCATCTACCTGACGACGGACAACACCGTTATCAGTGCCGCAGAAGCAGTGATTTCTGTGGGCGAGCGCGCAAAGATTCCGGTATTCGCGGCCGATACCGCCACGGTTGAGCGCGGCGCCGTTGCCGCCATGGGCTTCAACTACTATGACCTGGGCCGCCAGACCGGCGCCATGGTCGCGCGCATCCTGGAAGGTGCCGCCACGGCCGATATGCCGGTGGAAACCCTGGACAAGCTGGAACTCTACGTGAACCCGGCCGCCGCAGAGAAAATGGGCATCACCCTCAGTGATGAGCTCATCTCCGAAGCCTCCAAAGTAGTCGGCAACGACTGAACACCCGGCAGGCCCGGCCATTGTGCCGGGCCTGCTCCAGCCTTGCGAACGCCCTCTCATGCTTAGTCAGATTGCTTTTTTCGGTGCTGTCGAGACCGGCCTCATATACGGCCTTGTGGCCTTCGGCATCTATATCTCATTCCGGGTATTGGACTTCCCTGACCTGACCGTCGATGGCAGCTTCCCCCTGGGTGCCGCTGTGGCCGCCGTGCTGATCATCGCTGGCTGGAATCCCTGGCTTGCCACCGGCATGGCCATTGTTGCCGGTATGGCTGCAGGTGCAGTCACGGCCCTGCTGAACGTCAAGCTGGGCATTCTCAACCTGCTGGCGTCCATCCTCACCATGATCGCCCTGTACTCTGTGAACCTGCGGGTCATGGGCGGTCCCAACGTGCCACTGCTGATGCAGGACACTGTCGTCACCTGGTGGGACAGCCTGTTGCCGCCGGAGTACTATTTCCTGGCGCCGGTTTTGCTGTTTGTCGTGGTCACCGCCATCGTACTGGTGTTGCTGTGGCGGTTCATGAAATCGGAGATTGGCCTGTCCATGCGTGCCACCGGCGCCAATCCCCGCATGGCCCGGGCCCAGGGTATCGCCACGGGTGCCATGGTGGTGCTGGGCGTGGCCCTCTCCAATGGCCTCGTCGGACTGGCCGGTGCCCTGGTCGCCCAGAGCCAGGGCGCGGCAGACGTGACCATGGGTGTGGGTGTCATTGTTATCGGCCTGGCCTCCCTCATCGGTGGTGAAGCCGTTATCAGCCCGACCTCGGTGCTGAGAGCCCTGCTGGCCTGTGTGGTGGGCGCGATTATCTATCGCCTGGCCATTGCCTTCGCCCTCAACGCCGATGTGCTCGGGCTGGGCGCCCAGGACCTGAACCTGATAACCGCCATACTGGTGACCCTGGCGATCGTCCTGCCCGGTTTCCGCACCAGGGTGCAGGCCAGAATGACCCGCAACAAGGCCTGAAGGAGCGAGACATGATCAGTGCAGACAACCTCAAGCTCACCTTCGGCAAGGGCACGCCGCTGGAGAACCCGGCCCTGCGGGGCATGAGCCTGACCGTAAACCAGGGCGAATTCGTCACGGTGATCGGCAGTAACGGCGCCGGCAAGTCCACCTTCCTCAACGCCCTGGCGGGGGAAGTGATTGTCGATTCCGGCCGTATCGAAGTGGACGGCCAGGACGTGACCCGGCTGCCCACCCACAAACGGGCGCGCCGGGTAGCCCGGGTTTTCCAGGACCCGCTGGCGGGCACCTGTGAAGGCCTGTCCATCGAGGAAAACCTGGCCCTGGCCATCAAGCGGGGCCAACGCCGGGGGCTCACCAGCGCCGTCAAGCGCAGCTACATGGAACGCTTCCGGGCGGCCCTCGCCAAGCTTAACCTGGGCCTGGAAAGCCGCCTGGGTGACAAGATGGGCCTGCTGTCCGGAGGCCAGCGCCAGGCCGTCAGCCTGCTGATGGCCAGTCTGACGCCCTCCTCCATCCTGCTGCTGGATGAGCACACCGCCGCCCTGGACCCGAAAACCGCTGCCTTCGTGCTGGAACTCACCCAGGACATCATCGCCGAGCAGAAACTCACGGCATTGATGGTCACCCACAGCATGAAACAGGCGCTGGAAGTGGGCGACCGTACGGTCATGCTGCACCAGGGCCAGGTGGTTTTCGACATTGCCGGACCGGAGCGGAAGGGGCTCGAGGTGAAAGACCTTCTGGACCTGTTCGAGAAACAGCGCGGCCTGGAAGTGGAAGACGACAGCCTGCTGCTGGGCTGACCGCTGCTCACCCCTTGGACAATGTGAGCAGGGCCTGACCAGCAACAGTGCCCTGCTTCACAAACCGAAACATCTGTCGCTTTGCAGACCATAAATACCCGAACCCTTGCCCCGTCTGGCTTGCCGCCGTTGCAACCGTTTTAGTGATAATTTTTTTGCACCAGCAAGCCCCTTTTAATAGCCCCTCCTTTCTTCACACAACACTATATAGTGTCTATACTCCCGCACATCCCAACTAGATATAGTGTTTGGCTCAAACCCCCGACAGGGTCGCCAAACCCGCAGTGAGCGCCGTTTACGCGGCGTTCGGACCATAAAAAATCAGGCATAACCGAGGGTGGAGATGAGCGCGAAACTACAGGTAGTAACCACAGATATTCCGATGCAGGATGCCTCACTGGACATCTGGAACAGCAAGTACCAGCTGAAAACCAAGACCGGCGAACCTGTAGACCGCACCATTGACGAGACCTACAAACGGGTTGCCAAAGCCCTGTCGGAAGTGGAGGCCAAGGGCAAGCGTGACCACTACATGAAGGAGTTCATCTGGGCCCTTCAGAACGGTGCCATCCCCGCCGGCCGGATCACCTCCAACGCCGGTGCCGAGGCCCACAAGCCGGCCACTTCCACCATTAACTGTACCGTCTCAGGCACCATCCAGGATTCCATGAACGATATCCTGGAGAAGAACCACGAAGCCGGCCTGACCCTCAAGGCCGGCTGCGGTATCGGCTATGAGTTCTCCACCCTGCGCCCCCGGGGCGCCTACGTGGCGGGTGCCGGTGCGACCACCTCCGGCCCGCTGTCGTTCATGGATATCTTCGATCGCATGTGTTTCACCGTG
>Ga0098065_1000415_pt1 | contig 20495 bp, 13 predicted proteins | sample 25_taG_FD_75062 | JGI IMG/M metagenome (GOLD analysis project Ga0098065, IMG submission 75062) | Marine viral communities from Cariaco Basin, Caribbean Sea - 25_WHOI_OMZ | ecosystem: Environmental > Aquatic > Marine > Oceanic | place: Caribbean Sea: Cariaco Basin | collected 2014-11-08 | reverse complement strand
TAATGCGCGATGGCTTTATCGCCCCATAAATACGGGTCGCCACTGTCATGACGCAAGCCATCAAATAACTTGGCAAAATACAAATCAAAGTCGCGTAAGAAGGCATCCATGCCGACCACATCGGTCAGAGCAATCCCCAAGTCCCCACGATATTCGTGTACCCAAGCCTCTAACGCTGCTTTTTGCGAGTCGCGCAGACGCACATCTAACGCTTGGAAAGCCTGCATAAATTCATGTGCCATCGTACCAATCGGCGTAATCTTCATGGTCTTAGCCAGATAAACGTTTGAGGTACCACGCACGATATTAGGGGCGGCACGGTGTAAGGTCTCTACCACATGGGCCTGCCAGCTCTTACTAAAACGACGGCGCGTCCCAAAGTCTGCCACGATGAACGGCGGCGCATTTCTAGGCTGCTTGTCCGCATAACTGTGCAACATCGCGACCTTTTCTTGCAGGCGGCGCTCCCCTTCCTCATACACTGCAGGCGTCTGCAGCTGCCAATAGTACAGCTCATTGACGATAGCCAGGACAAACACTTCAAAGAACATCGCCTGAATCATCGGGCCTTCGATATCGACGCACAGTCTATTCTTGTCATCGACACTGACTTTAATAAAGCGGCGCTTTAAGCGAAACAGCTCTAGATAATCCACAAAGTCTGAACGTAGAAAGCGCAGTGTCCGCAAATAGCTTAATTCTTCTTGGGAAAAGGTCAGCTCGCAGAGACTGTCTAGCTGGGACTCTAGCGCCTCTTTGATATTGGCTAATGGATAAGTCGTGTCTTGATAATTGCGACAGCGAAAACGATACACCCCATGGGTCTGCGGAAACTGATGCAGCATGGCCTGTAACATGGTGAATTTATATAAATCGTTGTCTAGCAGGGAGGTGATAATCGGATCATTATGTGGCGTCATTACAGTACTCTAAAGTGGCAAACTCAAATAGTGGCGACTAAGCGGCTAATAGGTCGCGAAGTTATAGTAGGCTTTATTAATATAAGTAATAATAACAAGGATTAGCTCATAAGGATATATGGTTAATATAGCGAACTTGTGCCCTAAAAAAACCACCATGCTATTACTTAACAGCATGGTGGTTCAAAGAATGGCGCTTATTTAATGAGTAGTTTGGCAAAAAATAGAATTGCCCACTAAACGTATGCTGCCACTAGCATTTGGCTTAAGACTGCTTTACTAAAGGCGTTAAGGCCCCATAACCCGATTGCGGCATGACATTCAACGGTACAAACTGTAAAGCTCCGCCATTGATGCAATAGCGTAAGCCACCACGATCTTTAGGACCATCTGGGAAGACATGGCCTAGATGCGAGTCAGACACGCGTGAGCGCACTTCGATACGCACCATATTGAAATCTAGGTCTTTATGCTCAGTGACCACTTTTGGCGTGATAGGCTTAGTGAAGCTCGGCCAACCGCAACCTGACTGGTACTTATCTGTCGATGAAAACAGCGGCTCGCCACTGACGACGTCCACATAAATACCGGGCGCAAACAGATTATCATACTCATGGCTAAAGGCGCGCTCAGTAGCCGCATTCTGCGTAATATCATACTGAGTCTTGGTTAAAGTATTCTTCAGCGCATTCTTGTCATAATTGGCATAGCGCTTTGGATCATAAGCTTGCTCTGGCGTGGTAGCAGGCGCCAGTTTTTTCTGATTACCCGTATCCGCCACTTTATCGTCCGCCAAGCTCAAATCGATATGACAGTAACCATTCGGATTTTTCGCTAAGTAATCCTGATGATAAGTCTCCGCCAAGGTAAAGTTCTTTAACGGCAGCTCTTCGACCACTATCGGTTGCTTATATTTACCCTGAACCGTTTTGATAGCATTGTCTATCACCGCTTTATCGGCCGTATCAGTATAATAAATACCTGTACGATACTGGGCGCCACGGTCGTTGCCTTGCTTATTCAAGCTGGTCGGGTCAATCACGCGGAAATAGTATTTCAGCAAGGTTTCCAAATCGATCTTGTCGGCATCGTAAGTTACTTTTACTGCTTCAGCATGACCTGAACCCGCGATGACCTGCTCATAGCTTGGATTAGCAATTTTATCACTCCCATTGGCATAGCCCGATACCGCATCGACCACGCCATCCACGCGTTCTAAATAAGCCTCTAGACCCCAGAAACAGCCGCCGGCTAAATAGATACTGCGCGTATTAATAGGCTGGCCTTGCGAGTTGTAATACACCCCATTTTTTTGCTGCGTATCACTTTTAGCATCGCTACTAGCAGCGGCCTCAGGACGTTCTGTGCTGTTTCTTAATTCATCCAGATTATTGGCATTGGCCGCTAAGCCGTAAGCTTGCTGAGAGGTCAAATTGCCTTTAATAAGACGCACTAAAGTGCCTTTCTTATCAATAATGGCCCAACTTGGATAGACCTGTACGCCCAATTTATTAATCAGCGCACCCGAGTCATCGGTCAGTACCGGCAGGTTAGGATATTCCGCCTGCACGCCTGCATACCACTCTTTAAATTCAGCAGATGACTTCTCATTCAGATGACCAGGGCTGGCGACTGTCACGACGTTATAATCGGCAAATTTAGGATCATTGCGCCACGCTTCGGTCTCCTCAAGCGTACCAAGACATAATGGGCACCAACTTGCCCAAAATTTAATGAGTGTCGGTTTTGATGGGTCGATAACATCCTTACCAGTGGCACCTAACCCTTTGGTAATTTGCGGTAGCGCCATTAATTGCTCGCTCATAGCGGCAGGCAGCATGTCTCGTGATTTGGTCACGCCAGTATTTTGGCTTTGTTTGCTACTGGCCGTCGTACTGCTACCACCGTCAGCATTGCTCATTTGCCCACAAGCCAACAATAAGGTAGCGCCCATAATACTGGTCACGCTAACCATACTAGCTCTTTTTATAACAGGTTTAATAGTGGGGCGTTTGGGTAGATTAATCATGAAGATTCCTTATCTGACGATGACTTAAATGGTAATTTAGGCGCGCTCTAAAAAGTACCTGTCCACTGAGATTGGATCGGAGTGCAGCGAAGGTTGGCAAGGCGGGCCTAATCATTGCAAAAACAACTATTACTAAGGTAGCTATGAAAAATAGAATACGGACAGTTAAATAACGAGACGTATAAAATTTGGAAAGTACACTACTGCGTCAACAGGTTAGGCAAACCAAGGCTTAAAATAGAGCCTGATAAATACGCTAACGTGAGACACCGGGAGGAAACTTGTTAAAGCCGTCAAAGGTCTGCTGACTGGAATTTACGGCTTAGACTCATACTGGGATAAGAAAGAAAGGGAGCATACTGAAAAAGAGAGACGCTAACATAAGGGGCAATTATAAACTTAGTCTAGTATAGGCTAGCACGCTTATAAGTTCAGTAGACTATAGGTTGAGCAGCTGTAAGCAATAGTACTATTCATGCCATATCAACACTGTAATACCAGTACTGCCACAATAGACGTGCAATAACATCCAGTTATCGAAAGCTAACCATCATTTAGCTCAAGCCAACTACTGTCCTGCCCTTATGCTATATAATGCGGAAATTTGACTAAGCTATCAATTAGAATTTGTAAACAATGATACGCAATTATGTACATTAATTTAATAGCCATCAATAACTTAACATAATAAATTTAGTTTAGATTAATGATTGGCATGCATAAACTGGGCAATGTAGTCATCCACTGGGTTATCGCGCAAGGCTTGCGGCGTACCCGTCTGAATCAAGCGCCCGCCATTCAAGATACTTATACGCTGACCCACCTTGACGGCCTCATCGATATCATGGGTAATAAAGACAATAGTTTTCTGCAGTTTATCTTGTAACTCTAGCAGCTGGTCTTGCAGTTGATTGCGAATCAGCGGGTCTAGCGCAGAGAAAGCCTCATCCATAAGAATGATTGGCGTATCTACGGCTAAAGCCCGCGCCAACCCTACCCGCTGTTGCATACCGCCTGATAGCTCATCAGGATAATTACTCTCTGTACCTGATAAGCCCACTTCATTCAGCCAATGCCGCGCTATTTCATGACGCTCGGCTTTTTTTAGGCCACGCACTCGTAGACCATAAGCGGCATTTTGTAACACGGTCAAATGCGGTACTAGGCCAAAATGTTGAAATACCATGCTGACGGTCTGCTGGCGAAATTCCTGCAGCGCCTTGTCCCCTAGCGTCAAAATATTGATGGGCTGCTGATCCACACTCATTGGTGAATCTATCCAAATTTCACCGGTCGTAGGATCAATTAGGCGGTTAATATGGCGCACCAAAGTGGACTTGCCGGACCCTGATAAGCCCATGATGCAATGCAACTCACCCGAGTCAATGGTCATATTAATATCGTATAGCCCTACCGAATAGCCGGTCTGCTCTTTGACCTGCCCACTATCGGTACCCTGCGCCATCATAGCGAGCGCAGCTTGGGCCTCTGAGGGCGTCGCATCATAGATTTTACTAATATTATTTAAGCGAATCTGACTCATAGGGCCTCTCTTCTATCAATGCTAATAGCTTTATAATTCACAGCTTTATAGTTCATTTTTTTAGGGTAGCGTTTTTAGGGCGCGGCCCACCTTAACAGCCTTAACAAGCATTAATGCTTAAGCGTCTTAGCGCGCGCACGGCGACCTTGACCAAAGGCTTGGGTAATCCGGTCAATGATAATAGCTACAATGACGATGGCTGTCCCTGCCTGCAAGCCTTGGCCGATATTTAAGGTCTGAATAGACTGCAGGACGTCCTCACCGAGACCAGGAGCGCCAATCATAGACGCCAATACCACCATGGACAGCGACATCATCACGGCTTGGTTAATGCCCGCCATAATACTCGGCAGGGCCTGTGGCAACTTAATCCATACTAGCAGCTGCTTATGATTACTCCCAAAAGAACGGCCAGCTTCAATCATCTCGTGGTTCACTTGGGTAATGCCGAGCATGGTCAGACGAATCAGCGGCGGCAAAGCATAGATGACCGTAGCAAAGAGCGCAGGCACCTTGCCAATCCCAAATAACATCAGCACCGGGATTAAATAAACAAAGCTGGGCATGGTCTGCATGACATCGAGCACTGGGGTAATAATGCGGCGTAGCCATTTGCTACTGGCCATCCCAATACCGATAGGAATACCGATGACGATGGTAATAAGGACGGAGACAATCAGCAGCGCTAACGTCTCAATGAGAGCTATCCATAATCCGAAAGCCCCAATGAGGAATAGTCCGGCCGCACAGGCGATAGCAAACCAGACCTTACGGGTACTTACCCAAGCCAGCGCTGCCACTAAAGCTATGATTAGCCAAGGGGGAAACAGACCCAGTAACGACTGAATGGGGAGTAATAAATAGGTCAAGGTCAGTTGGCTAAGACTGCGAAATATCTCACCGTAGTTCTGTACCACATTGCTCAAGGTCTGATTGAGTGGTTGCTCTAATGACCAAGAAGGGAACCATTGAAAAGCCTGAGTAGCTACCACAGCGTCGCTACTAACCTCACCCGTCAAGGTAATCCCTAAGCTACTGGCAATACGATCGGCTGCGTCTGGCTTTACCCAATTCTGCCAGACTTCAGGATGGGCTTTTAGAAACAATAACGCCTGCTCATCGCCATCGCGCTTATTTTCACTCATCTCCAAAATAGCTTGGTTGAGGGCATCGGGGCTGAACTGCACCTGCTTAAACAGGTTTGCCAGTTCTGGATACTCATTAGCAAAAGGCGTCGATACCGCCACGCCGAGCTGCGATACTGGGAAACCCGAAACGCAATCTTTTTGACCATTAGCCTCTAATAAATCGTTCCAACAGGTCTCATCATACTCAGGGAAATCAAGCGCTGCAAAATCATACTTAGCCATCAACCCTGTGGGCTGCCAGTAGTAAAACAGCAAAGGTTTTCTTTGCTCAAAAGCTGAGGAAATCTCCGCATCTAACGCCGCACCAGTACCTGGATGGACATTATTAAACTGTTTCTCTAAGCCGGTATTTTTGAGCAAGCGTGTATTAAAGACCTCGCAAGTCCATCCCGTAGGACAGTTCATAAAGCGAGCGCGATTGGGGTCTTCCGGGTCTTTGAAAAGCTCGGCATACTTAGGCAAGTCTTGATAAGTCTTGAGGCCCGGATTGTCTTCTAGCACATATTTAGGGACGTACCAGCCTTGCGTTGCCCCACCCTCTAAGGTATCGCCAATAATGGTGACTTGACCGGCAGCAATAGCCTTTTCCATAATTGGGGAGCGCCCTATCCATTGCTCGCCAATGACTTGAATGTCATTTTGCGATAGCGCCGTCTCTAGCGCAGGGCCGGCACCAGGCACTTCCTCTACCAGACAGTCATAGCCTTCTTCTGTGAGGTATTTGAGCACGCCGGTAATGAACTGACCACTCTCCCACGTCAACGAGCCAAATTTAACCGGCGCAGCACAGGCGGCCATAGCAGGCGTGGCGAAAAAGACGGTAAACAGGGCTAATAAACTAACAGCAAGCCATTGGCGCATCGGAGCTCTCACAAGAGTAATCAAGTCAGCAAAAGTGTACCATTTAGCTTTACTTTAGGGTAGCTCGCTATTATTAAGATATCAGCCATTACCCTAAACCTTGAATGATAAGGTTATCTTGTTGGTCATGTTGGTCACTAGGGCCAATGACAGACGCAAAAAAGCAGCCGCTAAGGACTGCTTGTTTGATGACTTCCGAGCCTCATAATTCAGCAAGAAAACTCGTGCTACTCTGTGGCTCTTTACTTGATAAATAAGCCAATACCTTTTTTGAACAGGGCACCATAGGGTGGCAATAGTAGGTTCATGCCATTGATGCGCGACTGTACAAAGACCGGCTTCATATGGCTGAGACGCTCAAAGCCCGCTTTGCCATGATAAGCCCCCATACCTGAGGCACCGACACCACCAAACGGGATATCATGCTGCGCCACATGCATAATGACTTCGTTAAGACACACTCCACCTGATACGGTATGCTCGCGAATATAATTAATATCCACATTGTCGTGACCAAAGATATATAGGGCTAAAGGACGCGGACGTTGATTGACAAAATTTACGGCATCACGAACTTGATCGTAATGAATCAACGGCAACACCGGCCCAAACAATTCATCCTGCATAGCATCGCTATCTAAAGGCGGCTGCTCAAGAATAACCGGAGGCATCAGCTGGGTAGTCTCATTGGCTGGTACCTCCGTCAATTCGTGGATACAGCTGCTATCGAGCTGCTTAAGGTAGCCCTGAATACGTTTAAACTGTGCGCCATTAATCACACAGGTATAGTCTTTATTATCGCCAATATTAGGATAATGCGTCGCCACCCACTCTTTGGCCAATTGAATAAACTGCTTATGATGGCGCTTATTAATTAAGACATAATCCGGCGCAATACAAGTCTGACCGGCGTTGATGGTCTTACCCATCATGATACGATTGACCGCAGCTTCAAGGTCGGCATTATCGAGGACAACGACTGGAGATTTGCCACCCAACTCTAGTGTGACGGGCGTCAAGTTTGGCGCAGCAGCGGCCATAATCTTTTTGCCCACGCTGGTCGAACCCGTGAATAATAAATGATCGAAGGGCAGATGACTAAAGGCTTGTGACATCTCCATCTCACCGAGGGCGACCGTGACCATATCTGGAGAGAAGTATTTGGCTACCGCTTCGGCAAAGGCTTTGGCGAAAGTCGGTACCGCTTCACTAATCTTGATCATGATACGGTTGCCCGCGGTCAACGCATCGATCATAGGCCCGATAGTTAAGTTTAACGGATAGTTCCACGGCACCATGATACCGACCACCCCTAATGGCTGCGGCTGAATTTCGTTATGCGCTGGCATATAGATAGCTGGGATAGGCATGCGGCGGGTTTTCATCCACGATTTACCGTGTTTTTTGGCATGATTTATGCCCTGAAAACTGGTAAACAACTCAGCAAACTGGGTTTCACTGGCGCTACGATGACCAAAGTCAGCACTGATCGTCTCACAAAAAGTCTCTTTATTATCAATCAAGAGCGCTTCTAAGTTTTCTAGCTGTGCCCGGCGCTCTGACCAGTCTAAAATAGGCTGCTCACGGCTTAGGGTATAGAGATGCTCAAATTGGGCGCTCAGCTCGTCTGTCGTATTAACGATACTTAGAGGCGTAAAATTCGGGTTAGCATGAGTTGTCATGATCTGGTCCTTGATGTGATGACGGCTTAGGAGTATACCTAAGCGATAGATATAACTTTTATAGACCAATGAGGCTTATGATGGGCGGCTAGCTCAACGTCGTCATCGGTCAATTAACACTTGTGCATTTACAGCTGTCTATTTATTTATGTTGCTAATACAACCACTTAACTTGCAAATTTCCATGCGAACAACGACTTTATAGTCAGTACAATGGCGTATGGGGAATTTAATCTAGCTCATTATCCCCTAGTAAGTAAAGCCTCATCTATTACATGGCTCGTCACGTTATTTTGTTGCTAAATATGTATAAATCTTTGAATTAAGCTGCAGCATCATGGCTGTTATAAAAATTATTATCAACTATTGTTAGCTAAATTACAGGTTCAAAGGTTTAGCAAAGCCGTCTACCTAATGGGCGTAATTAACAATAAAGGCACTGAGCTACGCTTATGCCGCCTAGTGATAGCCAAAGGTTTCATATAATATAGCTACTTAACTTAAAAAACCGCGTTGTACAGCCGGCTCAGTTCAGCATTGAGATGCTGCAAAGCAAATGCTTGCCAAACCCAAGCTAAAGACTGTGCAGCGGCATTTATCAGCCGTCACTTATTAGCCATCATCTAGCAGAGCCGTTATGACCCACGCCAGCCCCCTTGCCTCCAGCCCCTCTACTTGCATTAGCGAGCGTCTCACTCGTAAAAACCTGCCACAAGCTGACTATGTGGCCACGCACACTGCTATGAGTGCGGACATCTTTGAGCGTATTCGCCTCGCTAAAGAAGAGAATATTCAGACCCCCGATGAGCTGTGGATCGTCGAGCATAATGACGTTTATACCTTGGGACAGGCGGGCAAAGAAAGTCACATTTTGACGCGTACCAATACCCCCATTATCAAAACCGATCGCGGGGGTCAGGTCACTTGGCATGGTAAAGGTCAGTTAGTGATTTACTGGCTGTTTGATTTAAAGACCTTAGGGTGGAGTGTGCGGGAGCTGGTCTCCCATGCCGAGCAAGCGATTGAGGATGTGCTCAATAACTACCTGCAATCTCCGGAGCTATGCGCTAAGTTGCGTGCGCCCGAGTTGGCAGGCATGGCGTATGAATACTATGCCAAAGCCCGTAAGGATGCTCCGGGCGTCTATATCTATAGTCGACCGCAGCCCCAGACTAGCGCAGTCGATAGCCCTATGGTCACTGATAAAGCTGACGAGGCTAGTCTCGATAGCCTATCCAACCCGCCAGAGATAGCCATGGATACCGATATTATGCTCGGTAAAATTGCCTCGTTAGGCTTCAAAATTAAACACGGCATGAGCTACCACGGTATCGCGCTGAATTTGACCTGTGATCTCGATCCCTTTACAGCGATTAACCCTTGCGGCTATGCGGGCATGACCATGCTGCGTTTATGTGACTTCGTTGAGATGGACTATGAGGAAGTGACCGAGGCTTTAGTGGCTAATATTGCGGCGAGGCATCGGGGTGAGATTGCTTTAAGAGTGCCTGAGTCAGCATAGTCAGTAGCGCTAACCAAGTAAAGTCTTAGAGCTGGTATTTCAGACAGAACTCTCTACTTTGTGTTTCAGTAACGTGAGTCTTTATTGCCAGATAGTGTGAGTCTTTTTTTGCATATCAGCTCACCATGATTGACTTAAGATTCGTGGGCAAATCGCTTATAAACTTGTTATACTCCTCCAGCGTAAAAACGGATGTTTTAACGAAACTTACCTCTCTTTTATTAGCGGCTACTTCGCAAAATTGCAGTAGCCTAATGACACGCAAACTATAAATTAACGGAGCATTCAATGGCAGACTTCAATAAAATCCTAGACGCAGGCGATGTCGATGGCGGTATTATCAATGTGGTTGTTGAAATTCCTGAAGGTAGCAATCAGAAAATCGAGTGGAACCGTGACCTTGCTGTATTTGAACTAGACCGCATCGAGCCAAAAATCTTCGCTAAGCCTTGCAACTATGGTTTTATCCCACAAACGCTAGATGAAGATGGTGATGAGTTAGACGTACTGATCATTACTGAGCATCCGCTAACGACCGGTATCTTCTTAAAAGCGAAAGTTATCGGTGTTATGAAGTTTGTCGATGACGGCGAAGTGGATGATAAAGTAGTCGTTGTCCCTGCTGATGACCGTAACAACGGTAATGCTTATAACAGCTTAGAAGACCTACCTAAACAGCTTATCGGCCAGCTTGAGTTCCATTTCAACAACTACAAAGCCTTGAAAAAGCCAGGCAGCACAGTCGTTGAATCATGGGAGAATACTGAAGTCGCTAAAGAAGTGATTAAAGAAGCTATCCAGCGTTGGAAAGACAAATAGTCCATAGAGCCTTATTACCGCTCTGTTTCAAGACGACTTTCCCTAATCGCAATCATGTCTCATGGTTGCGATTTTTTATGGGCAATACGTTTTAAAATATTAATAACACATTTTCAAAACCCGATTATGGGGCAAAAAATAGTAAAATAACCGCATTAGCCCAACCCTCTTATTAACCTAGCTTTATGCGCTCACTTTACTACTAACCAAGGAACTCTCCCATGTCTAGCCCCAAACTGCCCAAAGCTGTCGCTCAATTGGTCGAAAAAGGCAATTTCGTCGCTGCTATTAAGTCGTTGGCTGACGCCGAAAATATTAGCATGGGCGAAGCAAAAGACCGTATCGATGATTACGACTTGCAGCTAAAGACCAAGCAACAACAGAAACTTAGCAGTATCGCCAATAAGCAAGGTATCCCAACGGGCGCGATGAACTTTAGTAATGACCCCGAACCGATCAGGCTAATGGAAGAAGAATTAGAGGCCCGCAAAACTAGCTCGCCTTTTGCTGCTTTAAGCTCTGGCTTGGACAATCGCTTGGATGATATGGGCTATAAAAAGCCACTGCTGCCCTCTTGGGTCAAACGCGTGACGCTTATCCTCATCGTTATGGCGATTATTTTTTGGGGACTCTGGCGAGCGTTTGGCTAAAAAGCATAAAAAAAGAGCTATTAACATAGCTCTTTTTTATTATCTGCTTATTGAGTACTTATTAACTATTACCAGTATTACCTATACCTAGTATTACCTATGCCCTAGTGATGCTCACCAGGAAGGATGCGAGCAAAGGCGCGCTGAGCCAAGTTGGGCTTTTTATCGGTCGTTTGGGCGGCTTTCGAGCTAGGGTAGAGACGATAGCCGATAGATTGTACACCCACGTTAAAGGCGGGCACTAAAGAATAGGTAGCCGAGGCTATTTTGCCCATATTACTGGCAATGCTATTGGGTTTATCGACGATAGCTTTGGCCACCATCATGGCGGCTTCATCAGGACTCAAAGCCGGCATATAACGATATAGCTTAGTAGGAGCAATCATAGGCGTACGTACTAAGGGCATGAAGATATTGGTAATTTTAATATTATCTCCTTTTACCTCAGCTGCCAAACAGCGACTAAAAGCATCTAAGGCGGCTTTTGAGGCGACATAGGCACCAAAGCGTGGGCTATTGGCCAACACGCCGATAGAAGAAATATTAACAATCTGACCGGTTTGTCGAGCCATCATGACCGGTAAAAACCCAAGAATCATTTTCACCGCACCAAAATAGTTGATCTCCATAGTGCGCTCAAAATCATGAAAGCGATCCACAGACTCGTGTACCGACCGACGAATCGAACGTCCGGCATTATTTACCAAGACATCCACATGCTCAAAGTCGGCCAGTATCTGTTGGCTAACCTTTTCAATATCGTCCATATTGGTAAGGTCGCAAGGGTAATAGCTCGCCTTGCCACCCGTTGCTTCAATACTCTCTTTAACTTTTTTGAGCTTATCCTCAGTACGTGCCAATAAAATAACTTGAGCGCCGCACGCTCCTAGCAGCATTGCCGTATGCTCCCCAATACCACTTGAGGCACCCGTAATAATGATGTTTTTACCTTGTACGGCTTGGGTTATTGCTTTTTTTGAAGGGTTGGCCATCATGACTTCCTTTTCATTAGACTTATAGTGAGTAATATTAAGCTGTTAACATAAAGTTATAGCATAACAAAAAAACTTAACCTAAAGCTAACAATATCGCTAAATATTTAGATAAATCAGTTGTTTATATAAATATTTCAGAGCACAACTATACACCTTTGTAGGCAACGACCTATCATTCGTGCGCGCTAAGAAACGCGTCCACGACCCTAAACTGCCCTGCCGTACTCTCTTCGCCATACATCGCTTGGCGAAAGGCATTGGAATTGGGAATCCCAGTGGTGTACCAAGCAATGTGTTTGCGGGCAATACGACACCCTGAATACTCCCCGTAAAACTCGTATAACGCCTCTAAGTGGGTCAAAACAATCTGCTTAATCTCGGCTACTGTCGGCGCGGGCAATTGCTCTCGGCTCGCTAAATAATGAGCTATATCTCGAAATAACCACGGTTGACCCTGCGCTGCCCGGCCAATCATCACCGCATCACAGCCGGTCATCTCATAAACCTCTAGGGCTTTTTCGGCACTATCGATATCACCATTAGCGATGACAGGGATGCTTAGGCTATTTTTTACTTCGCGAATGAGCTCATAACGTGCCTTACCCGTATACATATCTTCGCGAGTACGACCATGGATAGCGATGGCCGCAACGCCAGCCTGTTCCGCGCGTTTGGCAATACGTAGGATATTCTCAGCCCCATTCTCAAAACCTAGCCGGGTCTTAAGTGTCACGGGAGCATCGACCGCATTGACCGCAGCATCCAGTAGCCGAGCGACCAAGTCTTCATCTTGCAGCAGTGCCGAACCTGCTAGCCTACGGCAGACCTTTTTAGCAGGGCAGCCCATATTAATATCCACTATTTGTGCACCATTGTCTATCTGATATCTGGCTGCCTCGGCGAGCTTATCCGGTTCTGCCCCTGCTATTTGTGCAGAAATAGGGGCAATTTCCCCATCAAAATTCGCCCGATAGAGTGACTTTTTGCGGGCATATAACGCTGTATCGGCAATGATCATCTCGCTAACCGCATGCCCAGCGCCAAACGATTTACACAGTTTGCGAAAAGGATTGTCGGTCACGCCAGCCATAGGTGCCACTATCAGACGATTTTCTATCGTCAACCCACCAATATTTAATGGGGTTAATAGCGGGTGTGGCGACTCGCCACGCAAATCATGAGAGGGCGTGGTAGCGGAGGTGCTATCAGCAAGCGCTGCAGGAGAAAGCGACGTTAAAATTTTAGACATAAAAAACGGCTTGTGCCAATGGTGAACAAGCCGTTATTGTAAGTATTGCTAAGTTTAATTCAAGGGTTATTTATCAAAGACACTGCCCTGCTCTAGCGTAATATCATCATCATGCTGCTGCATCCGCCATGGCAAAGTGTCCGGCGACATCGTTAAGAAGTGCAGATACTTCTCAAACTGGTCGATGATATCATTGATAATAGAGTCGGCTTGATAGCCATATAAATCATAGGTCTGGCCGCCACGGCGCAGATACACTTCGGCACGGTAATCATGCTTTTGCAGCACGCTACTGCGCTTAGTACCAGCAGCGCCTTTATTAGCGCCAGTACCGCCGTTAGCAGTATTAGCGGCATCGATATAATAGTTTGGTGCGGCATACTCAGATAAGCGCACCTCGTACCAAAACTCCACATCGCTGCCACGGCGTAACTCAAACACTGCCCGATTATTCACCTCATCATAATTCACGTCAGGTGACCATCCCGTTTCAGCAAACTTAGCGGCGACCTCGTTCATAGCAGATAGTACAGTACCTTGAATATAGCTAAGTACCTTATCGCGGGTCGGTTGGTCGGTCATATAGTCAATACGATCGCGCCATGCTTCTAACTTTAACAGATGCGGTGGCAAGTGGTTGTCGTTCGCTAGGCTTTCATTGCGATGCCCTTCAATACGCAACGCCCGCCACATCCCGAACATAGCCAACATCATAATCATGGCAAAGGGTAAGGCACTAACGATAGCTGCAGTTTGTAGCGCCGTCAGCCCCCCTGCTAATAACAGTACGGCAGCTACCGCGCCCTCAGTGACTACCCAAAACGTACGTTGCCACCAAGGCGTATCGGTACGGCCGCCAGCGGCTAGCGCATCAATGACTAACGAGCCTGAGTCTGATGAGGTGATAAAAAAGGTGACGATCAGCAATACGGCAAGCGAGGACACCACTTCGGTAAAGGGTAGATTCTCTAATAGTTTAAAGAGAGCAATCGCTTGGTCGGCTTGCACCTCAGCAATGAGTGAGTCATAGCCGTCCACCATAATCATATGTAGCGCCGTATCACCAAAGACCGCAAACCAAAAGAAGGTGAAAATAGTAGGAACCAACATCACCCCTAAAATAAATTCACGAATGGTACGACCACGGCTGATTTTAGCAATGAACAGCCCGACAAAGGGTGCCCAAGAAATAGTCCAGGCAAAGATAAATAGCGTCCAACTGCCAATCCAATCATTACTGCGATAAGCTTGGAGGCTAAAGGTACGCTCCACGATATCGCCTAAATAACTACCGGTATTTTCCATAAAAGCATTGAGAATAAAAATACTCGGGCCTACGATGAATACGAATACCATCAGCGAGGTGGCTATCACCATGTTTAAGATAGAGAGCCTTTTTACCCCTTTATCCATACCCGCTAACACAGATACTAAAGCGGCGGCAGTGATTAAGGCAATCGCAATAACCTGCACCGTGCTACTCACGGGAATCATATCCGGCAATAGATAATTCAAGCCGGCGTTAATCTGAGCAACAGAAATACCTAGGCTAGTGGCCAACCCGAATAGTGTCCCTAAAATAGCGAACACATCTACCGCATGACCGATAGGGCCATGAATTTTATCGCCAATCAGAGGGTACAGGGTCGAGCGCATAGACAAAGGTAAACCATGACGATAAGCAAAATAAGCTAGCGTTAAGGCGACCACCCCATTAATGGCCCAAATATGAAAACCCCAGTGGAAATAAGCAATTTGCATCGCCTCTTTTGCCGCGGCAATAGTCTGCGGATCGGATAAGGGCGGCGCAGCAAAGTGAATGACCGGCTCGGCAACCCCATAGAACAGTAAGGCTATGCCATAACCTGCCGAAAACAACATGGCAAACCATTCTGCAAAATTATATTCGGGCTTAGAATGGTCAGGCCCCAAACGGATGCTGCCATAAGAGGAGAAGGCAATAGCGACCAGAAACACTAAAAAAGATGCGGTGGCCAGCATATAGAACCAGCCGAAAGTCTCAGTGGTAAACCTCAATACCTCACTGAATATTTCACCAGCCGCTCCTGGATTAAGGGACGTGCCAACGACCAGCAATAGCATAATGACTGCCGTGGGGATAAACACGGGCAGCAAAATAGTGGATCGTGGTAATTTGCTCATAAAACGGTCTCAAAAAATCGTGAATTTAAATAGGCGGCAATACTCCTTGATTCTTCTTATTTTTTCAAACAAATTTTTGGAAATTTTGTTAAATAAGAACCGCCCTTTTCCCCAATAAAAAGGCAACCTTTGCAGCTGCCTTTTTATTTATTTATTCAAGTACATATTGCCTATTCAACATTAATCGGCTATTTATCAAACACACTGCCCTGCTCCAACGTAATGTCATCATCATGCTCCTGCATGCGCCAAGGTAAGATATTGGGCGAGATGTCAACGAAGTGCAGGTATTTTTCGAACTGGTCAATAATATCGTTAATAACCGATTCAGATTGATAACCATATAAATCATAAGTCTGACCACCACGGCGCAGATAAACTTCCGCACGATGATGATGCTCTTCTGGCAAGCCTTTGTTCATGTCTTCCGTATAATAATCCGGGACTTCGTACTCTGATAAGCGCACTTCGTACCAGAATTCAACGCTATCACCCCGTCTTAACTCAAACACAGCGCGGTTATTTACCTCATCATAGTTCACATCAGGCAACCAACCAGTTTCTGCAAACTTTTCGGCGACTTCAGTCATTGACGTTAGCACAGTGCCTTGGATATAACTGAGCACCTTCTCGCGGGTCGGTTGGTAGGTCATGTAGTCAATACGATCGCGCCAAGCCTCTAGTTTTAGTAAATGCGGTGGCAAGTGGTTATTATTAACCAAACTTTGGTTGCGATGCCCTTCGATACGTAACGCGCGCCACATGCCAAAGGTCGATATCAAGATGATGATAGCAAAGGGTAAAGCACTAACAATAGCCGCCGTTTGCAAGGCTTCTAGGCCACCAGCGATGAGCAAAGCAGCCGCTACAGCACCTTCCGTAACCACCCAAAACGTACGCTGCCACCATGGCGTATCGCTACGACCACCTGCGGCTAAGGCATCAATAACTAGCGATCCTGAATCCGACGAGGTGACAAAAAAGGTGATAATCAATAGTACCGTCAATGATGAGACAATCTGCGTAAACGGCAGCTGCTCTAATAATTTAAATAAAGCAATGGCTTGGTTATTCTGCACTTCACTAATTAACGAGGTATAGCCGTCCACCATAATCATGTGTAGCGCGGTATCGCCAAACACTGAAAACCAAAAGAAAGTAAACAAGGTGGGCACTAACATCACGCCCAAGACAAATTCGCGAATAGTACGGCCACGGCTGATTTTCGCAATAAATAGGCCGACAAAAGGCGCCCAAGCAATCGTCCAGGCAAAGATAAATAGCGTCCAACTGCCAATCCAATCGCTCGATTGATAGGCTTGCAGACTAAAGGTACGCTCAACGATATTGCCCAAGTAACTGCCGGTATTTTCCATAAAAGCATTAAGAATAAAGATGCTCGGGCCTACGATAAACACGAACAACATTAGCGCAGTAGCCAAGACCATATTGAGAATAGAGAGCCTTTTGACCCCTTTATCCATACCCGCCAGCACAGAGACTAAGGCCGCTGCTGTCACCAGCACGATGATAATCACCTGTACGGTAGTGCTCACTGGCACCATCTCTGGCAATAAATAGTTTAGACCGGCATTAATTTGTGCTACCGATAGTCCTAAACTGGTAGCAATACCGAACATGGTACCCACAATCGCAAACACATCCACGGTATGGCCAATGGGGCCATGGATTTTATCGCCAATTAAAGGATAGAGCGTCGAGCGGACCGATAAAGGCAAACCATGACGAAAGGAGAAATACGCTAAGGACAAACCTACTACCCCGTAAATCGCCCAAATATGAAAGCCCCAATGGAAATAAGCAATCTGCATCGCTTCTTTTGCGGCGGCAATAGTTTGCGGCGTGGATAAAGGGGGACTGGCAAAGTGTAGTACGGGCTCGGCAACCCCATAAAACAGCAAGGCAATCCCGTAACCGGCTGAAAATAGCATGGCGAACCATTCTAAAAACTTATACTCAGCCTCTGCATGGTCGGGCCCCAATTTAATACTGCCATAAGGCGAAAATGCTAAGGCAATAATAGACATTAAAAAGATGGCGACGGCCAACATGTAAAACCAACCGAAAGTATCGGTGGTAAAAGCCAGCACCTGACTGAATAGTTCGCCAGCAGCGACTGGATTTACCGCAGTACCGATGACCAATAGCAGCATAACAGCGGCGGCTGGGAGAAAGACCGGTAATAAAATGGTGGAATGGGATGATTGACTCTTCATAAAGATGTTCTCATTAAAATAGACCTCTTAAGGCGACGATTCAGGCCAATGCAGCCCAGTCGCTTAAAAAGTTATATTCTCAAAGTGTTAAAGTAATTTTCAAATTTGCAACAGGCTATAAAAGACACGACTCTGTACAGAGCCATTACGGACAATAAGCCGTATGGTCAAAATTCGCCCTGAGTGATAATTGACAGTGACTAGCGAATAATTGCTAGCTATAAGAAAGGTTTACCACAAACGCCTTATAAACCCCAGAAATGTCGCCGGTTTGTAACATTACTTTAACGTTCATTACATCATTATTACCAAGCAATAAAAAAGGCAACTTGTTAGTTGCCTCTCTTACAGTTATTGAGAATAGTTACCGAGAAATGTCTATTGCCAGTAATACTTTATATTATTTTGCATTTAAGCATTGATGATAGCGGCCAATTGTTTCGCCTGCTCAGCCAGCTCATCTTGATCGGCCATCGTAACCGCATGTTTGCCAAGCTCATGGATACTAGAGGGAATCAAATGAACATGGTAATGAAATACCGTCTGCCCTGCTTCTGAGCCGTTTAGCTGCATCTGGATAATACCATCACGTTCAAAGACTTGGCGCTGCGCCTGCAGAACTTTTTTGGCCGTCATAAACACAGCACTGGCGTATTCAGGCTCCAAGTCACTCAGCTCAACCGCTTGCTGCTTGGGGATTACCAAGACATGGCCTTTGGCTTGCGGCATAATATCCATGAAAGCCAAGGTCTTATCATCTTCGTAGACCTTGTGGCAAGGGATCTCACCTTTGAGCATTTTGGCAAAAATATTGCCTTCTTCATAAGTTTTAGTCGTTTGGGTCATCACGTACTCCTTGTGTTATATTGCCTACATCTTAAAATTAGCACTAAATATGCGCTAAATAATAGCTGAATAAGAACTAAGATAAAAATCATCATTAAAAACAGCTCAAACTCTAGCATAGATAGGCCATTAAACCCAATAATGGCGCAAGTCATTTACCAATACTATGCGGTCGCTCAGTCTAGCCAAACTGCATTGATAAAGCCTGTCGACGCCCTAATTATATAAGTTACCGCCCAGACCACTCTTATAAAAGTAGCGAAACTATGATTGCAGCAGACACCACGGACGTAACCCCTTCATCTTTTTCAATACCTACCAACACTCTATGGCTTAACGAGTTGCTAATTGATGCTTCTATAAAATGGCAAGTACACAATTGCAAAATCACCGATGATACCGTGACGCAAGATGCCACATTGCCGTTTTTATATCACTATGATACTTTAAGTGCCGATTTAAAAGCAGCGCATCCGCTGACTCCTGCTCTCTTAAAACGCTTTAATGAGCCTATGTCGGCCGCTGAAGCTGCGCACCTTTTGCAGCTGCCGGTCGCTACTATTCCCGCGCCATGGCAAGTCAAGGTCATTGGTACCTTAGTGCTGTTTTCTGAGTCGCTACAAATTGCGGTACGTTTAAGGTTTACCAATACCGCCAAGGCATTAGAGCCTATTTATATTAGTGATAAAACTCAGGCGGTGGCTCAGGCGATGCAGACTTGGCACTTCTTTAGCGATGTCTTCGTGTTGAATAAATGCGCTAAGCCTATAGGAGTATTGCCAGCGGAATCTTATGCTAGTACGCTCATAGTGGCTAACGATGCCGACCGTCAGACCGCTGCTATAGACCCTGCTACCATCGCCACTGAAACGACTAACAATACTGAAACGATTCACGACTCTAGTCGCTTTTCTCATAACGCCAATAGTGTTGCTAATGTTAATAGTACGAATAGTGCTAGCAATGACGCTACCGGTCTGCTGGATGAGCGCGCATTACTCCAAAACACGGCGCTATTATTGCCACGAGAAAATCAGTATCAGCACTTGCAACCGCGTTATGCCGTCGCCTTATTGAGCGAACTTGAAGCGCATAAAGCCGATCTACCTGAACTGGATAAAGCGATACAAGCTCGGATTGCTTAGGCCGTATAACTTTTAATTATGAAATAGTTATTTATTCAGACCTATAGCTTGGCGCTGTTCTTAGGTACAATAAGGTCTTAGATATAATATTTGATGAAATGGCATGTTTTATTAACTAGCATTGTCTTTAACTAGCCTATTTTTATTAACTAGTATTAAGCCCGGGTTATTCACTAGGGTTATACCGTAAAACTCCACCTCGCTCGATAGTTATCTTATTCCTAAGATTATTATACGGCTCAAGCGCATAACACGGTCATGCGCTGCATTGGCTTTATCTTGTTTAGCCCTAACATTATCAGAAAGGACATCTCATGGACTACCGCTCAAAAACTTCAACTGGCGGCCGTAATATGGCCGGTGCTCGTGCCCTATGGCGTGCTACAGGTATGACTGACGGCGACTTTGGCAAGCCTATTATTGCCATTGCCAACTCATTTACTCAGTTTGTACCAGGACACGTGCATCTAAAAGATTTAGGGCAAATGGTCGCGCGTGAGATTGAAAAAGCCGGCGGTGTCGCAAAAGAGTTTAATACTATTGCAGTCGATGATGGTATCGCCATGGGCCATAGCGGTATGTTGTACTCTCTACCCAGTCGCGATTTAATTGCTGACTCGGTCGAATACATGGTCAACGCTCACTGTGCAGATGCCTTAGTTTGTATCTCTAACTGCGACAAAATC
>Ga0098065_1000414_pt1 | contig 20520 bp, 23 predicted proteins | sample 25_taG_FD_75062 | JGI IMG/M metagenome (GOLD analysis project Ga0098065, IMG submission 75062) | Marine viral communities from Cariaco Basin, Caribbean Sea - 25_WHOI_OMZ | ecosystem: Environmental > Aquatic > Marine > Oceanic | place: Caribbean Sea: Cariaco Basin | collected 2014-11-08 | reverse complement strand
CAGCTAGCTGATGGCCGCTACAAAAATTTTAGGAAGCAGGCGTTGGGGACGGCTCGAAATCGAGTTTTTCTACAGCCTCGTTATGGGTACCTTACCGCATGTTTTTAGCTCTATTGCTCAGTTTCATATTGGTGCTCTTCATCTTCCTGGTTGCCGGTCCGCCTGTGGGTTATTTTGTTTTTGTGCTGGCTAGCCCGATTCCACTCGATGAATTTTCGTCCAGCCTTTTCCCCGCCTACATTGTGGGAATTGTTCCAGCATTTCTGGCGGGACTGGCGAATTGGGCTCTGCTTATTTCCCTGTACCCGAGGTTCAGTCGGTTGAAGATAAACCTGCTGAGTATTCTTGTATCAGGCGTCGCTGGTTCTATGATTGTGGTTTGGCCAATAGCTGTTGTAGGTCAGGTCGGCTTTTCGTTCCTTTTCCCGCTGGTATTTGTAGCGGCGACGGCGACTTGTGTTTTCCTGGTGAACAAGCCAGCCTTTAACATCTTAGAAGACTTGGGTGCTCGGAACGCCAACCCATAATAAGTCACGGAAGGCGGACGCGTGAGACGCGCCGCTTCGTTCAGCGTCAAAGGTAAATAGTGAATCACGTGTAGAAACCGGGACAGATTTATTTTCATTTATTTTCTAGGCCGTCCCGGAGCCCTGGTTTCAATGCGTAGTACAATACGACGCTCGACTTCATCAACGAAACGGTTGCCGCCGGTCAGCTTATTCCCGGCGATGGCGGTTCTTATCTGGCGGTCTTGTTCAGAGAAAGCTCCATCGTTGACAAACGCCTGGTAGCGTTCTCTGCGTGACTGCGAATCAATTCCCAGAGCAGCCATCGTAGGAGGTTCATCCAGCCAGTCACAGTGGGCGAGACCGATACGTGCGGCATAGGATGACCAAGGATAATGTTCCGCTGCGTCAACCATGCCGGCTTTCACCGGGTTTAGCTCAACATATCGACAGCAACTGAGCAGGTAGTGGTCGGTATCGATTGGGCTGATCTTATAGCGCCCCTCCCACAGTGAGCCCGTTCGTTTCTCTATCTTGTTGACGAATCGTGTTTGACGACCCGCCAGGCGCTTCATCAATTGAGGGATGGCGGTTAGTTCGTCGGTAGCCTTAACGACCAGGTGGACATGATTAGTCATGAGGCAGTAGCTGAAGACTTCCAGCCCAAGCGTGTGTTTCCATTCCTGGAGGTTATCCAGGTAATACTGGAAGTCGCGGTCTTCAATGAAAACGGGTTGCTTGTTATGCCCGCGTTGAACGATGTGGTGGGGCAAACCGGGTACAATGACCCGTGCTTGTCGGGGCATCTGGCTTCTCCTTGCCGTTTGTAGGACGCAAAATTCCTTTTGCGGCTGTCGATTTTACCTTGTCGGCACTCGGTGTTAAACCGCATGAATCGTTTTGCAGACGCTAGCCAGGCCGGAAGTGAATAAATAAATCTGTCCCGGTTTTCTGAATCTGTCCCGGTTTTCGGTTTTCCACGTTAGGCAATAGTCATGATGAGATGGATCGCCGTTCTGTTCCTGGCCTTTCCTGGCATTGGGTTGGCTCAGGCTGAATCGGAGTTTTATGTGTGCTCGCCTTTCTTCGAGAGATCTGTGGTTGGAGAGAAAACAGATCTTGGCTGGCCGGTATTCGTCAGGTTAACAGAGGTTGGCACCACGAGTTTGGCAGCATTCACGGAAGCAAACGCCGGCAAAATGACCCGGATAATTGTTGGTGACCGCGAGTTTTTGAGGGCGGCAATATGGGCCCCAATTACTAGCGGGAGTTTACGTGGGATGTTCAGTTCTGAGGAAGTTGCTAACGATTGGCAGCGAACTTTAGCCGGCCAATTGCCTGTCGCACCGTGCGGTGCTGGGAATTGAGTAATGCCTAACCAGTTGTTGCAGTTCGTTCCGGGCCATGAGGCCCTCCACCGGATGCCCTTTTCGCTGCGCTGCAAGGGCACCGCTGAACAAAAGTGTTATCCCCAACACTATTCTGGTCAGTTGTCCTTATCCAGCGCTGATTGAAATTTTGCTCCAAAAGGCTCGCAATCGATTTCAGCCGCATTTGCCACAAAGCTGACCGTATGGTAATTCCCGCAAAGGGCAAAGATTTCAAGCTGTTGCTCGGCCGTGAACAGGCTCTGGAACTGGTCTTGTGTTTTGGGACTCATGCGCCCTGAACTGCAGAGTTCGTCGACAGCCAGAAGCAAGGTCCTTTCCTCGGCATTCCAACACGGGGCACCAGGCCCCCCGAGTCTGGTTGCGTTGATCTGATCCTCCGTAAGTCGTACATGTTTAGCGAAGCCCGCTACGTGCACACCCCATTCATACTCACAGTCATTATTTGCACAGGTTCGCAGGATCACCAGCTCCCTTTGTCGCATCGGTAGGGGGCTCTCTTGATCCAGCAGGTCTAGAACCCCTTTGCGGAGGAAGCGTGTGCTGTTGGCAAATACCCTAAACAGTTTTAGCAGGTAGCCGTCCAGCTTCGGATAGTTCGAGAGCAATGCTTCTGTTTCCTGAGAATAGGGAGGTTCGACGGTGTGGAGGCGATTGGGCATGATTGGTACCTGCTGGTTGCTACTTTTAGTGTAGCAAATACGGTATGCTACTCTTTTCGTAGCGTCAAGGGGGATGTTGATGACAACCAAGAAACCCGGAAATCCGGTCAGGGGCTCTGACACAGGTCGTCCGATCATGGTCCTCATGGATATGCTTGGGCAACGCTGGGCACTTCGAATTCTCTGGGAGCTGAGAGAGAGCCGATTGACGTTCCGCCAGCTTCAGCAACGCTGTGATCAGATTTCACCTACAGTGCTGAATCGTCGACTGAAAGAGTTACGGGAGCTCCATCTGATTGACCATGACGGTAACGGCTTTGGACTGACTGATCAGGGCGAAGAGCTTGGTCAGCACCTGCTCGCACTGGACGATTACGCAAAGCGCTGGGCGAACACTCGAAAATAAATCTGTTCCGGTTTTCCGGATGCCTTTGCCCTCGCTTGGCTGCGTCAAAGTCACGTCGTCTATGGCTTCATTTACAATAAACAAAAAAGTAGAACTCCTATGAAAAGATGGTTTGTTTCGCTCATCATTTTGATCGTGCTGGCATGCGGTGCTTTCTGGGCATTGGCCGATAAGGACATGCGTCGACTGGTGCTGAACCTGCCGACGGATACCAACGTGCTTTTCTGGTCAACGGAGCAACGGGATGCGGTGTTCCGTGCCATGGACCGTTTACCGTTCCTTTCCAAATCCCGGGTTATCCCCGCAGGTGATGATCCTTATCCGTTACCTGAGGGAGCGCCGCTTGAGCTGGATACCGATGTGGACGCCTTTATGGAGAGCCAGCGGGCGGCGGCGCTGGTAATCGTACAGGACGGCGAGATACGCCTTGAGCGCTACGGCCTGGATTTCGGTCCCGAAGGGCGCTGGACCAGCTTTTCCGTGGCCAAGTCCCTTACCTCGACCCTGGTGGGCGCCGCCCTCAAAGATGGGTATATCAAGAGTATTGAAGACAAGGTGTCGAACTATATCCCGGACCTCAGGGGATCAGCCTATGACAATGTCACCATCCGGCAGTTGCTGACGATGACATCCGGGGTGAAATGGAATGAGGATTACTCAGACCCTCAATCGGATGTCGCCTTGTTCAACGCCCATGAACCGGACCCGGGTGTGGATGCCACGGTGAGCTATATGCGGCAGCTGGAAGCCGAAGCACCGCCAGGCACAAAGTGGGTCTACAAGACCGGCGAGACCAACCTGATTGGTGTGCTGGTGAGTTCAGCGACCGGCAAGCACCTGTCTGACTACCTGTCGGAGAAAGTCTGGAAACCCTTTGGTATGGAACAGGATGCCAGCTGGATCCTCGGGTCCACCGGGCATGAAATCAGTGGTTGCTGTATCCAGGCCTCCACCCGCGACTTTGCACGTCTGGGCCTGTTTTTCCTTGGCGGTGGCCTGGCCGATGGCAAACCTGTCTTACCCGAGAACTGGGTTGAGGAGGCGACCAGCCACCTCGTGGATACCACCCGGGAAGGATATGGTTACGGCTACCAGTGGTGGGCCCTCGATGATGGCGCTTATATGGCCCGGGGAATCTTTGGCCAAGGCATTTTTATTGATCCCGAGCGCCAACTGGTCATCGCATCGAATGGCAACTGGCCGCAGGCATCGGGTCGTCAGGGAGGCGGTCAGGATGAAGAGCGGTTGACCTTTTATCGGCAGGTTCAGTCGGCGATCGACAGGGAGCGCGCCCGATAGTCCAGGATTCAGCTACGTGTCGTCGCTGGCCACGTCAGTTATGACGGTAATGGCCAGCGACTGACAACAGCCGGTTAGCGTCCGCTCGCATCCTTGTCCGGTCCGGCCGATGGCACCTTGTCAGTGCGCCAGGGCATGCCGTCGCAGGTTGGATAGTTTTTACAGTCGGGAAGGCAACCCCTGCACGGTAAGCGGTGAGACGTCGATGGAGCACTGGGCGTGGATTGATGGGTCATGGATAACCTGCTGGCTGGATTTTTAACAGATTACGGTCGGGTAGTCACTTTGGATGCCAGTGGGCCGGAAAACTGGGAGAGACAGTGAGCAGGCCGCGCTATGTTTCCGGCGCCACGACTTGAGTGAGAAGGAGTTCGGGGACTCCTTCTCACTCAAGTCACGGGGTATCAGGAGACAATGGTTACCAGGCCCGGGGCGTGCCGGATGACTTTTTCACTGACGCTGCCAAGGGTCAGGGAGCGTAGTGCGGAATGGCCCCGTTTCCCGATAACCAGGTGAGTTCCGGGGTTCTGTTCCATGTACTCGACGACCTCATGGGCTGGGTCGCCTTTGAGCAGGATTTCCTCTTTGACATCAACAGGTCCGTCAAGGGCTTCCTTCGCTGTATCAAATACCTTGCGGCCGTATTCCTGCTGTTCCTGTTCAAGGTCGCTGGGCCAGACCCCGCTTATGATCAGCCGTTCGGCCCTGGATCCTGGAAAAACGGTGAGTAGCTTGAGTGGATGGCCAGTGGCTTTGGCCAGGTCAGCGGCCATTCTTGCGGCACGGGAAGCGTGTTCTGATCCATCACAGGCGACTACGACGGCTGAGATAGTGTCGGACATTGTTACTTCTCCATGGGTGTGGGTTCAGTCTAAAAGCTAGCACTGATTCGGGCATGTGACGAACCGAAAGTAACCCTTGGAAGGGATATGTCAGCCAGGTTTGACCTGGCGGGAAAGCAACTCTTGGCGATTTTTACTAAGTGGGCAACTCTGCTGCGTCGACCGTTTGAAGGTTGAGTCTGGCTCGGCCCAGGTGCTGCGAGGACACGTACTGTCCTCGTCGATTAAAGTACGGATTCCACGGCCTCAAGGAGCTCAGCATCATCCGGCGTTACCCTGCTGGGAAACGATTTGACGACATTTCCGTCGGCATCGAGTACGTACTTTGTAAAGTTCCAGCGCGGCGGTTCGCTCTGCTGATTAATGGCCCGGAAAACCGGGTTGGCGTCAGGTCCCGTCACCGGCCCCGGCGCGATCATGGTAAAGGTGACCCCGAAGTTTTTGAAACAGATGTCAGCGGCGTCTTCTTCGGAATCGGCTTCCTGTTGGAAATCATCGCTGGCAAACCCCACGACCACAAGCCCATCATCGGCATAGCGTTGGTGTAGCTTCTCCAGCCCTTCAAACTGGCCCGTGTAGCCACAGTAACTTGCGGTGTTGACCACCAGCAGTGGTTTGCCGGCGGCAATATCACAAAGGTTGACGGTTTCGTCAGAGTGAAGCCTGCGCTGTTCATGGTCCAGAAACGACGGGCAGCTCTCGGCCACCGCGGGAGAGGCGAATACAGATCCGGCGATAAAGGCCACTGTGGCCAGCTTGAGTCTCAGGTGCTTCATGTTCACGTTCCGCATTTGATGAGGGTCTACTATGACTATAGGCCTATTCTTACTCTGTAGATCATTCGTGGGACAGGTTTGGTGTGATGCGGCAAGAGATGACTTCGGCGCTGTACCGCAAAGGGTTCGGGTTCCGTCAGGTTCTGGCATTCATCGCAATTCTGGTCCTGGGTTCAGGGGCGGAGGGGGCATGCCGCCAGCCGCTTGAGCAGGATCAGCAGGTTCGTCGTACATTGGCGGTCACCACCACCGGGGTGGGTGTGATTACAGCGTGGGGTATTGTGAACTGGGACTACTTTACGGAAAAGCCCACCGCATCGTCGGAAGGCTGGTTCGGTCAGGAAAGCTCTGAGGGTGGGGCGGACAAGCTCGGCCATATGTTCACCACCTACGCCACATCCCAGGGGGTCGCCAGTCTTTTTGAAGACTGGTGTTTTCCCCGGAAGGACGCAGCACTCTATGGCACCCTGTCGTCCCTGGCCATCCTCAGTTATATGGAGCTGGGCGACGCGTTCAGCAGTTATGGATTTTCATATGAGGATTTCCTTGCGAACGCCATAGGTGGCCTTGCTGGTTACTACCGGTATCGTTATCCGGAGTGGGCCAGCAAAGTCGATTTTCGTTGGGAAGTCGGGCTGAAGCCCGAGCAGTTCGACATAACCACAGATTATGATAATTCGAAGTATCTGCTGGCGCTGAAACTGAATGGTTTCAGTGCCTTCCGCGACAGTTTCTTGAGACATTTCGAGTTGCACGCCGGTTACTACTCGCGAGGTTACTCGGACACGGACGAGCCTGATGAGCGTAACCTCTACATCGCTATAGGGCTGAACATCACTGACCTCTTCAGGCGAAATGGCTATGACAAGACGGCGACGTTCCTGAATTACTACCAGCCGCCTTTTACGTATTTCCCCACTGAGAAGTGATTGACGACAGGCGGTTGTAGGAGGACGATTTTCTGCCCTGGCACTAGAACGTCAGGGACAGGGTCGTCCTCAGTTATGATCGACTGGCCCGGGATCAGCTTTTTTCGATATCCAGCAGTTCTACCTCAAATATCAATGTTGCATTGGGCCCCACATAGTTCCCTGAGCCGCGCTCCCCGTAGGCAATATCGGCCGGAATATACAATTCCCATTTGTCGCCTTCTGACATCATCTTAAGAGCCTCGATCCAACCCGGGATAAGTTGTTTGACTTTGACACGATAAGGCTCGTTTCTTTGGTAGGTGCTGTCGAATTCAGTACCATCGACGAATGTACCGCGATAATGCACTGTGACTTCGTCGTTTTCGGTCGGGGTATAGTCGCCATTACCTTTAGTGATGACTTTGTATTGCAGGCCGCTTTTGGTGACGATTACACCCTCTTTCCCTGCATTTTCCGCGAGGAATACTTCTCCCTCTTTCTTGTTTTTCTTGCCGATGATTGCCCGCTCTGCCTCTTTCTTTTTGGTATGGACTTTCTGGTAAAGATCCAGGGTAGCCGCGATTTCGTCATCCGGCATTTTCATCTCGCCTCCGCGATAGGCATCCTTCATTGCCATCGCGAGGATATCTACATTCAATTCGATGCCTTCTTCCTTGAATTTTTCCGCCAGGTCGGCGCCATAGGCATAGCTGAAACGGTCGTCGAGGGTTTCAAAGCCATGTTTACTTTGTTTCTCATCGGTCTCAACCTGATTGGGGTCCTCGGAGAATGCCGGGCCGCTATAGGTACCTGCGAGCGCCGCGCCCATCAGCAAAAGTGCAAATGTGGATGAGTAAGCCTTCATTACGTCTCCTCAGCGGAATGCACGTTAACCAATAAAAAACCCCAACCCTGAGGGTTGAGGTTTTAATGCTAAACCCAGGCGCGATCAGTTAACCAGCCAGCGGTTGGCATACTCACGCATGACTTCACCAGGTTCGCCACCATCACCGGTTGTCGGTGCGAAGTGGGTACCAGAAGTGAGCTCCTGGGTGTACCGGGTGGAATTACGACGGCAGTTTGGACCATTGGAAGGAAGCGCCGGAGCCAGTACGTCACCGGTACTGAAGATGCACACAACGTCCACATCGCTTGCAACCGGGCGATCGATGCGTGTTGTGAAGACGGTATCAGGCTGGACCGCGATCACGCAGTCGGCATCCAGACGGTTGGCAGCGTTGAAAGAGCCACCACCTCCCTGGGAGTGACCGGAAGTACAGACTTTCGGGTCGGAGCCGACAATATTGCGGTAGCGGCTCTTGGCGTCGTTAACGGCACGCTCTACATCACGGCCATCGCCGGAATTGGCGGTAGTGGCGGCTGCCACCAGGATGCACTGCTCTGCGACAGACTCCAGCAGGCCCCTGTAGGTACCGGAAGTGCCACCCGTTCCGTTACCCCAGCCCAGGATATTGTAGTTACCGCTACCACCGCTGGGGACATAAAACACTGAACCGAGACCAGTGTCGCGGCTTACGCTGCAATCCGCGCCGCCGCCACCACCGATAGCCAGGGCGGAACCTGACATGAACAGCCCTGACGCGAGAGCTGCGAAGACACTGGCGAACTTCGCTTTATTTGACAGTTTCATAAAAAACCTCTTGTTATATGTTTTCTCAAAGATTACGGTTTGCTTTCTTCAAATTAAGGATTCAATTTACAGCTATGAAACCTGCGGACATCTTCCTGTGCAAAGACGTTGATTAGTCTTTCCAACAGGTTCCGAAGCAGTGTAGGAGTCGGGGTTTTTGCTTACTATCACGCGAAGTTCACAAAAAGGCCGTTATTGGAAGCTCAAATAAACGGTATATGCGCAAGTTGACAAACTAGTGTGGTAGCAAATTAATAGGCGTTCTTAAAAGTTATTAAGGGCGGGGTGATATAACGAAAATGTGCCGCATGAGAGGGTGGATGCCGGTTCTGATTTGAAAGCAAGCGGGGCATATCATGGCAGGTTACCCCGCCTATCCTGATGCCGGTGAATACTTACCCGGCCCCGGCCCCGGCCACTGCCAATTGGGCCTTCGATTCGATGATCACAATGCACAAGATCAACATTGCAAGGCTCGAGGTCAGGCGCGACTGACAGTGACGTTTGAGGTCCGGGATGAAGTCATTTCGTCTTGAGCAGGTCCCGGATCTCCATCAGTAGCTGCTCCTGGGCAGACGGGGCAGGGGGCGCGGCCGGTGTTTCGGCCTCTTTCCTGCGCATGCTGTTCAGGGCCTTGACCGCCATGAATACTGCGAATGCGACGATGATGAAGTCGAACACCGTTTGCAGGAAAACCCCATAACGCAGGGTGACCGCTTCGACACCTTCCCCGGCCGCCTTGAGGGTGATTGCCAGGTTGGTGAAATCCACGCCACCGATCAACAGTCCGATGGGCGGCATCAACACGTCCGCCACGAACGACGATACGATCTTGCCAAAAGCTACCCCGATGATGATTCCCACGGCCATGTCGACGACATTGCCCTTTACCGCAAACTCCTTGAACTCTTTCATTATGCTCATCGTGCCTGACTCCTTGAACATAAATCCTTGTGGGCCCGCCTGGTGGCTGGGCACGCCCTGTCTGGCGTACTCATAGTCTAGTGCATTAACAGAAAACAGCGCGGTATACGCTTGCCCATCGCGCCGGACAGGATGACTTGAAATGGCGAAGTGGTGGACTCAGGTAAGGGTAATCAATCCCCGAATCAGGAGGTGATCCATGCGTGTTCTCATTGCCGGTGCCAATGGCAAGATTGGCCAACACCTGGTCAGGTTGATGGCAGCCAGCCCTCACACCGCCAGGGCCATGGTCCGAAAGCCGGAACAGGCCGCTGCCCTTGAAAAGCTCGGTGCGGCAGAGACGGTTGTCGGAGACCTTGAGCAGGACTGCACCCATGCCCTCAAGGATTGTGATGCCGTGGTTTTCACTGCTGGCTCCGGCCCCCATACGGGCCCTGAGAAAACCATCGATGTGGACCAGGATGGCGCCATTCGGCTGATCGACTCGGCCCGGGCTGCCGGCGTGAAACGCTTTCTGATGGTCAGCAGCATGAGGGCGGACCGGCCCGAAAACGCCCCGGAGAAGCTACACCACTATCTACGGGCCAAGCACAAGGCTGACGAGCACCTCCGGGCAAGCGGCCTGGACTTTACCCTGGTCCGCCCGGGCCCACTGACCAACGACCCGGGAACTGGCAAGGTCGAACTGGCAGCCCGCCTTGACCGTACCGGGTCGATCCCCCGGGAGGATGTGGCGGCCGTACTGCTCGCCACGCTTGATGCCGACAACAGTATCCATCAGAGCTTTGACCTGCTATCAGGGGATTACGGCATCGCCGAGTCACTGTCACGGCTGTGAGGCACTGACTGGAGCTCAGAATCTGAGAGGTGCCTGTAAGTGCCTGGAGGAAGGTCGTCAGGCAAGACGATGTCACCCACTCGTTCCCGGTGTAAACCGGTTACCCGGTTGCCGACTGCATGGAACATCCGTTTCACCTGATGGTAACGGCCTTCGAAGATGGTTAGCCGTGCTTCGCAGTGGGCCAGTTGCTCGAGTACCGCCGGCGAGGTAGTCAGTCCCTCCCAGGCGAACCAGATCCCCGCAGCAAACCGGCTTTCAGTATCCGGGCTTAGGGGATACGCCGTGGTAACCCGGTAAACCTTGGGAACCCTGGTAAGGGGATCGGTCAGGTTCCGTGACCAGTTACCATCATTGGTGAGGATCAACAGTCCGGTAGTTGCACGGTCAAGACGTCCAGCAATATGCAGGTCGTCGCACCATTCCGTCGGCAACAGATCCATCACGGTGCGGTGGACTGCATCCCGGGTGGCACTCAAATACCCTGCCGGCTTGTTCAGCATCAGATAGCGGGCCGGGGCGCCTTGCTGGATGATCTTCCCGTGAGAGGTTACCTGCTGAAAGCGCGAGACCTCTGCCGAGGCGTTGCTACAGCGCTGACCATCCACCATGACCATTCCTGTCGCAATGCTCTGGTTGGCCTGCTTGCGGCTTACGCCGTTCTCGTTGCTGAGTATTCTTGAGAGTTTCATGGTCGCATCGGGACAGGGGGAGGAGGGAAATGATAGCAAAGCAGACGGTGCTGTGAGCCTTCCCGCGGATCAATTCGCCTGCCCCTGATCATTTGATTGCTGCGAAGATGCTGCAAAAACCGGGGTAGAATAGCGCTCTTTCCCTGACCCGGAGACCGCCGCTGGTGCTATTCGTGAATCCTGTGCTAACCACTATCGTACTGCTGACGTGCAGTAACGTTTTCATGACCTTTGCCTGGTATGCCCACCTCAAGGAACTGAATAACAAGCCCTGGATTATTGCCGCACTGGCAAGCTGGGGCGTTGCCTTGCTTGAGTACCTTTTCCAGGTTCCGGCCAATCGCATCGGGTACTCGGTGATGAGCCTGGGGCAACTGAAAATCCTGCAGGAGGTCATCACCCTGAGCATTTTCGTGCCATTTGCGGTTCTTTACATGAAGGAGTCACTGAAACTGGACTACCTTTGGGCAGGGCTGTGCATCCTCGGTGCTGTCTACTTCATTTTTCGCAGTGAGATCCACTGAATTGCAGGGCTCTCCCCGGCCTATGTTGCCCGGGAGGCATCAAGGAGTAGCTCCAGGTTCGCATCCGCATCTTCCAGCGCTGACAGGTCCACAAAGCGGGCGTCGCGCTCGGCCAGGCCGGATTTCAGGCTCTGGTATACCTCCCGGGCGATGTACAGTGAGTCACTCTTGCCCCGGTTTATGAGGCGATTCCGGGTTGTCTGGTCTGGCACTTCGATGTAGGCATAGAGGTCGCTGGTTGGTAGCAGCGCGGCGACTTTCCTGGCCGTGTTCTGGGACAGGCCATTGAGGGTGAAAGTGCCGACACGGTGGGTCAGGCCTTCGTCCAGCAACAGTATGTCATCACTGTCACTGCGCTGGGCGAGGGTATGAATGACGTAGTCCCGGAAGAGCAGGTTCAGGCGCGATTGCAGCCGGTCATAGCGGGTTACTTCCTGCAGGATCAGCGCAATGGCCTCCAGCAGAGCCGGGTCTTGATCAAGACCGGCTCCGAACAGTTCACCGGTCTTGCTCGTGATGTAATCTTCCAGGTAGGGGCTTTCCAGGAAAACGTCGGGAACCCACCGGAACAGGCGGCCCCGGCTCAGCTCGCGCTTGAAGAAGGTACCCCGACTGATAACGTGGTCTGACTGCCGGTAAATCTTGCGCGCCAGGGTCGTTTTCCCGGTGCCCGGGCGGCCGACAAGTTCGATGACATCCATTGTGGTATCGCTGATTCCTGGTCTGATCCGTGTTGCTCCGCGCCGGAGCGATGGGTGATGGCCATTCTATGAGGTCATGAAACAGAAAGCTGCACACCCACAAATAAGCTTTTGTAACCTCCCTGAAAGGATCCGGACGGCGTGCAGTTTCTTCCCTTTTCTGCTGAATGCTCTTTGCCACAAATTGCCCTGGGTGGAAAGGGCGAGCCTTGTCACTTGATCTATAACAATATCCCTCGTATAACCACCCTCTACTATTCCCCGCCGATCTTCATGTCTAACTCCCTGGTATTCCGGCCACGAGGTATTCAGTGACCCTTTACACTGTCGTCAGATCCATGAGGTTACCCTTCCTGGTGCTGACCCCCGCCTGCGTGCTGGTGGGGGTAGCAACAGCCCTTGCAACCAGCGGCGCGGTGGCCTGGCTGGATGTGTGCCTGGCCCTGACCGGCGCGCTGGCGGCGCATATCGGGGTGAATACGCTGAATGAGTACCAGGACTTTGCCAGTGGCCTTGATGCCCTTACCGTCCGAACGCCGTTCAGCGGGGGCAGCGGGGCGCTGGTCACTGACCCAGGGGCCGCTACGGCGGTGCGTTGGGTTGCGATACTTTCCCTTGCGGTGACGGTGCTTGTTGGTAGCTATTTTATGGCGCGGTACGGAAGTGCCCTTCTGCCGGTGGGGGTGTTGGGCCTGGCAACCATTGTTCTTTACACCGGCTGGCTGAACCGCCGACCCTGGCTTTGCCTGGTCGCTCCTGGACTGGCCTTTGGACCGCTGATGGTTATGGGTACTCACTTTGTGCTCACCGGCGAATACAGTCTGTTGGCGGCCTTCGCTTCATTGATACCGTTTTTCCTCGTGAATAACCTGTTATTGCTGAATCAGTACCCGGACATCAAAGCCGATAACCAGGTTGGGCGCCGCCATTTGCCAATCGTTTACGGTCGCCGGTTCAGCACACAGGTTTATGGAATTCAGCTGGGTTTTGCGGCTCTCTTGGTGCTGGCCGGTGTGGCAGCGATGGGGCTGCCCGCCCTATCTCTACTGGTCCTGCTGCCACTCGGCGCCGGCGCCTTGGCCTGGATGGGGGCGCGCCGTCGTGGGGAACAGCCTGCGGCCTTCCAGAAAACCATGGGCTGGAACGTTGTCGCCGCTGTGGCAACACCATTGGTGTTGGCGGTTACGCTAATAGCGGGTAGCTAGCGCGAACACCGCAGCGGCCGTGCGCGATGGGCTTGACTATGGGTCACTCCGGGACGTCATGGGGTCAGTCCCTATACCTTCTTCCACGATTTCCGTGCTTTCCTCGAATTCCGTGTTGCGCGGGTCCAGTTCGGCCACGCCCAGCGCAGCTTCAGGCATGGTTGGATAGTAGTGCTCCTGCTGCTCCACTGTAGGGTGGCGGTGCTGAGGTCCGACCAGCATGAACAGGATCAACGCCGCCAGAACCAGGGTGTTGCTCACGAACAGCCCCTGGGGCCCAAGCACATCCATGAACAGGGCACTGAGCAGCGGACCAATAATGCTGCCCAGCCCATAGCTCAGCAACAGCGCCGTGCTCGCGGCCGTGATCTGGTGGCTCTCCATCAGGTCGTTGGTGATGGCGACGGCGATGGGATAAATGGCCGCGCTGATACCCATGTAGAGTCCCACGAAAAACACCAGCGCAATCATACTGGCGTTACCAACCAGGGCGGCAGCCAGGCTGCACGCGCCCGCCACGGCTGCCGACACCAGCATGACACGGTAACGGTCAAAGTGGTCGCACAGCCGCCCGATGGGCCAGGCCAGTATCATCGCTGAGACAATGGCGGCCGCCATGAAGTTTGAAAGCTGGTTGAGGTCCAGGCCAATACGGTCAGCATACACAGGACCCATCGCATAGAACGCGCTGATCAGCAGCCCGGCGACCAGCGCCCCAAGTGTGCCCGACGGCGACTTCCGGTAGAGCCGGGTGAGGGACAGCCGGTCTTCGCGGGTAATCGTAGGCGATGTACGCCTGGTCATCGAGAGAGGCGTGAGCGCAAGTACCACCAGGATCGTCGCCAATGAGAAAGGAATAAAGCTGGCCGGGTCGGCTACCCGGATCAGCACCTGACCGCCGGCGGTCGAGAGAAAGAAGATGACCTGGTAGATCGCGAACAGGCTGGCCCGGTTCCGGTTATCCGCCTTGCTGCTGAACCAGCTCTCCATAACGATCATCAGGCCGGCCATCACAAAGCCGCCAATAGCCCGCAGAAATCCCCACAGCCAGGTGTCGATCGCCATTGGATAGATCAGGGTGGACGCTGCCAGCACCGCGGCAAACACCGCGAACGCGCGGATATGGCCAACTTTCTCGATGATGCGCCCCGCGTACAGGGTGCCGGCGACAAAGCCAATGGAATAGAACGCCAGTATCCAGCCAATGATGCCGGGGTCAAAGTCTTCCATACTCAGCCTGAGGCCAAGCAGGGTCATCAGATACGCATTACCGACAATGAGCAGGATGATACTGAGAATCAGAGAAGACAGGCTGGTGATGGTTCGCCGCATCGATCTTACCCCGGCTGGTCAGGTGGTCCGTTGGAAAATCGGGTCAGGCTCTCAATGGTCCTTGCACTGGTCTCTGGGGACAGCATAGTGGAATAAAAGGGGGTGAGCAGGGTGATCGGGCCGGGGCTTACTGGACGTATGCCCGTTCAGCATCAAAGCTTGATACCTGTACCCAGACGTCAAAGGAGATATGTCATGGCAGATTCCAACAACCCTGTACTGTTGATTACCGGTGCGTCCTCCGGTATCGGCGCCGAAACAGCCCGGGCCGCCTCGGCAGATGGTTACCGGCTGATGTTGGCAGCCCGCTCGGAAGACAAGCTCAGGACCCTGCAGCAGGAGCTGGGCGGGGAAGACCGGGTGGCCATCACGGCCTGCGACGTGCAGTCTGTCAGCGACCAGAAGGCCATGGTCAACAAGGCCCTGGCGGCCTTCGGACGAATCGATGCGGTGTTTGCCAATGCCGGCCGGGGCGGGGAGCCCGGAGGCTTCAGCGGCGCGGACCCGGATGTATGGAAGGATATGATCCTGACCAATGTTCTCGGTGTAGGCATTACCCTGCAGGTGTGCATGCCGGCACTGAAAGAATCCCGTGGTCATATCCTGATCACCGGCTCTGCGGCGGGCCGCGTTACCATCCCTGGCTCTATGTACAGCGCCACGAAGTGGGCCGTCTCGGCAATTGGTTACGGTGTGCGCGAGGAAATCCGTGGGAGTGGCGTCCGTGTGACCCTGATCGAGCCGGGAATGGTGGATACGCCATTCTTCGATGAACGCCCGGACAACGCTCTGGAACCCGTTGATGTTGCCCGCGCAGTCACCTACGCACTGGCACAACCGGCCCACGTGGATGTGAACGAAATTCTTGTGCGTCCGACGCCGGCATTGAAATAAGCCGGGCTCGCGGGCGGCCTGAAGCCGCTCGCGGAAGTTGCCCCCGGTTCAGCCATCGTCTTTTTGATCAATCGGGCTTATTGCGTCCGATAAGCCCGATTCAGTTCCCATCATGTCGTTTGCCTCGTAGTATCGAACCCTTACCTATGTTTCCGGAGTTCAAGACAATGACAACAAGGTTTTCCGACAAGGTAGTTCTGGTTACAGGCGGCGCGGCCGGTATTGGTGAGGCGACAGCCCGGGCTTTTGCGGCAGAGGGAGCGAGGGTCGTGGTCAGTGATGTGGCAGAGCCAGAGGGTCAGGCGGTCGCAGCGGATATCGCAGAACAGGGTGGTGACGCCATGTTCATACCCTGTGACGTGAGCAGGGCGGGGGAAGTGCGGGGGCTGATCCAGCGCATTATCGACACCCATGGCCGCCTGGACTGCGCCTTCAACAACGCCGGGATCGATGTGGAAGACTCCAAGCTGGCGGATGGCAGCGAGGAGACCTTCGACCGACTGATGGACGTGAACGTCAAGGGTGTCTGGCTATGCATGAAGCACGAGATCGAGGCCATGCTGAATCAGCCTGGCGGCGGTGTGATCGTCAATACAGCCTCGGTCGCAGGCCTTGGCGCCGCCCCGAAAATGGCGGTGTACAGCGCCAGTAAACATGCCGTCATCGGGCTGACAAAGTCTGCAGCGGTGGAGTATGCCCGCAAGGGTATCCGGGTGAATGCGGTGTGCCCGGCGGTGATTGATACCGATATGTTCCGTCGGGCCGCCGAGGCGGATCCCCGAAAGCGGGAGGGCGCGATGAATATGCACCCGGTCGGCCGGCTGGGCCAGGCGGATGAGATCGCCCAGGCGGTGCTCTACCTGTGTTCCGAGGGCGCGGGTTTCAGCACCGGTGTTGCTCTTCCGGTGGATGGTGGCTACACCGCGATCTGAACGGTGTCCCTGTGATTCATTACCCGGGTGGCTATAATGCCCGAAAAACCTTCCTGGCCGGTCGCGATACCCGGCCAGGTGCGCCTGGCATGGAGAGCTGAATGCCCGTTCGACAACGTTTCCGCCATTTCCTGGTGTCCCTGCGCAGGGGGCTCCATGTGCTGGCGGCACCGGTCAAGGGCGACAATGGCCGGGGCGGGCTGTTCATCCAGGCCTATCGTGGCTACGGCTCGAGTGATCGGGTCTTCCTGATGGGCCGGGTGTTCCGGCAGCCGGGGTTTGGTGCGACGTTGCGGGAAGAGTGGCTACGTCGCGACCTGCTGGACCTGCTCAGGCGCCTGCTGCGTAAACCCATCGCCGGGGCCCGGGTACGTGTCCGGTACAAGGGCACGACAGCCGTGGTAGAGACCGACCGTCATGGCTTTTTCCGGGTCGATATGAACCTGGGCGAGATGCCTTCCGATGTGACCTGGCATGCCGTGGAGCTTTCCCTCGATTACCCGACGGATGAGCGGGCCACCACAACTGGCGAGTTTTTTACCCCAACCCGTGGAGCCAGTTACGGTGTGATCAGTGATATCGACGACACCGTGGTCTACACCGGTGTGGCCAATACCCTCAAGATGATGTGGCGGCTGTTTGCCCAGGGAGCAGACAGCCGGGTGATCTTTCCTGGCGTGCCGGCCCTGTACCAGGGCTTCCATGACGGCCCCGGCGGCAATGCGGGAAACCCCCTGGTCTACGTGTCCCGTGGGCCATGGAGTATCTATCAGGTGCTGGTGGAGATGTTCAGAATGCACCGCATCCCCAATGGCCCCATCCTGATTCTGAGGGAGTGGGGTATGAAGCGGGGAAGCCTGCTTCCCCGGCGCGCCCGGGACCATAAGCTGGACGCCATTCGCCACGTGATGGGCCTTTACCAGGACCTGAAATTTGTCCTGGTTGGCGACTCAGGCCAACACGACCCGGAAATCTATACCCGGATTCTGCGGGCACATCCTGACCGCATCCTGGCGATCTATATCCGGGATGTCAGTGCTGACCCCCAGCGTTCCGAGGCTATCGCCAGACTGGCAGAGGAAGCCCGTGAGGCGGGCTGCGAGCTTGTGCTCAGCGATGACAACCAGGTACTGGCTAAACATGCCGTGGCGCAGGGGCTGATTGCACCAGGGGTAGTAGACGCCGTGCGTCGTAGCGAGGCCGACAGTCGCTCATGATCACCAGTTATCCTTTTCCTTTTCTTTTTTCTCCTGTGCCTCCACTTCTTCCTTGCGCTTCTTGATACGTGCCATTTTCTCTTTCGAGATGGGCATGTTGGCAGAATCCTTGAGCATCAGCAGGCTGCCCACTACCAGGGCGATAGCCAGCAGGAGGAATACCCACCCAATCATAGGCATAGCGTGACTTCCTGATCCGTGACTGTGTTTCTATAGTGAACCAGGTTGCGGCTGTGCGCCAGTTCGTCGTCAGTTGCCATCCGCACTCCGGGGTTAATCCTGTGCTACATTTCTCGTTCTGCTGATGAGGAACCTATGGAACAAGACGTGCGCGAGACTGGCAAGGGGATAACCTTTGGATTGTCGGCCTATTGCCTGTGGGGGAGCTTTCCCCTCTACTTCGCCCTTTTTGAGGGCATACCCGCCTTTGAAGTGCTGATCCACCGGGTAATCTGGTCCTGTGTATTCCTGGTGTTCGTGATTTCACTGTTGCGACGCTGGCCGCCGGTCAAGGCTGCCCTGGTGCGCCCGAAAGAACTGGGCTATGTGCTGGCTTGTGCGATCTTTATCGCTATCAACTGGGGCGTATACATCTACGCGGTGGAAACCCGCCATGTGCTTCAGGCCAGCCTGGGTTATTTCCTCACGCCCCTGGTGAACGTGGCCATGGGGCTGATCGTGCTGCGGGAGACTATTACGCGAATGCAGGCAGTGGCGGTGGTGATCGCAACCATGGCCATCCTGTTCCAGCTGTTCCTGCTTGGCTTTGTGCCCTGGATTACCCTGGTACTGGCTTTCAGCTTCGGCAGTTACGGGTTGTTCCGCAAAAAGGTGGTACTGGATGGCCTGTCCGGGCTGTTCGTGGAAACCCTGTTGTTGCTTCCGCTGGGGCTGCTGGCGTTGGCGTTCCTGGCGCAGAGCGGGGCGTCTCATTTCACCGACAGCCCTGGTACCGCGTTATTATTACTTTCCAGCGGAGCGGTAACGGCCATTCCCCTGCTGTTCTTTGCCGGAGCCACGCGCCGTCTGCGGCTGGCGACGGTAGGCCTGCTGATGTACATCACACCGTCCATCCAGTTCCTGCTGGCACTGTTCGTGTTTGATGAACCCCTGAGCCCGGGCAAGCTGTTCAGCTTCGTGATGATCTGGGTGGCACTGGCAATCTATTCGGGCTCTGCCTGGTTTGGCCGGGAGCGGGCGGCGACCACCTGAGCGGTGGAGTTTCCCGCTCGGTGATCACGTCATGGCCAGGTGACCGGCTGGGGCCGGTTGTCGCCGTTACGGAACAGGTGACCGATTTCCGGTGAGACGAAGCAGCGGTCTCCCCGCTGCGGTTGCCAGCGGCTAAACTCACTGTGGGAGACGCCTACCTCCCAGATATCGTCGCAGTCCCAGCCGTCCGGTCTCAGTTCGACCCGCACTTCTGCACCAATCAGGTTGATCGCTTCGATGGTAAAGGGCAGGCAGGCGCGACTGTCCGGTTCGACGGACAGGTGCACCTCATGGGGGCGAAGATAGAGTTGGGCGTCACCAGAGGTCGACACGCCCGGTAGTGACACGCGGGCATTTCCTTGCTGCAGCCAGCCATCGCTCACCGTGCCCGAGATGATGTTGACGTGACCCAGGAAGTCGAAAACAAAGCGACTGGTGGGGTTGGCGTAGAGCCGGGTAGGGCTGTCCACCTGTTCTACCTGGCCCTGGCTCATGACCACTACCTGGTCCGATAACTCCAGGGCCTCTTCCTGGTCGTGGGTGACGAACACGCTGGTAAAGTGGAATTCGTCATGGAGTCCCCGTAACCAGCGGCGCAAGTCCTTTCGCACCCGGGCATCGAGTGCGCCAAACGGCTCATCCAGTAACAGTATATCCGGGCGGGTGGCCAGGGCGCGGGCCAGGGCTACCCGTTGTTTCTGGCCCCCGGAGAGCTGGGCCGGGTAGCGGTTGGCCAGTTCCGGCAGCTGGATCATCTCCAGCAGCCGGTTAACGGTTTTGCGAATTTCCGTTTTCGGAGGACGCTGATTCCTTGGCAGAGACTCCAGGCCGAAGGCGACGTTCTGGGCTACCGTCATGTGGCGGAACAGGGCGTAGTGCTGGAATACAAAGCCGACGTTGCGTTGCTTCACCGGCAGGCGGCTGATGTCCCGGTCACCAAAGAGGATGCGGCCGTCAGAGGCGTTTTCCAGCCCCGCAATAATACGCAGCAAGGTGGTTTTGCCGGAACCGGATGGGCCCAGCAGAGCGGTCAGCTTGCCATCCGGGATGTCCAGGGAAATATCCCGCAGGGCCTGGAAACTGCCAAAGGTCTTGTTCAGGTGCTCGATCTTGATACTCATTGGGGGTTCCTGTCTGCGGGTTCACGGGCCAGCAGCCGGGCCTGGCGCCATTCGGCCACGCCCTTGATCGCCAGGGTCAGAATGGCGATAGCAGCGAGCAGGGAGGCGGCAGCGAACGCGCCCGCAATGTTGTAGTCCTGATAAAGCAGTTCAACATGAAGCGGTAAGGTGTTGGTTTGGCCTCGAATATTGCCGCTCACTACTGAAACAGCGCCAAACTCACCAACGGCCCTGGCGTTGGTCAGAACCACACCGTAGATCAGCGCCCATTTGATGTTGGGCAGGGTTACCCGGCGGAACAGGCGCCAGCCCGATGCTCCCAACGTTACGGCGGCTTCTTCTTCCTCGGTACCCTGTTGCTGCATCAGCGGTATCAGTTCCCGGGCGACAAAGGGGCATGTCACGAAAATGGTGACCATGACAATGCCGGGCCAGGAAAACATCAGCTGCACGTCATAGTCGGCCAGCCAGCTACCGAGCCACCCAT
>Ga0098065_1000411_pt1 | contig 20618 bp, 19 predicted proteins | sample 25_taG_FD_75062 | JGI IMG/M metagenome (GOLD analysis project Ga0098065, IMG submission 75062) | Marine viral communities from Cariaco Basin, Caribbean Sea - 25_WHOI_OMZ | ecosystem: Environmental > Aquatic > Marine > Oceanic | place: Caribbean Sea: Cariaco Basin | collected 2014-11-08 | reverse complement strand
CATGGACATGAGCAGGTGGTTCTCCACCAGCCAGGCAATGAGCTGGGTGTCCCGCTCGCTCAGGTGATGGCGCTGGCAGAAAGCTTCCGCGTCTTCTGCGCCCAGCTCGGAATGGTCGCCGCCGCGGCCCTTGGCCACATCATGGTACAGGCCGGCCAGGTAGAGCAGTTCCGGTTTTGGCAGCTGATGCACCAGTCGCGATGCCAGGGGAAACTCGGTGCGGCTCTCCGGGTGGTTCATCCGCACCATGTTGCGGATCACCCGCAGGGTGTGGGTGTCCACCGTGTAGATGTGGAACAGGTCGTACTGCATCTGCCCGATGATCTGGCCAAATTCCGGCAGGTAGCGCCCCAGCACGTTGTACTTCTTCATGTGGGCCAGGGTTTCGTCCAGGGCGTGGGGCGTCTTTACCAGTTCCATGAACAGGGACGTCACCGCCAGGTCGTTACGGAACTGGTCATCAATCAGGTGCCGGTGGGCCCGCAGGGCACGAATGGTGGACGCCCGGATGCCCTTGATGGATGGGTGCTGGGCCATCAACAGGAAGATTTCCATGATGGCGTAGGGGGCGTAGGCAAACACCTGGGTATTGATGGCTTCGATGTACTGGTCGCGGATGCGGAAGCGGCGGTTCAGGGGCTGGATCTTCGCTTCCTGGTCCTGCTGCAGGATGGCCTCGTCGTAGTACTGCAGGATAACGTCGGTCAGCTCGGACAGGGCCAGTACGGTGCGGTAATAGACCTGCATCATCTGCTCGACGCCCAGCTTGCGGCCCTTGTCATGGTAACCCAGCATATCCGCCAGGGCCCGCTGGTGATCGAACAGCAGCCGGTTTTCGTTACGATCGGCAATCAGCTGCAGGCCGTATCGCAGGCGCCAGAGAAAGGTCTCGCCCTTGAGCAGGATGTCGTGCTCTTCCTGGGTGAGAATGCTGAACCGGGTCAGGTCGGCGATGCTGTCCAGGCCAAAATGGCGCTTGGTGATCCAGCCGATGTTCTGGATGTCCCGCAGGCCACCGGGCGCGCCCTTGAGGTTCGGCTCCAGGTTGTAGTCGGTGTTGCTGTACTTGCGGTGACGGGCCAGCTGCTCTTCCCGCTTGGCGATAAAGTAGCTGCGGTCGCTACAGACTTCATCGGAGTAGACCATGCGGGTGAGTTCGGTGCGCAACTCTTCCGGACCCGCAATCATGCGGGTTTCCAGCAGGTTGGTGAGCACCGTGACGTCGTCACGGGCGGCCTGGCGGGATTCGTCGAGGCTGCGCACACTGTGGCCGATGTCCAGCTTGAGGTCCCACAGCAGGGTGACGAAGGCGCCCAGGTCATCGTGCCAGCTGTCCGCAATGCCATCGCGGGTGAGGATCAGCAGGTCGATATCGGAGTGGGGGTGCAACTCCCCGCGGCCATAGCCCCCTACAGCCAGCAGGGCAATGTCCGGGGAGCTGGCGAAGTCATAGCGGTTCCAGATGGTTCTCAGTACCCGGTCGACCGTATCGGCCCGGGACTTCACCAGGTCGCGGACATCGGCCCCATTGCGGAACGCTTGGGCGTCGGCCTCGTAGGCATCCCGTAACAGCTCCCGGGCGGCCCGCACGGGTGACGGGTCGTTAGCGATCTGGTAGGTGAGAACCGTGGTGTCCACTCAGAAAGACTCTTCCTTGCGCTTGGTGAGCACCTCGTGGCCATCCGCGGTGACCAGGATGGTGTGCTCCCACTGCGCGGACAGTTTGTGGTCCTTGGTGACGGCGGTCCAGCCATCCCCCAGCACCTTGGTGTGGTATTTGCCCTGATTGATCATGGGCTCAATGGTAAAGGTCATGCCTTCTTTCAATTCCATTCCGGTGCCCGGCTTGCCGTAATGCATCACCTGGGGCTCTTCGTGGAAGACCTTGCCAATGCCGTGGCCACAGAAGTCCCGCACCACGGAGTAGCGGTGCTTTTCGGCATGCTCCTGGATCACATGACCAATGTCCCCCAGGCGGGTGCCGGGTTTGACCAACTCGATACCCTTATATAAGCACTCTTGGGTAATTCGGATCAGTCGCTTGGTGCCCGGCTTGGGGTTGCCGACGACCCACATCTTGCTGGTGTCACCGTGGTAACCATCTTTAATCACCGTGACATCAATATTGATGATGTCGCCGTCCTTGAGCACCTTCTTCTCTGTCGGGATGCCGTGGCAGACCACATGGTTGACAGAGGTGCAGATGGACTTGGGGAATCCCTTGTAGTTCAGGGGCGCCGGAATGGCCTGCTGCTCGTTGACGATATAGTCATGGGCAACACGGTCGAGTTCCTCAGTGGTAACGCCGGGCTTGACGTGCTCGTCGAGCATTTCCAGCACCTCGGCCGCCAGGCGACCGGCCACACGCATCTTCTCGATTTCGTCCGGTGTCTTGATGGATACAGTCATTGGAATTCCTGCTAAATGAATGGGGTCGCCTGGTGGGGCCGCACTGGTTTATCGGGTGCCGGCATGGCACCTGCTGCGGCCTCTGCCGTCATGGGCAGGCGGGGCGAAGTCCCTATTTTAAGGGGCTGCCTCCACAGGTACAAGGAAGCACGAAAGACTGGCCTCACCGGGCCGGTTTATGGTATAAACGCGCCGCCGAAATGCGAACCCGGGCCTGGCCCGGGGGCGCCGGCAAAATCACACACGCGTCAGCACGTTGTTCCAGGGTGCCTGTTTTATGGCTGAAAGCCGCTCAGGTTGGAGCAATCGGACGTGTGGAGGACTAACCCGAAGCTAAAAGGTAACTATCATGGCTCAGGTAAACATGCGTGACCTGCTCAAGGCAGGTGCTCACTTCGGTCACCAGACTCGCTACTGGAACCCGAAAATGTCGAAGTTCATCTTCGGCGCCCGCAACAAGATTCATATCATCAACCTGGAACAGACTGTTCCTGCCATGAACGATGCGCTGCAGTTCATCGAGCAGCTGGCAGGTAACAAGAACAAGATCCTGTTCGTCGGCACCAAGCGCGCCGCCGCCAAGATCATCAAGGAAGAAGCCGAGCGTTCCGGTCAGCCGTTCGTCAACCATCGCTGGCTCGGTGGCATGCTGACCAACTACAAGACCATCCGTCAGTCTATTCGTCGCTACCGTGACCTGGAAACCCAGAGCCAGGACGGTACCTTCGACAAGCTCACCAAGAAAGAAGCCCTGGACCGCACCCGTGAAATGGAGCGCCTGGAGCGTTCTATCGGTGGTATCAAGGATATGGGTGGCCTGCCGGACGCCATGTTCGTGATCGACGTGGACCACGAGCGTATCGCCATCAAGGAAGCCAACAAGCTGGGCATTCCCGTTATCGGCGTTGTCGACACCAACAGTGATCCGGACGGCGTTGACTACGTGATTCCGGGCAACGATGACGCCATCCGCGCCATCCAGATCTACGTGAAGGCCGTTGCCGACACCTGCATCGAAGCCTCCCAGGCTGGCGGCGCTGCTGACGAGTTCGTTGAAGTCAGCGAAGAGCCTGCAGCCGGCGAAGCCCCCGCAGCCGAGTAACGCTGCTGGTCACACGGCTATCACGTTGGCCCGATTGAATGGGGGGTGAGGGTAACCCGCCTCCCTTTCGCTGGATTCAACCGCCGGACCCTGGTCGGGCCCGGCTGGTTCTAACTGTTAAGAGGATTGAACATGGCTGCTATTACCGCTGCAATGGTCAAAGAGCTCCGTGAGCGTACCGGCCTTGGCATGATGGAGTGCAAGAAGGCACTGGTTGAAGCTGACGGCAGTGTTGAAGCTGCAATCGAAGAGCTGCGCAAGTCGTCCGGCCTGAAGGCCGCCAAGAAAGCCGGCCGTACCGCCGCTGAAGGCGTGTCCCTGGTGAAGATCTCTGACGACAACACCGTAGCCTACATCTTGGAAGTGAACTCCGAGACTGACTTCGTGGCCCGTGACGACAACTTCGTCAACTTCGCCAACGACGTACTGGAAGTCGCCTTCGAGCGTGGTGAAACTGACGTCGCCAAGCTGATGGAAGGCGACCTGGAAGCCAAGCGTGAAGCGCTGGTCCAGAAAATCGGTGAGAACATTACCGTTCGCCGTATCGTGAAGGTAGAAGGCCCTGTGGTCGGTGGTTACGTGCACAACACCAACAAGATTGCCGCTGTTGTGGCGATGACCGCTGGTGACCCGGAAGTTGCCCGTGACATCGCCATGCACGCTGCCGCTGTTAATCCCCGTGTCGGCAAGCCGGAAGACATGCCTGCCGAGGAAGTCGAGAAAGAGAAGGACATCATCAAGGCTCAGCCGGATATGGAAGGCAAGCCTGCCGAGATCGTCGAGAAGATGATGGGCGGCCGCATCAAGAAGTTCCTCAAGGAGAACAGCCTTGTCGAGCAGCCTTTCGTGAAGAACCCGGACCAGACCGTTGGCGAACTGCTGAAAGCCAACGGCGCTGAGCTGGTCGGCTTCGTTCGCCTGGAAGTGGGCGAGGGCATCGAAAAGGAAGAAGTGGACTTCGCTGCCGAGGTGGCTGCTGCCGCCGGTACCGGCAAGGCCTGAGTCTGCTGACCCCCGGGGCGGTGTTCATCGCTCCGACGGGGTCTCCGGTTTTTGCCGGAGCCCCCTCAGTCTGCCACGCCAGTGCGGGTTCGCCCGGGCTGCCGTGGCGGGCTTGTATTTGAGATGCCCCTTTTGCCAGGGCATGAGGAGCATGTCAGATACAGGTCCATAGCACCCAGAAACTCCAGCGACGAGGGGAACAGCATGCCAGCATCATCCAAAACCCAGCCCAGATACAAGCGCGTTCTGCTCAAGCTCAGTGGCGAGGCCCTGATGGGTGAGCACGAGTTTGGTATTGATCCCAAGGTCCTCGACCGGATGGCACTGGAAATTGGTGCCCTGATCGGTATCGGTGTCCAGGTGGGGCTGGTGATTGGTGGTGGTAACCTGTTCCGGGGCGCAGCCCTGAACGCCGCCGGTATGGATCGCGTGACCGGTGACCACATGGGCATGCTGGCGACCGTCATGAACGGGCTGGCCATGCGGGACGCCCTCGAGCGCTCGAACATCCGCACCCGGGTCATGTCGGCCATTCCCATGAGTGGTATCGTGGAACATTACGACCGTCGCCGGGCCGTGCGTGACCTCAAGGACGGCGACGTGGTGATCTTCTGCGCCGGTACCGGAAATCCGTTCTTCACCACGGATTCCGCCGCCTGTCTCCGGGGTATCGAGATTGAGGCGGATGCGGTGCTCAAGGCCACCAAGGTGGATGGCGTTTACTCCGCGGATCCCATGACAGATCCTTCAGCAGTCAAATACGACCGCCTGACCTATGATGAGGTTCTGGACAAGAAACTGGGCGTGATGGACCTGACCGCCATCTGCCTGGCCCGGGACCATGGCATGCCGCTGCGGGTGTTCAATATGACTGCGCCGGGTGTGCTGACCCGCATTGTGACCGGTGAGCCGGAAGGGACCCTCGTCGAATAGGATCCCCGCCCAGCGATCAGGGCGCAATGGCGAACAAACCGCCCTGGCAGACGAATTCATGCTCCACGCCGTACTGGCATGGGCAGAGACAAACAGACAAGCGAGGACGCGCAAAGTGATTGACGATATCAAAGCCGATGCCGAAAAGCGCATGAAGAAGAGCCTGGAGGCCCTTTCATCCGCCTTCAACAAGATCCGTACAGGTCGTGCCCACCCTGCGATCCTGGACAGTGTGCACGTTAACTATTACGGCCAGGATACACCGTTGAAACAGGTGGCCAGCGTTAACGTCGAAGATAACCGCACCCTGACCGTATCACCCTGGGAGAAGAACCTGATTCCCACCATCGAGAAGGCCATCATGTCCTCCGACCTGGGCCTGAACCCCGCTACCAGTGGCGACATCATCCGCGTGCCCATGCCCATGCTGACGGAAGAGACCCGGCGGGAGATGGTCAAGCAGGCCAAGCACGACGCGGAAAATGCCCGGGTAGGTATCCGTAATGCCCGTCGTGACGCCAATAACGACCTGAAAGAGCTGGAAAAGGAAAAGGAAATCACCGAAGACGACCAGCGTCGCGGTGAAGACCTGATCCAGAAGTTGACTGACCAGTACATTGTCGAGGTCGACAAGGCGCTCAAGGCGAAGGAAGATGACCTGATGGCGGTATAACCGCCAGAAGTAATGCCCGATCGGTACCAGGGGACTGCATGACGGATTCAGTAACAGCGGAAATACCGGTAGAAGCCGGCAAGGTTCCGCGTCACGTCGCCATTATCATGGATGGCAATAACCGCTGGGCCAAGGCCCGGCGGCTCAACGGAGTGGCTGGCCACAAGGCGGGCGTGAATTCGGTGCGGTCGGTGGTTGAGACCTGCGCCCGGGAAGGGGTGGAGGTGCTCACCCTGTTCGCCTTCTCCAGCGAGAACTGGCGACGGCCGGAGGACGAAGTGTCCGCCCTTATGCGCCTGTTCCTGTTTGCGCTGGAACGGGAAGTTAAAAAGCTTCACCGCAACAACATCCGCCTGCGTATTATCGGTGATCGCAGCGCTTTCACCCCCTTGCTGCAGGAGCACATGGCGAGGGCGGAAGAGCTGACCCGGGATAATACCCTGATGACCCTGGTGATTGCCGCCAATTACGGAGGCCACTGGGACATCACCCAGGCGACCCGTCAGGTCGCGGCCAGGGTGGCAGCCGGTGAACTGACGCCGTCGGACATTACTGACGACCTCGTCCAGCAGTACCTGTCCATTGGTGATCTGCCCATGCCGGACCTGATGATCCGCACGGCAGGGGAGCAGCGCATCAGCAACTTCCTGTTGTGGCATCTGGCCTATACCGAGTTCTACTTCTCCGAGGTGTTCTGGCCGGATTTTCGCAGCGACGAGATGCGCAAGGCCCTGGAGGCCTACGCCCGGCGCAAGCGCCGGTTTGGCCAGACTGACGACCAGGTGGACCAGCGTCTGGCTGCCCAGCAATAATTGCTCAGTAACAAGGCGTTGCGGGCTGCTCCCGACGGGTTCGCTGGCCAGGCTCCGGTGGCTATCGGGGCTGGCCTGCGCCAGAGAACAAGAAACAGACTGAGCCAAGGACAAGAGCGAATAGCGACGTGCTCAAGACCCGAATTCTGACCGCGCTGATCCTGGCGCCCATCGCCGTCATCGGCATCTTCTTCCTGCCGCCGCTGGGCTTTGCCGTATTTACCGGCGTGGCGATCACCCTGGGTGCCTGGGAGTGGGCCAATATGGCCGGCTATACCAGTGGTCCGGCCCGCGCAGGTTACGGTGCCCTGGTGGCCCTGATCCTGGTGGCTGTCTATAACCTGCCAACCCTGCCGCTGCTGTGGCTTGGCCTGGCCTGGTGGCTGGTGGCCCTGCAAATGGTGCGCGTGTATCCGCGGGCCAGCGCCCTTTGGAGCAACCCGGTGGTCAGGGGCCTGATGGGCCTTCTGGTGCTGGTGCCGGCCTGGGTCGGCCTCAATCACCTTCGCAACGGCACGTTGTTGTTTGGCGAGCTGGACAGCGGCCTGATGGCGATTCTCTATGTCTTCCTGGTGGTCTGGGTGGCTGATATTGGTGCCTATTTCTCCGGCAAGGCATTTGGCAAGGCCAAGCTGGCACCCCGTGTCAGCCCGGGCAAGTCCTGGGCCGGGGTCTGGGGTGGCCTGGTGGCGGTGGCCCTGCTGGCCATTGCGGCGGGGCTTGTTGCAGGCGCCCAGACGGCCGATATCCTGTTGCTGCTGGTGGCCAGCGTTGTGGTGGCGGCGATTTCCGTTGTAGGGGATCTGCTCGAAAGCATGCTGAAGCGTTTTCGCGGCATCAAGGACAGCAGCCAGCTTCTGCCCGGCCACGGCGGTATTATGGACCGGATTGACAGCCTGACCGCCGCCATTCCCCTTTTCGCCCTGATCATTACCCTGGTGGGCTGGTTATCCGCAGGAGCTACGCTGTGACGACCCAGGCTGCCAAGCGCCACCTGACCCTGCTGGGGGCGACCGGATCCATCGGGCTCAGTACCCTGGACGTGGTACGCCGTCATTCGGATCGATTCTCTGTGTATGCGCTCACGGCGTCCACCAAGGTGGACGACATGGCCGCCCTGTGTCGTGAGTTCCGGCCTGCGGTCGCGGTGATGGCGGATGCTGCAGCGGCGGAACAGCTGGAAAGGGCCCTGGCGGACCTTTCCGGTACCCGGGTGCTGGCCGGTGAAGCCGGGCTGGTGGAGGTCTCTGAGGCGACAGAACCCGATACCGTGGTAGCCGCCATTGTCGGTGCCGCAGGACTGGCTCCCACGCTGGCCGCGGTCAAGGCCGGCAAGCGGGTGTTGCTGGCCAACAAGGAAGCCCTGGTGATGTCCGGGCAGTTGTTCATGGACGCCGTGGTGCAGTCCGGCGCCCTGTTGCTGCCCATTGATTCCGAACATAATGCCATCTTTCAGTGCCTGCCGGCGGAGCGGGTGCGGGACCTGCCCGGTGCAGGGGTGCGACGCATCCTGCTGACGGCCTCCGGCGGGCCTTTCCGTAACCATACGCCGGACATGCTCCGTGAGGTGACCCCTGCCCAGGCCTGCAAGCACCCCAACTGGTCCATGGGCCAGAAAATCTCGGTGGATTCCGCCACCCTGATGAACAAGGGGCTGGAGCTCATCGAGGCGTGCTGGCTGTTCAACACCCGGCCGGACCAGATCGAAGTCCATGTGCACCCTGAGAGCATCATCCACTCCATGGTTGAATATGTGGACGGCTCTGTGCTGGCCCAGCTGGGCAGCCCGGACATGCGCACCCCCATTGCCAATGGCCTGGCATGGCCGGAGCGGGTGGATGCCGGGGTGGCGCCACTGGACCTGTTCGCCCTGGGGCGCTTTCATTTCGAGCGCCCGGACGTGGAGCGCTTCCCCTGCCTGCGCCTGGCGGCGGAAGCTTTCGAGGCGGGCGGCACGGCGCCGGCGGTGCTCAATGCTGCCAATGAGGAGGCGGTGGCGGCATTCCTTTCCGGGGAGCTTTGCTTTGCCGATATCCCGGTTATCATAGAGCATACCCTTGCCAGGGTGCCCACCCGGGCCGCGGATGATTTCGGCGCCATCATGGCGGCGGACCAGTCTGGCCGGGTCGAGGCTTGCGCTGAAATCGAACGCCGGACCAGACGCACCCTGGCGCCCTGACGTTGTAACGGCCGGAGGCCACCCTGACACCATGTTGGACATTCTGCAGACAGTACTGGCGCTGATCGTCACCCTCGGCATCCTGGTGACCATCCATGAGTTCGGCCACTTCTGGGTGGCCCGCAAGTGTGGTGTGCGGGTGCTGCGTTTTTCGGTGGGCTTCGGCAATCCCATCTGGTCGCGCTATGACCGCCATGGCACCGAGTTTGCGATTGCGGCCATTCCCCTTGGCGGCTACGTCAAGATGCTGGACGAGCGGGAAGGGCCAGTGCCGGACGACCAGCTTCATGAGGCATTTACCTCAAAACCACCAGGGCAGCGTATCGCCATTGCTGCCGCGGGTCCTGCCGCCAACTTTATCTTTGCCATTGCTGCCTACTGGCTGCTCAGCGTGGTGGGCTTCACCACGGTCGCGCCGGTGACCGGCGAGATTGCCGAAGGCTCCATTGCAGACCGTATGGGGCTCCGGTCCGGCATGGAAATTCACCAGGTGGACGGCCGGAGCGTGACGTCCTGGCGGGACATCAATATGCGCCTGCTGGAGCGGGCCGGTGAGCAGGACGAAGTCAGCTTCACCATCAGCGACGGTCAGGGCGAGCGTACACTGACCACCACGCTGAACGGCTGGCAGCTGCCGGACGATAATCCCGATCCTCTTGGCCAGTTTGGCCTGAGTCCGCTGCGTCCGAATGTACCGGCGCAAATCGGGCAGGTTGTCAGCGGCGGACGTGCAGAGGCAGCGGGACTACAGGAAGGCGACCGGGTGCTCGCAGCCAATGGCGAGCCGGTAGCAGACTGGTTTGCACTGGTGGAAGTGATCCAGCAGTCACCCGAAAAATCCCTGGAGCTGCGGGTCCGGCGTGGTGATGACACCCTGACCCTGCAGGTTACCCCCGCTGTTCGAGAGGTGGAGGGTGTCGAGCAGGGTTATGTGGGTGCCGGTGTGGCCCAGGTCAGCTGGCCGGATAACATGCTGCGGGAGGTTCGTTACGGGCCGCTGGCGGCGATTCCCAACGCATTTTCGGAAACCTGGTCCGATACCCGGTTGACCCTGGTGGCGATACAAAAGATGATTACCGGCCTGCTGTCGCCAACCAATCTCAGTGGGCCGATCACCATTGCCCGGGTAGCAGAGGCCAGCGTCAGCTCCGGGTTTGAGGACTTTGTCCGTTTCCTGGCCTATCTGAGTGTCAGTCTGGGCATTCTCAACCTGCTGCCCATACCGGTGTTGGACGGCGGGCACATAGTTTATTACACCATCGAGGCCATCCGCCGGCGCCCGCTCTCCGAGCAGGTACAGGCACTGGGATTGCGGATCGGTATGGCCATGATTCTGACTTTAATGGTGTTTGCTCTTTACAACGACCTGATGCGGTTGTGAGAATTGCGAGCTCCTTACGCGCATAAACAGGCGATCTGACTGAATGAGACGTTCTTTACTGGGTGCAGCGATTGGTCTTGCCCTTGCCGGTATGGCCAGCCAGCCGGCCACGGCACAGGAATTTACGGTGGCGGATATCGAAGTCGAAGGCCTGCAGCGGGTTTCGGCCGGTAACGTGTTTTCGGCGTTTCCTGTCGATATTGGCGAATCCCTCAGTGAACAGGAGCTGGCCGAGGCCATTCGTACCCTGTTCAAGACGGGTCTTTTCACCGACATCGAAGCCTACCGTGACAACGGCACCCTGATCCTGGAGGTCCAGGAGCGGCCTGCCATTGCCTCCATTGATATCGAGGGCAACAAGAACATCGAAACCGATGTGCTGATGGATGCACTCTCCGGTGCCGGCATGCAGGAAGGACAGGTGTTCCGCCGGGCCACCCTGGAGCGACTTGAACTGGAGATTTTGCGCTCCTACGTTGGGCAGGGCCGTTACAATGCGCGGGTGAAGGCCAACGCAGAGGAGCTGCCCCGTAACCGGGTTGCTATTCGCCTGGATATTAACGAAGGCGACGTCGCCGCCATCCGCCATATCAACATCGTGGGGAACGATGCCTTCTCTGACGAGGAATTGCTGGACCTGTTTGAACTGCGCACCAGCAGCTGGTGGAACTCCCTTACCAGCAAGGACAAGTATGCCCGCGAACGCCTGAGCGGTGACCTGGAATCCCTGCGCTCCCATTACCTTGATCAGGGCTACCTGGACTTCAATATCGAGTCCAGCCAGGTGTCCATTTCGCCGGACAAGCAGGATGTCTTTGTGGCGGTCTCTGTGAATGAAGGCCGTCAGTACACGATTTCTGATATTCAGTTGCGTGGTGAGCTGATTGTCGGTGAGGAAGAACTGCGTGAGCTGATCGAGCTGGAGCCGGGGGATGTGCTCTCCCGCTCAGAGCTGACTGCCACTTCCGAGCGTCTGTCCCGCCGGCTTGGGCGTGAGGGCTACACCTTTGCCAACGTCAACGCCATTCCCGAGTCAGACTCGGAAGACACCGCGGCTGTGACCTTCTATGTGGAGCCGGGCAAGCGTACCTATGTGCGTCGTATCAACTTCACCGGCAACGTAACCACCAAGGACGAGGTCCTGCGCCAGGAAATGACCCAAATGGAAGGCGGGGTGGCCTCCACCGACCGCATCGAGTTCTCCAAGGACCAGCTGGAGCGCCTTGGGTATTTCCGTTCCGTTTCTGTAGATACCATACCGGTGCCCGGCTCGGACGACCTGGTGGATGTTAACTACAGCGTCGAAGAGCAGCCTACCGGCAGTCTGTCTGCCTCTATCGGATTCTCCCAGGTTTCCGGGGTCATCCTGGGGGCGAATATTTCCGAGAACAACTTTTTCGGCACAGGCAAGCGGGTGTCCATTGGCGCCAACGTGAGCGATTCCATCAAGAGCGCCAACTTCTCCTACGAAGATCCCTACTACACCGTGGACGGCGTCAGCCGGGGCTTCAGCCTGTTCGCCCGGGAGACGGACTTTGAGGAGCAGGACATATCCTCCTACCTGCTGGACGAATACGGCGGTCGCCTGACCTTCGGTTATCCCATCGACCGCTTCACCCGCCTGAATTTCGGGGTGGGCTATACCCTGTCGAAGATCAAGCCCGGTGATTACACCGCAGACGAGGTGCTGCGCTTTATCGAGGAAGAAGGCAACGACTTCAACAACTACTTCCTCACTGGTTCGTGGCGCCGCAGCACCCTTAACCGGGGCATGCTGCCCACGGATGGTTACAGCCATACGCTGTCGGCCGATGTGGCAGTGCCGGGCAGTGACCTGACCTTCTATAAGCTGCGTTATCGGGGAGACAGCTTCTGGCCGCTGAATGAGCAGGAAACCTGGGCTATCCGTGCCCGTGGCGAACTGGGTTACGGTGATGGTTACGGTGACCGCTCCCAGATGCCGTTCTATGAGCACTTCTATGCTGGCGGTTATGGCTCGGTAAGGGGCTTCGAGGCCAACTCCCTGGGTAACCGTGTCGATACCAACAAGACCTGGACCGACGATGATGACCCGTTTGGCGGTAACGTCCTCACGGAGGGCAGCCTGGAGCTGATCGTACCGACCCCGTTTGCCGGCGACACCCGCAGCATGCGCACGGCATTCTTCCTGGACGCCGGCCAGGTGTTTGACACGGCCCGCGGCTTTGACCCGGAGTTTGGTGAAATCCGCGCCTCGGTAGGTGTCGGCTTCCAGTGGATTACCGTAGTTGGCCCGCTGGCGTTCAGCCTGGCGAAGCCAATTACCGACAAGAGCGGTGATGAGACCCAGATATTCCAGTTCTCGCTGGGACAGAGTTTCTGACGACCGCATGCCATGGGGCGATCGCGGTCTCAGCAATGAGGTGGCTTTTCAGGCAAAAAGAGCGTGGAAACCGCATGGCAGGACAGGAGGTAACACAATGGCTGGATTCAGGAAATTCGTGAAGTGTGCGCCGGGTGTGCGAGTGTTTGTGGCTGCCGTGGCGCTGGTGATGGCTATGCCAGCCCTGGCGGAAACCCGTATCGGCGTGGTTGACCTGCGCCAGGCGTTGTTTTCGTCTGACGATGCGCGGGCATTCAGTGATCAGCTGGAGCAGGAGTTCTCCGGTACCGAGGCCCAGGTTCGTGAGGCCCAGCAGGAGGCCCGCCGGCTGCAGGAACGCCTGCAGAAAGACGGTGCCATGATGAACGAAAGCGAGCGCCAGCAGCTGACGGCCGAGTTCCAGCAAAAGGCAGAGGCGTTCACTCGCCAGAAGCAGCAGCTGGATCAGACGCTGAATAGCCGTAAGCAGGCGTTCCTGGACCAGGCGCGTCCGGAAGTCGATGCCGCCGTGAAAGCGCTGATGGAAGAACACGACCTGGATATCATCCTGCCTTCCGAGGCAGTGGTTTCGGTCAAGCCGGAACTGAACCTGACCGAACAACTGCTGGAAAAGCTGAATCAGTAATATGCCTGCCAGGACCATCACGCTCGGGGAGATTGCCAGTGCACTGGGTGCCGAACTCAGGGGTGACCCGCACCTGGTCATTACCGGGTTGGCGACACTGGAGGCGGCGCAGCCGGATCAGCTGAGCTTTCTGGCCAATCCCTCCTACGGTCGTTACCTGGAACGCACCCGGGCAGGGGCGGTACTGGTTTCCCCGGCCATGGCCGACAAGGTACCGACCAATGTCCTGGTACTGGACGATCCCTACCTTGGGTACGCTCGTATCAGCCACGAGTTTGATACGTCACCGGCGCCGGTGGTCGGGGTGCACCCCACGGCGATTATCGATGAGTCGGTGACGGTCCCTGCCAGTGCCAGCATTGGACCCTACGTGGTCATCGAAGCAGGCGTCAGGCTGGGTGATGGGGTGGTCGTTGGCGCTCACTCCATTATTGGCGCCGGTTGTGTGATCGGTGACCAGAGTATACTGCGTCCGCGGGTTACCCTGGCCCACGGTGTCACCATGGGCAAGCGTTGCCATATCCTCAGCGGCGCCGTGATCGGTTCTGACGGGTTTGGCTTTGCCGTTCACAAGGGTGCCTGGCACCGCATCGCCCAGATAGGCGGCGTGACCCTGGGGGACGACGTGGAAGTGGGCGCTAACACAGCCATTGACCGGGGTGCCCTGGACGATACCCGCCTGGGCAACGGCGTCAAGCTCGACAACCTGGTGCAGATCGCCCACAACGTCCAGATTGGCGATCACAGCGCCATGGCGGGTAAGGTCGGTATTGCCGGCAGTACCCGCATCGGCAGCCACTGCATGTTTGGTGGCGCTGCCGGAATCAGTGGCCACCTGACCATTGCCGATGGCGTACAGGTAACGGGCATGTCGCTGGTTACCGGAGATATCCGTGAGCCGGGGGTGTACTCCTCCGGTACTGGTCACATGACCAATCGCGAATGGCGCAAGAACGCTGCTCGCTTCAGACAGCTGGACGCCATGGCGCGCCGGTTGAAGGAACTGGAAAAGATAATTGAGGGCTGAGGCCAATACCCGATGATGCAAATTGATGAAATAATGAACTTTCTGCCACACCGATACCCCTTCCTGCTGGTGGATCGAGTGGTGGAAGTGGAAGCCGGCAAGTCCATTGCCGGTTACAAGAATGTGACCTTCAATGAGCCGTTCTTTACCGGCCACTTCCCGGGTAAGCCCATTATGCCCGGTGTGCTGATCATCGAAGCCATGGCCCAGGTCTCGGGTATCCTCGGCTATGTTACCGCGGGTCGCTCTGCCGCGGATGGTTCTATCCACCTGCTGGCGGGTTCCAACAAGGCCCGTTTCAAGCGTCCGGTCGTGCCGGGAGATCAGCTGCGGCTGGAGTCTACCCTGTTGTCCAACAAGCATGGCATCTGGAAATTTGACTGTCGCGCGCTGGTGGATGGCGAGGTAGTCTGTGTTGCAGAAGTCATGTCGGCCGAGAGAGACGCTTGATGACTGAAAAGCACTGGACCGGTGTCCATCCCCAGGCAATCGTTGACCCTTCCGCCAAACTGGCTGACGGGGTCAGTGTGGGGCCGTGGAGTTACATCGGACCGGGGGTCGAGATCGGTGAAGGCACCGAGGTGCATTCCCATGTGGTGATCAAGGGCCCGACCGTGATCGGTCGTAACAACCGCATATTCCAGTTTGCCAGTGTGGGCGAGGACTGCCAGGACAAGAAGTACGCCGGCGAACCGACTACCCTGGTCATTGGCGACAACAACGTTATCCGCGAGAGCTGCACCATCCATCGTGGTACGGTGCAGGACCGGGGCGAAACCCGTATCGGCAGTGATAACCTGTTGATGGCCTATGTCCACGTGGCCCATGACTGCGTGATTGGTGACAACACGATTCTGGCCAACTGTGCGACCCTGGCTGGCCACGTAACCATTGGCGACTGGGCGATCCTCGGCGGTGGTACCATGGTGCACCAGTTCTGCCATATCGGGGCCCACAGCATGAGTGGCGGGGGCAGCATCGTCCTGAAAGATATTCCCGCCTACGTGATGGCCAGTGGCCAGTCGGCCAGCCCCCATGGCATCAACACCGAAGGGTTGCGTCGTCGTGGCTTCAGCAAGGAGGTGCTGGCCGAGCTGCGCCGGGCCTACAAGATTATCTACCGTCAGGGCCTCACCACAGCCCAGGCACTTGAGGAGCTGGAGAAGGCGTGGCCCTCCCTGTCGGAAATGCAGCCCCTGATGGAGTCCCTGCGCATCGCCGACCGGGGCATCGTCCGCTAGGTCGTCCGGTGACTTCCGCCGACGTTTCCGTTACTGAGCAGCCTTCGTTGGTGCCCGGGGTTATTCACCGGGCACCGGTCACCATTGCCATGGTGGCCGGCGAGGCCTCCGGGGATATTCTCGGGTCTGGCCTGATTCGCTCCCTGCGCAAACGCTATCCCAATGCCCGGTTCGTGGGTATCGGTGGCGAGGAAATGATTGCCGAAGGCTTTCATTCCCTGGTTCCCATGGAGCGTCTATCGGTGATGGGACTGGTGGAGGTGCTTGGCCGGCTGCGTGAACTGTTTGCTATCCGTGCCCGCCTGATGAACTACTTGCTGACCACGCCGCCGGACGTGGTCATTGGCATCGACTCACCGGATTTTACCCTGGGTGTGGAAGAGCGCTGCCGCAAGGCGGGCATACCCACCGCCCATTACGTCAGCCCCTCAGTCTGGGCCTGGCGCCAGAAGCGTATTTTTCGTATCGCTCGCTCCGTTGACCTGATGTTGACCTTGCTGCCCTTCGAGGCCCGCTTCTATGAGGAACACCAGGTGCCAGTGGCCTTTGTGGGCCATCCCTTGGCGGAGCGTGTGTCGATGGAAGTGGACACCGCCGGTGCCCGGGACGCCCTCGGGCTCGACCAGGACAAGCCAGTGTTGGCGATACTGCCAGGCAGCCGGGCCGGGGAGGTGGAACGACTGGGCGGCCTTTTCATGGAAACTGCCCGAAAGTTGCAGGCGGTACACCCGGACCTACAGTTGGTGGTGCCCTGCGTAAATCGTGAAAGGGAGGTGCAGGTCAGGGCATTGGCCGATGCCCTGGATGTAAAACTGCCGCTGACAGTGGTCAGGGGCCGATCCAGGGAAGTGATGGCGGCCGCAGACGTCGTTCTGCTGGCTTCCGGAACCGCCACCCTGGAAGCCATGCTGCTGAAAAAGCCCATGGTGGTGGGCTATCGCCTGAGTAACCTCAGTTATGCGTTGGTATCTCGCCTGGTGAAAGTGCCCTGGGTGTCCCTGCCCAACCTGCTCGCGCAGGAGGAACTGGTCCCGGAATTGTTGCAGGATAACGCCACGCCAGAGAAACTGGCTGCAGCCGTACTGGAGCGGCTGGACAATCCAGCGGAGCGGGAGCGGCTGCATGAGGCCTTCACTCGCTTGCACCACATGCTGCGTCGCAACGCTGACGAGCGTGCTGCCGAGGCGGTGTCCGCATTGATCGAAAAGGAAAGACGCTGATGGCCGCTAAAGCTGTACTGCCTCCGTTCGAATGCCAATACCAGGGCTGGAAGCTGGCTGGTGTCGACGAGGTAGGTCGCGGTCCCCTTGCAGGGCCAGTGGTGACTGCAGCCGTCATACTGCACCCGGACCGTCCCATCAAGGGCCTGGCGGATTCCAAGAAACTTACCGAAAAGCGCAGGGAGGCGCTGTACGACGAAATCATTGAAAAGGCTGCTGCCTGGAGCCTCGGCCGCTGCGAAGCGGACGAGATCGACCGCCTCAACATATTCCAGGCCACCCTCGTGGCCATGGAGCGTGCCGTAGCGGGGCTATGCGTCCCGCCGGAATACGTGCTGGTAGACGGCAACCGCTGCCCCAACTGGCACTGGCCATCCGAACCCGTTATCAAGGGCGATGGCCGGGTTGCCGCCATCAGTGCTGCGTCTATCCTGGCAAAGGTTACCCGTGACCGGGAAATGGTCGCCATGGAAGAAATCTATCCTGGCTATGGCCTGGCGGGCCACAAAGGCTATCCCACACCCGTACACCTGGAGGCATTACAGCGCCAGGGCGTCACCCCCATTCATCGCCGCTCATTCCGCCCGGTCCAGGAGGCACTGGAGGCGTTCGGGGTCTGGCAGGGTGAACAGGCTGGTATTGCTGACATCCACGGGGAAGAACTGCATTGGCCGGAGGACCTTTTCGAGAAGGTCTGAAACCACCCCCCGACTGGTGTAAGCTCAGGGTGTCACGGTGTACCTTGGTCAGGAAGCCAGCCCATGTGCGGTCGTTATAACGTCACAGATTCGCCAGAGGTCCAGGAACTGATGGGGCAACTGGGCTTGCCGGGCATTGCGCCGCGCCCCCAGTTGAACGTCCCCCCGGGCGGTATTGGTGAGTTTGTTATGGAAGCTGGTGGAGATCGTTACCTTGAACCGGGTATCTGGTCGCTATTGATCGAGCCCCGGCCGGAGGGGCATGGCTACCGGCCAAATCCGAAGTTCCATACCTTCAATGCGCGCAGTGACCGACTCACCAGCAGCCCGCTCTGGAAGAAGGTCTATCCCTCCCACCGCTGTATTGTGCCGGTCAGCGGCTTCCATGAATGGCAGGGCAAGCAGGTCTACAACATCCACCCGCAGGGGGAGGCCACCGCCCTGGCCGGGCTATGGCAGTCGTGGCATTTTGGTGAGGAACAGGTGAGCTCTTTCACCGTCATCACCTTGCCGCCACACCCGAGGTTCAGTCACATTCACCCCACGAGCATACCGTTGATGCTCCGGCCGGAGGACTTCGACCTGTGGCTGGACCCGGACTTTCATCATACCGATGCCTTTGCACACCTGATGAAGACACATATCCCGGCGCCGTTGGTGTGTGAGCCGGTCAGGGGTACCAGGGACCTGAAACCCGTCGCAGAGGGCGAAGTGCTTCCGGCAGATTAGGCATTGAGAAAGAGCCAGAGAATGGCGCTACCCAGTGATTGGGGGGTGAAAGGAGAGAGCAATGACCAGATCCAGGTTGTGGTACGCTTCTTAAACCAGTACTTTGCAACCGTAAATAGATCAGCGCGGCGGACGTCTGTTTCCTGGAACTGAGTCAACGGTCCCGTTCCTCACGAGGAACGGGACCTGCGCTGCAACACCTATAATTCAATATTCACTTGATGGCTATCGGATTCACCATCATCTGTACGGCACCCTTAACTTTGGGTTGCCCCAGAACGAACATGAATTCATGCACATTATCTTTGGCTAGTTCAGCCGTATTCATGTTTTCAAGAATATAGACGCCATTCTTGGCCAGCAGGGTCTGATGAACTTCGAATACGCCGGTACCTTCTTCAAAGGGGATGACTTCCAGGCCCCAGTTATCAGCACCGATGGCAACGACGCCCTGATCAGCCAGATATTCAGCGCCATCGACACCTAGTCCCGGCTGAGCCTTGCCAAATCGTTCATTATCCTCCCCTACCAGACTGAGCCAGCCCGTGTGGAAGAGGACTACATCCCCCTCCTGAATCTTCACACCTTGGGCTTCCGCTGCAGCGCGGATTTCTTCGCGGTTGAAACCCTGCCCCTCGGTGAGCATGTCCTGGCCGAAGTGTTTCGTCATGTCCAGAAGCACGCCACGGGTGACGATAGGAGGAATACCTTCTGTGCCCAGCTTCTTCAAGCCATCAACAGCTACGATGTCCTCAGCTGCCAGCCCGTTGTAATGTTTGTGATCGATGCCGATGTGGCCGAAGCCATCGATCTGACTGCCAATGCCCAGCCAAGTATGAAGAACGTCATCCGTGCTGGTCAGCTTGGTTGGCCCGATAGCCTGACCGCCGGCCCTGGGCTCCATCACGGTGATGTCAAAGAAGCGCGTGCCATACGCAGGGAAGTCACGATTTAGCTCAACACCCAGGGAGTAGGCCTTGCCTTCAGTGACCAGGCGTGTCGCTTCCAGGATACGATCTGCGGACAGGTAATTGGCGGCACCAATCGTATCGTCGTCGCCCCACTTGGAAGTCTGCCAGTCCTCGTTCGCAACCGCGCCCGGCGCGATTGCGGCGATTAAAGTACCTGAGACGATTGTTGCCAGAAGTGGCTTTATTATTGCTCTCATGGGATCTGCTCCATCATGTGGTTTTTGTTGGGGAATGCTGGCTGCTTATGATTTGTATCAGTGATGCAGCACATGTCGGCTCATTTCCATTTACTGATGAAATCCACTGCGGCAGCATTGACCTCTTTTGGGTCTGAGGCACTCAAGAAGTGCTGGCCACCCTCAACAACTTTTAGCTGCGCATCCTTCGACCCGGTGAAGCGGGCGATGCCGTTTTCGGCGTTGGCAACGGAGTAAACCGAGTCCGCAGTGCCATGAATCCACAGCACCGGACAGGTAAGGCTGTTAAGCCGTGCCAACAAGCTGTCCCGGTCGCGCAGGTTGATCGAGCAAATCCGCAGACGCTCACGGCCGGCATCTCCGGAATAGTTCCTGCGGTAGACGTCCAGCCAGAAGGCCCGGTCCTCGTCTGATACCGAGTCGCCCAGGCCGGCGTCGAGCACGCCAATAACGAATTCATCCGGTACCACCCAGTCGTCGGGGACGGATTCAGCCAACGCGTCAATGGCTGGCGTACAGAACTCGGTGCCATCCCAGCAGCCGAGCGCCTGGCTTTGCTGGCTTTCGCGGTCCATGGACGTGCCCAGCGGAATAATGCCCTTGATTCGGTCCGGCGCGAGCATGGCGGTTTGGGTAACAATCCAGCCCCCTTGGGATGTGCCCATTGCGAAGGCCTGGTCAATGCCCAGTGCATCCAGCACCTGCAGGTTGGCGATCGCGCTGTCCCAATAGGTGAACTGGCGGTAGGTGGGGTGGGTTTTGCCGTGGCCGTATGGCTCGATGGCCAGGAGGTTGGCCACCTTCAAAAGTTCCTCGTCAGCGAATTGTGGCCTGAACAACTCAGCCGAGGTGGTAAACGAGTTATTCAGGATCAGTGTCGGGAGCGATGGATCGTAGGGCTTGCCAAAGCGGTAACCCACAGTGGAGCCACCGAGGTGGGGGATATCGACGGTTTGGGTGGTGTCAGTCATTGACCAATCCTTTTGTTATTAATATCAGAAAGGAAATATCGAGACATTTGTTACAGCTGGGCGTGGGAGTAAATGCCCAATTCAGT
>Ga0098065_1000408_pt1 | contig 20676 bp, 17 predicted proteins | sample 25_taG_FD_75062 | JGI IMG/M metagenome (GOLD analysis project Ga0098065, IMG submission 75062) | Marine viral communities from Cariaco Basin, Caribbean Sea - 25_WHOI_OMZ | ecosystem: Environmental > Aquatic > Marine > Oceanic | place: Caribbean Sea: Cariaco Basin | collected 2014-11-08 | reverse complement strand
TGTTATGGGTTTTAATTGCGGCATCGTCGGCCTACCAAACGTGGGTAAATCCACCTTGTTTAATGCGTTGACCAAAGCGGGAATCGCCGCTGAAAACTTTCCATTTTGTACCAAAGATCCCAATACCGGTATCGTACCAGTACCAGACCCACGCCTAAAGCAACTGGCTGATATCGTTAATCCTGAACGCGTGCTACCAACGACCATGGAGTTTGTTGATATCGCAGGTCTAGTCGCAGGCGCGTCAAAAGGCGAAGGCATGGGCAACCAGTTCCTAGCCAACATCCGTGAGACCGATGCAATTGCTCACGTTGTACGCTGTTTTGATGATGACAATGTGGTACACGTTGATGGCCGCGTTAGCCCGATTGATGATATCGAAACCATCAACACTGAACTGGCACTTGCAGATTTAGAAGCTGTTGAGCGCGCAATTCACAACCAAACTAAAAAGGCTAAAGGTGGTGATAAGGACGCGCAAGCATTGCTTGATGTGTTCAAAAAAGTTGAACCATTATTAGCAGAAGGTAAAGCGGCTCGTGCTGCTAACCTAGACGCTGATGAGAAAAAACTGATCAGAAGCTATGGTTTAATTACGCTAAAGCCAACCATGTATATCGCTAACGTCGCTGAAGATGGTTTTGAAAATAACCCATACCTTGACGCTGTTCGTGACTATGCCACTGGTGAAGACTCTATCGTCATCGCCCTATGCAACCAAATCGAATCTGAAATCGCACAGCTCGATGAAGATGATAAGAAAGACTTCCTAGCTGAAATGGACATGGAAGAAGCCGGTCTTGATCAAGTAATCCGCGGTGGCTATGACTTACTAGATATGCAGACTTACTTTACCGCTGGTGTCAAAGAAGTACGTGCTTGGACTGTCGCTATTGGTGCGACAGCGCCGCAAGCAGCTGGCGTGATTCATACTGATTTTGAGCGTGGTTTTATTCGTGCTGAAGTCATTGCGTATGATGACTTTATCGAATACAACGGTGAAAAAGGCGCTGCTGCTGCTGGTAAATCGCGTTTAGAAGGTAAAACTTACATCGTACAAGATGGCGATGTGATGCACTTTAGATTTAACGTGTAACTTTAAATAGTATAGCTTGTTTAAAGTTAATTAGCCGATGTTGGATATTCTCCATCATCGGCTTTATTTTGTCATTATATTGTTATATTATAACATATCTTTATTTTGCTTATTTGAGGAATTATATTATGGCGGCTTATTTTTCTAAACTTGCAGGTATTACTATACTAGGTAGTGTGATGGTAGGCTCTTTACTGGGTTGTCAGCCAAACAACGATACCGATGCAGTAGTATCTGAAAAAGTACCAGTAGATAATCACGCCGAGCATGAACAAGGTCATGAAATGCATGACAATAAAGAGCATGAAGATCACGGCCACGAAGAACATAGTGATATGGAACACGATCATGAAGGGCCTAATCATGAAGGGCCTAATCATGAAGATCACGATCATGAGAGTCATAGCCACGAGGAACATGCGCACGCAGGTCATGATCATGCAGCTCATGCCAGCAACAGCACTCCTTTCTCTTGTGAGCCTACTGCTATTATTGGTGTTTCTTATCATAGCGACAGTACACCACAGACAGCGCATTTGCTCATCGATGGTATCGAATACGATTTAACAGCTACTGCTAATAGTGAAACTGATGCTGATAAGGGCATCTATACAAGCGATATTGGATTAGACGATACCCACGGCATCATATGGCAAGTAAATGGAGACAAAGCCACATTGCTTAATAAAACACTGGACAGCGATGTAGCTATCGACAAGGAAGACGTAATTTTTAACTGTCAAAAGTCTTAATATAGTTGATTCCATATAATTTGGATACAAGCAAGGCGAATGAAAGCACTACCAATAGTAGGCTAAGCGAAACTGACACCGTATCCAATTTATAGGGCATTAACTCTAGTCAAAGAAGTCAAACGGGTACAAGGCCGCCGACTGCAGATTGTACAAATAGTAGCTCTAAGGAAGGTAACGCCGTAGTCGTTTAGTAGTTCCCTGACTATATAGCTGTACCAAGGGCGCTATTTTGCTATGCTAGAGGCTCCCTTGGTTCCGGATGTTTAATATGCTAAGTACACCAACCTCTTTGCCGTCCCCTACCACACAATGGTCACATCTCCTTAATTCACAGCGTCTTGGTGCTTCCAAAAAATTTAACGCCAATACCAGTACTCGTTCTCAGTTTCACAAAGACTATGACAGACTGGTATTTTCTCACTCTTTTCGCCAGTTAAATCAGAAAACCCAAGTCCATCCATTGACCAATCAGCTCGGTATTCATACACGCCTGACTCACTCGCTAGAAGTCTCTTCTATTGGTCGCTCTTTGGGAATGATGGCTGCCGAAAAAATCCATGACGCACTAGGTAGCGGCCTACCAGCAGGAGTTTCACCTGCAGACGTCGGTGTGATCGTACAAGCAGCTTGTCTCGCTCATGACATTGGCAATCCGCCTTTTGGCCACGCTGGAGAATATGCGATTCGTGATTGGTTTAGGCAGCCTGAACCGCAAGCAATTTTGCAAAATTTAAGCAGCAATGAGCGACTAGACTTACTGGCATACGAGGGTAATGCTCAAGGGTTTCGCCTATTGGCACGTAATGAGCATCATCCTGACAAGGGTGGTATGCGGCTCACCTGTGCCACGCTAGGCGCCTTTATGAAGTATCCGTGGTTGGCAACTCACAGTAACGATGTCAATGAAAACCATTATAATGTGCAGAAATTTGGCTGCTTTTATAGCGAGGCGTCTCAACTAGAAGAGTTAGCTGCGTGTTTGCATTTACCGCGCTCAGAGCAACATGATGGCTTTGCGCGCCATCCATTGGCTTACCTGCTAGAAGCAGCAGACGACATCTGTTATGCGCTAATCGATTTAGAAGATGGCATCAATCTGAATATGTTAACCTATAGCGAAGTGGCTACGATATTTTATGAGCTGATTGGTGAACGTCCAAGCAGCGTAAACTTGCCAGCGCATATGTCTGTCAGACAAAGCCTAGCCTCCCTGCGGGCACGAGCCATGATGCGTTTGGTCAATACCGTCACCGATGCTTTTGTAGCCAATAGTGATGCATTGCTAACTGGAACGCTGCAAGGCAGCCTATTTGCCCATTGCGATACCAGTGTGCAGAATGGTATCAATCAAGCTAAGCAGCTGGCACGCGAAAAAATATTTAACCATCCGAGCAAAGTAAGAATGGAGCTGATGGCCAATCAGTGCTTGCATAGCCTATTGAATGCCTTTATGCCACTCGCTTGGACAGGGTCTCAATCTGCTACTATGCAGCCGCCGATGTCTTTTGAGCAGCAACGTCTGTTAAGATTACTACAGCCTCATCTTGACGAACATCGCCGCATCTTGTCTGACGATATCTATCATAATGTCTTAAATATTTTGGATTTTATTACAGGTATGAATGATCATGAAGCTTATCGACTGGCACAAGAGTTGCAGGGTCATTGGGGCACAGTGGTTTAAAAGACCAATACAGGTTTAGTAAATTAACACGAATGGCGTATTTCAGTCGTATTTATGCGTTGAAATGAGTATGATAAACACCTACCGGACAATTTTGAAATATTATGAGCAGTCGCGAACAAAAGAAACTTCAAACTCGGCACGCCTTTTTTAATGCTGTGCTCGATTTATGTATGACAGGGCAATCTTTTAGCTCTATCAGTCTCAGACAAGTAACACGCGAGGTTGGCGTTGTGCCGACGGCGTTTTATCGCCATTTTGATGATATGGAGTCACTCGGGCGCGCTTTGGTCATTGAGGAATTGGGCGGCACATTAGCCACGTTAAGTGATAGCCTGCAGATTGGCCGCAAGCGTAGCTTTGATCGTCAAATCGCAAAAAGTATTCAGCTATTCTTGTATATGGTCAGTGATCAGCCTTATTACTGGCAGTTCTTGGTCAGTGAGCGTTATGGTGGGTCAGAAGCAGTACGAAAAGCCATTAATGAATTGATTAAGATACATGCTCAAGGGTTGGCAGACGACTTAGCGTTGCAGCCAGCGTTTACCCATATCAACGCTTATGACCGTCGTCTATTGGCTGAAGCTGGTGTGAATATGTTTTTCTCTTGGATTATTGATTGGCTAGAGCTGACCTATACAGAAGATCATGATGATGAGATTGATCTAAACGAAATCGAAGAAAACAAGCAGCTAATGCTACATAACTGTACTCGTCAAGCACAGATGCTTTTTTACGGGGCTTATAATTGGAAGTCTAGCGAAGAAACACGCCTAAAAGATTAAACGTCGATCCCAATACCATCTGCTAAAAGCTCGGACGAAATGCCCATAGTCGCTGTGTCACTACTTTGACTTCCTTGGGCATTTTACCGTTTGCCTCACTACTGTTACTCGCCTGATTATTATTAGCAGCCTCACTACTATTAACTACTTGATTATTATCAACGACAGTTTTACTAATCAAAACAGTGGCAAAACGCTCTCTAGCTTGACCGACAGTTGCATTATCAATCGCTGTGATAAGCGCCATAAATGCTTGGCTGTCAACGGCAAGCATTGGTGTTAGTGCTTTTCGTTGCTCATCATTTAGACTGCCGAATATCGGTAATTGCCATACTGTATCAATAGACGTCAGCGCCTGCTGTGCGCGCATATCTACCAGTGATTGCATCTGTTGGCTGTTAGCACCCTCAATTAGTGCTGCTAACAATACAGGACTGGCAGTATTGATATTAATCGGCACATAATAAGGCACTGCGGTAAGATAAGGCCGTAATACTGCTAATGTCTCAGCGCTTACCCCTTTCACTTCTAGTAGCTGATCGATACTGACAAAAGGCTGATTTGGCAAAGCATCTGTTGCTACAGCATTTGACTGCTGCGCATATACCGTACTTTCATCACCGCCATCTTGATATACCTCGCCGTCTGCATCTTGCCAATCCAGTATAGCAATAGCGATATCAGGCTCTAGATTTAGTTGCGTGAGTAGTCGTTGGAATACTGCTAAAGCATTGGTATTGGCTGACCCATCTTGATACAAGTTATTAATGTTAAAACGACCAGACTCATCGCGTAGCTCAATGCTGACACTGTGACTAGCCAATGTATAAGGTGGTATGGGCTGCGCCCAGATATCTTGCGCACTATCCGTATCATTGAGGTTGCTATCAGCGCGAATCATCGTCACTGCCAACTGTTGACCTGCATCGATATCTTGCAGCAACTGATTTTGATCGAACAACAGACCACTACGCCTAATTGCAATTTTTTGGCTAGCAAGCATCGACCCTGCAACCACAGTAATACTTACTACCAATAATAAGATAGTCAGCAGTGCGACACCGCGTTGAGAGTTTGCAGTCATTGACATACATAGCCTTTGTTATTGAGCAATTGATGCATTTTAACTACTACCTTATCAATTATTTGTTCCTAAACTGCTATTATTGTCACTACCGCTGTTGTCATTATTAGCATTATCATTGCTACTACCATCTGTATTATTGGCGATGCTTTAACTATTGCTATGCGATATCGGTTGCGGAGCAAGTGCCCATTGCCAAGTGATTGGCATGTCTTGGTATGTAAAGCTAACCGCGACTCCTTTCGGCAATAAAACAGCTGTGGGCTTAGGGCTCGCTGTATTCGCTGATTGTCTCACCGCTGTATTCGTACTATTACTGTTAGCGTCATCGCTCGGAAACTTGGTACTTAGCTCTGGTAAATAAGCTTGCCAACTCCCTGCTGTGACACCTTCGAGCAATACGCTGTCTAGGCTGACGCTGTCACGCCCGCCTTCCATACTGGCATATTGGCGACGTATCAAACGCTCATCCGCAAAAATATATTCGATACGTTGAATGCTATTGCTACTCTGATATCTTGGATCAGGATCGGCAAAGCGTACAAAGCTGATATGCTCGTCATCTAAGCTCATAAAGGGCTCAGGCGCTATTTCGTTTATTTGCTCGATTGATTGGGAGCTAGTGTCCGCGTTAGTACTGTCGCTTGGACTATTGTTCGCTGCACTGACACTTTGGGTCGCCGCTTGATAAGGGATAATCTGACCCATGTCTTGCTGTAACTGTAAATAAGCGTACTGCAAGACAGCCAGATTGTCAGCATGGAATTGTGCGCGCTCACGAGCACGATTGACCCCATCAAACACTTGCCAGCCTGCAACGGCTAACATCGCAAATATTGCCATCGCAACCATTAGCTCAAGCAGTGTAAAACCACGCTGATGCCTCACAGACCGCCCCCTGCCTGCTCGCTATTACCTGCTATGCTTAGACCACTCAAATCCAAACTGCCTGTATCTTGCTCAGCATTACTTAGCATCACAGTGATATCAGTGACCGATGTGCGAGTCTGTCCATCTATAATAGGCGCAACTGCGATATTTACTTCTTTTAAGGCAGGTGTGATGGCGTCACCGACTGTCATTACTATTTGCCAATCACGCCCTTGTGCATTAACGGTTTGGGTGCGGTTGGCGGTCAGCCACGTCTCTTGAATACGTAAATCAGCGGCGGCATTTTGGGCGATGAAGTGAGCAAGCGTACGAGTACGCAATATATCAACTGAGCTCAGATATGCACTACTGGCACGACTCGCCGCGACTGCTACCACTGCCAAAATAGCCAAAGCAACCATCACTTCGATAAGGGTAAAGCCGCTCTCGCGTCCACACTTGAGTGATATAGATTTTGGTGACACAGGCTGGCTTGTCATAGGAGGTTTATATAATCTAGCCACTATAACCCCTGTCCGATTCGCATGCTACCATCTGGCATTATGGTAATCACCTCGCCCACTAAACGCGAATCATGAAGCACTTCAATGGTGACAGGCGTTGCTTGTCCCGTACCAAACCACAATACCTGCGGTACATTTTGATCGCTAAACCAAGGCTGTAACGTTTGGGTTCGTCCCATATTTTGTAAACTACTAGAATCTAAACTTTGAACTCTAATACTGACGCCAGTAGGCAGTTCAGGCAAATTGATGCCCGACTCAACCTCCCAACTTGGCGTTGGTTTTTTCTCATTAGTAGAGCCTGATAGACCAGCCACCTCTGCCGACAGCTCCATAGCATTTTTAGGCTGACTGTCGGTGCTATCTGACATCATCTCTGTTGTCTGGTACGCGACATATGGATTTGATAGGGTAACAATGACTGGCTCTACTTGACCTTGCTTATCTGCCTGCATACGCAAACCCATCGGCTGCATACGTTCAGCCGATAATAGGCGAACGTAGCTCAACGAATCGGTCAAATGCTCATAAAAAGCGCGGTTTTTGCGGGATTCACTGCTACCGACAGACAAACTCATCATGCCAGCAAATATAGATAAGATAACCACTACCACCACGATTTCTACCAATGTAAAACCAGTCTGTGTCCGACTGTTTATTGATGAGAATGATGATAAGTGATGGGTATTAGTTGATATGGAGGCGCAGCTGTGACAATGGTCTGTAGGTCTTGTATCTAAGCAGCTTGACTGAGACGTTTGATTAATTAGAGTAAAAGAGCAAGTAGCCGTTGAACTGGACTGAGTCTTGACAGTGACCGGCATATTGCACCTATAAGCCCAATTTTAATTTTCGCAGAATGAGAAAGGGTTTTAAAGAATGTAGAAGATATATGAATTCGTGCTGCAATAGTAAGCATTACAACACGATTTATTAAAGCCGAAAAAGGTTCACAACCCAAAAATTACTTGCTACTTTATTAATAACTACTTTAGTAGTTGGTATTACGGTGCTCTTCTGATTCAGTATCGATTTGCTCTACCAGCTCTTGCATATCCTCATCCATGACCTCTTCATCGTCAGCAGGATAATGGCTTGGCAACTCTAGCACTTGCTGAACAAAGGCATAACGTAGCGTATCACGACGACCTAAGTAGCGTTGGTAAAAGCTTGAGTTTAAGAGCCCTGCACCGCCCTGACCAATCGCCCAAATAGACGATAGATAATCACGAGTACTCAAGTTACTGTGCTCGTCTTTTAAGTATGCGCTAATAATATCAATCAAACGCTTCATGCGCTGGCGACGGATATCATATAACTCACCAAACAAACGATTGAGCCCAGTCACTGATGCTGCCAAACGCTCTTCGATTTGGTTCAATAGCATGGCTTTTTGCGGGTTGAATAACTGCTGAAAAATCATACGGGCAACGCCTGCTGACGGGCAGTCATCAATACGGTTAATCTCAAACAATTGCTCTTCGTAACGAATAATAATACGCAGATAAAGCTCATCTTTACTGGAGAAATGCTTGTACAGGGTGCCTTTAGCCAAATCGAGCTGATCTGCCAAACTGTCTAAAGTGATATCACCATCGCCTGACTCAAGTAGCAATTGTTCTGCCATCGCTAAGATGTTCTCTTCTCGTGCCTTGAACTGGTGCTGACGACTCATAATCTCTCCTAAAACATGACAAGATTAAGCATATGACCATCAATTATGTGCGTACATTTGGCAATGAGCGTATAAAACTATACAAGAACTGCTGAAATACCATAAAAGAGATATGCTTATATTTACAAATAGTCATTGATAATCATATAGTTACATTTAGTAAATTAAATACTAAAGGGGATTGAACTATACGACTATCACATAAATGACTGACTGGTCATAGCATAACCATTTTAGCGATACTGTGCCAGTAAATTTTCAAAGTTTTTTGCGGTTAATGCTCCAACCTCGTTACTATCACAACCATACATATCTGCGATAAAGCTCGCGACGTAGGGTACGTAGGCGGGCTCATTGGGACGACCACGCTTAGGTACAGGCGCCAAATATGGACTGTCGGTCTCAATCAAGATTCTGTCTTTAGGCATGTGCCTTGCAGCGTCTTGGATATTCTGGGCACTTTTAAAACTGACAATACCTGAGAAGGAGATATAAAACCCTAAATCTAAAGCACGTTTTGCGGTCTCCCAATCTTCAGTAAAGCAATGAATAATACCATGCTCAGCGCCTTCGCTCTTTAAGATATCGATCGTATCTTCTTTTGCATCGCGCATATGTATAACAAGCGGTTTTTTTAGTTGCTGACTGGCATGGATATGACGTGCAAGACTGGCTTGCTGCTCTTTTTTATTTTCTGTAGACCAGTAGTAATCTAGCCCTGTCTCGCCTATTGCCCATACATGGTCTTTATCAGCAGTTTCTATTAGACGCTCAACCGTCGCTGATTTCAGTACCTCGATATCTTCACAAGGATGAATCCCTACACTCATCCCTAGATGTAATGTCTCGTCACCATAGGTGCTCACAATATTGGCAATCTCGTCATATTCTGCAAAATCACACATGATCGCCATCGCACGGGTAACATTAGCCGTTTTCATGGCGTCAATCGCGCCAGATAATTTACCATCATATTTCGTCAAATCTAAACGGTTGAGGTGACAATGAGTATCTGTAAACATAAACAATCTCGTTGTTAAAACTTATTAATTAAAAGTATGGGAATTAAAAATTTAAATCTTATTTGCATTGATTGCTGTGAAAGAAGCTATTTTCAAGTGGCATTGTATTTCCTACTTTTAAAAACCTATTCACTAATGCACGTCCTAATACATAAGACTAATTAAGAGGCACGACTCGCATCACCTCTTCTATAGTTGTCACGCCTTCACTAATACGTTTTGCGCCTGATAAACGTAATGGCTGTAGACCTTCGCGATAGGCTTGTTGTTTGAGTACATCTAAGTTTGTATCGGCTGCGACCAGTTTTTTTAACTCGTTAGACAATGGCATAATCTCGTATAGGCCGACTCGTCCCTGATAACCAGTGTGTCGACAATGCTCGCAGCCTTGAGCCATATAAACTTGTGCTGGGGCAGGCGCACGCCAAGGTTGTACCAACTCCTGCCATTGAATGGCAACCTCGCTATCTGGCACAACGTCTACCGCTTTTTTGCAATGCGGGCATAGCGTACGTAACAAACGCTGTGCCATTACGCCTAAGATAGTTGCTGATGTCAAAAATGGCTGAATACCCAAATCATGCAAGCGAGTGATTGAACTTGGCGCATCGTTAGTATGTAGTGTCGAGAGCACCAAATGCCCTGTTAATGAGGCTTGTACTGCCATATTGGCTGTTTCAGCATCACGAATCTCCCCTACCATAATGATGTCAGGATCTTGACGCATCAAAGAGCGAATGCCGTCAGCAAAGTATAAATCAACGCCTGGATTTACTTGCATTTGGTTAAATGCAGGTTCAATCATTTCAATAGGATCTTCAATGGTACAGACATTGACTTGTTCAGTCGCTAACTGCTTGAGAGTACTATACAAGGTCGTGGTCTTACCCGAACCTGTAGGCCCAGTGACCAAAATAATCCCGTTTGAATGAGCAGTCAATTCATGCCACGTTTCAAGCTGCTTGCCTGATAGACCAAGCTGAGCAAAGGAGCGCACCAGTACTTCAGGATCGAACACCCGCATGACCAACTTTTCACCAAACGCGGTTGGCATAGTCGATAAACGAAGCTCTGTCTCTAACCCCTTCGGCGTTCGCGTCTTTAAACGGCCATCTTGCGGCTTACGCTTTTCTGCGACATTTAGCCGTCCTAGAATTTTGATACGTGCGGTTACCGCAACGATGATTGCCAATGGCATCTCATACACCGTATGGAGTACACCATCAATTCGGAAGCGAACCTTACCTGTCTCACGACGTGGCTCTAAATGGATATCACTAGCTCGTTGCTCAAAGGCATATTGCAACAGCCAGTCAACGACTCTAACAATATGCTGGTCATTGGCATCAGGGTTGGTATTGTCACCCAATTGCAATAATGCTTCGACATTGGTCACATCGGCAGCTGCACGCTTATGGACACTATTTGCGCCTGCAATCGCTTGGGTGACTTGATAGAACTCTTGCCGATAGCGTTTGATTTGCTCAGGATTGATATAGACCGTACGATAGCTTTTTGATTTGATCAATTTTTCAATACTTGAGTGCCAGTCAGTATAAAAAGGCTGATCCGTTCCGATAACCACTTCGTCTATAGCGACCTCAATCGGTAAAATATGCTGTGAACGTGCATATTCAAATGACATCAATTGTGTGACCGCAGGGACATCAACTTTTAGAGGGTCAATACGAATGAGAGACATATCTGCTTTAGCCGCCAACCACTGGTTGAGCCAAGCCAAAGTTAATTTATTTTCAGCGCTATTGTCCGTCGCATGGCCATTCGGCAAGCCAAATTCACTAATCGTTAGTAAAGGATGCTGCGCTTTGTCGCGACGGCTAGTAATGACTAGATTATAGCCGCGTTGGTCAATCACTTTATCTGCCAATAGCTCATCTAGACACCAACGCAAATCAATCACTATCGAGTATTGTTGAGCAGACATATCTCTCTTCTTCTATTTTTTTAAAATGTGTTGTCAAAAACGATACCAATGCAAGCCAGCTACACCGTAACCACAGCGACTATCTGTAGCTGTCCTGATTCTATCAACTGAAAACTCACATCAACGGATTTATAACGCATCATGAATGGTGTGGCTATCTCTGTCCGACGATAAGCTGGACGCGGGTCTTGGGCAATTAGCTCTTTAATAATGCTCATATCTGAGGCTACTAGTTGATTTTGTATACGATGAATCGTAGACGCAACTGTCGCACTATTCAATCCAGTGTTTGCGTCTTTGATACTTGTATCATTGTTGCTTGTATCATTATTAGCATTACTAGGCTTGCCTGCGCTTACTAGCATCATAAACTGTTCGTTAGCAGCATCGGTCACGGTCACAGTTAATAACTCTGGAGCGGTTGGTGCGAATCCATTCTCTGTCTGAATCAGTGCATCACTATAGGCCACATATGGCTTTATATCGATGATTGGCGTGCCATCTATCATATCAGCGCCTTTGATAATTAATAATACACGGCCTTGAACGATTTTGACTTGTTCGAGCTTGACGACAGATAGACCTAGCCCTGAAGGCCGATACATACTGCGACTGGCAAACACCCCTATTTTTTGATTACCACCCAATCTTGGTGGACGTACTTGAGCGCGAAAACTAGTACTGGTTTCATTGTTATTTTTATATCGATAATTATGATGAAACTGCCAACTCACCCATATATGACTAAACTTATCCAAACCATCAAATGCAGCTGGCGTATCATATGGCGCTAACATCTCAATGACACTAGTCAAAGCGACCAGGTTTGGCTGGCGTGGCGCACCAAATTTTTGCGAAAGCGGCGCACGATGATAGCCAATAACAGGAGCTTGATGGTAGTTATCTAACAGGGGGTTCTCATCAAGCATAGACCAACTCCAGTAATACAAAACTGCCCTGATAAAGCAGTTTTGCCAAATGATACAAAATTACTCACTAACGATATTCCATTTTATCATGCTAGACAATCACTGCTAGACGGATTTTTATTTTAAAGTTTGGTATTATGAGCAAGAAATTTGATGAGAGTCATTTACATTTGGGCGATATGACCGGTAATGCTGTCATCGTTGACGCAAATTTACTATGTCTAATGACTTAATATTTGGCTATATATAAGCTGATAAACCAGCTGTATTACGCTTACTCATCATTTACTCGTTCATAAAAATAGCAGTTTCGACAACGATTAAAAGACTGATACGTTTTTATAATGTTCAATCTAACATTGAAAATTCTGATTTAATACTTATTCAAACTCAACACACAAATAACAACTTATTAACGAGGACTTTATGTCAAAACTTCGCACCGAAACGGTCACAGAGGTTCATCACTGGAATGACTCTCTATTTAGTATCAAAACCACTCGTGACGATGGCTTGCGCTTTCGTAATGGCGAATTTGCGATGATTGGACTTGTTGTTGATGGCAAGCCACTATTACGCGCTTATTCAATCGCCAGCCCTAACTATGAAGATCATTTAGAATTTTTCTCTATTAAAGTTCAAGATGGTCCATTAACTTCGCGCTTGCAGCATATCAAAGTAGGCGACGAGCTGTTAGTCAGTAAAAAACCAACGGGTACACTAGTATTGGACGATCTGCTACCAGGTAAGAACCTTTACATGCTCTCTACTGGTACTGGTCTTGCTCCCTTCTTGTCACTAGCACGTGATCCTGAAGTGTATGAGCGTTTTGACAAAATTATCTTAGTACATGGCGTACGTCATGTTCATGATTTAGCTTATCGTGAAATGTTTGAAAACGAGCTACCTAATGATGAAATCTTTGGTGAATGGTATCGCGAAAAATTCATCTATTATCCAACTGTTACGCGTGAAGAGTTTAGAAACCAAGGACGTGTCACTGATTTGATGAAATCAGGCAAATTGTTCGAAGATATTGGTTTACCGCCAATGAATAAAGACGACGACCGTGTCATGCTTTGTGGCAGCATGCCGTTTAATGCTGAGGTTTCTGCTATTTTAGATGACTTCGGCCTGACTGTTTCACCACGTATGGGTGTGCAGGCAGATTACGCAGTTGAGCGTGCCTTTGTCGGCTAGAGTGATGCTATTTAGTATCATTAGAACAAATGAAAAATTGTATAAAATAATGCTTGACGCAAGTAAATAGGCTGCTATAATACGCAGCCTATACAGTCAACACTGTAGCCCAATTCGGTAATATTTAGTCAATAACTATTATCACCTAACATGCCAGTGTGATGGAATTGGTAGACATGACGGATTCAAAATCCGTTGCCTTTAAAAGCGTGTCGGTTCGAGTCCGACCACTGGTACCAATATTTAGTACAAACTAGCCTCCTTTATCGGAGGTTTTTTTGTGCTTATTATATTTGTTTTAACAAATTCCTAGCTTGTTTATATCGATACTTCAAATGGCATGACAGCGCTTATCTTAATCGGTACCGCATAACTCCATGGCATGCCAGCACTACAATAAAAATACCCATCATTAAATGACACAATATAAGCGGTAAAATCATTACCACACTGATCCATCATCGCTTGTTTATCGCTTTCATCACAAACCGCGCACCATATATTTTCATCACCGCGCGCTAACATTGCTCTTGTCAAATCGCTCCCTTTTAATTCATGACTCATTATCAGCTCCTTAATTATCTTGAACTTTCTCATTACTATTTTTTTAGAAAGTTAATTTGCCAGTACTCAATTTATAAGTTTGGTATGAGCTATAAACAATGTCTTATCAGGTAAATACAATTCCTATAAAAGACCATTTATTACTTTCATAACTATTAATTGTTTTGGTTAATATATTGTAAAACGATAGCATTAGAACTGTAACATATAACTATAATATTCATGATGTAAGGCAATAATATTCAGACAGGCGGTATAGAAAATCTGAAAAACTTAAGGTATGCACCATACAGAATGTATATTAGTAAACATATGTTAAATAAATTGAATTTATTAGTGTTTTAACGCCATATATCTCTGACTATTAACCTTACACTATATTTAATTATTGATATATAAATTATTCACATATTGCCATATTTTTATGGTTGTATATTCGAAAAACCCCTTTACCGTTTAATAATCGATACTAAAATAAAAGTATTGAGTGATGTAAAATATTAATAATGAAAACTCCTACAGCATCCAATCCACGTAAAATCATTCATATAGATATGGATGCGTTTTATGCCAGTGTAGAACAACGTGACTTCCCAGAATTCCGGGGCAAGCCACTAGTGGTTGGTGGAGATCCAAATGGTCGCGGTGTTGTAGCAGCGGCTAGCTATGAGGTACGTCAGTTTGGGGTGCGCTCAGCCATGTCTTGTTATGAGGCTCGCAAACGTTGTCCAGAAGTCATATTTGTCAGACCACGTTTTGAAGTATATCGAGCTGTTAGCAGCGATATTCGCAATATCATGTACAGCTTAACGCCTCATGTTGAGCCATTATCGCTAGATGAGGCTTATCTCGAAGTCACTGGTCTCACCGTACATAAAGGCTCAGCGACATTAATGGCCAATTGGTTAAGAGCACAAATATTACAACATACAGGATTGACTGCTTCTGCTGGCGTGTCTTTCAACAAGATGTTGGCCAAGATTGCCTCTGACATCAACAAGCCTAACGGCACCGCTATTATCACACCAGAAGACGCCGATGCTTTTATCAGTACACTACCTATTGAACGATTTCATGGAATAGGTAAAGCAACGGCAAGACGATTACATGCGATGGGCGTGACTAATGGTGCTGATCTACGCCGTATGTCAGCCGATGTATTGATTGATGAGTTTGGTAAGCGAGGACAGTTTTATCATGATATCGCTCATGGTCGGGATGAACGCGCTGTCAAATCTGAGCGCCTGCATAAGTCTGTTGGTTCGGAGACTACTTTTAGAGAAAACCTAAGTGATGACACGGCATTACGTGTACAAATCTATGAACAAAATGCTGATGCCTTCGCGCAACTGCACAAAAAAAATCTCATCGCTCATACTATAACGCTCAAGGTTAAGTATGCCGACTTTACTCAGATTACCCGTACGCACACGCTAACCACCGCTTTTAGTAGTGCTGAATCTGCACATTACTGGTTAGACAAGTTATTCTTAGATATTCCGCGCCAGCTCCCTATCCGATTAGTCGGGGTCACTTTTTCGTCATTGACACCTGCAGCTCAACTATTGCCTCAATTAAATTTATTTGAGTAAAATAAGTGAAAGCTAACGTGATAAACATTAGGACAGTTAAATATTTTTGCTTAGGCTATTTAAGTAATTCAAATATATTTTGTGCACTTTGGCTACTTAGTAAAGCAACCTTTTATAGCAGTATTTCTGCTACAATTATGCCAAAATTTCTATCCATTTAAAGACTGATTATGACCAACGCTCACACTGCATCTTCCGATTCTAATGCCCCGCTTGATACCAATAACAATAGTGACGTCTTAGATTATCTAAGCGTGGAAGATTACGACTATGACCTACCAGATCGTTTGATTGCGCGATATCCATTAGCGCAGCGTTCTGCTTCAAAACTTTTGTACTTGCCTGCTCACACTGACACAAATGCTACGCCTGTAGAAGATTGTTTGTTTTCTGAATTGCCTGAATTGTTAGACGCTGGAGACCTGATTGTCTTTAATGATACAAAGGTAATGAAGGCACGCCTATTTGGTCAAAAAGACACTGGCGGTAAACTTGAGGTTTTGATTGAGCGATTGGTTACTGTCTCAGACTTAGATATAACGACACTGCATTTAGAAGATTCAAATAATGAATCAGTCAACCAAGAACATATTGCCCTTTGCCATGTAAAAGCCAGCAAAGCACTGAAACTTGGTCAACGTTTTCAACTGGCCGATAGTCATATGAGTGGCGCGATGATTGGTCGTCAGGACAACTTGTTTATTTTAGCCTTTGATGCGCCAATTTTGCCTGATTTAGAACTTTACGGCGAGCTACCTATCCCGCCTTACTTTGAACGTCAGGCCGATGACACTGATAATACTCGTTATCAAACGGTGTTTCATGATCCCGCTAAGCTTGCAAGCGTCGCTGCACCGACAGCAAGTTTGCACTTCGATGACTTGGTGCTTAATAAATTGGCAGAAAAAGGTATCAATACTGCTTTTGTAACATTGCATGTTGGCGCTGGTACCTTTGCACCAGTTAAAACAGACAATCTACTCAATCATACTATGCACAGTGAGTATGCACATCTGCCACAAGTAACTGCTGAGCTGATTAATCAAACGCATGCAAATGGCAATAAGGTTATTGCTATTGGTACCACGGTGACTCGCGTCCTTGAAACGGCGTATCAAAAAACGGCTATCAATGGGCAAGCACTCTCTAGCTGGTCAGGCGACACGGACATCTTTATTTATCCAGGATTTAAATTTGGTGTCATTGATCGACTGTTAACAAACTTTCATTTACCCAAATCGACGTTGCTAATGTTGGTATCAGCTTTTTCTGGCAAAGCATCGATTGAACATGCCTATCAACATGCTATTAAAAAAGAATATCGATTTTTTAGTTATGGTGATGCTATGTTACTTGACAAGAAAACAAGCTGAACATTGAATAAACATTTATGCATTGGACGCAACAGTTGTGAAATAAACTGGTAAACTAAACCGTACTTTGTTATAGCAGCAAAGATAACTTATTTTGTAAAGGACTGCTCATGTCTTGTCATTTATCTCGTCGCTTGACTCCTGTACATCGCGCGGTATCGATGGCATTACTTTATTCTGTAGGTTTGGCCGCTATTATTCCAAGCGCACAAGCGGCAACTATCGGTAAGACAGTGGTTAGCTCAGCTCAGCATGAACCGTTGAGCGCAAGTATCGTGGTCACCGACATACGAGCGGCTGATTTTTCAGCGAGCTTGGCCAATCCAGTTATCTATCAGCAGATGGGATTAACGCCGACCGATTCAATGCAAGTGCGCTTTCAAGCAACTTCAGCGACCAGTGGTCAGGTATTAATCAGCACATCGCAGCCTGTGTCCAAGCCCTTTGCTGATTTAGTTTTATCTATCAATGATAATGGGCAGCAAAATGTCGTACCAAAAACATTATTAATGCCGTTAAACGATAGTCTACCGATTAATAATGCTTCCAAGAACAGTATAAAAGGCACTCAGAAACTCAATTTACCAAGTGTTTCTGCAAGCGCTGCAAAACCGTTAACCGTAAGAAAAGGTGCGCCGCCGCCCCTAATATCAGTATCTAACGCTGCTGCAAATAAACCAGCTCTAGCAAACAATGCAAAGAATACTGATAACGGACTTAGTTCAGCGAACCGTTTAGATAGCAGTTCCTTAAATGCAAATAACGATACTGAAACTACGAAAGCTGTCATCAATGACAGCGCTAAGGCAAGTGTTAAAAACACTCCTATCTTAGATAAAGTGTTGATCGATAAACCACTCGACACTCTAAATATTCAAGTCACACGGCAGATACAACCGAGTCGTAAAAAAACAGACGCTGACGCCTCACCCGTACCTACTCTGATTCCTAGTATCATCGCAAGCAATACTGAGAAAAATGCTACTAGCGTCGTGGCAGCTTCTATTGGCAATGCAACGTCGAAACCCCCTAATAGCACTATTAATAATGTACCTTCAAATGATAGAGCAACAGATAGCTCGACAATCAATCAATACCAAGTACAACGTAACGATAGCCTATGGATTATTGCTCAACAGATTGCGCAAGAAAATAATCTAGATACTTCCATTGTGATGAAGCAAATTCAGTCACAAAACCCTGATGCCTTTATCAATAAAGACGCAGATCAATTAAAAGCAGATGCTAAGCTTATTTTGCCTAGTTACGATGTTATACCATCACAGAAAAACTTAGAAGCGGCTATCGATACACAAAGACAATATATTCGTAGAGCAAATACAGCGGCGATGCAAAAAGCAGCTCAGAGACCTTTTAAAAAACCTTCTATAAGTACGCAAGCGGCCAAACGCCCTGAAAAAGCCACGACAACTAAAACACAGACCTTATCAAAAGCACAATTTTCTGTGCTTGCGCCTGGGCGAGATGGCAATGCAGATGGCACTCAAGCAAAAGCGGCATCAAACACAGGGAATGGTTTGAGTACAGATATATTAGAGACACTTAAAGCATCGCGGCAGCAGGCAGCATCACAGGCTCAACGATTATCAAGTACAAGTAGCACTCTTAGTAGCTATACTAAAAAAATTCAATTACAAAACCAAAAATTGGCTGAGCTGCAGGCTCGTCTCGAAAAATTACGTAATCAATAATTGCCTAACTGACTCATACATTAGATTGTGATCACAGGCGTAGGAATAACTATGGACAATATGCTATATATCATCGCCGGATTGGCGCTTATTCTGTTAGTGGCTGCTTTATTCTTGCGCAAAAACAAGGCGCAGAAATCGTCATCATCGCCTATTAATTCAAGAAAAGATATGTCTACTCCATCACCAAAAGTAGATTATGGTACTCCTACCCACACTAATGTCAGCAACAGCCATAAATTTGACCATATCACTATTGCACAGCGTTTTATGGATCAGCAGCGCTATGACAAGGCGATCGAAACTATTAAACGTGGTTTAAGTGAAAAACCTCATAACAGTGCATTGTCTCTTAAACTACTCAGCATATACGCGACGATAAACCAGCCAGAAGATTTCAACCATATTTATGAGTCTATAAGAGCTCATAACGATAGTCAGACTATCGCTCAAGCAGACGAGATAAGAAGTCTATCTTTTGAGGAATTAGAACCTGTAGCCATGCAGGCTCAAGAACTACCTGTAGAAAATACAACCAACTTTGAAAGTATAGACTTCGATTTGCCTATTAGTCAGAATGATAGTACTAATGCAGTAGACCATCAGCCAATTGAAGAAAGTGATGACGATACTGCAATAAATGAGACTGTAATAAATGAACCTATCGACAGCTTAGAAGTATCAAACGAAATTGACAATGTTAGTCCTATTACCGAAAATCCGAATGATAGCTTTGATCTGACCCTCAGCGATTTAGAGAATGATTTCAATGCGCCTAATACGACCAGTGAAACACCTGTCCCACCATTGGACAATGTAGATAACAACGTTTTAGAGAGCTCTACTAACGATAATGTTAGTAATAACGAAGATAACGATCTTAGTGACTTTGAGTTTGACTTTGATTCATTTGATGATACTTCGAATGAATCATCTATAGACACCAACCTCTCACATAATGATAATGAGAAAGCAGTACTAGAAGAAGATTTTATCTTAGATTTCGATGATTTAGCAGCCGATACAGACAAAGACAATATCGTCCCTAATGACGTATCTACGAATTCAGAACAACACTCTATTGATACTATCCAAAACGGTGAAGATGACTTTGCTTTATCTTTGGGCAGTCTAGATGCATCAGATGATATCAGTACTGTCTCCAATGACGACCTATCTACGACTGAAAACGACAGTGATTTTGACAATTTCATTCTGGAAAATACTGATTTTGGAAGTAATGCTTCTGAGAGTATGACCCTTGAAGAAGACAACTTTGCAAATATTAATCTTGAGGAACCATTACTCAATGATGATATCGAGGTTAATGATGTTAGCGTTGTTGAAGAATCGAATATCGCACCTGCTGCACCATTGAGATTTGACGACAATACACTGATAGACGATGATTTTAATATTGACGATGCTGATTCTCTATTTGACACTCCGTCGACCACTACCCCAGTCTCTACAGCTGCACCAGTTGAGAGTGACACTCCTATTACGCCTCAAGAGACTGAGTCAGCAGAAGATTTCTCATCACGGTTCGCAGCAGATTTTGATTTCGTAAAGTCACTAGACAGTAATCAAGTGACGTTAGACTTGGCAGATCAATATTTACAGCTGGGTGAATATGACAGTGCAAAGCGTCTACTCAATGAGGTGATAGCTCAAGGTAATAGTGAACAGAAACAGCAAGCACAGTTACTACTTGAACGTACTGCGTAGTTAATCGTCTAGTCTCGAGCCTTTCCTAAAAAGTGTGTAACTGCTTATAATCCATTAACAGGAGAATAAGCAATGACTACTCAATCTGACATTAAAAAACTGGCCGAGCAAATGGCTGGTAGTATGAAAAGCTTCGAT
>Ga0098065_1000404_pt1 | contig 20771 bp, 17 predicted proteins | sample 25_taG_FD_75062 | JGI IMG/M metagenome (GOLD analysis project Ga0098065, IMG submission 75062) | Marine viral communities from Cariaco Basin, Caribbean Sea - 25_WHOI_OMZ | ecosystem: Environmental > Aquatic > Marine > Oceanic | place: Caribbean Sea: Cariaco Basin | collected 2014-11-08 | reverse complement strand
TGCAACACCAGCGGCAGCGACCGGGTTTTCAGGCGTACCACCGGTCGTCTGTGTTCATAGGCTGGTGCCTCAACACCCAACACCGCCGCCGCAATGGTGCGGGCCTGGTGCTGGATGGGTTCGATAAAGCGGCACGGTTCACCGTTCAGACTGATACAGTCGCCAAGGGCATGGATCCAGGGATCGCTGGAACGCAGCTCGCGGTCCACCTCGATGCCACCGTTGAATGCCAGCCCGGCCTGGCGGGCCAGCCGGTTGTCGGTTTTCAGGCCGGTGGCGGCGATCACCTGGTCCACGGCCAGGGTTTCACCGTTTGCCAGCAGAACGTTCTTGCCGTCACCGTCGGCGCGGACTGCCTTGACCTGGCTGTCGGGCCGGTAGTGAATGCCCAGTTCCGCCAGGCTTTCCTGGAGTGCCTGTCCGGCTTCCGGGGGAATCAGGCCACACAGGGGATGGCTCTGGCGGTCCAGCAGGGTGACCGTGTGGCCGGCGCGAGCCAGGTCTTCGGCCAGTTCGCAGCCCACCATCCCTGCGCCGACAATGGCCACCCGCCGGGGGCCGGTGGCCAGTTGTTGCTGTAATCCGCTCCAGCCGGCCAGGTCATTGATGCGCCAGCACAGTGATGGGGGCAACTCGTCAGGCAGGGCGGGTTTCGCGCCCTGGGCCAGCACCAGGCGGGTGTAGGCCACGGTGCCCCGGGTGGTGCGCACTTCCCGTCGCTCCGGGCTGATGCCCACCACGAAGGTGTCCGCCAACAGGCGAATCCCGAGTCGGTTTGCCGCATCGGCAGCGCTCTCCCGCACCAGGTCCCCAGGCTGCTGACCCCGGCTCAGGGCCACGGACAGCTCCGGTTTGTGGTAACGGTCAGCATGGCAGGCGCTGACCAGGGTGATGGGGGTCTCGGCGTCCAGGTGGCGGATCGCTTCCACGACTGACCACCCGGCAATGCCGGCACCCACCACGACAATGCCCGGCACCTTGCTGAAGCTGGTGATGCCCACCGGCGCGGCTGCGGTAATCTCCTGCTTTTCCAGCAGCTCGAAGTCGGACTTGGTGACACCGCACAGGGGGCATTCCCAGTCATCCGGAATGTCCTCAAATCGCGTGCCCGGGGGCAAGCCGCTGTCCGGGTCGCCTTCCGCCTCGTCGTAGATCAGGCCACAGGCGAGGCAGATATACTGGCGCCAGGGGCGTTCTTCCAGGTCGGTTTTACGGGTACTCATGCCGGAACCTCCTCTCGCATCAGTTTGTCCATCTCCCAGCGCAGGTGCTTGATGGCCGGTGTCACGATGGCTACGAAGTGGGCTTCACGGATCCGGCGCTGGGGGGCGGAATTCATCAGGTACCCGCGGGCGCCCTGGTGAAGCAGGGCGGACTGGGAGGCCTTCAGGGACAGCTCGGAACCGTGGGCTCTCAGTTCCAGCACATCGAGCAGGTAGTCCTTGCTGCCGTCATAGGGGGTTTCTGCAAGCCGGGCCGCGCGTTTGGCTACCTCGTCAAATTCGGCCTGCAATTCGTCGGGGCGGTTGTGCAGGTACTGATTCACGTGCCCCAGCTGGTTCTCCACCGCACGGATGGAATCGATGGAGCCCTGGATGACACCGGCGGCGATGCCCACCTGCAGCAGGATGAACGCACCGCGGATCTTCTGGATAAACGGCCGGGCCGGGTCCGCAATGATCTGGTCCTCGCTGACGAAGTAGTCGTCCAGGGGCACCGACCAGGTGCTGGTGCCTTCCATACCCGAGAACTCCGGGCAGGGTCGCAGGGGCACCCGGTCATCAATGTCCAGCAGGAACATCACTTCGTGGGAGCGGCTACCGTCATCGCGGTCTACGCCGGCAATGGCGCCACAGTACTGTCCCTGGCCAATGTGGCTGACCCAGGGCAGGGTACCGCTGACCCGGTACCCGCCCGGTACCTTCTTCGCTTTCAGGGCCATTTTCTCGATGCCGGTCAGGGCCTTCATGGGATTGGACAGGGCGGTGCCCCCGAAGGTCTGGCCGGCAGCATGGCCCTGCAATCGCTCCAGCAGGGCCGGGTTGCCGGACTGCTCCATGTAGAGTCCGCAGACATCGTGGCACCAGGTCATGAACCCGGTGGAGCCACAGTGACGGCTGATCTCCTGCATGCTCGACAGCGCCAGTCCGAAGCGACTACCGTGTTGGTCCAGGTGAGTGGCGAAGGCGCCGGCCTGGCCCAGGTCTGCCATGATGTCGGTCGGGTAATAACCTTCATGGTCGATGCGGTAGGCGTTGGGCGCCAGCTGCTCGCTGGCAACCCGGGCGACCTCAGCCTGCACCATGGCGTCATCGGCCCAGGGGCTTAACGGTGGGTTGGATACGGCGACGTTATTCATGGCAGTTCTCTCCTCTTGGTCCTCGCCTCTGTGTGGGCCGGTTCAGTCCATCAGGCTGATGCTGAACGGGATCGGGTTGCGCATGGTGTTGGCCACCGGGGAGAAGTAGTTGGCGTGCTGAACGATCTCGTCCAGCTGTTCCCGGGTGGCATCGCCTTCCACCAGCACCTTGACGCGGATTTCCTGGAAGCCCATCTGATCGGGCTTCATTTCCGCACCACCGGCACCCCAGGCCGCCGGGTTGCCGATATCCCCTTCCAGGAAGATCTCCAGTTTGCTGAGTTTGACCTGCTTCCAGGTGGCCACGGCGGTGATGCCGACGGCGAGGCAGCCACCCAGGCCGGACAGCACGATCTCGCCGGGTGCCGGCGCGGTGTCCTCACCGAACAGGTGCAGGGGCTCGTCCACCACCACTTCATGCTGATTGACGTGGCTGACGGTCCGGTACTGGCCCTCGGTAACCGTGTGGACCTTGTTGGTGCCGCGGGTGCCGGGGTTGTTGCGCCCCTTCTCGGCGAAGGCCAGCAGACCCTCCCGGTCGATCGGACGCAGGTAGGTGGAAACGGTTTCGGGTTTGGTAGGCGTTGCAGTGGTCATTGGCAATTCTCCAGTGGCTTTGATGACACCGCGCGGTCCGGAACGGGCCTCGCGGTAACCTGTTATGTCCAGAGCAGGAGCTGTGCCAGTTTCGTAAGTTTTATTTTTGTGTATTTAAAACAGATGGTTATGATTTTAAGGATGGCGGTTCGGAGGATTTCGGCGGGAAGTGTCGGACATTGTCCTGATGACAATGTCCGACAATGTCGGTTGGTGGTCAGGGCGCATTGGTCAGTTCAAGCTTGTCCAGCCGGTAGCGGAATTGGCGGGCGCTCATGCCCAGTAATGCCGCAGCCCGCGTCTTGTTGCCGCCGGTCTGTTGAAGGGCGTTCAGCAATTGTTCCTCTTCATCCTCCCGGACCCAACGATACGGACGGGAAGAGGCGGCAACAGGGGCTACAAGGCCCGGTTCCGTGATGCGGGTCGTGGCAGCAGGTTCCGCGGCGCGCGGGTAATTTGATACAGCCGCCTGGCCCGCCTCCAGGTGCTTGTTGATCACCGATTCCTGGCGCAGGATGCTCTCGATGTCGCTGACGCTTATGTTGCCGTCCAGTGCAATCAGTACCGCGCGCTTGATCACGTTTTCCAGCTGGCGGATATTGCCGGGCCAGTTGTAGCTCTCCATCCGCTCCAACACACCCCGCCCAAACAGGGTGTAGCGGCCGTACTCGCGATTGGCGCTGAGCAGGAAGTGCCGGGCCAGAATGCGAACATCGCCGTCCCGTTCCCGCAGCGGCGGCAGGTGGACCGGGAACACATTCAAGCGATAGAAGAGATCCAGGCGGAAGGTGCCCTGGTTGACGGCCTCCTGCAGGTTCTTGTGGGTTGCGGTGACAATGCGCACATCCACCGGTACATCCCGGGTACCACCGACCCGCTGGATAACCTGGCCTTCCAGCACCCGCAGCAGCTTGGACTGCAGTTCCATGTTCAGGTCACCGATCTCGTCCAGGAACAGGGTGCCACCGTTGGCCAGTTCGATCTTGCCTGGCTTGGTGGCGGTCGCGCCGGTGAAGGCACCTTTTTCATGACCGAACAGCTCGGACTCCAGCAGCTGCTCGGGAATGGCGGCGCAGTTGATGGCCAGGAAGGGCTGGTCACAGCGTTTGCTGTTGAGGTGGAGAATCTGGGAGAACCGCTCCTTGCCGGTGCCGGACTCACCGGTCAACAGCACCGTGACCGGGGTATCGGCTACCCGGGTAATCTGCAGCAGGGCATCCTTGACGGCGGCGCTTTCCCCCAGGATGCCGTGGTTGTTCTGTTGCTGCTCCAGGGCCACCTTCAGTTCCTGGTTTTCTTCCCGCAGGTGGCTGGTACGCTCTTCGATCAGGGTGTTGATCTTGATGATCTGGGCGATAAAAGTGGCCAGGATGCGTAGGATCACCAGGTCGGCATTGATGGCCCTGGGCCGCATGCGCAGCCGGTGTGCCGCCAGCACACCAACCGTGAGATTGCCCTCCATGATGGGCACCGCCAGGTAGGAGACAATGCCTTCAGGCAGGGTCGCCCGGTCCACGGTCCGGAACAGGAAGCCGGGCTCCTGGTCTACGTCCTGCACCACCGCCTGCTGCCCGGTTTTCATGACCTTCCCGGTAACCCCTTCCTCGAAACTGTAGAGGCCCCGTTTGCGCTCCTGGTCGGTCAGTCCGTAGCTGTACCGAATGGCCAGCAGGCCGTCCTCATCCGATGGTAGCAGCACCCGGCCCCGGTTGAGTCCCAGCATCTGGGACATCAGGCGCAAGGTACCGGTGATGGCCACCCCGGGGGTAGCGGACTGACCGATCAGCCGGGCGGCTTCCTGCACCACGGTGAGGTCGGCAGCGCCGGTGTCAATGGGCGCGTTGGTGGTCACGGACGAAATCGGCTGCGTGTCCATGGTGTTCATTCTCCTGGCTGGGCAACGACAAAAGCCCGCTCAGGGAGCAGGCTTGTTGCAGGAACGGGAATCCGGGCAATGGCTATTCGACATGCCAGTTGAAGCGCTTTATGAGCAGGCCGCAGATGGTATCCAGCCCGTAGCCTATGAGGCCGATGACAAGGACAATCGCTGCCAGTGTGTCGTAGGCCAGGGTGTCCCGGGCATCATTGATGGCGTACCCCAGACCGCTGGTCACCCCCAGGTATTCCGCGGGCACCAGCACCACCCAGGCCACGCCCACGGCAAGCCGGATGCCGGCCATGACATCGGTCATGATCGCTGGAAGGATGATCCGTCGCAGCATCTGCGGGCCGGAGGCGCCGAGGTTCTTCGCCACCTTGAACCAGTTCGGGTCGATGCGGCGAACGCCGTGTGCGGTGGAGAACATGATCGGCCATACGGTGGCCATCACCAGCAAGAAGATGATCGCAGCGTCCCAGGTGGCAAAGGCCAGCACCGCAATCGGCATCCAGGCCAGGGGGCTGATCATGCGCAGGAACTGGAACGGCACGTTGGCGATCTTCATCGCGGTGCCCACGTAGCCGATCAGCACCCCTACAGGGACGCCGATAACCACGCCCCAGAACAGGCCGATCAGGACCCGGTACAGGCTTGAGACAATGGTGGGCCAGATGTCGCCACTGGCCACCAGGTCGTAGAGGGCGCTGAAGGTAGGCGCCGGGGCGAAGTTGGCGAAGGCCCACATGTCCGGGTCATTGGCGACTACGTAGCCCCCCAGCCACCACAGGGCGAGGAGCGTTGTAATGCCAATGGCCGGATAGCGAAGCGCAGCCAGCCAGCTGATGACAGGGGCGAGGTTGACCTGCGCCCCGTTGGCACCGCTGAGTGCCTGTGTTGTCTGAGTACTCATAGCTTGATGGCCTCCTCCCGTTCGAATGGGTTATCGGCGTTAAACCCGGGGCCCTGCTGCCAGCCGGTGTGCTTTTCCATCGCGGCTTTCACAAAGCGGTAATCCACCAGGTCGTCGGCAACAAAGTCCGCGTCCAGGTCTTGCAGGAAGGTGGTATCACCACCCACCAGTGTGTTTTTCAGTTCATTAACGATCAGCCGGGTGGCGGAGGGGTAAGGCCAGGGCTGGAAGTCGATCCGTCCGCTGCCCCATTGCGGGTTCTGGATGGCGTCCGGTGTGGCGTAGCTGTCCTCGTCGTAAAGGGTCATTGCCCGTTCGACAATGTCAGCTTTCATGGGCAGGTAGCCCTTGCCATCCTTCGACAGCATGCGGGCTACTTCCGCCTTGTTCTGCTGCGAATAGATCTGCGCCCGGACGATGGCGTTCATCACTTTCTGACTCCACTCCGGGTTGGCGTTCACCTGGTTCTCATTCATGCAGACCACGCAGCAGGGGTGGTTTTTCCACATGTCGCCGGTGAAGCGCAGCATCTTGCCACCGGCCAGCATCTCGCCAACGGCGTTGAAGGGCTCAGCCACGATAAACGCGTCGATCTTGCGCGCGGCCAGGGCCGGGGGCATGTCCGGTGGGGGCATGATCTGCAGGTTGACTTCGTTGGGTGCCAGCGTGTCCCCCTGGGATTTAATCACTGGCGTCAGGCCAGCGTGGCGCAGGCCCATCTGCAGCACAATGTTGTGCATGGAGTACCAGTAAGGCACGGCGATCTGCTTGCCACCCAGTTCGGCAAAGCTCTCCACATTCGTGTGTCGACCCACCACCAGCCCGGAGCCGTTCAGGTGGGCCCAGGCCATGATCTTGACCGGGAAACCGTTGTTGTAGCGCATCCAGACGGGGATCGGCTTGAGCAGGTGCACCAGGTTGAACTTGGCGGCGGCAAAGCCTTCCACCAGCGGTGACCAGCCCCGGATCAGGGTCGGCGGCTCGGTTTTCAGGCCTTCATCCTCGAAATAGCCCATGGCATGGGCGACCAGCAGAACCGTGGCGTCGGTAATCGGCAGGTAACCGATACGCACCACTTCGTCCTCAGGCGCCTGCATGCTGCCCCAGGCGGAGGCGCTGGCGGTCAGGCCGAACCCGGCCGCCAGGCCGCCGGCGGCCATACTGTCCAGCAGGAAGTCACGCCGGCTCATCTCGTGTTTTTGCAGATAGGCCAGCTCATCGGCGGGGATATTGCTTTGCTTGCTTCTTGGCTTCTTCATGGTCAGGACCTCAATGATTCAGGCAGAGTCTCAGGCGGCGTTTTCGGCGTCGTCATCGGTGGTTTCAGTGATGGCCTTGCGGCCGGCCAGTCCGTCATCGGTATCCTTGAACTGGGTCATCAGCTGGTCGCGCAGGGACTGGAAGCCCGCGTCCATGTGGCGGCGGGGCCAGGGTAATTCCACATCCAGCTCGCCCACGATGCGGCCGGGGTTCTGGGACATGATCATGACGCGATCCGCCATGGCGATGGCCTCATCGATGTCGTGGGTAACGATGACCATGGTGATGTCCAGGTCGCGGCAGATAGCGGGAACCTCTTCCTGCAGGGCGGTGCGAGTGAAGGCGTCCAGTGCGGAAAAGGGCTCGTCCAGCAGCAGGATTTCCGGATCGGTTGCCAGCGAGCGTGCCAGTGCAACGCGCTGTTGCTGTCCCCCGGAGAGGCTCTGCACATTGACGTCCCGCTTGTCATGGAGGCCCAGCATCTCCAGCAGTTCGTCCACCCGGCTGAAGGCTTCGGTCTTGGCCATGCCGGAGAAAAGCAGACCAAGCGCCGCGTTCTCCCGCACGCTCATCCACGGGTAGAGCGAGGCCTTCTGGAACATCATGTTCCACTTGGCGCTGGGCCGGGAAACCTGGTGGCCGTTGACGCGGACGCAGCCTTCAGAGGGAATCAGCAGGCCCGCCAGCATGTGCAGCAGGGTGGACTTGCCACAGCCACTGCGGCCAATCAGCGCGACCATCTCACCGGGTTCGATCCGGTTTTCGATCTTCTCCAGGGTTGGTGCCGCCCCGCGGCTGAAACGGTGGGTGATGTAGTCGAGGGAAATCGTGGCGCCCATAGTGATGCTCCGGTCAGGTATCTGGTCCGGTATCAGCAGGTTGTGTGCCACATCACTAAAGTGACGGTTATACAGCGGGTTGGCTGAAACAGTGAGGCTTTGTCAGGCATTGTCACCACCGGACAATGTCCGACAATGGCGCACTATGGGAAATGTGCACCGGGGCCGGGCGTGGACTAAGTAGTCAGACGGGATACTGGCCCTCAGATAACGTTCGCCACTCCGAACGGAATATGCACCATGGGGATATTGCCCCCGGCGGATTGCAGGTGGCTTTGCTGGTCGTCGAAGAACATGTGGGGGCGAAGCACGCTCAGGATACGGTCCTTGGTCATGCCGCCGAGGAAGAAAACCTCGTTGGCGTCGACGCCCCAGTGCTCCAGGGTAGTGATGACCCGCTCGTGGGCCGGGGCGCTGCGGGCGGTGACGATGGCGGTACGCAGGATGCGCTGGTAGTCCGGGTCAGCGTTGCTGGCCTCGTCTTCCAGTTGCTGCAGTAGGGACAGCTTGCGGAACAGGTCGGCCAGCGGGCCCGGGCTGTGGGGAACGTTGGCCCGGGAGGTTTCATGCTCGTGGAAGGCTTCCAGTTCCTGGCTTTTGTAGACCCGCTCTGAGGCATCATCGGCGATGACCCCATCGAAGTCGAAGGCAATCCTCAGCTCCACGTCGTCTTCCTCATCCACCACATGGGAGGGCAGCACTGTCCCTGCCGGGTATTCATAGGCGATCGCCTTCTGCACATCCTGTTCGTTGGACGACAGGAACAGTGACGCATTAAAGGCAGGGATATAGGGATAGGGCGACTTGCCCTCCAGGAAGGCCGCCCGGCTGATATCCAGGCCGTGGTGGGCGATGGAGCGGAACACCCGCTTGCCGGTAATGGCAGAATTGCGGGACAGCAGCACCACCTCCACCGGGCTTTTTTCCGGGAAGCGCTTGTTGATATTCAGAAACCGGCGCACAAACGGAAACGCCACACCCTTCTCCAGCGGCTGGTCCAGGTGCGCCTCCTGGTAATCCCGGTAGGCGACGGCGCCTTCCTCCTGGAACACCCGGTCTGACTCGGTCAGGTCAAACAGCGCACTGGAGGCGACGGCGATGACCAGTTTCTGTTCAATGGGGAAGGGCATGGGGCAGGGGGTCCTTATTACTTTTCGAGTCTGCTCCTGATCTTTTTGAATACTTCTTCACCGGGAATGGCTTCTCTCTTGCCAGACTCCAGTTCGGCAAGTCGAGCTTGCGCCACCTCAGCCCATTTCTCGTCAAGAGCGACCTCGGTCGGATTCAGGCTTTGTAGCAGGGATTCGATGACGTGCGCCCGTTCATCAACAGGTAGTGCGCTCGCTTCATCAATGAGTTCTTGAATACGCATATCATTCGCTTCTAGTATTGCCGGGCTAATGGCACGCCCAGCGAGAAGGGCTCCAGATGGAACCCTATCAACGGCTACAAAGATTGATTCCTGGGTATTTCAGAACGCAACTGCGCAACCTGCTCCACGGTAAGTCCAGAAATCTCAGCAATCATCTGGTCATCCATGTCAGTGCGGTCGATCAGTTTGTGCGCGGTTTCCAGGCGTGCCTTTTGGAGTCCTTCCTGTCGCCCCTCTTCACGATCTTTCTTCGACCAATGCTGCAGGTTTTCCGCTAACATGCTTTGATCCTCCACCAGGCTGTTCACGTTATCCAGATTCACGTCTGCGCTCATCCGTACCAAGTGCCGCTTAAGCCAACGGGTTATGACCCTATCCAGGCGGTGCTTGTTTGGTGCGGCTTCGATGATCGCAACGATTCGGTTGACTGCCGCTTGCAACGCCTGCCGGCTGCTGGCGAACTCTATTTCGAAAATGCCGCTGAGCGCCGACGGTCGCCCATGCAGTTCCGCTTTAGTGTATGCACCTTCATCCACCAGATAGTACCGAAGGTGCGGCTGGTACGGTCGGAGAAAGTCCGGTGGCTCCGGCACTACCATCTCGTAGATATCCTGCCGGGCCGTCCAACGCCTTGACCCATTATATAACACTACTGGAAACACGGGCGGCAACCCCTGTCCGGAACGGGCGGACTTCTGTTTTCGCAGGTGATCGTAGAAACATGCCACGTAGTGCATCAGCCGGATTGGCATGGTGTGGTCAACGGAAGACTGGAACTCCAACAGAATGTAGACGTAAACCTCCTGCAGGCAGCCTTCCCATGCCATTTGCACTGACCAGACGACATCTTCGAACTTCTCCTCGAACAGCGGGGTGATGTAGTTACCGCTATGGTTCTGAAGCGTAGAGAAATCCATTAACATGGCCAGCTCAGGCGGGGTAAAACCCTCAATCAGTTGCTGAACGAATTCCGGGTGGCTGAAAAGCTCCTTATAGCCGGTGTCATGATGATTCCTTGACATGTATTGCCTCCTGGCTGAATTCCGAATCGCGGGAAGACTATATATTTATACAGTCTTTGGCAATCGGGCAACAAAGCTCTTACTTGGTATTTCACGCACTGTCCGGAAAACCATGTAGGCAAGAAACGTTGCAGCACAGCAGTTAGACTGGGTGAATGCTCAGGGAGGAAAGAAGGCCCCTTATGAAACTCGTCTGCATCTCCGACACCCACAGCATGCACCGCCGCATACCCGAGATTCCGGATGGTGATGTATTGATCCACGCCGGCGACTGCCTGGGTGCCGGCACGCTGGAGGATGTGGCGGACCTGAACGACTGGCTGGGCACGCTGCCACATCGCCACAAGATTGTCATCGCTGGCAACCACGACTGGGTCTTCCAGGAAGCGCCGGACCATGCCCGGGAATTGCTCACCAACGCCACCTACCTGGAAGACAGCGGTATCGAGATTGAAGGCGTGCGCTTCTGGGGCTCACCCTGGTCACCCACCTTTATGGACTGGGCGTTCATGCAGGACCGGGGTGAGCCCATTGACCGTTACTGGCAGCGCATCCCGGCCAATACCAATGTGCTGATTACCCACACCCCGCCCAATGGCATCGGAGATGAGGTAGACACCGGGCTGCGTTATGAAAGCGTTGGCTGCGAGGATCTGTTGGTGAGGGTCCGCCAGGTGAAGCCGCAGGTTCATATCTACGGCCATATCCATGAAGGTTACGGCGAGCATGCCCGCTGGGACACAAGGTTTATCAATGCCAGCACCTGTGATGAGCGGTATCGACCGATTAATCCACCGATGGTTGTAGAGCTGGGGATGGGAGCGCTCGAAGCAGAAACCTCAGACTGAGCATCGAAGTATGGGACACTCGGAGGTAAGTGGCATGGCTCTCATGTCGCGGATTCCGGCATAGCGAACCCTCAAGAACTTTGTTAATTTTCCAGTTCAACAGGAAGTTGTCCGTTATTAACCGATACCCTCAGGGACGAACCATGCCTTCATCCATCTACTACCCGAACCGCGTCTGCTCATCCCGTGACATCGCCAAGATGTCCTGTCCATCTGATCTGTCGCCCGAAGACTTCGAACGGCGCCTTCTGGCAGCCAATGGCCGGCCGATCAACACCAGTAATCTGTGCGCACCACACAAACCGCTCCTGCTGCCCTCTGCCAGGCAGGACGATTCAGTGGATATCAGCCAGGTTCTGTCATGCACGCCGGAGCAACAACACACGCTGTCACATCTGAGCCATTACGCTGGCGGCGCCGCCGTAATGGGCATGGCGGATTTTCTGTGGGACACCAGGCTGTCTGACGTTATGGGTGACCTGAATACCTTTGGCGGTAACGGCATGGGTGCCGCGGTGGCCCAGTCCGACAAAGTGTTGGATGCAATCAATCGCTACGATATCGCGAACAAACGGTTTGAGGACCTGAAGAATCACCGCGCTGCACCAAGAATGGTGAACGCTGCAAAGCTACGGGCAGACGCAGCGTTCCGGGAAATGAACCAGGTTCTCTACAGCCGCTCACTGAATTACCTCAATAACAATGCGTTTCGGATGCGTCAGACCACTAACGCCACCGGCCGGCCAGTATGGGAATCCATACCGGTCCGCAACACAGCTGACGTACAGAAGCTGGCAAGGTTCGCGAAGGTAGGCCGGGTAGCGGGCCCCGGTTTTATTCTGCTTGATGGCTACCTGCGAGCAAACAGCGTTCACCATGCCTGGAAAAATGGCGACCCGACCTGGAAGCGTGAGGCCGTTGTCCAGAGTGGGGCGTTTGCTGGTGGTATTGCTGCCGGGGCCGCGATTGGCTTTGTGATAGCGTTGACGCCGGTTGGGTTGGCTGTTGCTGTGGTCGCTGCTGGCGCAGTAGCAGTCGGATCCGATTACCTCCTTAAAGGCATTTTCGGAGACTTGTACGATCTGGTAACAGAGTGGTGAACATGCCGGTGGGATTGCTTATCTCTATAGTGGCGGGAGGGGGTATGCTACTCGCAATGCTGAGCATGCTATTACTTAGGATTACTCTCACGTACCGCTTAAAGAAGAAGCTGAAACCGACTGGGGAGTACTGGCGTACCGGTACTCTCGATCTGGACTTCGGCAATACCGTTCTGTTTGCGCTGGTCTGCACGCTCCCCTTCGCGCAGAGGTCGGATTTTTACAAGGCCGTCTATCCAGACCTGGATATAAAGGCGTTTGCGAATCCGTTTGAAACGGTTTTAGCCTACAGCATGGTGACCGGGTTCGCGGTGTTTTTTATTGTGGGGCCTTTCTACTATATCTTCGCGTGATCATTTCGTTGGAGATGCGAAGCATTTGCCCGGCCGCCCCGAAAGGCGCTCCCCATAGGTGCAGCGACAGACCTCGGCAGGCCCTTTACGCGGGGTAGGCAAGTGCTCACTACCTGACGAGCGAACACTTGCCTCGTACATCCTCATCGATCGTTCAGACTATAAACCCCCGGCATTACGCCGGGGCACGTTGCTCAGATCCCGTAAGAGGTGACATCGACCTTGGAGAACACTTCCTTCCAATACAGGTCGCGGAGCTCTTCCCGGGTTTCGATGCCTTCGACCTTACCGACCCATTCATCCAGCATTTCCTTGAACTCGGCCATCCTCGCCTCGGCTTGCTGCACGTCGTACCGCTCAGCGTAGCTTGATGCCACCGTCTTGAGGTCTTGTTCGATAAAGTCCCTGGTCATCTGACGAAACTCCTCATCCGGCTCGTGGAGCGTCAGTTCCGGCTGCTCGTCGATCCTCCTCAGGGCCTCCTCATGGTCCTCCAGATAAAGCTTGGCTATCTCGGCGGCAATGGTCGCGGCACCATACAACACCGAGGTGCGATCCTCCTCTGACAGGCCTTTCCAGGCATCGGCATTCATGCTGGTGCCAACCCCGCCGAACGTGCCGCCAGGAACCCCCATGGTGACGTCGCTGGCGATCTCAATAAACTTGAAGTTGAGATAATCCGACAGGTTGTGGGCCGTACAGTCGACCACGCCCTGGTCGAGTCCTTCATAGGTTTCGTTAACCGGAATGGAAACGGGGGAGCCTCCCATGGCCGTAACCCACCGAGACCACTGGGGGCCGCCAATACGGATGCGCTTGCCTTCCATATCCTCTTTGCTGGTAATCGCACCATTGCAGAAGAGGCCGTAGGGCGAAGAACTGGCGAGCCCCAGGAATATCTGATTACGGTCATGGTGTTCCTGCAGGCAAGCGGGACAGTTGTTTATCACGTATTCGGACACTGCGCCGGTGTAGGCAAACACCGCGTCCTGCGGACTCACATCGGCAAGCTCAAGCGCCATGGTTAACTCTGTGAGCATGATGGTATTGGGGAAATCGGACGGGAAATAGGGCGTCAGCACCGTGCCCAGATCTGCCATGCCGTCCCGCAAACCGGCCGGCGTTTCCATAAAACTGAGCAGGGACTGAATGTAGGCTTTGACGGTAACGTCACCTTCCGAGTGCTCTTCAACCGCATCGGCGAAGACGTACACCGCCTTGGCACCCATGGAGTTTAACGGGGTACCGGAAGCAAAGCTGAGTTCCTTGGCGCCTGCGATATTGGCGGTAGCCAGTCCTGCGATGGCAATGCCGGTGGCAATGGTCTTGAGAGGGGGTATCGTTTTCATTGTTGTGTCCTCATTTCGTGAGGTTGGGGGTAACCACCCCTGAGGCAGAGGTGGTCGTGCAAAAAACACCCACTAGTTCACAACGTAGATGGCGGTTCGGTTTACAGCAAGGAAGCGAAAGGGTGTTTTGCGAGGCTTTTTGTCAGGTGGGGGGCGTCGTTTCCAAGGATTCCATGGAAATTCGGTATGTTAAGGGTTAACGTTCTCTTACTGGCTTTCGTTAGCTAGCGAGCATATATGAATGCCCGTGGTCACGATGCCGTTCTCCTGGAAGTCATCAACGTGGAACGTAAATGATGCAGCAGACCGGAATCTATGAGCAGCTGATCACCAAGCTCATTGAAAGCCGCCTGGATAGAAACAGGTTTTACGTTGGCGAACGCCAGCTCGACGGCAGCGAAGCGTCGGTTTGGCTGTCACGATTCCTCTCCAACATCCTGGAGTTTGCCATTGAAGCGGTGCCGTCGGGCGAAGATCGGCTGCAAGAGCAAATCGAACTCTCCAACCAGCTGCTGATGTGGCTCAAGAACCAGATTTCAGACGAAGGCTTTCTTGAGGAAAACCTTCTCGATAGCCAAGGCAAGATCCTCACCGCGCTCTACGAGTTGGAGAACCCCGTTGCTGCCAACCTTAAACAATACGTCGAAGACATTTTCCCGCTAACAGGCCTGACCCAAAGCGAATTGTTCTCCGGCAGTAATGCCGGCCTTTCACTGGAATCTGAGCTCAAGCGCGAGATTCTGTCGGCAGACAAGATTTACTGGCTGGTATCGTTCATCAAGTGGGCCGGCATCCGCATTTTCCGGAAAGAGCTGGAAGCCTTCACTGCCAGTGGGCGAGAGCTGAAAATCATCACCACGTCCTACATGGGGGCGACCGATGCCAAAGCCGTTGAGTACCTGGCCAGCCTGCCGAATACCGAAGTGAAGCTGAGCTACAACACCGAGCGTGAGAGGCTGCACGCCAAAAGCTATTTATTCCTCCGGAACACAGGCTTTCACACGGGTTACATTGGCTCATCAAACCTCTCCCGATCGGCGCTGACTAATGGCCTTGAGTGGAACCTGAAGATCACCTCTCAGGAAATTCCGCACATCATCAACAAGTCTTTGAGTACTTTCGAAACTTACTGGGCGTCAGATGAGTTTGAGCGGTTTGATGGGCAGGCTGAGAGTACTGAAAAACTCAACCGAGCTCTAAAACAGCAAAAAGGCTTGGATGCTCCAGGTACCGCCCACTATTTCGAAATAACTCCGTTCCCCCACCAGAAGGACATTCTGGAGCAGCTAGCTGTTGAGCGAGACGTGCACCAGCGTTTCCGGAACCTCGTGGTGGCCGCCACAGGCACTGGCAAGACCCTGATCTCGGCGTTTGATTTTCAGCGGTTCATGAAAGCAAAGCCGTCCGCCCGTTTTCTGTTTGTGGCGCATCGGGAAGAAATTCTGCGGCAGGCCCGCGAAGCCTATCGTGGCGTGCTGCGAAACAATGGCTTCGGCGAACTTTGGGTGGGCGGTCAGTTGCCTGAGCACTATCGCCAGTTGTTCGTGTCTATCCAGACCCTGAACAACCAGCTGGGTCAGCTGAAGCTGACGGAAGACTATTACGATTACATCGTAATCGATGAAGTGCACCACATCGCTGCATCGAGTTATCGGGCGGTACTGGAGCACTTCTCGCCCAGTATATTACTTGGCCTGACTGCAACACCGGAGCGTAATGATGACGCAGATATCCTTAGCGACTTTTGTGGAGTCATCGCTGCTGAAATCCGGTTGCCGGAAGCAATAAACCGACGTCACCTATGCCCTTTCCAGTATTTCGGTATTGATGATGATACCGATCTGCGAACTATCCCGTGGCGTCGGGGCCGTTATGAGCCCGCTCAGCTGACCAATCTGTATACACATAATCATAGCCGTGTGAAAAAGATTGTTCGCAGTTTGAGAGAGATCGTCACCGATGTAGGAAGTATGAAGGCTTTGGCCTTTTGTGTTGATCATCAGCATGCGAACTTCATGGTGGAGCAACTCCTGCTGCACGGCATCAAGGCAGACATTCTCACCAGTGACAATAGCCACGAGCGCCAACAAAAGCAGCAAGCTATTCGCTCGGGGCAAATAAACGTGCTGTGCGTGGTCGACATCTTCAACGAAGGCGTCGACATTCCGGAAGTCGATACCTTGTTATTCCTGCGCCCAACCGAAAGCTTAACCATCTTCCTGCAGCAATTGGGCCGCGGCCTGCGTTTGTCGGAGGACAAAGAATGCTGCACGGTGTTGGATTTTGTAGGCAACTCCCGTCCTGAATATGACTTTGCCAATAAGTTCAGGGCACTGGTGGGTAAGTCGGAACGCTCGATTACCGAGGAGCTCAAGCAGGGCTTTCCCCATGCACCGCTCGGTTGTCGAATTGAGCTCACCAAGAAAACCCAGGAAATGGTGCTGAGCAACATACGGCAAGCCACACTGACCATGAAGCGGTTGGTATCTCTTGTTCGCCAGTTACCGCAGCATTCCACTCAGCCACTCACGCTGAAAAACTTCATAACCCAGCATCCCTACATCGATCTGAACGAACTATATAAACGGGGCAGTTGGGCGGAACTGGTGAGCAAAGCGAAAGACGAGGACGTAGCCGATGAGTCGTCGTTCAAGCTGGCGAAAAAGGCCATCTACAATCGCATTTTGACCTGTGACGATCACCAGTATCTGCTGTTCCTCAAGAATCTATGCCAGGCAGGGTTTAGATGGGACAGCGCCAGCAATCGCCAGGCACTCATGTGCCATTATGACTTCTGGCAGAAATCCGGGCCACAGCTGGAGTTTGATTCGATTGCCCAAAGCCTGGCGGAACTCAGTAAGCTGGGGCTGGAACAGGAGCTAGTGGACGTGCTCGACTGGAAACTGGCGAAAACCAAGCACGAACAACCGGCCATGCCGGAGTTACAGGCAGTTCCGCTGCGACTGCACGCCCGCTATTCCCGAGAGCAGATTCTGGTTGGCTTTGGTGCCATGACGTTCGAGCACCAGCCGCCATCGAGGGAAGGTGTTTATGTCATTCCGGATCAGAATATTGAGCTCCTGTTTGTGACCCTGGATAAGAACGAAAAGCAGTTCTCCCCAACCACCATGTACCACGACTACGCCATCAACGAGCGGTTGTTCCACTGGCAGTCGCAAAACAGCGCGCGACCAGACAGAGGGAAGGGGAAGAACTACATTCAACACCGTGCCATAAACAAACGGTTAATTCTGTTTGTAAGAGAGAAGGCCAAAGACGAATATGGTCGCACGATGGGGTTTGTGAATTACGGTGAGGTCGATTACGTGTCGCATACTGGCTCGCAGCCCATGAATGTTACCTGGAAGCTTCGGACGCCAATGCCCAACTTTATGTGGCAACAGGCGGCAAAGCTGGCCTCAGCATGACCTACGCCCCCTACAATAAAAACGCCCAAAAGTTCTTCAACCAATACCAGTCCCTGACCTTCGAACAGGTCCACAGCGACTGGTTTCCCCTGCTGGAGAAAAGCTCCGGTCTGGCACTGGATGTCGGTGCGGGCAGCGGCCGCGATGCGCTGGCACTGGCTGAGCGCGGCTGGGATGTCGTCGCCGTGGAACCCGCAGGGGAGTTACGCCGCTTGGGTGAAGCGGCTACCGTCCATCGGAGTATTCAGTGGGTCGACGACAGCCTGCCGGATCTGGCCGAAATCCGTAAACTCAGTTACCGCTTTGACCTGATTCTGGTATCGGCCGTGTGGATGCACATTGCCCCCTCTTCCCGGGAGCGGGCGTTCCGGATTCTGACGGAGTTGCTGGCACCATCGGGCACTTTGGTCATCACCCTGCGGCATGGTCCCGGCGATGGGGAGCGGGTCTTTCATGAGGTCAGCAAGGCAGAGCTGGATGGTTTTGCCCGGCATCGGGCGGTGGTGCCTGTGCCGTTGGTTGGCAGCACGGCGGCAGACCAGTTGGAGCGGCCGGAAGTATGGTGGGAAACGGCGGTTTATCGTCTGCCGGATGATGGCACCGGGGCGCTGCCCACGCTCCGGCATATCATCGTTAACGATGATAAATCCTCCTCTTACAAGCTGGGGCTTTTGCGCACCCTGGTTCGGTTGGCTGACAGCTCGTCGGGGCTTGTAATCAACCGAACAGACGACTGGGTCGATTTACCCTTGGGAGCTGTTGGCCTGTTCTGGCTGATGCAGTATCACCCGCTGGTTTTACGGCACCGGTTGCGGCAGGCGCCTGGCTCGAAGGGTTATGGATTCGCTGGCGAGGACTTCTATGCGCTGGAGCAGTTGTCGCCACTGGATTTCAGGCCAGGGTTGTCGTTGTCGGCTGTGCACGGCCCCCTGGTCATGCGCGCAATCAGGCAGGCCGCTGCCAATATCCTCAAGAACCCCGCCCACTTTACAACCTGGCCAGGAACCAATCGGCCCGTCTTCGAGGGGGCTGCCAACCGCATACGTATTCGTGAAGAGCCGGTTACGCTGGACCGGGAAACACTGTCCCGGTTCGGGGTATTCCGGGTGCCTGCCATGCTGTGGGATACCTTCAGCCGCTATGCCTGCTGGGTGGAGCCCGCCATTGTTAACGAATGGGTCAATCTGATGTCCGGCTGGGAGGTGCGATACTCCACAGAGATTTATCACAAGGCGCTGCAATGGGCGGAAGGCCGGCGGGATACGTCCCTGATGCGAAAGCTGGTGGAGCAGCAACTGGCGGAGGGCAGGGTAGAGTGCGTCTGGACGGCACGTAACCTGTCCCAGCAACGGTATGACATTGACCACTGTTTCCCCTGGTCGCGCTGGAGCAACAATGATTTGTGGAACCTGTTGCCGGCTTCCCAGATGGCCAATGCCGCCAAGTCCGAGAAGTTGCCGTCCGATGCTTTGCTGAAACAGGCTCGCCCAAGGGTGACCGAGTGGTGGGAACGAGCCGTTATCGGAACCGAGATCGAGTCCCGGTTCTTTGCAGAGGCCGAAGCCGCATTGCCTTTGTTGGGTGAGAGCCGTTCTCTTGACTCGGTTTTCGAGGGCATGCTCCAGCAACGCCTGCGGCTGAAAACCAACCTTCAATTGGCTGAATGGCTGGGGGTGTAATTGTGCTCCGGCCCTACCGCGTCGCCGTCTACGGCACCCTGAAACGCCACCAGTCAAACCACCGAGTTCTCGCCGGTTCCCGGTTAGTGGGTGAGTGCTCGCTGAATTCCATCGTGCTCTATGACCTGGGGCCGTACCCCGGGGCGAAGCTGGAGCGCAGTCAGGGTGTCTTGATTGAGGTTTACGAGGTCGACGGTCCTACCTTTGCCCGGCTGGATGCGCTGGAAGGTTATGATGCCGCTTCGCCTGCTATGGGCCTGTATGACCGCAAGCTTTTAGACACGCCCCTGGGCAGGGCCTGGGTGTACATCTACAACCACGCTGTGTCCAAGGGCGGTGAGATCCGGGTGGGTGGATGGCCGCAATAGCTTGTTGCCAGAGCCCAAGCGGATCGTCTGTGGCCCGGCCTCAACGCATGGCTTTCAGCGCCTTCGCCCATTTGGCCATTTCTTCCAGCATGGTGTTGGCAGAGCTGGTATGCATATCGGCCGCGGCAAAGCTGCCGTCATCGGCCAGGTTTTCCCAGGGCATCTGCACCATAACGCATTCCACCATGGGCATCATTTTTACCGTGGTGACCAGGTTCTTGGCGGCCTGGGCAGAGCGTAAGCCCCCGGATACGCCACCGTAACTGACGAAGCCGCAGGGCTTGTAGTTCCATTCGTTGTAGACGTAGTTGACGGCATTCACGAACGAGGGTGGCGGGTTGAAGTTGTATTCCGGCATCACAAACACATAGGCATCGGCACTGGCCACGCTTTCGGACCAGGCCCTGGTGTGGTCGTGCTCGTACTTCTGGGTACGCGGGTGGTTGGGTTCGTCATAAATCGGAAGGTTGAAGCTGGCCAGGTCGACCAGTTCGCTGTCGAATGCTCCGTGGGTACCGGCAACCTCGTGAAACCACTCGCCGACAGATGGGCCGATACGCCCGGGGCGGGTGCTACAGATGATGGTTTGGAGTTTGAGCGACATGATCGGAAATCTCCTTTTTGAGCCACTGCATGGGGTGATGAAGTTATTCGCTTACTAACTTAATCTAGCGCCGTTTCGAACATAATGATATCGGGGCTTTTTGGCAGAGTTGTTCAACCGATTCGACGGTTGATTCGATCTTTGATTGCCACTCGACGCCCGGCATGGGCATCTCTATAATCCGCCACTCCGCAGGAGAGAGGGCTGAGAGCCCCGCCGAAGGCGCAAACTCCCATAAACGCTCAGGCACAGGTACTGCGGGCATTTTTTAACGCCGTCTGGAGAGAGGCTGCACAGCAGCCCACCGAAGGGGCAAGCAGGGTCAGGCCCTGTACACTCTCAGGTATCAGGGACAGGGGGAGAGGCCACAGAAACGCAGGAGTGCTGTGTGCTGACCTCTATCTATATGATTGCCATTACCGCCGAAGCCATGTCCGGAGCGCTGACTGCCGGCCGGCGGAACATGGATCTGTTCGGTGTTGCCGTGATTGCCTTTTTCACGGCCCTGGGCGGTGGCACGGTGCGGGATATCCTGCTGGGTAACTTCCCGGTTACCTGGACCCAGCACCCCCTCTACATCTATATGACGATTACCGGCGGTCTGGTAACCATTGTTATCGCCCGGTTCATGCGCCACCTTCATCAGCTGTTTCTCGTGCTTGACGCCATTGGCCTGGTGGCCTTTACCGTGATTGGCTGCAATGTGGCCCTCAGGCTGGGCTATGAGACGGTCGTGGTGGTCATGGCAGGAATAACCACAGGGATTTTTGGCGGCATTATCCGGGACATCATGTGCAATCGGAC
>Ga0098065_1000399_pt1 | contig 20827 bp, 28 predicted proteins | sample 25_taG_FD_75062 | JGI IMG/M metagenome (GOLD analysis project Ga0098065, IMG submission 75062) | Marine viral communities from Cariaco Basin, Caribbean Sea - 25_WHOI_OMZ | ecosystem: Environmental > Aquatic > Marine > Oceanic | place: Caribbean Sea: Cariaco Basin | collected 2014-11-08 | reverse complement strand
GCCCTTGGAAATTTACTTTTTCCAGACTTGTTTTAAGCCCGGGTGCTGGAACTGGTAGACAGGCATGGTTGAGGGCCATGTGTCCATTAGGGCGTGCGGGTTCGACTCCCGCTCCGGGCACTTAAACACTACGTACATAGCTTAAAATCAAAACTTTACCTGCTTAAACATCCTTACTTTCTCCGCTGTTTCTCCTTTTTTGTCAATAATATTTTATAAACCTCGTTTATAATTTCGCTCCTTTTACCGGTTTTATGAGTTCCGAATGAAAACTTTTTATCCTACCCTAGTAGGCAAAGTGCGTAAATTGTCATTACAAATACACATCTTGCAGAGGAAAACGCGGAAATTAACGTTTGAATAAATTTTAAAATTCCAAGTTATTCACCGCCAATATTTAGTCCCTTGGGTTTTTTAGGCTTAAGAATTTCTACCTTATTTTCTTTATTATTGGTTTTTCGATTTGCAATAGATTCCCTGGTTATTTTTTCAAGGGCATTATATAAACTCTTAATACGCGGATCTCCTTTGACGTCTACTTTGTTTTTTAATTTTTCTAACTCCTCTAATTGAGTATTAGCCCATTTTTCCAACTCACCGGATTGAGAGTTAATTAAATCTCTATTTTTTTTTACGTCCTCGCGAATAACATCCTGTATGTAATTCTTTAAATCTTTATCCGAAAGAGCAGCTAATACTTTTAAATCTGTAACTATGTTTTCCGGAATGTCTATTAATTTTCTCATTACTTATTTGTTTTATGCAAATATATACAAAATATATATTTAAAACATTAATCTTTCAAAAGCATATCATTGCTATAAAAAACCATTGTATCTAAATGATACTCTACCCGGTCTTCTAATTCCTGCAGCTCTTCTGCTGAGGCTTTGCTAATGTAATTTGTAATACCTTTTGGGTCTTTAAATTCTAAAAAGTCAACTTTTGGGCCTCCGGTTCTCCGACTTAATTGGTACCGAATATTAATTTTTAAAGCTTCAAAGCTGGCATTTAGATTAGACAGTAATCCAGGGGCTTTTAAAGTCTCCTCCTTATATTCAAATTCATTATCACTGTGAGCTTCAAGTTCATTATTTAAAAACTCTAGAAGCTCATTTACTCGTTTTTCTTTTTCTTCTGGTGTCCACATAATTTACTGTTTTGACTTATAGGCTGAATTTAGCATATCAAGTCCTAATTTCCTGAATTCTTTCACATTGATTTCGCCCTCGAAAAGTTTTTCTTCCAATTTATAGAATTCCTCTTTAGTTTCGGCAAAATTATCTCTACTTAAACAGTCGCATTCCTGCTGTTTACTCAGGTTAAAACCTATCAAGCACATTATAACGCTGGTTGGTATATAAGCGTTTTCCATAAGTAAGGGAGCAATGTGCTTTATTGATTCTGCCAAGTGTTCTACACTATTATTTAGATTAACCATTTCTGCAAGTTGACTATCCGTAAATGGCTTTCCTGTATAATATGAGTTTATCATATTGCCTAATATAGATGTTTCAATTTTATCTGCGATACCGGCCTTAGCGAAAAAACTGTTTACCATCCTTAGCGTATTGTAAAGATTTATTATATCAATGCCAGTCTCGAATGCCTCTGTATCGTCTGAATAACCAAGGTGCTCTATATCAAGAACCATATAGTTGTGTGCGTTATTTTGGATCTTTCCCCAATCCTTCTTAATAAATTCGTTGCTTAATCTCATAATATTAAAGTTTCGGTTAATAATTTTATGCTAAATTAATACAAACTTAAATAACAACCTAATTTTAATTAAAGTTATTTTTAATTTAATGTATTTTTATTTCTATTAAGTTTAATTTTATACCTTTGTCAAGAACAATTAATATTAACATTATGGATCATTTAAGATTAAGAGAATTATTGAAGGAAAAGAATATGACTGGAAAACAACTGGCTGAACAAGTTGGGATTTCCACCGTAGCAGTATCTAAAATAGTAAGCGGCAATTCTTTTCCCCGGCCAGAAGTTTTGAGAAAGATTGCCGAAGCTCTGGACGTAGAATTAAGGGACTTATTTACACCTGAAGGTGAAGCCCAGGCCCTTTATATTAAAAAGGGAGAAACCTATATTAAAGTAGGTGAAATTAACCCGAATAGCCTGAAATAAATAAGAAAGGAGTAATGGATTTAACTTATAACGACTCTAAAAGTTTCAAATTTTTCGATTCTGTTAGGCACGGATTATTGGGTGACTTTGATATTATTTCAGGTCTAAGAGAAATTTCCAATAATTATGATACTGAACTTTTAAAAGCACTTCAGGGTGATCTCTCACTATACTTATCTACGGAATTTGAAGAGATGGAATGTAGTTTTACGAAAGAAGAAATTAGTAAAGAAATTGAAAAAAGAAAAAATAATAATTTAAAAGTTCCTTATAAAAAACCAATAAATGGAAAACTAAAAGAGGTTAATGAAAAAGCTAATAGCTTTCCACGTATCGACATTGAAAAAATACTTTTTCCATATGAATTTATACCGCTATACAGACTTCAAAAAATGATTGAGAATAAGATTCAGGGGGAAAAAAGCTCCCCAGCAGAACCACAGTATAAGAAAATAAACTGGGAATTCTCAGAATTAGAGATTGCGGAACTAGGCAAAGCGCTATGTGAAATGAAAAAGCCTAAAGACACCACTCAGAAAGAAATTATAAAGGCCTTAGGTAATTTTTTTAACCTAGAATTGGATAGCAAAACTCAAGCAGATAAAATCTATGAAATAACGCAACGTCCAAGCGGAAAAAATATATTCTTAGAATCGCTTTCTACTAAGTTAGATTTATGGAAAATTAAACTTCAAGAGAAAAACAAAAATAATAAATAGCTGTAGATTTGTTAATTTTTAGTTAAAGGTCTACCCGAGTAAGTACCTGAGTATGGTATTATTTAGATTTTACCAGCTTAAAATTGCACTGTTAACCAATAACAAACAGTGTAATGAATAAAGATTGGCATAATGTAGGAGATATCACAAATCTACAAGTACAAAACATTTCAGCAGAAAAATTCTTTGAGATTTTCCGCGGATTAAGAGAGGAGATTAATGAGCTCAAAACCGCCCTCGCACCAGAAAAAAAAGAAGAATATCTTACCAAAGTGGATGTCGCCAAACTTCTTAAAGTACATCCTAATACAGTAGATACCTACGTTGAAAAGGGATATCTAAAAAAATATAAAATCTATGGTAAACGGGTATTGTATAAACGTTCCGAGATAGATAATAGTCTTACACTGTTAGACCAATAATTAAAAAACCCTAGAGCAGTACCAATCCTCTAGGGTTAATATTAATTCAAAAAAGGCTTAACGATGTGTAAATATAGTAAAAAAATACGTTTCAAACCGCAGTTTTCTAGACTTTTAGAAGACTTCTTCACATTAATTTTCAGGTTCACACCACTTCAATATTCAGAATTCTATAGATCTAATTCTTATGAAGACTGGATATGAAATGAAGGGAACTAAACAGGTAAACACCTACACGATTTCTCGCGAATGGTTTGATTGGTCCTTTGAACACCCGGATCTAGTTAAACCTTCTCACACTGCTATTTATTTCTATGCTATAGACCAGAATAACCGCTTTGGATGGAAAGAAAAATTTGGACTTCCAACCTTGCAGGCTATGGAAGCTACTGGAATCAAATCCAAAAACACTTACTACAAGGCATTCAATAATCTAATTGAATGGGATTTCATAAGGATTATCACTAAGGCAAAAAATGCTAATTCAGCTAATATAATATCTATCCCTGCCGTATTAAAATTTAAGTCGGTAAGTAATTCAGTAGGTAATTCAGTACTTGATTTAGTAGGTATACAGCAGGAGGACAGTAGAGGTAATATAGACAAACAAATAAACAATGAAACCAATAAACCATTAAACCAGGATTATTGCGAAAAGGATTTTTTAAAAGACTGGAATGAGTTACGGTCTAAGCACCTTAGAAAACCTAGCCATTTACAAAGAATTGGAGCCGGAATAGAGCGATCTAATTTTAATGATTTATTAAAAACATATTCCAGAGAAGATTTCAGAAAAGCATTAATAGGTCTTTTTAAACAAAAGACCCTCCCGAATGACAATAAAAGTATGCAAACAAGCCCTCAGCATCTTTTATCAAAATTCGAATACTACCACACAGCATTTTATGATCAAAATGAAGAAGTATGGGGAAAACAAAAAATTGAAGCTTATGATTGATCAAATAGACATAAATAAATTAAGTATCAATAATGAGGGTGATGAAGCTTTTGAATACGATCGCGTATTTGTTGAAAGTTTTGTAGACCTTTCAGAAGATCTAAAGCTACCTCCTACGGCTTTAAGTATAGGGCAGCACGAATATAAAGGCCGGATGTATAGGAATAATACTTTTTCCTATGGTGAATTCTCTGCGATAGTTGCAGCATCAAAAACTAAAAAAACCTTTTTTAAATCGGCATTGGTAGCCGCCTACATTGGAGGCCAGACGAACCGGTACTTTCCAAATATTAGAACGCACCGAGAAGGTGAGCCATACATTATTGATATCGATACTGAGCAAGGAGAATATTACGCTCAAAGATCTTTCCGGAGAGTTGCGGAACTGGTAGGAGAAACCTACAATAATTATTTGAGTTTTGGTTTAGAGGGCTTGGATTCTAACGAGATTGTAAGGTTTATAGATGAATTGCTGAAAGACCGAAGGTATAAAAACAATATCAAATGGATGAGTATTGATGGGATCGCGGATTTAGTAGATGATACCAATGATATAAAACAATCGGTTTATGTAGCCAATAAAATTAAGCGCTGGCGAAAAGAAAACCAGATGCATATCAATACTGTAATTCATAAAACTTCTACTTCAGATAAAGCTACCGGGCACCTGGGAAGCGCAATTCAAAAAAAATCTGAATCAGTAATCCTTTTGAAAGATACCGATGAGAATCCGGAGGTTAAGAACAGTCCAATAAAAGTAAGTCAAATATATTCCAGGGGGGCACCATTCGATCCTTTTCACTTCAAATTGAATGATGAAACCCTGCCATATGAATGTGATATCAAAAATGAAGAATGGCAGTAATGGAAACAAAAAAAGCACTGCAGCGGCTAGGCTGGCGGTTTTCAGAAGCTATCAAAAAAGGAGATAATAGCTTCCGAATAAATGCTAATGACCTTGAAGCTTTAAAGACAATTAATGTAGCCGTAGAGGAACATCAAAAGCAGCAATATGAGCATAATGAGCTTTTCGCTAAGCTTTATATCTATTTGTTTCAGAAAATTCTGGAAAATGATAATGCTACAGTAATGGATAAGGAGCCTAGAAGGAAAATTTACAACCTCCTCAAAAAACCACTCTCTAGTATTATTTCAGATTTCACACAAAGCTTAAACGACAGTGAAAGATATGAAGTGTTAGAAAGCGCAGGGGTTTCAATGGAGCATCCAGCATTGGAAACAGATGAGAACAGGAAAAATGACACTGCAGCAATACAAGAAGCTCTCAAAGAGCCTGAAAATATGCAGAAATTTTTAGGTGAAGTTTGGGATAATAAAACAGTAGCCGAAATAATGCAAACTGAAGTTAACCAGGCAATCAATCTTTTCAAATAAAACGAATTTTCAAACTCTAATATTCAGAACAGCTTATGATCACCACAAATGAAAGTCGGAAAACAGACAATAAGACTAAATCCGCACATCACTCAAACATTTCCAAATAAAGGAAAATTCAGAGTTATAGGCGTTGGAAAAGATCCTGGGGAAGCTCCCCAATGGATAGGCAAAACAGAAAAATATCACTGGATTGTTACCATAAAATATCTGGAAACAAACGAGCTAATTGATCTCTTTTTCGATTGTTATGACCAATGCTATGAAAAGAGAAAATTAAAAATTTAACATTCCGGATTTTCCTCTGCAAGATGTGTATTTGTAATGACAATTTCAAACACGTGCCTACTTCGTAGGAGGGAAAAACCGCAACAAAAAAGTAATCAATTTTAATATTTATATACAATGACAACAAAAACTAAACAACGGACTTTAATCCACGAAGACAAGGATAAGCTAAATGCTATGCTTAAGGATTTAAATGAAATGATGCCAATCCTGAAAAAGGTTGAAGCTACTTACAATGATTTGGAGCTTGGAAATCTGAACAATGATATTTTCCAAGAGATCCTAAGCAAAGGAACGGCCAGAATCAAAAGAGAATACCTGGCAAAAGAAGAGAATCAAATTAAAAAAGCCGGTATCACTTCTACCAGACTTCAGAAAAATATGATGAATGGTGCCGATGAAGTATTTGAGAAATTCAATACTCAGGTAAAAATGTTGAAAGAATTCAATGCACCTAGGTATGGTATGACTAATACTCCCCTCCTACCCAAAAGCTATATCACCAGTTTCAAAAACGGAGGCTTTGCGGTTTTAAAAGAACAGCGCGAGGAAATTCTAGAAGAATACTGCAGGACTTATTTGGAAGGTCCCGAAGAACACGAAGCCTATCAAAAAGCCCAGGATTTTATTTCTGCTTTCAAAAGCTTCAAAGACCACTTGGATAAATTAGATTTTAGATGGAATGGTAGTTTAAGCAGCATTGAGAATCAATTTCTTACGTACAAAAACGGACAGCCTACGCTAAAGCCTTCTATTATTCGGTTTATGGTTTCCGGGCAAAATGAATGGGAAAGAAAAAAAGAGCAAAATCGAAAGGAAACCCAGCGGTTTCACAGAGAAATGTCGGCACCAACAATGAATGAAATTGCAGGAAATAAGAAATAGTTATGAGCGTACTAGAGATAGATTACACGAAAAAAAGCGAGGTGAAGGAGTTTATTGCCAGCGCTAAGAGAGACATCACCAAATATTATAAAGAATATAATGGGGATCGTAAAATAAGAAAGCTTCAAATAGGGCACCGCCAAAACATTCGGCAGGGAGAAAAAGTTGTCGAAGCTGAAAAAATTACTATAAACTTTCAGAAAAAGATCGTGCAAACAGCAGCTTCATTCCTCTTTGGAGAGCATCCAGATATCACAATTGCCGGAGAAGAAAATGAAAAAGCCAAAAAAGTACTAGATGCCTTCAAGGCTAGCCGCGTTAATAACAAACTTTACGACTTTGCTGAGGAAGTAATGAGTAGTACAATAGCGGCCTTCATATTCGAAAAAAAGGATGATGAAGTTAAAGCCAGGTTATATAACTACGACAATGGAAGTTTTACACCTAAATATGATCCTTATGGAGATCTTGAAGCGGTTTTTTGGGAGTGGGAAATGGAAGGTTATGATAACATTTGGATTTTCACCAAGGATTATATTCATAAATACCAAGGGAAGGATGGAGAATTGGAGTATCAAACAGACGAAAGCACCACTCACGATTTTGGTGTGATTCCAGTTGTATTTATGGAACAAAAAGAACCAGAGTGGTTTGACGTGAAAGAGCTTATTGATCGCATTGAAATGATCATGAGTAAACTTGCTGGATCAAACAACTACTTCGCCTTTCCTATTCTAAAACTTAAAGGAGCAGCATTTACAAATAAGGACGGTAAGCAAGAAACCTTGATTGATGTTAGTGAAGACGGGAAATCGTTAATGCTTGGCTATGCGGTCAAAGAAGGGCAAATAGTGGAAGCGGATGCTGATTTTTTAAGAAGAGACACCGGAGTAGATTCTATTAAACTGGAAATGGAATATTTGAAGGAAATGATTTTCAATATTTCCCGCACTCCTAACCTATCGTTTGATAATGTGAAGGGAATTGGGGCTATTTCGGGAAGGGCTTTAAAGTTAATGCTTCAGGATGCCATCAACAAGGCAAAGGCTAAACAGAATCAATACCAGATTACTATTGAAAGGATTCTAAATGTAATTAGTGCCGGTCAAGGAAACAAAGAAAAGTTTGATTTCGATATCAGTTTCAATTTATCGCTACCAGACGATTTAAAAGAAGAGATTGAAACCCTTATGGATGCCACCGGGGGCCAAGCTATCTTAAGCCAGGAAACCGGAATTAAGCTAAACCCCTATACCAACGATGCGGATGCTGAGTTAACTAAAATCCAAAAAGAGGAAGCTCAGCGCAGCGGTTACGGTTTAAACAACAGGGAAGATGAGTGATTCAATAGATCCTTGCGAGCGTAAAGTATTCCAACTTATAAGTGCTCAGGAATGGCACCTCAACCGCCTATATTCTGAATACACAAAAGAGTTTGGTTTTATCCTTCGTAATTATAGCGGCCGTATGACAAGCGCTAAAAAACAGGAGCTAGAAAGAGCCCTCCAACGATTCAATGATGACTTGGAGGCGCTTTTCATTGAGCAAATTTCTAAGGGTATATCCCAATCTAATGCTTGTACAGATGATTTCATAAAGGATTATCTGAAAGATATGGATATGACTTCTGAAGAGGTCAATACAATGCTAATGACGAACTCAGGAGCTACCCAGGCCTTTATTAATCGAAAGGTAAAAGGATTAGGCCTTAGTGATCGCGTTTGGAAGCTTACCAGGGAAACCCAGCAATCTATGAATGTACTTTTAGAAAGTGGTGTAGTTAACGGCCGGAGTGCTCCCGAAATGGCAACTGATTTAAAAAAGTATCTCAAAGAGCCTAACCGTAGATTTAGAAGGATTCGAGACGAAAACGGAAAATTACAATTGAGTAAACCTGCTAAGCGATACCACCCAGGGCAAGGCGTTTATAGATCAAGCTACAAGAACGCACTTCGATTGAGTAGAACCGAGGTAAATATGGCTTATCGAGATAATGATTTCCAAAGAAGGCAAAATTTACCCTTTGTAGTAGGCCAACGAATTAGTTTAAGTCCAAGTCATCCAGAGCCAGACATTTGCAACGAATTGGTAGGACTTTATCCGAAGGAATTTAAGTTTGTAGGTTATCATCCCCAATGTTTATGCCTGTCTACTTCTGTAAGAATTCCGCGAAATGTAATGAAGAATTATTTAGCCGGTGAACCAATTCCTGCAAAGTACCAGGTTAAAGGAATGCCGAAACGAGGCCTAAATTTCCTAAATAAAAACGCAGAGCAAATTAAAGGCTGGTCCAATACACCGTATTTCATACGAGATAATTTCACAGCAACTAAAAACGGTTTTAAGCTTAATGAGAATATTCCAGGTTAGGATAGAGGTTTTTTCAGGAGGTAAAAAAATGAAGTGGATAGAGCAAAATGTTATCGAGTCCGAAACGCCACCGCAAAAAGGATTGTATAAAAAGATAAACTCTACCCCACCGATTGAAAAACACATTATTGAAGTAAACGAATTTGATGTGCAAGCGGCTTTTATGAAGCAAACCATAACAGATCGAACGAATGAAATAATAAAACAAACCAGAGAGGAATTTAAACAGGAAAACGGAATTGAATTAGAGGAAGACCGCGCCAAGTTTATTAAGTGGTACTTCCAAAGCCGGAAAGGAGTAATGTTCGAGTTTCTTCTAAATGACTTAGCTGAATTTTATTTAAAGATGAATGAGGTTGAAGTAATAAGAATTATAAAACCAGATTATGAGCCAGAATACAAAAAAACTAAACGCAAAACAAAAAAGGTTTAGCCAGGAGTATGTTATCGATTTTAATGCAACTCAGGCTGCAATTAGGGCTGGTTACTCAGAAAGAACAGCTAGGTCCCAAGGGCAAAGACTGTTGACAAATGTTGACGTTCAGAAATTTATTTCAGAACTAAACAAAAAGGTTTCTGATGAGCTGGAAATAACACACCAAGACGTTTTAAAGAAGCTAGCTAAGTGGGTTGATTCCGACATAACCCAAGTATTAGGCTTATCGGTTGATGAAGTGAAAGCTTTACCCGAAGACGTTAGAAAGCTTATAAAGTCATTCAAACACCGGAGCAAGACTTACGCCCAAGGAGAAAGTATAATTACCGAAGACTTTGTAGAATGTACGTTTATTGATAAGGAAACAGCTCAAGGTATGATTAATAAGCACGTTGGATTCTATGAAGTAGACAACAAACAAAAAGCGAGTTCAAATATTACTTTGGTAGAAATCCCGAACAATGGCAGAAATAGTAAAGATTAAAGCCCAACCCGGCTACCAGGAATTAACCTTATCTTCAGCGGCCGATATTGTGATAGGTGGCTCAGCTGCAGGAGTTGGTAAAACTTTCTGTTTATTAATGGACCCGTTACGCGATGTGAATAATCCGGGGTTTGGTGGTGTAATTTTCAGGCGGCTAACTACTCAAATTAAAGCTGAGGGCGGTTTATGGGATGAATCTAAAAAGCTCTATTCTCTTGTAGGCGCTACTCCTAACCAAACGGAATTGCAATGGACGTTCCCCAGCGGTTCAAAAATAAAATTTACCCACTTGGAGCACGAAAAGAATGTAACAAGCTGGCAGGGTTCCCAGATTCCATTTATAGGCTTTGATGAGTTAACCCAATTCTCAAAGAATACTTTCTTTTATATGCTCTCCCGGAACCGTTCCAGCTCAGGAGTAAAACCATACATAAGAGCTACTTGTAATCCTGATCCAGATAGTTGGGTTTATGAGCTTGTTAAGTGGTGGATTGGAGAAGACGGATTCCCGATAAAAGAACGCCAGGGAGTGATCCGGTATTTTGTCCGCGATGGAGAAACAATGATTTGGGGCAATTCAGTTGAGGAATGTATAGAAAAGGGATCTTACTTAATCAACCCTTTGGTAGAGGCTTCAGGAATTGAAGCAAAGCACTTTGTTAAATCTATGACTTTCATAGGCGGTTCAATCTACGACAATAAAAAACTATTGAGTGTAAACCCTGACTACCTGGCAAACCTCGCGGCTCAGGATGACCAAACAAAACTGCAGCTACTTGACGGAAACTGGAAGGTTTCATTAAATCCTTTAGATGTTTACAATTACGAGGCTTTTAAAGACTTCTTTACAAACCAATGGGTAAAGTCAGGTGAAAAGTGTATCACGGTCGATGTGGCCACCTCTGGAAAGAACAAGCTTGTTATATCCTACTTTGAAGGGGAACGATGGGAAGATATTGAAATAATAGACAAATCTACTGGTAAAGAGGTGATTGATGCTATTATGAGTATGGCTAATAAACACGGGGTTCCTAATTCAAAAATAACCTATGATGCCAATGGTGTGGGGTCCTTTATCGGTGGTACGGATAATGCCTATATTCCTAATTCTATTCCATTTGATAACGGTGGTAAAGCTTATGAAATGAAGGACGGCCGTAAATTCAAGAACCTTAAAACTCAGTGCTATTATCTGGATGGAGAAGTTAAAGAACAATACATTTCGCCAAAGGTAGCCGATAAGATGTACGATAATAAAATGACCGTTAGACAGCGGCTATTGCACGAGCGTAAAGCAATCAAGAAAAAGAAAGGTATGGATGAGGAACCTCTGGCACTGATCTCTAAACAGGTTATGAAGGAAAAATACTTACAGGGTGATTCTCCCGATTTACTGGATTCTAAAATGATGAAGAGAGTATTTGAATTAAAAAGTGATAATTTTCAAGTAGTGAAACCTAAAGCGATCCAGGGCCTAAATTATGGCGGTTAATTCTCATTTCGGATAAAGTACGGATAAGATTAAATATTGAATTCCTTTAAGTCCCTGCAATTGCTAGGGATTTGTTTTTTAATTCAACTCCTAAGCGGACTACTAAGCTAACTTTTAAGCTCAGTGAATTCCCATAAGAGGACTGGGAAAAATTTCCCTGTCCTACAACGAGCTTAAATTTTAGCCCGTTAACTACTAAGCCCAATTTTACGCTCAGTAAATATTACATTCTAGTTATTAGATTCTATAGAATAAATACTAAAAAATATATTTTATAGATTTTACTTTTTCCTTTCAATGGCATCTACGCATTGAAAAGCATATTTCAAGGACAGAAACTTATAGTACTACATACTTTAGCAGTATTATAAGTAATACTATCAAAATGAGCGGAACTAAAACACAGAGCCACACCAATTTGGTTATCAATATGCCTTCAACCTTGAAAAGAAAATTAAAAATTCAGGCGGCAATAAATAACCAGACTATGACCGGCTTTGTAAACTCATTAATTGAAAAGGAAGTAACCAACAAATAACCAATTATGACTGAAAACGAGCAAGATATTGCAGACACTAAAGCCGAAATAGCCCAACTTCAAGAAAAACTCCAAGGGCTACGGACTAAAGACAAGCCTTCCGAGGAAGAAATCAAGAGATTCAAACAATTGAGTAAAAATTAATAACGCAATGAGCCTTACAGAAAACAGAATTGAGACTATCGATAGAGAGATCGAGAGACTTCAAGCGCAAAAGAAAAAGCTTCAAGACCAGGAAGCAGAAAGGAAATCTAGAACTGAAGAGATTTCAGAGGAAGAAGTAAAATCCTTTGCTCAAAAAGTAGTTGGGTAATATGAAAGCTTTGAGCCAACCTTACAATATTGCGGGTTTACAGATTAAAACTATTGAACAGGTTATTTTCCTCAGTCATTTTTTAATCACAAATAATATAAATCCTAAAACTCCTGAAGGAAGAGCTAAACATCTAAAAGCAAAACAGGATATCCGGGATTCAATTAACGCTCAATTTGACGGTAAAGACCCTATTGAAGCTACCCTTTTATTCTCTGCTAATTTTGACAGCTATAAGCCTAATGAGCAAGATGATATTTTAGGCGAATTAATAAAGGATCTACGGAATTTTCCCAAGACCAAATAGCCATATTATGAAGGCAAAGTTTACAATGGCCGGGGTTAACCAGTACATTCAAAGCCGAACGCAGGCTTATGAGGATGCTATTATAAATGCACTACATTACGCAGGTGATGAATTTATAGAAGATGCAAAGGCAAATAGGACGTTTGGTGATCGCACTGGGAACCTACTCGCCTCTATTGGATATATGATTCTCAAAGACGGACAGGAAATATTTTCTAGTTTTCCAGGGGATTATCCTGAAGGTGTAAATAATGCTAAAAAAGCAGCTGCAGAAGTAGCAGCAAACCATAACCGCGGTTTTGTACTTATTGGAGTTGCCGGAATGAGCTATGCCGCAGCGGTTGAAAGTATGGGTTATGATGTAATCACCGGAAGTGCACCAAGCTCTGAAAAGATCAGAGACTTATTAAGCTCCATTAAAATCAAGCAATGAGGAAGTTATTCGACCATATTTATAATACTATCAAGGATATTAACTTCGATGAAAACGAGCTTTGCAAGCAGTACTGGTTTAAACTGGAACGGCTCAAAGCTAATTTCACAGACGAAGGAGCGCTCTATATGCTTCAGGAAAATATTGAGTGGCTTATTAATTCCGATGTTATTGATAGTGATGTAATCCTTTCTCTAGGTGATGAAATAAAAATGAATGGTGCTGGAATCTATTTTACTGGAACTGTAGTTGAAAAGGACGTCCAGTTAATTTTATTCAAAGATGCAAAAGCAATTGTTTCTGGACATAGCCGGGTGCGTTGTTTTGACAATTCTACTTGCGAGGCCTACGATTCCTCATTTATTACAGCTTTCCATAATAGCCAGGTTACTTGCAAAAACTCTAAGGTAGTTGCTTTTGGCAGCTCTAAAGTAGAAAGTAAAGGATTGTGTTTGATCGAAGACTACAGCGAGAGCAAAGCTCAAATAAACGCTACAAAAAGAGATCTGGTTTATTAAATGAATAGAGATAAAGATCTTCTTTACAAGCGTCAGAATCATATTGGCTTATATATGAAAGCCCAAAAACTTAAACCGGGTTATTCTTTTAAAGAGGCAACCAAAAAAGCAGCTGCAGTATTTTCAGTATCGCATAAAACTATATGCTCAGACTTTGCAAAATACAATAAACGTATACCAGTAGTGGCACCTACGCATAACCTCCCGTAAATAAAGGGTTTAACCTCCCTCCCTACTCTAAATTGCTTTAAAATTCGACAGTTATGGCAGTTAGAGGAACGAACTCACTTTTCTTTGAAAGTGGAATTGACACGACCGGGCTCAAAGCCGGTGCAGCAGAAGCAACAGGAATAGTACAAGGCTTAGCAGGAACCATTGGGAAAATTAGCCCTTTTGGTATTCTGGCAAGTGCAGCAGCTACAGCCTTTGCAAAGATAGGTAATGATGCTTATAAAATGATGAAGGAATACGAGCAAGCTATGAAAGAGGTGCAAACCATTTCAAAAGCCGCTCAAGATGACTTCGAAGGAATTTCAAGTGCTGTATTCGCATTATCCAAAATAAGTCCAGATGCCCCAGCCAAATTAGCTAAAGCTTACTACCAAATAGTTTCAGCTGGCTATGATGGTGCTGAGGGTCTTAAACTTCTTGAAACTGCAACGAAAGCCGCAACCGCTGGTGTAACTACTACTGAAAAAGCAGCGGACGGATTAACCACTGTATTAAATGCCTTTAAGTTAGAAGCCGAAGATGCGGAGAGGGTTTCCGATATCCTTTTTACTACCGTACGATTAGGTAAAACCACTATAGATGAGCTGTCGAATTCTTTATCTGAGGTTGCTCCTCTTGCAGCATCTTCCGGCTATAACTTTGAAGAAGTTGCGGCCGCTGTAGCTTCGCTAACAAAGCAGGGAACACCAACCTCGCAGGCAATGACCCAAATAAGGGCAGCTATTGAAGCTGCAAACGAGGTTTTAGGTGATGGAGCCGCAAAAAGTATGACTTTGCAGAATGCACTACAAGCCATTTATAAAGAGGCCGGAGGCAGTCAGAATAAACTTAAAGAACTTACCGGCCGGGTTGAAGCTATGAGCGCTATACTAGCCGTATCTGGTAAAAATGCCAGGGGAGCACAGCAAGACCTTGCGGAATATGCCAAAGCAGCCGGAGCTACTAATCTGGCAAATGAAAGAATGCTGAGCTCCAATACCAATCAATGGGGAATTCTAGGAAATAGAATAAAAGCCACTACAAAAGAGCTTGGTGATGCCTTAGTAGATATTTCAAGTGGTTTCGCAGGCTTTGTAAATGAAGCCCTGGATAGCAACGAACAAATAATTTCCTCCTATGAAAAACAGCGGATTGAAGTATATAAGCTTAAAAACTCCCTTGAAGGTGTAAACGAAGAGAGTGAGGAATTCAATTCCATAAGGGATGAGATTATAAAAAACTATCCTGAGTTTATCGGGAATATTGATAAAGAGAAAACTACTACGGATCAATTACTAGGTGTACTAAACCAAGTGAATGAAGCGTATATCCTGCGTTTTAAGTTTGCTACCAGACAAAAGGAACTTGAAGAAGCTCTAAGAAAGCAAGGTGAAACTGAAATTAAAATAGAGAACGCACAGGATCAATTTGATAAAGCCCTGGCTTCTCTTCAGGTAATTGCAGAAGATAACGGGATCGAGCTTAAAATAAATCCGGATCTAAATAACCAGGAACTTATAAAGTCTTTACGGGACCAACTAAGGGAAGCCGGGAAAGGTGTAACCGTAGCAACTGGATTTGGTAACGTCAACCCTAAAGAAGGCTTTGCAGAAAGTAGTTTCAGGGAAATGAGCGCGGCTACTTCAGAGCAGTACAATTTAAACCAGCTTTTAAGCGAACAGAAAAATATTGTTGAAGATCTAACCGATAGAAATCAAAAACTTTCTAAAGCTGAACTTCAAACAGCCAACGGAAGAGCGGAAGCCATTAAGCGAATTAATGCAGCTACCAAGTCCAGTCAATTAAGTGATTTCCAGAATTCCGGTATTGAAGATATTGAGAAAGCATTAAAGGCCCGTGAAAAGATTATCGCGCAGTTTAGGCAAATTGATGACGTTCAAAAATTGGATTCTTTAAAACCTTTTTTGGATTCTGAGATTGAAGAAATTAAAAAATATGCTGAAGCTCGAAGCCGCTATTTAAATACTGAGTTTAGCGGTTCCGGAGGTGGTGATGGTGAAAGCGATTATTTAAAAGAGCTTCAAAAGCAGTTAAAGGAAACTGAGCAGAACTACCAAAACTATTTTAATCTGGTTCGCAGGGGCTATGATGACCTGGCAAATGGTATTTATGCTAATTTACTAAAGCAGGGTGCAGACTATGAGGAATATTTAGATCGTAGAATCCAGGCCGCCCAAAGTGCTGCAGAAAAAGAAGCTTTAATATTAGCTAAGGATAATGAGCAGCGCACTATTCTTTCCGCTGGCAGTTTTGGTATCTCAGAAGGTGATGCGAATAAAAAGCCCTCTATTAAGCTGGATGTTAAAGACCTGGAAAAGCTATTAAAACAAAGTGGTTTAAAAGGATCTACTGAATTAGCTGATCGAGAAGGTGAAAATAGTGTTACCCTAGAACCCGGCCGAAAGGAAGAGCAAGCCAATAAAAAATTAATAGATGCTCTCTACGGAGTTACAGATGGACTTTACGGGGTTGCGGATCTATATTATTCAATTTCCGGAGATGAGGAAGGAGCCAATAGATTAGCGCAGTTTGCCGGGGTTGCTGAAGGCGCAGGAATGATTGCCAGCGGAAACATTGTAGGCGGTGCAATGAAGGTTTTAACTTCTGCCATAACCACAGAAATTGAAAGCAATACAGCTGTTTATGAGGAAGCTATAGGTAGGCTTGAAAAATCAATTGAAAAATTAGATTATTCTATCTCTCAGAGTATTGGAACCGAACGAGTGAACAGCCGCCAAGAAGCCATTAGACAGCTTGAAGATATGGAGATCCAAGCGCAAAAAGCTGAGGAAGCCGAGAAGGAAGCTGAAAAACAGGTTAAAATACTAGGTACTACCATTGCAAAAAAAGGTAAAGGGAGTGGAACTGACCAGGCTAAGATTGAAGAATTTCAGGAAAAAGCCGAAGAAGCTCGAAGAGAAGTTGAAGCGCTTAATCAGGAATTAGATGAACTCTTTACTGGTACCACTGCATCTAATATAACCGATAGTATTATTCAAGGTTTCAGGGATGGTTATACAGCTGTAGAGGATTTTGCAGAGAGCTTTGAGGACTTAATGAAGAACGCCCTACTTAATGCTTTTCAGATAAAATTTATAGAAGATGAGGTAGGTAAGTTTTATGAAAAGTTTTCTGAATATGGATCAGATCAACAATTTTCTGCTAGAGAAATAGAATCTTTACGGGAAATGTACGGCTCTATGATTGAAGGTGCCCAGGCAGATATGAATGCGATTAATGATATTTTAGAAAGTACCGGCATAGGATCTCTTTACGATCAACCCGCAAACCGCGAAGGAATGAGCGGTGCAATTAAAGGTATAACCGAGGACCAGGCAGGCGTTTTAGAAGGTTACTGGAATGCTGTTAGAATAGATACTAGAGAGATGTTAATAGTAGCTCAACAATCTAGTTTACATATAGCGGAAATTGCATCCAATACTCGTTATAACAGATATTTAGAAAGCATAAACAATAAAATGAGTACTATTGAAAATGGGATATTGGAGTTTCAGAGTAGGAATTAGAAGAGGGTAAAATCTTTTTGGATTGCCTTTTAATTTACGGTTTTGTTAGAATTTAAATATGCAGTATTGTGTATACTTGTGCATAGTGTGCATAAATTGTATTATATTTGTGCTCTAACGCAAATTAGTAAGTGATGAAAACGAAGGTAAATTTTAATAAAAAGCCTTCTTCCAATAATAAGGAGGCAAGACCACTCAACCTGAAAAGAGTTTCGCCTAAGGAAATTGAAGCTAGCAGAAGTAAAGCTTATTCTTACCTTTTTACATAATTATATTTGAAACCCTACGAGTTACATTTTTTTCATAGGGAAAGAGTGAATGATGGCCTTTTAATAAAGAGGGATATCTATCGTTTTAAAACCCGGTTCAACCGGGTTTATTTTATTGAAGTTGAACAGTATCATTCCAATATATATTTCGCGAAATTTTATTGTCGTATTCATAAAAATTTAAAAAATAGGTATAAACTCCAGCTTGAGGATGGGGATGGCTTTAGAATTTTTAGCACTTGTATTGATTTAGCTGCACATATACTTACACAGGATCCTTTAGCTTCATTTGGTTTTATTGGTGAAAATTCATTAGGTGAAAGACCTGAAAATACCAGACGATATAGGATTTACAGAACATTAACTGTAAGATACTTCTCTCCCAAAGCATTTATTCACGAAAAAGACGATTACAATAGCACATACTTTATCATTAATAAAAAGCAAAAGGTTGATCGAAAGTTAATTGAGAAAAAATTTAATGAATATTATGTACGTGAGTGAGTAAAAAATAAAAAATTATTACTAGCCAACAAACTTATTGAGAGCCGCGAATAATTCAATCATAGCTTTATTATAAGATTTTCTAAGGTTATTTTTAGCTGTAATCATACCTCCAAAATTAGCATTTGCTTTAGATTTTGATATTTCAAATTGCTCAGTAATTTTAGAACCGTTGCGCTTATCGATAAACTCCACATTCATTTCGGTTTTTCCCTTCCAAACTGCCGTATGGAATTCTGCATAGTAGGCTGTTATCTGGACTTGCACAATTAAATTACCATCATCTTCATTGTTTACGTATTCAGCGTTAGGATAAGTGGAAGTGATTAAATCTTCTAACGAACTGATAAGTTCCTCGCTTGAGCATTTTTCTTTTTTCTTTTTAGAAAGCAATCTTACATCTTCTACATTTAGGTATACTTTTATATCATTTAATTTTTCAGCTTGCTCAACAGGTTCCATCTCATCTGGACACCATATGTACATTTTTTGAGAAAAGCTATTGGATGTGAAGATGAGAACAAATATAAAAGTTAGTAGTTTTTTCATTTTCGAATTATTAAAATTGATAAAAGATTTAAATATAAGATTATTGAAATTCTAATTATTACGGTTTCCCGTAAACACGCTATTTTTCATTTATGATCTTATCCAGAAACTGCATCTTAGGAATTGACCAAACCCGACCTACAAGCGTTCCCTTTATTGAGCCGTCGTGCAATCTTCTTAAAACGGTATCGCTATGAACTCCTAGCCATTCAGCACATTCTGCAACCGTCATACAAGTATTGTTTGCATCAAATAGAGTATGTGCCTTTAATGATAGTTTTATAAAATTATCTTCTGGAATTTGCAGAGAGCCATTAAAAGAAGATTCTTTCCTATCATAGTTTAAGAGCGTGTCTAATTTCTTTCTTTCACCCGGCTCTAAGGATTTTATAATATCGTAAATACTTTCAGCTTTCATATATTATTCTGTTTTTGGTTTTTATAAAAGTCAGCTATAGCCTGAGCGTAATCCATAGAAGATTTACCAATATAATTAAGGAACATTTTTTCAGTACTATGCGCTGTTATTTGCATTATTAATGGGGTTGGTAATATTCCGTATTGATTTGATGCAAAAGATCTTCTGCAGGTGTGAGAGCTAATTAACTGCCATTTGGGATAGTAACCGGGTAAGGTCCTCTTCTCCCCTTTTCCAATATAATTCCCATTTTCATCTTTTGGCAGCTCATTTCCATCCTCATCAATTGAAACCATTTTACTACCTGGAATCACTTCTGTAAGGCCCGCTTCTTTACATACAAGTTTCAAGTAGTCATTAAATTTTTGAAGCGAAATAGGGTAAGGCAATCCCTCTTTTAAAATATCCTTTGTAGTTTCCAAAACTGGAATAGTCACATTCTTCCCGGTTTTTTGCTGCTTCAATTCAATCAGGTCTAAACCTTGCCGGGTTACAAAATTAGATTCTCTTAATGCTAAAAGATCAGAGCCTCTTTGTCCAATATTGCAGCCTAACAAAAGCCATTTCTTTGCATTTTCAAGCTTATTATTATCCAGGTTTTTATTCTTAATGGTTTCAAGCTCCTTTGGATTCAAATAAATAATATAATCCGATTTAGGTTTACCGCCTCTTACTTTTTTTAGCTGCAAGTGTGTGGGAACGCCATTCATTTCAGCTTCCGTACAGGCAGTTTTAAGGTCATCTATTATTTTACGGGCATAACTCTCAGAATAATTTCTTTCGGTAAGCATCCAGTTCAAAAAGTCTTTACCAAATTTGATATTAACATCTGAAACTTTAAATTTCCTTTTCCCCTGGTATTGCTTTAAAACATTCCTTACAGACTTGTAGGAATTGATTCTACTTTTAGAAAGTCCTAAACCTCCCTGGGAGTTCTCCCGGGTATGTGCATTATCGATTAAATTATTTACGGCATACAGCAAACCTTCGTTTAGCTCTTCCTCTTCTTCATCATATACACCATTAAAAATATCAATTTGCTTTTCCAGCCAGTCTCCGGTAATTTTTTTGGGATTGGTTTTATTAAAGGCCTCAATAATATGAATGGATAACTTTTCTAAGCTAATATTTAGGTTCCTAAGTTCCGGATCGTTCTTAACTAGTTTTGGAGTAATTCCGTTGATCTTTTTCTTTTTGTCAACCGTCCAGTTTTTAGGATCAATCACTTTTCCAGTTTTCTTCCAGATATTAAAATCCTTACCGTGACGAAACCGAATATAAATAGGAGTTGGGTTTCTAACTCCTTTTAATCGAAAATTTACCGAAGCCATACAGAGTTGTTTTGGTCAAAAATAAAACTTTATCCGCACTTTCTCCGTTTTTGTTGTGAATAGATGTGATTAGATGTGATTACTTGTAATCTCAAAAACCTTATTATTCTTGATTTTACACAACAGTAAAGACTTAAACAGTTATTACCGCACATCTAAACACATTTATTCAACTCCCGCTCCGGGCACTTTCAAATTACTTATCCTACTATTTTCTTAATCAAACCAAAAAACTTATAAGGCGGATACTTTAAAGGTATATCCAGTTTTGTTGAAGAATTCACCACTCCCCTTT
>Ga0098065_1000396_pt1 | contig 20924 bp, 16 predicted proteins | sample 25_taG_FD_75062 | JGI IMG/M metagenome (GOLD analysis project Ga0098065, IMG submission 75062) | Marine viral communities from Cariaco Basin, Caribbean Sea - 25_WHOI_OMZ | ecosystem: Environmental > Aquatic > Marine > Oceanic | place: Caribbean Sea: Cariaco Basin | collected 2014-11-08 | reverse complement strand
TAGGGATGTCTTGGGGACGTCCCGCTGAGCAAATGCTTACGATGTTTAAAGACGTATTAGCAAATAAAGCTGCCCATCAGGGTAAGGCTCAGTCGTTAGCCAAAAAAGTAGAGCTATTAAGGCTAGAGCCGGCAACAGAGTATGCTTTATTTAAACAGGGCGCAACGCTACCGCTGCGTGATAGAGCTGAGGTAAAAGTGGCCCTGTCTAAGGCGAGTGTATTAACAGGTAGTAAAGACCCTCATAGCCACCCGACCCATTAAAGGTTTGTTACCGCTGTTAGTTATTTTAGCCGACAGTTATTTTAAAGTTTATAGCAGGGTTTATACTTTTTAAGCCTGGCCATGATTTAAGTGTAGTAGTTGTTTCTGTTTCTGTTTCTGTTTCTGTTTCTGTTTAAGGGCTAGCACGCCCAAATGCTCAGAGGTTATTCGTCATTATCTATTGGTCTTTTTTGGAGCAACGATTATGAAGCTGCCCGAACCAAAGCTACAAGCTAAATCGCCTCTTATCGATTCTGGCTCTCAGCAGCATTATACTGTGGTAGGAAGGCAGGAGACGCCTGCTAATAGGGTGGTTAGTCAACCTCCAAGAATCCAAACTCAGGCTCATGTTAAAAATAAGCCCATCAAGAACCCTGCCAAGCTCTCTGCTCAGGTATCTCACAGCCCCAAGCATCCCTTTTTAACCTATCTCAATGATTATCCAGCTTTAGCCGCGACCACCAATCACCTGCTCAACTGGGATACCTCGCTTTGCATCCATATCAACCGCTACTCAAGCTACCAACGTATCGCCGCCTTTTTTAAGTCGGTGAGTCGGCTCGGTGATGGTTGGTTTTGGGGAGTGATGCTATTCGCGGCTTTACTGTCACAGTACAGGTCGGGCACTACAGGCTGGGCAATCTGGCTGCCGATTTTTAGCATCATGCTCACGAGCAGTATTGGGGTAGGGTTGTATAAAATACTAAAAATAAAGACGGTCAGACCGCGGCCATATCAGGTGCATCAGGTCATCATCATGGGTGAGCGTCCCTTGGATGTTTTTAGCTTTCCTTCTGGCCACACCTTACAAGCAGTATTATTTACCTGTGCACTGGGCGGTTATTTTCCTATTTTACTCTGGTTGATGGTGCCTTTCGCCCTATTGGTAGCGTTGTCACGTATGGTGCTAGGCTTACACTATCCAACCGATGTAGCCATTGGCGCATTAATAGGCGCAGGCTTGACCCAACTTACCCCGCTGATTCAGCGCCTGTTAAATAGCCTAGTCCTTTAAGGGCGATTAGGTGGGGAAAAGCAGTCGCAAATATAACTTAATTAGGTCCATCATAAGACCGTTTGCGCCCGCAGCGTCTTACTATTTTATACGGTAGCATTACAAGGTGTATTTACTATAACTATAATAATGTATACGGTAATATTGCGATTATATTATAGAGTGGTCTCATAAAATCGCTAAAAAGTGTGATAGGCTTAAGGCATACGCTATTAGGAGTCTTTCATAATCATGTCCTCAGCCACTCAACTTGAACGGTCTTCTGTTAGTTCTTCTACCTCTGCTACTCCTACTGACCACACTGCTGCTAGCAGTACCTTTGAATCTACCCCTAATCATGGCCCCACAGCCGCACAGATTGAGCGCTTGGCCATAGCCAGTGAGTTTGCGCATCAGATTTGGCAGAATAAAACCACCTCTTGCCAGACCTTTTTACGCAGTTATCCACTCGACACCACCCTGACCAATCAGCATATTGACGACCTCATCCAAGACTACACCCTAAACGAAGATTATGAAGTCGCTGATGAAGCCGGGGTTATGAGTGGCCTGCGTCGGCTGAGAATGCTGCTTATGATGCGTTGGATTTGGCAAGATGCCCTCGGTCTAACCACTATTGAGCAGCTGACCGATGAGCTTTCCGAATTTGCTGATGGCTGTATTGTCTTTGCCAAAAATTATACTTATGAGCAGTTAGTCAGCCGCTATGGGCAACCGACCTTTATAGATGCGCAAGGGCAGCGCCAAATCGATGATATGGCGATTATGGCTATGGGTAAGCTCGGTGCCAAAGAGTTAAACCTATCGAGCGATATCGACCTTATTTTTATCCATCAAGCGTATGGCGAGACGGACGGTGATAAGTCGAAAGGCACTAAGTGTATTGATAATAAGCGCTTTATGAACCGCTTGGGTCAAGGGATTATTAAGCTGCTCGATACCAACACGGCGGATGGTTTTGTTTTTCGCGTGGACATGCGTTTGCGCCCTTGGGGTGATGGTAGTGATTTGGCCATTCATTTGGCAGCATTAGAAAAGTACTTTGCCAATCATGGCCGGGCATGGGAGCGTTTTGCTTGGTTAAAGGCACGTGAGGTCAGTCGCATAGGTAAGGATTTTGCTGAGCAACTTGATGAGTTGATTAAGCCTTTCGTCTTTCGCTACTATGTCGATTTCAGTGCTTTTGCAGCCTTACGTGAGATGAAGTCTCTGATTCAAAACCAAGTGGCTCAGCGCGAGGACTTAGATAATATCAAGCTGGGGGCGGGCGGGATTCGGGATATCGAGTTCGTCGTGCAGGCGTTTCAGCTCATTTATGGAGGGCGACAACCGCAACTGCAGGTGAAATCGTGCCTGCAAACCTTGCAGGCCTTGCATGAGCTAGAATACCTAGATGCGCAAACGTATGAAGATCTAGAAGGAGCGTATCGCTTTTTGCGTCGGCTAGAGCACGGGATTCAGGCTATCCATGATCAGCAGACCCAGCGCTTGCCTAGCAATGAGAAATGGCGACACAACTTAGCTATAACTTTAGGGTTTAGCGATTGGGCCGCGTTACTGGATGTACTGAATGCTCACCGTGATAATGTGTCTATTCCTTTTGAGCGTATGGTGACGGAGCGGCAATCTCCCAGCATTTTGCCAGAAGATGAGGCCGAAGAAGAGCCGTTTGCTAAGCAGTTAGAGCAGTTAGAGACCTTGTTATCCCCAGAAAACATAGAACGTTTACAAGTATTTTGGTCCTCAAAAATGGTGGCCAATCTCTCGGATGAGGCAAAAGAGCGTCTCGATAATGCCTATCCAGTCATCGTGCATGCTTTGCTGACCCAAGCGAATAAAGTGCATTCGGTCAATACCGCCGTCCCTAGATTACTTACCCTATTAGAAGCTATCTGCCGCCGCTCTATTTATTTGGTGATGATTGCGGAAAACCCGAATGCTACGGTCAGTCTCATCCCCATGCTATCGGCTAGTCCTTGGATCGCTAGCGAATTGGCTCAGTATCCGGTATTGCTAGATACCTTTTTGCAGCAGCGCTATCGTCATCTGCCCAATAAAGTGGAGCTGCGCGATATCCTGCGGCAGCTGCTATTGCGAGTTGAGCCCGATGATGAAGAGGAGCTGCTGAGTGTCCTACGATTATTTAAAAAGAGCCAAGTGCTGGCTGTGGCGGCAAGTGATGTCATCGCTGAGCGTCCTATTATGCAAGTATCTGACTCGCTCACCTTTATCGCTGAAGTAGTGTTGGAGGCAGCTTTAGAGCGAGCCTTTGCCAGTTTAGTGAAACGTCATGGCTATCCGATAGGCCACAATGGTGACCCGGTTACCGAGGCCGACTGTGGCTTTGCTATTATTGGGTATGGCAAATTAGGCGGGCTTGAGCTGTCTTATTCCTCAGACTTAGACTTGGTCTTTTTGCACCAAATCAAAGAGCAAGCCATGAGCACCGGCGAGAAGTCGGTGAGTGGGATGAAGTTTGCTGCACGCTTGGCACAAAAGCTGATGACTTACCTAAATACCCAGACTCGTGACGGCCGCGCTTATGAGATTGATATGCGTCTCCGACCTTCTGGCAATGCCGGCATGATGGTGGTATCGAGTCATGCCTTTGAGACTTATCAACGCGATAAAGCTTGGGCATGGGAGCATCAGGCGCTAGTACGGGCACGAGCTATCTGCGGGGATCGTCGAGCCATGACCCGCTTTAATGATATCCGTCGTGATGTGTTGACTATGCCACGTACCCTAGAGGAAGTGCGGGCGGATGTGACCAGTATGCGTATTAAAATGCAGACGCATCTGGGCAGTGATAAATGGGCGCAGCAGAGCGGTAAGTTTCAGCTTAAGCAAGATGCTGGCGGGATTGTCGATATCGAGTTTATGGCACAATTTGCAGTATTAGCTTATGCGCATGAGTATCCAGAACTGACCAAATGGCCGGATAATGTACGTATTTTTGAGACCCTAGCTAGCTTAGGGATTTGGCCGCAGCAAACTTGCGATGACCTCACCAAAGCCTATCTACGCATTCGAGCCGCCACGCATCAATTGGCCTTATCCGAGCAAACCTTGTCGGTGGAAGAGTCTCTCTGGCACGAGACCCGCATCTTAGTGCAGGCGCAGTGGCAGCATCTTATGGGCGTGGCGACCAGCAGTATGTCAGACAATATGCCCAGTCGTGAAGACGAAGAAAGCTAGTACTGGACTGCAATGATAGCTTTTAATCCTAAAGCTGGTTAATTTTGAGACTTTAGGAGGTTGCAGACCCTAAGCCAACGCTCATTGAATAAGTATTCAAAGCTTTCTGCTGCTTAGTAATAAACTAAATGCTTGCAATCCTTATCGGAGGCAGTGCTATAATCCTACACTGCATCTATAAAGCAAATCTAACTTAGCTTAAGGTCACTTAAGTAAAACGGGCTCAGTTACCCCGTATCTTCGTGTAGTAAAACACTTACAAAGCTCAATGACACTATGCAGATGGCTATTATAAGATGGCGGTCTGTATGATAATAAGACAAGGACAAAATTATGAGTATGGCAACTGCAGACGGCAAACTTTGGCTCAATGGCGAGATCGTCGAACAGCCGGATGCGAAAGTTCACGTATTGACCCATAGCCTACATTACGGCATGGCTATTTTTGAAGGGGTTCGTGCCTATCAGACCGATGATGGTCGCACTGCTATATTTCGCTTAAAAGATCATACCGATCGCTTGCTGGGCTCTGCTAAGATTTTCCAAATGAAGGTCCCTTATGACCAAGCTACCCTTGAGCAAGCCCATAAAGATATCGTGTCGCTAAATAACTTAGCTTCGGCTTATATCCGTCCGCTTATCTGGGTCGGTGCTGAAAAGCTAGGTCTGTCTTCGCACGATAACAGCATCAATGCGATGGTTGCTGCGTGGCATTGGGGCGCATACCTTGGCGAAGAGGGTATCGAAAAAGGTATCCGTGTGAAGACCTCTTCTTACACGCACCATATGCCGAATATCACGATGTGTAAGGCCAAAGCCTCACACAACTATCCTGTATCTATCATGGCGAACCAAGAAGTGACCCGTAACGGTTATGACGAAGCTATCATGATGGATTCGCAAGGTTATGTGTGCCAAGGTTCAGGCGAAAACTTATTCTTAGTGAAGAATGGTGAACTGCATACCCCAGACTTAGCTGGTGGCGCTTTGGACGGTATTACCCGCCGTACCATCATGCAGTTTGCTGCTGACTTAGGTATTAAAGTGACTGAGCGCCGTATTACTCGTGATGAGTTTTACTTAGCGGATGAAATCTTTATGACTGGTACTGCTGCCGAAGTTACGCCAATTCGTGAATACGATGACCGAGTCATTGGCAATGGTGGCCGTGGTGAAATTACTGAAAAACTGCAAACCTTATACTTCGATGTGGTCCATGGTCGCAATGAGCAGTATATGGATTGGTTAAGCTTTATTGACGAATAGGCTGAAAGCCAGTTTGTAGTTTGTGCAAAGATTTGCGCATAAAAAAGCCTGTTAGCGATAACAGGCTTTTTGCTTTTTCAGGATTAGGGAGTAACTAACTTTTAACGTTTCATAATTGGTCTAACTCTACTTTATAGAGGGTTAGCCAAGCCAACCTACCGGCACCACCTGATACTTTTCACAAAGGGCAGCAAAGGTATCACTCATTAGCCAGTCATATTCTTGCTCACGCGCGGCTTTGATTTCGTCCTCCCAACCGTTATTAGGGACAGCGGGGTGGCACATGATTAGGGTGGAGGACTGTTGCTGATCGCTTGTAGCAGCGTTTGTATCTATTAACAGACACTTAGCAAACCAACTTTCCCACAATGTAGCCAGTTTATCTTGATTGGCATCAAAATCGTAAGCCCCACCAAATTTTCCATTCGTAGGCATCTGATGCTGTCGGCATAACTGTTGCCAAGCTGGGCCCCCTAACAGATAAATAATCCAAGACTTTAGGTCATTAACTAATGGCGTGGTAACGCGTGCTGCCATAGTAATGGTAGTTTGGTTAGTAGCATTCGTCTCACCATAGCGAGCCTGTAAGACGTCCGCCAGACAAGTTCTAATGACAGGGAATTGGTGCACATGCTGATGACCATCGATAAATACAGGGCGCTGATTAAAGGTATTCTCAAAGCCTTCTAATTGCTGATGAATTAATGCGGTTACTGCTGGTTTATCCAGACGGCGCAGGTAGCTGGCTAGCAGCACGCTAGAAAGCGATTGTGTTAGCGCCGAGGGGTAAATCCCAGTAAAGTCTAAATGCAGACCAACTTCCATCTGCAAACACGTCAATGAACGAATTTGTGACTCCGAGATAGTGCCACCTGCCATATAGCTGGTCGAGCGTACTTTCCCCAATGTGCCCAGAGCTATCACGGCTTCATTGACCGGATCAGACAGCCCTAAATCATCAATGTTAATAATGACTTGGCGCTCATACGAGGAGGATACTTGTGCCGGGGTAGCAGTCTGAGTCATAGAGGCATGTCACTATAGTGATGAAGTTGGTCGAGTAGTAATAGGAGCATATTAGAACGAAGGTTTATACAGGCAATAAGGGCTAAATAGTCTTAATGAACCGATATTAGCTATTATTAATTTTTATCAATTGCTATTTAAAAGCCCATAACTTGCCTAATAAAAAACTTAATGCAGTAACGATGCCTGTCACGATAAACCAGATCAGCAAATAATAGGACTCTCCAAGCCACGCTAAGCCCAGTATAAACAGACCTTGGTTCAGCATAAACCCTGTTACGGCACTCATAAACCATTTAAACAGTCGGCTAGAGACGGAAGCCGTCTGTGCGAGGTGGTTTTCTTTAAAAGTCACGTTTAAATGACCGATAAAGCTCACCACAAAAGCGACGACAAAAGCTAAGGCATTCGCCCAAGCCGGTGCGATGTCTAAAAAAGTGACGGCCGTATAGAGTACCGCAAGATGGACTACAGCGGCTAAGCTGCCCATGATGATGAATTTGACCAGTTGTAGAGTAGCTTGCTGGTGCATTAGGCTTTATCTATAGGTAAGGTGGCAAGTACTGGTTTGGTAGTCATAGCGTCGTTAGGGTGCTTTTTAGTCATAAAGTCATCGCTACTGATAGTCTCATCAATCAAATATAGAGGCCGCTGTTTCACTTCTTCGTACAGCCTACCTACATACTCGCCAATTACCCCGATACAGACCAATTGAATCCCCGTAGAAAACATAATACCGGCAGCTACAGTCGCCCAACCAGCGACATTATTACCAAACATTAGGGTCTCGAACACGATATAGCACCCGTATAAGAAAGCCAATAGCGAGACGATAAAGCCCATCCGCGAGATAAGTCTAAGGGGACGTTGAGAAAAAGAGGTAATGCCCACTAAGGCCAACTCAAAGAGACTGCCAAAGTTAAACTTACTCTCGCCGGTATCGCGACTGTCCGCGGTAAAAGGGATATACACAGTCTGAAAGCCGACCCAGGCATACAGCCCCTTCATAAACCTTTGTCGCTCTGGTAAGGACATCAAGGCACGTACCACTTTTTGTTTCATAACTCGAAAATCCCCTGCATTGGGGCGAATCTCATAACGGCGCGTATCTTGGATAAAGTGATAAAAGCTGCGTTTGAACACTTTTGCCAACTGACTTTCGTGTGGACGATTGGCCTGGATACCAGCGATCATATCGATATCGGTCTGTTGCTGCATCATATTCAGCATCTGTTGTAATACGGCTAGCGGGTGCTGGCCATCCGCATCTAACATAGCCACATAGTCACCGGTCGCATGAGCAAGCCCAGCACTTAATGCTGACTCTTTACCGAAGTTACGGGATAGCCGGATAAGCTGTAGATGCACATTAGCAGGGCAGCGGCTCATTATCTCTGCAACGACCTGCTGAATAGGATCATGACTGCCATCATCAACGATAATGATTTGTTGACGCTGTGGTAGGGCTGCAGCGAAGTCCAGCACTTGTGGCAAGAAACGCTGCAAAGCCTCAGCATCATTATATGCAGGCAAGATGATCGAAAGATAAAAGGACTGAGTATTCATAACTACCTTAAACCCAGATAAATGGGGAACAAATAGGAACTGAGCACTAGGGGCTAAGCATTAAGCGATTAACATTAGACACCTTAAATAGCTGCCAATAGGCTATTAGTTATTCCGCTAATAATAGTTATTTCGCTAATATTAATCCACTGCACAGGATTTGGGCACATAAGCTTCCCACTCAATGAGCAGGGGTTCAGCGTTAGGCTGGCGTGGCCAAGGCAGCAACCATTGACCTTGATGATGCACGAAATTGGCCTTATTAGTGGTATCAATCAAAGGCAAGATCATCTCATCTTCAGGCAGTTGCATCACTAGCGTACCTTGCTCGGCCAAACGTTGCGGCGTCATCCAAGGGGATAGGCTAGCCGTGCCAGAAATCATTTGCGAAGGCCACTTACTAGGCGCTGAATTCATAGCCACCAGTGCGCCCAACCAACGGTCTCCCGACACGCTATCTAAGGAACAGCTGCTGAGCGATTGCCAGGTCTCTTGCGCCTGATTGGCTAGTGCTTGCTCAGGCCAGTCCATCCGAGAAGGCTTATCACGAATACTATGCCCGAAAGCTAAGTAGGTTAGCATTAACACCGTGACTAAACCAAGCCAAATGACGAGGTACTTACGTAACTTTGGCAGGACACTAGCTAAAGCACTAGGTCGAATAATAGCGGCAAATAGCAGTCCGGATAGCGACCACATGGGCATGCCCCACATATCTCGCAGCCCTAAACCAAAGACTAGGCTTAGTATTATTAAGAGTAGCAATGGCGCTAACCAAAGGTAAGCCAGTAATTTAATGGGGTACTGATTAAGCGTTTGCTGGCTATTTAAAGTGTTTGGAGCGGTGGTTGTAGTTGATATATTGTGCGCTGATGCATTCAAAGAAACAGTATTAAGTGACGCTGATAAGGCCTGCTTTACAGAGACTGACTTCCGCAACAGTAGCAGCATCACCAACAGCGGTACATGGGCTATAAACTGCGCTAAGGTAAAACCAAAGCCACTAAAATGAGCCGCTAAATTATTGCCTAGGTTCCCTTCGTGCGAGCGACCATTGGCATAAGTCAGCGGTAGCCACTCATTTTGGCTCAGCCAATAAAAATGCGGGGCGAATACGGCCAACATTAATAGCGCGGCGAGCCAAGGTTTTGGGCTCTTCAGTAGATGCCATTGCTTAGGGAATACTAAATATAGCGCCATGGGTAATAGTAAGAAAATAACGCTATATTTGGTCAGCATCCCTAAACCACCGACGAGAGCAAATAATAACCAGTCTCGATAGCGATTGTGGGTAATACTCTGATAGAAGAGTAATGATAGGGCCGCCCAAATCGGAAACTGCGCGACGTTATGGTTAAACTCTAGGCTAGGGTAAGTGTAATAGACTACCCCTAACGTTAACGCCGTACCTAGCAGCGCTCTATCCTTGGACATAACCTTAGTGCCTAAGCGATATACCAGCCATAAGGTTAAAATAACGTAGAGTTGGCTAAGCAGATACGGCCCAAAATGACCAAAAACATCATAAAAGCTAAATAGAATCCACGAAGACAAAGGGGGGTGCTTATAGTAACCCCACTGAAATTCACTGCCCCAGTTAATCCCTTCGCTGACGTCTAAGGGCACGCTGCTGCTGAGTAGGGCGGGTGCTATTGCCCAGATTAGGAAGTAGGCAGTAATAAATATGCCAAACCACTGCCAATTTTTTAATAATGTTTCATTATTAGTACGATTAGTTTGAGACTGAAAGGATGGTTTAAGTTTTTTGATGGGGGCCACGTTCATTGAATGCCACTTACTTTTATGAGTTATTAAAATGAAAAATATACGAAAGGGAAAATTGGTACTGTGTATATTAAACAATAAAGTTTTGAATGGATTATAAATTCTACTATGCTCATATTATAGTATACTCTCAGTGGCTAGATAGCTGTCTGGCGACAAGGTAAAATAATTGATTTCATTACGTTTTATTGAATAATTATGCTAGGGTCTATTATATAGAGTCGCTGAAAATTCTAATAGTTGAAAAATATAGAGAACATATTATGACTGAAGAAACTATTAAGGTATTTTTAGGGTGTGATCCTAATAACTGTGATTTAGAACAGATGATGGTGCTCGATTATAGCATTCATAAACATACTAACCAGCCTGTAGAAATTATCTGGATGCAGCTGTCTCGTGATCCTGAGAGTTTTTGGTATTCAGATCCCCAAAAAGGGAAGGGGTGGGATACACAAAAATGGGCTACTCCTTTTTCGGGATTTCGTTGGGCGATTCCTGAGTATTGCGGGTTTGAGGGCCGTGCAATCTATATGGATGCAGATATAGTGGTTTTATCTGATTTGGCGGAGTTATGGCAACACCCAATTAAGGGAGAGGCTATCGTTGCGGCTAAAATTACAGACGATTTAGCTAGGCTATGTACTTGCGTTTGGGACTGTAAAAAAGCAAAAGAAAATATAATAGATATTGAGAAACTAAAGAAAGACCCAGAAGGTCATCAAAAAATGATGGATAAGTTTAGGTCTAATTTTCAGTTAACTGCACCTTACCAAGACAGTTACAATTGTGTCGATGGTGAAAATTTAGCAGTAGAGGATATTAAAATATTACACTACTCAGATATGGGCACACAATTTAGTCATAAATATTCACTGCCCCGAGTTAAAGAAGAAGGTTTTGAACATTGGTTTGATGGTAAAGTCATATCACATCCTAGACAAGACTTAGCTGAACTATTTGATGGATACTATAATGAGGCTTTAACAGCAGGTTATAATCTTGATAATTATCGTGTCAAACCCTTTGGTGTATTCCCTAAAAAGACCCATAAACGCTACAAAGGGAACAAAGTTACTAGGCCAAAAAATTCAGGCTCTTTCTTATCTAGGTTATTTCAACGATAAAAGCTATGTAAACTTTGAAAAATTATAAATTCTGTTTTTTTGATAAAGAGATTTAAATGCTAGCTAATGCAACTGCTAATTCTAATGAATCCATAGTATTGTCTATTAACTCTCTACAAGGTGCTGGCGCGGAAAAGTTTGTACTAACTATTGGTGAGGCTTTTTATAAATTAGGTTTTGACGTTCATGTCTTAAGGTTTGATCCTAAGGTTGAGTATATTCTGAGCGATAATTTGACTTATCATTTTATTAACTATCAACAGTATAGATGGCTGCCTAAAGGTAAATTGCGGTATAGCATCTTGGCTAAAAAGGTAGATAGTTATATAAAAAAAAATATTGGTACTCCTACGCTCATCTTATCTAACTTAGAACGCTCGGATAATATATTTTATTATAGCTGCCTAGCCAATGTGATGTATGTCATTCATAGTACTTTGTCATTATATTATGACTTTGCTAATGTAGAGAATGTCGGTGCTCTGAAATTAAGATTAAAAAATATTTACTCAAAACACCCATGTGTTTGCGTAAGTGAGGGTGTAAAGGAAGATTTTATTAATCATATTGGCAAAATAGCTTCTATTACAACTATTCATAACCCTGTAGACCGCGATAGCATTCAACTGCTCTCTGAAGCATTTGTTCCAGAGTTTGAAAACTACATCGTGCACATAGGCAGTTTTAAAAAAGCAAAACGTCATGATGTTTTATTAAAAGCTTATGCGAAGACGGAGCAAACCTTGCCTTTGCTATTGCTCGGTCAAGGTAAGCTCAAAAATGATATTGAGCAATTAATTTTGGAACTCGGATTACAAGAGAAAGTATTTTTACTAGGTTTCTGTGAAAATCCTTACCCTTATTTAAAAAGAGCTCAGTTTAAGACGCTAACCTCAGACCGGGAAGGGTTTCCAATGGTAATTGAGGAGGCTTTAGCTTTAGGCACTCCTGTAATAAGTACAGATTGTCAATCAGGTCCAAGAGAAATGCTACCAGAAAATAACTTAATGATAATTAATGATATTGATAGTATTGCAAATAAGCTGAATCAAGCGATGATCACGCCGTTGCAATTTAAAGCAGAGTTTAATGAGGCATTATTACCCCATAATATTGCCAAGAAATATTTAGATTTTAATAAGAAATGTTGTGAAAAAAAATTCTAGTTAAATATTAAATTTGCAATACCTATTAAAATGATACTTAGGATAACGCCACCTACTATCCTATTACGGCGTCTAATATTTTGACGACGTAGCTTGGTCTGGCCGCGACTGGCTTGATACTGTTCAATGTAAGTCTCGCCCTCATAATCTTTATCAAATATTTTAATATACCCTGGATTTAAGGGCTCAATGGTAAGGGTATGGTCTAACTTATTCATAGCATCATCGAGACTGTCTTGGTCGACTTGGGTACGCTTACCATCGACTTGCTCTGCTATCCACTGTTCTACTAATGCAATGGTGCGCGGGGTATTCTTAAAGAACATCGTACTGGCAAGATAGTCATGTGACATGCCCGGCATACCTTTAGTTTTATAAAAGGCCACATCAGCGTCAATCTTATTGAAATAATCTAATGGTTTTTTGACAATAGCATCTGCATCTAAATACAGCACATCCTTATCTGTAAAACGTTGCAAGCACTCTAAAATGAAATGCGGTTTAATACGAGTATTGGCTTCCCAGTATCCTGCGTCCTCGACTTGTTGGAAATAGTAATTGAGCCCAAACTGCTCTAATGATGACTTCAATAACATCGCATGGTCACGATAGCTGTCTGTATAAAAGCAACAAACAACAAAGCGGTCTGGTGAGCTGAGATTTTCCAAAGTAGTAGTAGATGTTTTGGTCATAGGACACTCTATAATTTGATAAGTTAAATGCTAGATTTCTATATTGAAGGGTGGTTTTATAAGGCTAAACAGAGCGTTATATAAATTCATTTAAACACAGGTATAGTCTTAGTCCACCCACCACTTAGATTTGTCATCTTTATGCAGGGCTTTCATAGTCGAAAAAGCACTTTTATTATTTTGTAGACGGTCAAAAGCGGATAATAACATAGTGGTGGCAAGTTTATCCTTTTCATAAAATTTCTGATAGCGATGGCGCATATTTTTTAGGGTGTCATCTGTACCTATATGGAAATACGTTAAGCCGTCATATAAGGGCAGATGCGTCTTATAAAGTGTGTCTACTTTGTCACGGATTAGAGAGTCTGTAGATACAGTACGCGCTAGCGTTATATTGGACGGCTCTGTAGGGGTTTGTAGATATTGCTGTGTCTCATAGACTTTAAGCGTATTTACCATAGTGATTACATTCATAAGTATGGCTGCACGAGTAGCATCTGGCGAATGGTCTATAAAAGTATCACAGGCACAGGCAAGCCAACGTAAAGATAAATTTTCGAGTAAGTAGTCGGTTTGTGCTTCCCATAGGCTTTCAAATTCTGCAAATAATTCTTTAATCTTACAGTTACGGCGTAAAAGCACGACTAACGTAGCATGGTAATAACAAAGCTCAGATTTTCCTATAAATTCGTGCTTTAAATTATCTAAATGGTCAATTAGGTTTTTGACCCTAGGTTTGTCTGATAGGGCAGAGTCACGGCACATCGTAGGTGTGATGATAGTAGATTTCATATCAGCAATAGTTTTGTCTGCAAAAGCCGCTATAACTGACGGAGCATCTAAAGTTTTTTCACTTTTGAATACTAAGGCTAGTTTGCGTTGCCATGAACTATAAGAGGCCATAAAAGTCATTACCTTTATCAATGCACAGTATGATTTAGATGAGCAGCTGCTATTTAGTAACTCATTGCCGTCATTAATTAATACTCGCTTTTCTTTGCTAATTAATAAGAGTTATTAGGAGTTCTGTTAATCGTTATAGTCATTAGCGCTGCTATAATACCTTGCTTACCTCTTGTTTTGGTAGATTAAATGATAAACCCACCCATTATATTGCTAGTGATTAAATCCTTAGAAGGCCGAGGAGCACAGCGTGCCGTAACGATATTAGCGCGTGCGTTCGTTGAGTTGGGCACGCAAGCTCATGTGCTGTGTCTAGAGGATGATTTAGAGTTGCCGCTCGATGAACGAGTCCACTATCATGTCTTGGGATATGACCCTGCTAAACTTCCAGCAGACTTTGATCAAACAGCACCGTACCAAGAAGTTGCAGATAAGATAGACCGCTATGTTATCGCTAATATTGGTCAGCCTGATTTAATCTTAGTCAATATCCATAAATTGAATCGTGCCATGGCTTATAGTCAATTGCCTGATATCGTTAACATCTTACATACGGCTTTATCTCGGCAGTTTGCTACCCAGTTGGCAGAATCTCCAGAGGAAGCCATAACCCATCTCAAAATGATTTATGGGGCGCATCCTTGTAGCTGTGTAAGCGAGGGGGCAAGACAAGACTTACAGTCGCTCATTGGTAATTCAACGAAAACGGCAACGATTTATAACCCGTGTAATGTGGATGAGATTGCGCAAGCTGCTGCCGAGCCTTTTGATTTAGACAACTTTTATTTAGACAGTTTTGCCTTAGTGGCTAAAGACTATCTTATTCACGTGGGATCGTTTGATGCTATGAAGGGGCATGCAGAGTTACTAAAGGCGTATGCGTTGACATCGCGTCAGATGCCGCTAGTATTAGTGGGGAAGGGCAGATTAGAGAAAGAGATAAAAGACTTAGCAATGGCGCTAGGGATAAGCGATAAGATCAAATTTGTAGGCTATCAAGCCAATCCTTATCCTTTGATTCAGCAGGCCGCTTTTATGGTGTTGGCCTCTAAGTTTGAAGGGTTTGGTTATGTCATTGTAGAGGCTCAGGCTTTAGAAGTACCTGTCATTAGTACGGACTGTCCCTTTGGTCCTAGAGAGTTGCTACCTGCGCAAAACTTAGTGCCTGTGGACGATATCGAAGGGTTGGCCCGCTTAATGGATCGTACTATGGCAGCGCCCATGGACTTTTATGCTCCTCTGAATTCAGGGCTATTGCCACAAGCGATTGCTCAAGAGTATTTACAGTTTATCGGTATAAAAATTTAATAAGCTATAACCATTAAAAAATCAGCAAGATAATCATTAATTTAACGTTTAACCTATTTATTCAACGCTTAACCTACTAATAGCTCGCGCTAATTATGAGCCGCTATCTCTAGCTCACTAAATAAATCTTTAGAAATAGGCGAGTGGTTAATCACTGACACGCCATGCTCGCGGTAGACCTGACCCATTAAATTAAATGACGGCACGATGCGATCGGTAATGGCCTTATCGAGTTTGCTCGGCGCACTATTGTCTTTATTTTCATAGAAACGGGGTTGATTGCTGTTTAATAAATCGATGCCATACAGATGAATAGCAGCAGCCTCACGCGCATAAGCCAATTGAGCGGCTACATAGGCGACAGTACCCGCTTCCACGAAACCATGACTCATATCCAAAGACACGCCAATGGCTTGTGGCTGTGACTGGCTGTCGATGACAAAGCTGGGATGCGAGGCAAATTCTGCTAAAGGTTTCTTTCTATTGAGCCAATGTTTATCAAACAATTTAGCGGCTAAAGGCAGTCTGCCATGCCAAGGTTTATTGACTTGCACGCCCCAAGGTCTATCTACAGGGAAGATCACCCGCATAGACTCATGATAGCGGATGAAGATTTCGGGCTGAGAAGCCGCAATAGCTTCAAAGACGGCTAAGGTCGCATATAACGGCTGACCTTGATAATATTTCGTGAGGATATCCGTCTGATGATTCACAAAGCGCGCGTCGCTAATCACATAGCCGACCACGGACTTAAAGTCATGCTGTCCCAACAAACTGAGGCTGCCATTTACAAAGATAGTAGCCGTCGCTAGTATTTCGTCGGTAAAGGCCAGCTTAGCCACAGAAGGGCCAGAAGCAAGTATTTGCACGGACTGTTGTGAGAGGCTTTGTCCAGCCTGCTGCGCGTTAAAAGCTTGAATATCAATCAGCTGATTGCCAGCTTTAATTTTGACGGTATTGGGCAGACCCATAATAGTATCCAATAGGTAGGCTGATGCAGTAGGGGTGGCCTATTGATATTTAGCCTTTGTAATAAGCCCGATATCACTATACGGGCGCATAAGGAGTTATTGCCAATAGTGTTTTAACCAAGGGCTGGGCTTTACATGACGATACCATTTGCCACCACCGCCTTGAATGGCATCAGGGGGATTAATCTCGCCATGAAAAATGACGATTTTAGCATTGTCTGGCAACGTAGGCGCTTGTACCAAGCTCTGTGGAAAAGGGCGAATACATTGGTATTTAAAACTTACACACCACGACTTATCCCAATATTCTAAATGATGGTGCTCGCGTAAATAATTGGACAGATAGGCCTGCTCATGGCGGACTTCACCGCTGATTTTTACGAAGTTCTCTTCAAAATTAGTCAGTAGGTTAGGATAAGTATTTTGCCCAATTTTAAAGCGGTAGACCGAGCTGTTGCCCACCATGCGCCAAGGTTTTTTCCAGTCACGGATGATAACCACGCTGTCTTCATGCTCTGCTTCATATTCAAAGAAACAATCAATATTATCAACGATGACGATATCGATATCTAAGAATAACGCGGTGCCTTGTAAATCATAAAGCTCAGGTTTAAAGGTGGTAAGTTTTTTCCAACCGCGTTCTGGCAGACCGGCGGGCAAATTAAGTTCAGGGATAGGGTAGCACTTTACCTGAGTATCAATACCACTTGCATCATCGGTTAAACAGACCATCTCAAAGTCTAAGGTCAAGTTTTTACTGACCATATTATAAAGACGATTGACGTATTCGGCACCATATTTATCGCCCCATTTCATACAAATAATATAGCGTTTGTCGGATGTGGCTACCGGGGTAGCAGTATCTTGAGCTTGGCTAATAGGCGTTGTAGAAGGCATAGGTAGTCCTTAAGCGAGTATGGGGTCTAGCGGTCATCTTGGCGCGTAGGAGACGGCGTAGAAGTATCTGAGATAGCGGCTGATAGTGGAGCGTTGGCAGCTTGTTGCAAAGCCCTTGTTGGCAAAATATGCTGCTGAATATAATCCTTAAGTTCAGCAGAATTGAGCTTATAAGGATTATGAATCACCGGCAAGTATTTAAAGCGGCGATAGCCCCAAACGTAATGGGTAAAGTGAGCGTTAATAATATGTTCAAGCGCTTCATTCATCGCCGTCGTGGCAATAGTGGCATCACGGTCATAAAGCTGGGGATTATTCATATCATAACAATGAACGTCGTAACCCGTGCCATCTTCACGGCGAATACAGGCTAAGCCCACCAGAGCACACTTCGTCTTACTCGCCAGTTTGGGCGCTAGAGTACTGGTTAGGGTGTTTACACCAAAAAAAGGAGCGATGACGCCACCTGAAGGCTCAGGAACATGATCGGGGAGAATAATACTAAAGCCACCCTGTTTTAAGGTCTTAAATATTGCTTTTACGCCTTGACCATCAGTCGGCACTAAAGTGGCATTTAAGCGTTGCCGACCCTTTAACACAAAGTCATTACTTAGCCGGCCTTTGACCGGTTTATACATAATAGTTGGCGAACCAAATTGATTGAGCCATGCGTTCATTATCTCCCAAGTCCCTAGGTGCGGCACGATAGCCAACATACCTTTGGGGTTATTAAGAGCATCAGTCAGGATAGATTGATTATGAACTTGGCGAATTTGTTGAAGGCTCCAAGCTGGTGGCATCGCCCAACATTTAATGGACTCAACTCCGCTTAAGCACTGATTTAGAACAATCTGCTCAGTGAGCAGCTGCAACTTATGGGTACTACTATCAGGATAGACCAAACGCAAATTGGTCATGATAGTGCGCATAACACTCAGGTTAGGGTTTTTTATGATAACCCAAGCAATAAAACGTGCCAGCATCTGCAAAACAGACAGTGGCACGAATTTAAAGAATAAAAATGGATTCATTATGACAAGCTAGCAAAAGCTACCCAGTAACTGTGATATAAATTAATTAGGATGCTAATGAATCAGTAAAACAACTCATTAGCATATCAATTATCTATATCGGTTACTTAGTAGATTCGCCGCCCTCAGTTGCGACTTTTTCACGAACCCGAATACCTAGCTCACGTAGCTGCTTGTTATCTACTTCCGCTGGGGCTTGGGTCAATGGACAATCAGCCGTTTTAGTTTTAGGGAAAGCAATGACATCGCGAATCGAGCTGGCACCAACCATAAGCATGATTAGGCGATCGAGACCGAAAGCAAGACCACCATGCGGTGGCGCACCAAATTTAAGCGCATCGAGTAAGAAGCTGAATTTCTCATCGGCTTCTTCATCAGAGATACCTAGCGCATCAAAGACGGCTTTTTGCATCTCAACGGTGTTGATACGCAAGCTACCGCCACCCACTTCAGTACCGTTTAATACCATATCGTAAGCGATAGATAGGGCAGTCTCTGGGTTATTCTTCAACTCTTCAACTGAACCTTTAGGCTTAGTGAACGGGTGATGCATTGAGGTCCAACGACCATCGTCAGTCTCTTCGAACATTGGGAAGTCAGTCACCCATAATGGCGCCCACTGGCAAGTGGTCATTTCTAGGTCTAGACCGATTTTCTGACGCAAGGCACCCATCGCATCGTTTACAATCTTAGCTTTATCAGCCCCAAAGAAGATAATATCGCCATCTTCTGCGCCGGTACGCTCAACCAAGCTAGCCAATACGTCATCGCTCATATTTTTGATGATAGGCGATTGTAGGCCAGAGTCTTTATCGACACCGTTGTTGATATTGCTAGCGTCATTGACTTTGATATAAGCCAAGCCGCGTGCGCCATAGATACCAACAAACTTAGTATATTCATCGATTTGCTTGCGCGATAGTGAACCGCCATTAGGCACACGTAATGCAGCAACACGACCTTTAGGATCGTTAGCAGGGCCAGCGAATACTTTGAAGTCAACGCCTTGCATAAGGTCAGCTACGTCAATCAACTTTAGCGGAATACGCAAGTCAGGCTTATCTGAAGCATAGTCACGCATCGCTTCGGCATAAGTCATACGTGGGAATTTGCCCAAATCAACATCTAGCATGGTCTTAAACAAGTTCTGAATCAGACCTTCGTTGATGTCCATGATTTCTTCTTCATTTAAGAAAGAAGTTTCGATGTCCACTTGAGTAAATTCAGGCTGACGATCCGCACGTAAGTCTTCGTCACGGAAGCACTTAGCGACTTGGTAATAACGATCAAAACCAGCGACCATTAGCAGCTGTTTGAACAGCTGTGGTGATTGTGGTAGCGCAAAGAAGTTACCGGGACGGGTACGTGACGGTACTAAATAATCGCGCGCGCCTTCAGGAGTAGCACGAGTCAAGATAGGGGTTTCAACGTCTAAGAAGCCGTGATCGTCTAAATAGCGACGAATCGTCGAAGTCGCCTTCGCGCGGAAGACCATACGCTCTTGCATCTGCGGGCGACGCATATCGAGATAGCGATATTTTAGGCGTAAGTCTTCTGAGACTGTCGTGTTGTCATCATTCAATGGGAATGGTGGGGTCTCTGACTTGGCCAATACTTCAATTTCTTTACCCAATAACTCTACTTGACCGCTAGTCATATTGGCATTTTCAGTGCCTTCATAGCGACGGCGTACTCGGCCAGTAATTTTGAGTACATATTCAGGGCGTACGGCATCGGCTGTGGCAAACGCCTCAGGGGTATCCGGATCGACCACTACCTGAAGGACGCCTTCGCGGTCACGCATGTCCAAAAATATCACGCCGCCATGATCACGGCGGCGATGCACCCAGCCGGTTACCGTAATGGTTTGATCTAATAGCTCTTCGGTGACTGCTCCGCAATACTCGTTACGCATCATAAATTTGTCGTCCACATTAAATTTGAGTACAAAGTAATAAAATTAACTAATTTTTATCAAACGACCATTATGCCCAATCTTAGCCTCTGTTACAACCGCACGCCCTTGAAATTGATTGCGGCGAGTAGCATATTAAGACGATACAGGAATATAACTGAGTCTTATCAATACTAGCGATTACTATAACCCCCTCTTTTAAGATTTGCCCAGGTTTAGAGCAGGCTAAGTTACAGTTATTCTTTATTATTATGAGCTACAGAGCTATAAACACCCATTGAGCCTTCGATATCTAGCATTCAATATAAAAGTTATAAGGACGTCCATTATGTTATTTCATCCCGCAAAAAACCCTGTCGAACTTAGGGTCACCCACCTGAATAAAAACCAAGAGCAGCGCCGCCAAGACTTAATGGAAGCTACCACGGATAAGCAGGGGCTAAAGCAGCTGAAAAAACGTCTGGCCAAAAAAGCCAAACAGACGCTAAAAGAAAAAGCTAAAAGTGCTAAGAGTAAGGATAAGAACAAAGAGACAGACCATAAAGTCTTCGTACTCGACTTCGATGGTGATATCAAAGCCTCTGCAGTAAAGCACTTGCGCGAAGAAATCAGCACGTTGATTAGCTCTGCTGACAAGGGTGATGAGGTCGTAGTGCGCCTAGAGTCAGGCGGCGGGCTGGTGCATAGCTATGGTTTAGCGGCTGCACAATTGGTGCGTTTAAAAGAAGCCGGACTAAAGCTGACCGTTTGTGTCGATAAAATAGCGGCGAGCGGCGGTTATATGATGGCCTGTGT
>Ga0098065_1000394_pt1 | contig 21087 bp, 20 predicted proteins | sample 25_taG_FD_75062 | JGI IMG/M metagenome (GOLD analysis project Ga0098065, IMG submission 75062) | Marine viral communities from Cariaco Basin, Caribbean Sea - 25_WHOI_OMZ | ecosystem: Environmental > Aquatic > Marine > Oceanic | place: Caribbean Sea: Cariaco Basin | collected 2014-11-08 | reverse complement strand
TTCCCTCCGTTTTCGACCCTGGGTGTTCTGGGGGTAGTGTTTGTCTCCATGGCCCTGAAGTCACAGGACATTATGGAGCAGCCGGAGGCGTTACTGGCTTACCTGGTGCCACTGGTACTGATCTACCTGCTCAACTTCACCATCAGTACCCTGGTTGGCAGACTGATGTTTCCCCGCGGTGATGCCATTGCCCTGGTTTACGGAACGGTGATGAGGAATCTCTCCATTGCCCTGGCGATTGCCATGGGGGTATTTGGAGCCGAGGGTGCCGATGCCGCCCTGCTCATTGCCCTGGCCTATATCGTGCAGGTCCAGGCTGCAGCCTGGTACGTCAGACTCACCGACCGGTTGTTCGGACCCGCTCCCGGCTAGGGTGCCGGGCCGGTTGATCGCGTGATTTGCACGCAGCCTGGTTGCTCCGTTATCCGTTTTCACTTTTTGTCGATCATAGGAATAGAACCTTGTCTGTCAGACTGACCGAATTCAGTCACGGAGCCGGCTGTGGCTGCAAGATTGCCCCGGATGTTCTCGACCGTATCCTCCATACCGGGACGCCAGAGTTCAGCGATCCGCGATTACTGGTTGGTAACAACAGCCGTGACGATGCCGCCGTGGCGGATATCGGCAACGGCATGGGCATTATCAGCACCACGGATTTCTTCATGCCCGTAGTTGATAACCCCTACGATTTCGGTCGCATCGCCGGCGCCAACGCCATCAGTGATGTCTACGCCATGGGCGGTCAACCGCTGATGGCCATCGCCATCCTGGGCTGGCCGGTGGATCGCCTGGCGCCCGAGATTGCCGGCGAGGTGCTGGACGGAGGCCGCGCCGTCTGTGCCGCGGCCGGTATCACGCTGGCTGGCGGACACAGCATCGACTCACCGGAGCCGATCTTCGGGCTGGCAGTGACGGGTCAGGTAGCGACTGACCGCATTATCCGTAACGACACCGCCAGGGCCGGCGACCTGCTGAGCGTGCGGGTGAGTGAGAAGCCGCTGGCAGCAGGCCTGGCGTTGGCGATCTGGTTTTTCTTTGTACTGATCTTTGACCTGGTATTGCTGGGCGTACTGGTGGCCAGTGAAGGCAAGCTGAACCCGGATCTTCTGCCCTGGTTGCTGTTGCTCAATCCCACGGATATTTACCGTCTGCTCAATATCGTGGCCTTCGAGGGTGGTGCGCAGCTGACGGGCGTGCTCAGCCTGGGCTCGGACCTGCCCATGGGGCCGGGCGGGCTGTGGGTTGCCCTTGCGGTCTGGTTTGTTATTCCCCTGGCCGGTGCCTGGGCCCTGTTCCGTAATCGTCGTATCTGAACCTGGAGTCTGTTGATGAATCTTTCGTTTGTAGTGCGCACCGGTTTAATCATGGCCTTCGTGGTCGCCCTGGCCGCTTGTTCCGGGTCGGAGGAAACGGCCCAGGCAAAGCCTGAGCCGGTTCATTTCGAGTCCGGCGATGAGTGCCACGTTTGTGGCATGGTGATCACCCGTTTCCCGGGGCCCAAGGGTGAGTCGATTTCCGGCAAGGAGCAGCAGGTTCGCAAGTTCTGCTCCACCAAGGATATGTTCTCCTGGGTATTACAGCCGGAGAACGTGAACCGTGACCATGTGCTGTATGTGCACGATATGGCCGGGACCGAGTGGGACAAGCCGGATGATGCGGCGTTGATTGATGCCCGTGAGGCGTTCTATGTGGTCGGGTCTGAGCGTACCGGTGCCATGGGGCCCACTCTGGCGTCCTTTGCTGAGGAGTCAGCGGCTGAGGCGTTTGCCTCGGAATTCGGGGGTGAGGTTGTGGCCTTTGCGGATGTGACGATGGAGCATCTGAGTTCCGGAGGTGGGATGTCTTCCGGGATGGGTGGTTCTCATTCCATGTAGTGTTTGTTTTGATGGTTGATTCGCAGGCCTGTTTTCTCAGGCCTGTTTTCTCAGGCCTGCGGGTTTGGGTGGAGGCTCATTGCCCCTGGGGGCTTTCGCCGCCGCGTTGGAGGGGCGTCCTGCCACCCCAACGCTTCCGGGGCATCCATGCCCCTGCTCTGAAAGCCCCCAGGGACACTGAGCCCGGACTTGATTGCTGGCCGCCTCACGAAATTGCAGGTTTGCCACTGAAGTGAACTCCTGAATCCCGCCCCGACGCGCCGTTCGCCAGAGTCCTCAGGATTCCGGATTCCTGCCTTCCGTTTCATAGCTCACGCCATGCTCCCGCAAGTACTCCCGGATCATCTGCCGCACCACCTGTGACGGGGTCAGGTCCTGTGAGGCGCAGAGTTGCTCGAACGCCTTCTTCTTGTTCGGGTCGATCAGCAGGGTCAGCCGCGCCGTCTTCTTTTCCACCACTCGTCTCCTGTCTGTTCTATTAACATTTAATGTTAATGTTTTTGGCCGATTCCGGCAATGCGGATTCCGGCCGAATCATTTGCGAACCATAATAACCACATGTTAATGTGATTAACATAGTTTGCTTTCGAATTACCGGGTGTCCGGCTCGCTTATGCCGGGTGCCTGCTTCCGACAGAGGGGTTGCCATGGCGCGTCAACGGTTTCCGGTCAGTCTTCCCGGTATTGCCACCGGGCTTCGTGGGGCCCTGCGGGAGGGCTACGGGGCTGCAGAGTTGCGACAGGATGTGATGGCCGGGATGACGGTGGGGACGGTCGCCGTGCCCCTGTCGATGGCACTGGCCATCGCCACCGGGGTGCCGCCCCAGCATGGTTTGTATACCGCCATTGTTGCCGGTGCCATCATTGCACTGACCGGGGGCGCCCGGTTTAACGTGTCCGGTCCGACGGCTGCCTTTGTCGTTATCCTCTTTCCCATTGTCCAGCAATTCGGTCTGGGCGGTTTGCTGATTGCCACCATGATGGCGGGGCTGCTTCTGGTGGCGTTGGGCATGGCGCGTATGGGGCGATTGATCCAGTTCGTGCCCTATCCCGTGGTGCTTGGCTTTACCGCCGGCATTGCCGTGGTGATTGCCATGCTGCAGGTGCCGGATTTCCTTGGTCTGACGACCGGGCCCATGGGGGAGCATTTCACCGAGAACATCGGGATTATCCTGTCGTCCTTTCCGACACTGGAACCGTTTGAGTTCGGTATCGGTGTGTTCACCCTGGCCCTTATGCTGCTTTGGCCCAAACTGGGTATACCGGTGCCAGCGCCCCTGGTAGGCCTTGTTGCCGGCGGATTGGCAGCATGGGGTGTTAACACCATGTTCGGAAGCGACGGTGCCCAGGCCGTGGAGACCATTGCTTCCCGCTTTACCTGGGAGGCCGGTGGCGAATCCGGCCAGGGCATTCCTCCGGTGTTGCCCACGTTTATGGCGCCGTGGCAGTTGCCCGGGCCGGATGGGCAGCCGCTTGTGCTGAATTTTGACCTGTTCCGGTCGCTGATGGGCCCGGCGTTTGCGATTGCCATGCTCGGCGCTATTGAGTCGCTGCTGTGTGCCGTGGTGGCGGACGGGCTGACCCGCACCCGTCATGACCCGGATGCCGAACTGATTGGCCAGGGGCTGGGCAATATTGCCGCGCCCCTGTTTGGTGGTATCACCGCGACCGCGGCGCTGGCCCGTACCGCGACGAGCATTCGCAGCGGGGCGCGGTCGCCGGTGGCCGCACTGGTGCACGCCGTTATAGTACTGCTATCGGTGGTAGTGCTGGCGAGAGTGCTTGGCCTGGTGCCCATGGCGGCATTGGCGGCGTTGCTGTTCATTGTCGCCTGGAATATGAGTGAGGCGAGGCACTTCGTCCATACCCTGCGGTCGGCGCCTGCAGAAGATGTGGTTATCCTGGTGACCTGCTTCGGCCTGACCGTGCTGTTTGACATGGTTCTGGCGGTGGCCGTAGGCGTCGGGCTGGCGGCGGCCCTGTTCATCCGGCGGATGGCCTTGCTCACCCATACGGAGCCCGCCCTGGCTGATCACCATCCCTCATTGAACGGATTGCCGGCATCGGTGGTGGTCTATGACATCAACGGACCCCTGTTTTTCGGGGTCGCGGAGACCGCACTGCGTTCACTGCACGTTGTAGATAAACACGTTCGCACGGTGATCCTGGATATGCACGATGTGCCCAGCATGGATGGCACTGCCCTTGTGGCCATGCGTTCATTGATGGAAGAGATGCAGCGGGAGGGCGTCAGCCTGATTCTCGCCGGACTGCCAGCAAGGATTGTCGTGAAGTTGAGACGAGCCGGGGTGCGCAAGCAGGCCGGGGTGCTGACCTATGTCCGCACGCTGGATGATGCCCGGGCCGTGGCGTTGCGCTGGGAAGACGGGGCGACCTGAATATCAGCCGCCGGTCATGTTCATGAAGCGCAGGATCTGGACATCACCGTTGAGGTCGAAGTGGTGCTTCTCGGGCTTCAGGTCCATGGCATCGATGATGGTTTGCTGGAGCTTGTCGTCGCTGACCGGGTTACCGCGCAGGACGCGGCGCAGGTCGACGGAGTGCTCGTTACCCAGGCACAACAGCAACCGTCCCTCTACGGTAACGCGAACCCGGTTGCAGGTGGCGCAAAAGTTGTGGGAGTGGGGTGAAATAAAACCAACCCGCGTCTTGCTGCCAGGCATGCGGTAATAGCGTGCCGGGCCACCGGAGTCTTCCGTGGCTGGCACCAGGTCATGGTGCCGGCGAATTATGTCCCGGACTTCATCACTGCTGCAGAAGGCCTCGCCCCGGTCGTGCTCGGTGATCTGGCCAAGGGGCATTTCCTCGATAAAGGTAATATCGACACCCTTGCGACGTGCGAAGTCGACCAGCGCCGGTACCTCTTCATCGTTACGGCCCTTGAGTACGACCGTGTTGAGCTTGATGCCCCGGAAGCCTGCCTCACGAGCGGCGTCGATGCCATCCAGTACCTGTGAAAGACGCCCCGTACGGGTTATGCGGCGGAACTTGTCCTCGTCCAGGGAATCCAGGCTGATATTGAGGCGGTGCAATCCGGCGTGGCGCAGATCCTCTGCCATGGTTGGCAAATGGCTGCCATTGGTCGTCATGGCAAAGTCCCGCAGGCCGTAACGGCCGATTTCCCTCACCAGTTCGAGAATATCCTTGCGGACCAGTGGCTCCCCACCGGTAAGGCGGATCTTCTCAGTGCCCAGCTCCGTGAAGGTACGGGCGACCCGTGCGATCTCTTCCAGGGTCAGCACCTGCTGGCGTGGCAGGAAGGTCATGTCCTCTGCCATGCAGTACACACAGCGGAAATCACACCGGTCAGTGACAGACAGACGCACGTAATTGACGGTGCGGCCAAAGCGGTCAGTCAACCTGGATTCGGGCATGTCTGCTTTCCTGTCCTGTGGTAACTCGAGGTGTATCAACAAGCTTAGACCAAGTATGGCAAACCTGGGACGCGAATCCGATACCCCCGCAGGAGTATTACCTTGCCCGAAGTATCCGTCCGTCGTTAGCGCAGCTCCCCTGGGCGACTGGTCAGTTATCGCTCTGGATAAGAGCCAGATCCGCAATAAGATGCATAACACTTGCATCTTAACAATGCTTGCGCTTTAATACATGTATTGCATGTGAATGTTATAAGAGGGGGCAGCATGGCAGACAGTCAATTTATGGAGCGTCTTCTGAAGTTCGCGAACGGGGCATTGTTGGCCAGTGTAATGGCGGTGATTGCTACCGTTGTGCTTGCATACCCACTGGCCGGGAGCCTGCCAATGCCGGCTCAGGTCGGCGCCCATATTGGTACGCTGATTTTTGCGACCACGCTGAAGCTTTCCTATGTCACGCGGCTGGTATCCCTTTATTCCCTGGGCAGACCTGTCCATTGAATTAGGGTAAAGTGGTTGTTTTTGCGACTGAATGTCGCAGGCGGACCCCGCTCGTGGCAGGCATCATTGCGGAACCTGGCCTTGGTGATGCTGTCTTTTCAGGGGTAACAGTCTGATGCCTGTTGAGCAGGGGGCGGAGATAACCAATATGGGCAAAACCGGTTACCGGTTGCTTGCGTATATTAGTCTGGGGCTGGGCGTCGCAGGCATTGTCTTGCCACTGCTGCCGACAACGCCCTTTGTGTTACTGGCCGCCTGGAGCGCGAGTCGTGGGTCGCCGGCATTCGAAAGCTGGCTCCATGGCCATCGCCGGTTTGGGCCGCTGATACGCGACTGGCGTGAAAGACAGGCCGTGCCACTTTCTGCAAAGTGGCTGGCAGCATCCCTGCTGGCAACCAGTTGGGGGTTCATATGGTGGTGGCAGGCACAACCACTGGTGCTGGCTATTACTGGTGTATTTTTTTCGGGCCTGGTGATCTTTCTGTTCACCAGGCCGACAGCATGACGTGTCAGGGGGTTGTCCCCTGAAAAACGAGGGTTCAGGAGTCCCAGATGCACATTACCCGTTACACCGATTACTCGTTGCGAGTGCTGATCTACCTGTCCATGCGGCGGGATCGGCTCTCCACGATCCAGGAGATTGCCGACAGCTATCAGATTTCCAAGAACCACCTGATGAAGGTGGTACATCAGCTCAACAAGAAAGGCTACATCGAAACCGTGCGAGGCAAGAGCGGTGGTATGAGGCTGCATCGTGAGCCCAGCACCATCAATATTGGCGTACTGGTAAGGGAAACCGAGCAGGACCTGGACCTGGTGGAGTGTTTTTCATCGGAAGGACACTGCGTCATTTCCCCGGTTTGCGGGCTCAAGGGAGCCTTTGCCCACGCCCTGAAGGCGTTCCTGGAAGCCCTGGACGAGTACACGCTTGAGGATGTCTTGCCCGACCGACATCGGCCCCAGTTGTTACGATTGCTTCAGATCGCCTGAACACGGATCCTGAACCAGAAAGGCCCGGCCAGTTTCCCTGACCGGGCCTTTTTATTCCCGTTCGGGTCTACTCGGACACGGCCTTGTACAGTGACCGCTTGGGCTTGGCCATAACGCGGCGCACCATGGGCTCAAAGAATTCCAGCGGCAGGGTTTCACCATCCGGGTTAAATGCCGGGGAGTCGTACTTGCTGACAAACTCCAGGGTGCGTTCGTAGTAAGGGTGGTCCCGGTACTGCTCGCGCAGGTTGCGGTCCATGCCCAGGTGATGGAAGAAGTAGTAGCCCTGGAAGATGGCGTGGTGCTTCACCATCCAGTGATTTTCCTCGGACACAAAGGGTTCGACGATTGCGGCTGCGATATCAGCGTGGTTGAAGGTGCCCAGGGTGTCACCAATGTCGTGGAGCAGGGCGCAAACCACGTACTCCTCGTCCTTGCTATCCCGGTGGGCCAGGGTGGCCGTTTGCAAGCAGTGGGTAAGGCGGTCCACCTTGAAGCCACCGAAGTCACCGCCCAGTAGTTTCAGGTGTTCCAGGATGCGGTCAGGATGGCCCTTGGCAAATTCCCGGAAGCAGCCGCCGATAATCTCCCAGTCTTCCTGGGTGCCTTCTTTCATGTCAGAGAAGTTGGCGCGTTCAGGTGCGCCTACCGTCATGTCGTTCATAGGGGGATCCTCATCAGCAGACGTTATTGTGGTTGTTTGAAATCACTATAGCTAACCAGTCGCGCCCGCGACAAGGGAAAAACGCCCCGTCCCGCGTCCGGAACGGGGCATGGCGTCAGAATTGATCGACCTTCTCCTCCCTGGGCCAGTAGCGGACATCGCGACAGGCTTCGATAAACTTGCCGGTGTCGTCCGGGCCGTTGAAGGGGATGCAGCCGTCATCCAGCATCGCCGTGATGCCGATGCTGTCGAACAACTTGCGTGCGGCCGGGGTGTAGCCAATGAACTTGCAGTGGGCAAAGGCATCGTCGACGAAGTCCCGGGCGGTGGCGTCCCTGGCCAGGTCGTCTACGCCATCGTCGGATGGAAGCAGGGCAACGGCGTCGAAGATGACCGACGGGCCGCCGTCCACCTTCTCATCCGCAGCCAGCGGGTTGCCGTCACTGTCTTTTACACCGCCGATGGTGGGGGCCACCACCGCCAGCCGCGCGCCTTCCCCCTCCAGGGTTTCCCTGAGCTTTTTGAAGATGGCGGCGTCGACGCCCTCGCTCACCAGAACACCCACCTTGCGACCCTTGAACGATTTGGGACCGTTCAGGAGGATGCTGAGTGCCGGCGACTCCGGCAGGTCGGTGCGGGGTGTCATGGCCGCTTCTGCCGCATCTGGCATGTCCTTCAGGCCCAGGCCTTCTGCTACATCACTGGCCAGGTCCTTGTCCATATTCAGCAGGTGGGACACCATCCGCTCTCGGATATCCAGCCGTTCACATTTGCTCAGCTCGAACACGAAGGCGCTCTTGATGTGTCGCTTCTCAATCTCTGTCTGGCTGATATAGAACTGGCGGGCCTGGCTGTAGTGGTCTGCGAAGGTTTCCGAGCGGACCCGTTCCTTGACGCCTTCCACTGGTGTCGGGTGTGACTGGAACCCGGTTTCCGGGCACTCCCTTGGACCGGCGGCCTCCGGGGCCCAGCTGTTGGGCTCGTAGTTGACCCGCCCGGTGGGGTTTTTCATGGTCATATGCCCGTCCTGAAGCAGGTGGTGGACGGGGCACCGTGGGGCGTTGACCGGAATGTTGGTGAAGTTCGGGCTACCAAGTCGCTTGAGCTGAGTGTCCAGGTAGGAGAAATTGCGTCCTTGCAGCAGGGGATCGTTGGAATGATCAATGCCACGCACAATGTTCTGGGTGCAGAAGGCGACCTGCTCGGTTTCGGCGAAAAAGTTGTCCACTACCCGATTAAGTACCATCTTGCCGATGGGACGTACGGGCACCTGTTCTTCCGGGATGATCTTGGTGGCATCGAGAATATCGAACTCGAACTGGTCGGCAAAGTCGTCATCAAAGACCTGAACGCCCAGTTCCCATTCAGGGTAGTCACCGTTCTGGATGGACTCCCACAGGTCCCGCCGATGGAAGTCCGGGTCCGCGCCGTTGATCTTCAGGGCCTCGTTCCAGACCACGGACTGAAGTCCTTGCAGGGGCTTCCAGTGGAACTTGACGAACTTCGACTCCCCCTGGCTGTTCACAAACCGGAAGCTGTGCACGCCGAAGCCCTCCATAAACCGCAGCGAGCGGGGAATGGCCCGGTCCGACATGGCCCACATCAGCATATGGACACTCTCGGGAGTGAGGGTCACAAAATCCCAGAAGTTATCGTGGGCGGTCTGGGCCTGGGGGAAGCCTCGGTCCGGCTCCTGCTTGGCTGCGTGGACCAGGTCCGGGAATTTCATGGCGTCCTGGATGAAGAACACCGGAATGTTGTTGCCCACCAGGTCCCAGTTGCCTTCCTTGGTGTAGAACTTGGTGGCAAAGCCACGGACGTCCCGGGGCAGGTCGGCCGAACCCTTGTTTCCAGCCACCGTGGAGAAGCGCACGAACACCTCGGTTTGCTCTCCGGCCCGCTGGAAGATATCGGCGCAAGTAATATCTGACAGATCGCCATAGTTCTCGAAATAGCCCTTGGCGCCCATGCCCCGGGCATGTACTACCCGCTCCGGTATGCGTTCGTGGTCAAACTTGAAGAGTTTCTCCCGGAGAATATGGTCCTCCAGCAGAGTGGGACCGCGAGTGCCGCCTTTCAGGGAATTCTGGTTATCGGCAATGGGGGCCCCCTGTGGCGTTGTCATGACCGGGGTGCCCTGTCCTGCCGACTGGTGAGTCTCTCCACCCTTGCCCCGGTTTGTGAAAGTGAATCGCTCTGCCATGGTTTGCTCCTTGTGGTGTCCATTCGCAAGTGCTGGTTACCGGGTCAGCGTCGGACAACGCGGGCGCCGTGGCAAATGGCTTCATTAACGCAGTGTGAGGAACGTTCAGATGGTTACGGAAGGAAAAAGTGATCCACGACGGCCGCTCATAACATGAGTTAATAACGGCGAATTCGGGCAGCGTTTAACTGTATTGAGTTGCGATAGAAGTGATGAGGAAACTGGTTATCCTGAGGCAAAACAGCCTCCGTACACTTGGGCCGACCTTAATTAATCTTCATGTAAAATTATGGTTATTCGACTTCGAAGGACACGTCCCGTCGTACGTCAGGACGTTACCGGTGCCGCATCAGGCAGCGGTGGTTGCAAGAGTATAAACAAGGGGGATGACTGGATTGGTTGAACGTTCCTGGCGCTGCTTTCTGTTCGCGGTGACGGCCACCCAAAAAAATATCAAATAAATAAATGATTCTGGAATAATATCCGATAAGGGGCGGTCTCGCATTAACATATATTGTGCCGCATTTGGCGGCATAAAATTATCGTTGATAATTGTTTTTAATACGCTAACGTTGGTCCTATGGGCATCACTGGTGGGATGCTGTTTTTAATCTGCTTTCATTGGTTATCCACTAACCCGCTGTATGAAATAGGGTTTCATTTTGTCCGGAGGGGCGCCTGGTATGTCGCCCGCGTGGAATCACTGTGTGCCTGAAAAAAAGATCGAGGTCGTTATGGGTTGGAGAATTCCTGAAGCCCTGAAGGAAAGAAGTGGACAGGCCGATGCCGGTAAATCCGTTGACCCTTTCAGTATCTGTAATATGTGTTCTATTTCAGTCAGTGTCTTCAAATCGGAAAACCTGTACGCGGAAGGGGACGCAGCCGGTCATGTCTTTGTGGTAAAGAGCGGCTTGTGTTTTTCATTCCGCTATGATGAAGACGGTCGCAGGCAGATTATTGACCTGGCCTTTCCGGGGGACTTTGCAGGGCTGGAAGCTCTCACCCAGCGTCGCTTCGTCAGTAGTGTTTCGGCACTGACCCAGGCGGAACTGGTTGCCTATCCCGTCGATGATTTTACCCGTCAGTGCTATGCCGAGCCGGCACTCTCCCGGGCACTGGTTGAATGCATTGCCAAAGAGCACGCGATTCTCACCAAGAGGTTGATGGGGGTAGCCCATAGTCCGGCGAGCCAGCGCATCGCGCATTTTCTGCTCGAAGTACGAAGCCGGGCCCTGGCATCCAGCAAGCTGCATCCGGTCAGTGAGAGTGCCAGGAACCGAGCGCTGATCACCGCCAATGGAGACTTTAACCTGAAGCTGCCCCAGGCGATCATTGCTGATACCCTTGGGCTCAGTATCGTCCATGTCAGCCGCACCCTGAGCAAGCTCAAGGAAGACGGGCTCATTGAGGATTCGTCGGCGGGATTGCGTTATCGCAACCTGGACGGGCTGAAAGAGCTGGCGCTCTGGGAGGGAGTCTCACCCTGGCTTGAGGCGGGTTAATGATTTGCGGGGGCAATTGTTCCGAAGGTACAGATTCCCGGACCCCGGAAGTTGGGGCCCGGGAACAAATGGATATCAGAATTCGAAGGTTGCCCCACCCAGAATGCCAGGCTCACCGTCATAGACGTCCAGCTCGGCGAACAGCTTGAAGTCAGGCTCGATAGCGTAGCGGGCAGTGCCCGTGAAGCCCACATAGTCCAGGTCGCCACTCACCACCCTGCCGCCAATGCCAAGTTCCAGATCGTTGTTGAGCTGGTGACGCAGGCCGGCACGGAGGCCAAGGCCGGTGTCATCCACCTCACCACCCCGGTCCCAGTCATACTCCTGGTATTCCATGGTCAGGCCGCCCCAGATATCGGTGCGGGCATCCAGTCCATGGCGATAGCCGGCGCCAGCGTGCAGGGCTGTCAGGTCGACGTCATCGGTCAGGTATTTGAAACCGCCGAAGGCAAAGATGTTTTCGTTCAGAGCTACGGAGCCCCGGGTATCCAGCCCGATGAAATCCTGGGATTCGAAGTCCGGGTAGAAGGCAAGGCCACCTTCCAGGTAGTTGTAGCTCAGGTTCTCTGCCATGGAAGCGGCAGGGAAAAGGGCAACGGCGGCTGCCAGCCCGCGAAGTCCGTTTTTCATAAGACACACCCTTACGGTTTGTTGTGCGTTGGTAGTCTGCGGGAAGTTCCCGGTTTCCTTAAGGAAACTGACGCCAAGGTTAACAGAGCTGGAAATGGCCGATATCGAACATTTGGTAATGAATCAGCGTCGGCAGTCCTTTGTGGCCAGTGCCGGATATTGCTGTGGAGCACTTCCGGCGGCCATCCGATATGGTAATGTGGGCATCTCTGCAATCGCGTTGTAAGGAACCCGAACCAATGACAACAAAATACATCCTTGACGAAACCCGCATGCCGAAAGCCTGGTACAACATCCAGGCAGACTTCCCCGAGCCTATGGCCCCGGTACTCCACCCGGCTACCAAAGAGCCTGTTGGCCCTGCAGACCTGGAACCACTGTTTGCCAGGGCGCTGATCGAGCAGGAAGTAAGCACCGAGCGGGAAATCGAGATTCCCGAGCCGGTACGTGAGGTTTACCGACTGTGGCGTCCGGCGCCCCTGTACCGGGCCCACGGCCTGGAAAAGGCGCTGGGTACGACGGCGAAGATCTTCTACAAGTACGAGGGCGTCAGCCCGGCAGGTAGCCACAAGCCCAACACGGCGATCCCCCAGGCGTTCTATAACAAGCAGGAAGGGATCAACCGGCTGACCACCGAAACCGGTGCCGGCCAGTGGGGCACCTCACTGGCCTTTGCCGGCTCCCTGTTTGATATGGACGTCAACGTTTTTCAGGTGCGGGTTTCCTACGACCAGAAGCCCTACCGCAGGGCGGTGATGGAAACCTATGGCGCCAAATGCGTTGCGTCGCCTTCCAACCTGACTGAATTCGGGCGCAAGGTCCTGGCGGAAAATCCGGACCATACCGGCAGCCTGGGCATTGCGATTTCAGAAGCCGTTGAGCTGGCGGTCCAGGACCCGAACACCAAGTATGCCCTGGGCTCGGTGTTGAACCATGTACTGGTTCACCAGTCTATTATCGGCCTGGAGGCCATGGAACAGATGGAAATGGCAGACGCCTGGCCGGACGTCATCGTAGGTTGTACCGGTGGCGGCTCGAACTTCGCTGGTATCGCCTTCCCCTTCATGGGCCATGCCCTGCGTGGCGGGGAAAGCCCACGTATTGTGGCGGTGGAACCGTCCGCCTGTCCGACCCTGACCCGGGGCAAGTTCGCCTATGATTACGGCGACACCGCCCATATGACTCCGCTGACCAAGATGCATACGCTCGGCTCCCAGTTTACGCCTCCGGGCTTCCATGCCGGCGGCCTGCGGTATCACGGCATGGCACCGATGGTTTCCCATGCCAAGGAGTTGGGGCTGTTCGAGGCCACGGCCTACACCCAGCGCGAGTGTTTTGAGGCGGGTGTGATGTTCGCCCGGGCGGAGGGCATTGTGCCGGCACCGGAAGCCAACCACGCCGTAAAGGGCGCCATTGAGGAAGCCCTGCGTTGCAAGCGGGAAGGCACCTCAGAGGTGATCCTGTTCAACCTTTGTGGTCACGGCCACTTTGATATGGCGGCCTATACCGCTTACTTCGCCGGTGAGCTGGGTGACTACGAATATGACGATGCCGAGCTGGGTATGGCCCTGTCGGGGCTGCCGTCAGTGTAAGGTCGCCAGCGAGGCTCGCTGTTATTGAGGAAAACAAGAACCCGCCAGCTGAACTGTCCAATGATTGTGAGCAGTTCGGTTGGCGGGTTTTTATGTTTCACGGGACTTGTTCAGAACGTATAGGACAGTCTTGCCTCAGCTTATCGTAAGTGGCTGGTCCAGGAGACTTTGGAAGAAGCGCAGCGCCCGTTCAATGCTTGTCTGGGCCTGGGTGGCGTCCGGTATCATGGCGGTTACTGCCAGTCGGGTCTGGATGACGAGGCAACTTGCAAACGATGATTTCGAAAATACTTCTCATTTCTAACAGGGTGCCGGTATGAGTTTCCTGGTGGGCGTAACCCTGTTACTGGTGCTGCAGCTGATCGGCGAGGTGACCGTAAGGTTGCTGGCCTGGCCTGTACCCGGGCCCGTGTTGGGCATGATCCTGCTGTTCGTTTTCCTGCTGGCTCGTAAAGGCGTTTCGGAATCCCTGGCTACGGCCAGTTCCGGGCTGCTGGCCCATCTATCCCTTCTGTTCGTGCCGGCCGGGGTGGGCGTGATGGTGCATGGTGACCGGCTGATGGCAGAATGGCTGCCGGTTGTGGCTGTGCTGCTGGTCACCACGGTGCTGACCATGCTGGTAACAGCAGCCGTGATGATGCTGGCCACCCGCTGGCTGGTGCCAGGTTACCGGACGGAGGAAAAGGACCATGAATGAGCCGGACCTGGCGGATATCTGGGTTTACCTGGCTGCCTCGCCATTGCTTGGGCTCACCATGACCCTGCTGGCTTACCTTGCAGCTTTCCGGATTTATCAGCGAGCTGGTGGTTCGCCCCTGCTGAACCCGGTACTCGTTGCCATGGCATTGATTATCCTGGTTCTGCTGGTCAGTGGCATCCCGTACCAGGATTACTTCGAAGGTGCCCAGTTCGTCCATTTCCTGCTGGGGCCGGCGACGGTGGCGCTGGCGGTCCCACTCTACGAGCAGCTCTCCCGCCTCCGCCAGCTCTGGTTGCCGGTCAGCCTGGCCATTGTCTCCGGTGTTGTCTTCGCGGCGGTCAGTTCCATCCTGCTGGCAAGGGTATTGGGCGCTACCAGCCAGACCCAGCTGTCGCTGGCGCCAAAATCGGCTACCGCACCTGTGGCTATGGGTATCTCTGATGCCATCGGCGGACTGCCGTCCCTGACGGCCGTCCTGGTGGTGGTTACCGGGATTGTGGGCGCTGTGTTGGGGACGCGCCTGTTTCAATGGTTCGGCATTCGGGACGACAGCGTGAAGGGTATTGCCATGGGCGTGGCGGCCCATGGCATTGGTACAGCCCGGGCATTCCAGGTGAGCAAGCAGATGGGCGCGTTCTCGGGACTGGCCATGGCTCTGTCCGCTTTCGCCACTGCCATGCTGGTTCCCTGGATCGTAGACTGGATAGAGGGCGTCTTGTAACAGGCCGGGCGCGGGTCAGACCCGGGTTCGGGCCGCCTCGAAGCGGGTTTCACCGGTGTCAGCATTGAGCTGCCGGATTTCCCTGGGGGCGCCCTCACTGTCCAGCCTTACCTCGCCAATACCCGACCGGTTCCAGAGCCTTTCTCCGTGGCTGCGCCCCGAAGGCAGCCGGGGGTAGATTCGCATTCGACGGCGCTTGGTAAACCAGTTCAGCGGTGACCGGGCGGCATACAGCCAGCGGTTCAGCCGGTCGAGCCAGTCCAGCAGGCGGTCGGGGAATTCATTGCGTATCCCGGAGCTGGTGATTTGCCAGATGCGGGGCGTCTCAGGATGGTGGCGCAGGCGGATATCATAGGCAAAGGAATAGTGCACGTCCCCGGAAAGGATAACGAAATTGTCGGGGGTGCCGCTGTGGCGAAAGATATTGAGCAGGACATTGGCCGCTCCCCGGTGGGCCATCCAGTTCTCGGCGTCGACCGTCAGGGGTCTGCCAAACCAGGTGAACACCTTCTGGATAACCTCGATCAGCTTGACCCCGAACATCGGCGCGGGTGAGACCACAATCACGGAATGCTGGTCCAGCAATTCGTGCTGGAAATCCGTGAGAGCTTCCCAGTCCATCAACCCGGATGGGCGGGAGCGAGTGATTTCACTGCGCCAGCGACGGGTCCGGGTGTCCAGTACCACTATCTTCGGAACGGTGGACAGGGTGTAGTGCCAGTTATTGAACGCCAGTAACTCTGTAATCAGCTGGTCCTGGGGCTGACGATTGAGTACGCCATCTCCACGGCGCTCAACGTCCAGCACCGGATGCAGCTTGCGGATCAGCGGCTCTACCCGCTCCGGGGCGTTGCCCCACCCCTGGCAGACCAGGTAGGCCATCAGGGCATTGCCGATGATCCGCCGGGAAAAGGGGTGTTCGTAGGCTGTACTCTCCCACAGGGCGGAGAGGTTCCAGTCGTCGGTAATATCGTGGTCGTCGAAGATCATGTACACAGGTACGCTTGCCAGCGCCCTGGCCGCCGATTCCAGGCCGTCACGGAAGTGCCGGATGTGCTCTGCTTCCTGCTGGTAACGGTGCTGCAGGGAATCATCGAGCTGCGGACCATCGTCTGTGACCCAGCGCCATGGAACAGGGGACCAGACCAGCAGGTACATGGCGATGACTTCCGCAAAGGAGATCAGGTGGTTGCCCGCGCTGGCGGTGGTAAAGACCGGCTTGCGAACCCCGCCGAAGAACTTTTCCACGAGGGCTTCGCTGGAGTGGGACTGGGGAAGTAGCTCATCCCGCCGGTAAAAGCTCTTTTGATGGGAAAAGAGCTGCTCGCTGTGGTTTACGTCAGCACCTTCAATTTCCTCCTGGAACAGGCCCAACGTGCGGATGACGCACTGAATCGCATGCAGCATCGGGCCGGCCACGTCATCCGCATACACCTGGTCACCGGACAGCATCAGCAGGGCGGGGTAGCCGCTGGCGTCTTGGGCGCTGGCAAGTTCCCGGTCAACCCGGCACAGTCCGTCCGCTGCGGGGTGGTGCGGGCGCCGGCAGGAGCCATGCAGCAAACGGTCGATGGTCGTCTTGAGGACAAAGCGGGGCGCCGGCTGGCCAGGCTGGCACAGGTGGGGCGCCCACTGGCGGGTGAACTGCCAGGGTGTATCTGTGCCGTTCCTGTCTCGCACACCAAGGTCATAGTGCAGGAAGCAGGCTTCAGGTAATGGCTCGCTCAGGATGATCTCGAGAAGCCATAGGGTCGCGTGGGCGCCAATGGGAATCTCGGTGATTTCCTTCGCCATGACAGCACGATCTGTCAGGCAGTGTTGTTTTGCGTCGGTGACCCGCAGCCTGAAGGTCAGGTCCGGCTTTGCGGCGAGCCACAGACACAATCGTCGGGGTTCTGCCCGGCGCAGGATGGGGCCGGCGTAGACCGGAACCTGTTCGTGCAGGTCGAAACCTCGAGCTTGTTCCGCCAAGATGTGTGGTTTCCTTTATTTGGTCAGGATGATCGACTGTTGAGTGTCCCTGCGGCGAGCGCGGACTGCAAGGGCAAAGACAGTGACAGTCGTTCAGGGAGATCAGTCGACAATTTGTCGTGAAGACTGTGAAAAGCTGTCAAAAATAAACCTCAGCGTTTTACTCAGGAAATAAACAGGCTAATCTTTCCTGATGGGCAATGACTAACATTACAAGAATGCCCTGAGTGGGGAGGCGCGGATGGCTGAAGACAGTTTTGGTGAGGCTCTGCTGAGTAATCTGCAGGAGTTTCTGGACTCCTCGCCGGATTGTTTGCTGGTCAGCGACTTCAATACCCATCGTTACCTGTACGTTAACGAAACCACCTGCACGATGACCGGTTATAGTCGCCATGAGCTGCTGGAGATGGAAGCGTCTGCGCTGACCCTTCAGGATCGTGACCTTGTCTCCGAGATTTATCAGAAAGCCCGTGATGCAGGCGACGAAGGTTTTACCGATGAGCCCCGGCTTATGGAAAGCAAGGACCGTTCGCGAAGGGGCTGGTGGGAGCCGCATTTCCGCTACACCGTCGTTCAGGGCAGGGAAGTCGTGGTTATTGTGTCCCGGGAAGTCACTCCCCAGGTTCTTGCTGAAAGAGCGGCACTGCGCGCCAAGAGAATCTATGCCGCCTTGAGTGCTACCAACGAAGCGATCATTCGCAGTTCTTCTCCTGATGAACTTTTCCAGGCGGTATGTGACGCCGCGATCGAAAGCGGTGGTATGACCACGGCGGTCGTCCTGATGCCGGAACCCGGCTCTGATCAGCTAATACCGAGGGCCATGGCCGGGTTTGGTAGAGACGTCACACAAAATGTGGTCATCTCTACCGACCCCGGAAGACCTGAAGGGCAGGGGTTAAACGGCAGAGCGTTTCGCAGTGGTCAACCGCAGGTGACGGATGATTTTCTGAAGGATGAGCGCACCCGTTTCTGGCACAGCACGGTGCGAACAAAAACCCGCATGAAGTCAGCGGCTGCTGTTCCGATTCTGAGGAATGGCCGATCTATCGGGACCTTGCACCTGTGTTCCCGTGAACGCAACGCCTTTGACGAAGAAATCATCGGGTTGCTGGTACGAATGGCGGACAACGTATCTTATGCCCTGCAAACGTTCGAGAAGGAAGAGGAACGCCGCCAGGCTGAAGAGCGAGCCCACTACCTGGCAACCCACTGTAGCCTCACAGGCCTCCCCAACCGCAATCTGCTGGCGGATCTCCTTGAGCAGGCCATTGCGTCAGTGGACCGCACAGGACACAAACCGGCGATCATGTTTATCGACCTGGACCACTTCAAGGAAGTGAATGACACCTGGGGACATGACACCGGTGACCGGGTGCTGGAACTGGTGGCCAGCCGGTTACGGAGTGTGTTGCGGGATCACGATGTACTGGCCCGGTTGGGCGGGGACGAATTTGTGGTGCTGGTTCAGAACATTGACCGGCCAGCCCATGCTGTACGTGTCGCGGAAAAGCTGCTGGAAGCGTCAAGTGCGCCGATAAAGGTGGATGGTCACGCGTTCGAGATCACGTTCAGTATCGGCATCAGCCTGTACCCGGATCATGGCTGTCGGCAACAGGATCTGATGAAAGCGGCGGATCTGGCCATGTATGTTGCCAAGGACAAGGGCAAGAATACCTGGGCCATTTCCGGGGATGGCGCCCAGAGCAGGATAAGCTGCGTGGATGAGCCGGCCTGAAACCAGGCCGGCTCAGGGTTTCGGGATCAGTCGTCGTCCCGCTCGACCTTGAACGGACTGAGGCTGCTATTGCGGAACTCCACTTCCAGTTCGCGGCCATTGCTGTCCTCGCCCTCGATTTCAACCCGACCGCCGGAGCGTACTTCCAGCTCTTCGATGTATTGCATACCTTCGCTGCTGGCGGCATCCAGGTAGCTCCGGATATCATCGGCGGAGAGTCCTGAGGCTTGGCCCTGACGTTTACGACGCTTCTCTCGTTCGATAGTGCCGTCAGTGGATAACTCCAGTTCGACGTACCACTCGTTATCAACCCAGCCTTCGACTTCAAACGGGTCATCCCGGTCATCATCGAATTCGAGGTTGGTGAACTGGGTAATGCCATAATCACTGCCAGCGTTCAGGACGGTCTCGGCGTCGTCAAGGGAGCCCTTGGCAAAGGCCAGCGGAGAGGCTGCCAGGGTGCCGGCCAGCGTGAGTGCTATCATCTTTTTCATAGTAAGCTCCTTGTTCGTACACAGGGTGTTTTCATCGGAGGGGCGGGGTGATTTCCGCCAACCTGGGTGCAGATTAAGGGAGGCGGTCTTGCAGGAGCATGATGGTGCCGTTCATGTTGCGTTCATCCGGGCTTTGTCAGAATCATGGTTATGACCCGCTACAGTTTTTATATCATTCGCTCCTTTATCCGGGCATCAGCACGGCTTGTTTTAGCCGCCTTCGTGCTGGCTGTTGTTGCCAGTCCTGTCGCCATTGCAGACGACGATGAAGACTGGCAACGCCTCCATCGGGAGGTTGAGGCTGGCAGGATCAAGCCCCTCGGGGAGATCCTGGAGAGCCTTTCCAGGGACTGGATCGGGGACGTGATCGACGTGGAGATCGAGGATGACGACGGTGCCATCATCTATGAGATCGAACTATTGGGTCCTGATGGACAGGTGGCCGAGTTCGAGATCGACGCCCGTACCGGGGAAGTATTGGAAGTCGAAGGGCGTAACCTCAGGACTATGGAGCGTCGATGAAAATCCTGCTGGTAGAAGATGACAAAGCATTGGCGGAAGGGCTTGCTACCTCGTTACGGGATGCGGGCCTGTTGGTGGAGGTCGCAGCGGATGGCCGTACGGCGGATTTCCAGGTCAGTACCGAGCGCTATGATGCCGTGGTGTTGGACCTGGGGCTGCCGGATGGCAATGGAACCCAGTGGCTTTCGGGCTGGCGGGAGCAGGGTATCGACTTGCCGGTACTTATCCTGACAGCACGGGAGCGCTGGTCTGACAAGGCCGCGGGATTTTCCGCAGGTGCCGACGACTATGTCACCAAGCCCTTTGAAACAGCCGAGATACTGTTCCGGTTGCGTGCCCTTGTTCGTCGGGCCCATGGTCATGCCCACCCGGTCATCCGTGTTGGCGACATTGCCCTGGATACCCATGCCGCCCAGGTTACCCGGTCAGGTATGCCGGTCGCCCTGACCGCCCAGGAGTTCCGGCTTCTGTCGCACCTGATCCATGCCGCGCCACGGGTGGTGAGCCGTACGGAGTTGTCGGAGCATGTCTATGATGGCGACCAGGAGCCGGATTCCAATGTTATCGATGTCCAGGTGAGCCGGCTTCGTCGCAAGCTTGGTAGCAGTACGATTGAAACCATTCGGGGGCAGGGCTACCGCATGGCAGGGGGAGAACCTGCCTGATGCTTCCCGGTGTGAGGCAGTGGCGGGTTGCGACCCGAATGGTGGTATCGGCATTGGTTCTGATGCTCCTGGTGCTGCCCATCGCGGGGGGTGTTCTGGCCTGGAACTTTCGCGAGGCAGTGAATACGTCCTTCAATGACCGGCTTGAATCCCTGTTGGATATTGTCATTGCCGGAACCGTCTATGTTCCCGCATCGGATCGCCTGGCGATGGAGCGGGAGCTTGGTGATGCCCGTTTTACCCGGGTCTATTCCGGCTGGTACTGGCAGGTAAGGGACCAGGATGACCGGGTTACTACCTCCCGCTCCCTTTGGGACCTGCGTCTGCCGGTGCCGCAGGCGGGCGGGCTGTCCTTTCAGGAAACGTCCGGACCGCAGGGGCAGGCGCTAAGAGTCGTCTCCCGGCAGGTACGGCTGGCCAACGCACCCTCTACCGTGCAGGTGTCGGTGGCCGCTGACCTGTCCGGGGTTAACCAGGAGGTCGATCGTTTTGAAGCGCTGCTTGCCGGGTCCCTGGCGACTCTCGGTGTATTGCTGCTGGCAATGGTATGGATGCAGGTCCACTGGGGCCTGAGGCCGCTGCGACGGCTGGAACAGAGCCTGGGGCGGGTAGAGGCAGGCCAGCAACAATTACTGGACACGGACCTGCCAGAAGAGCTCGCGCGGCTGGCACAGGCAATTAACCTGGTTCTTGAGCGGGATCAGCGACTGATCGAGCGGGGGCGGGCAACGGCAGGTAACCTGGCCCATGCCCTGAAAACCCCGGTTTCCGTGTTGCAGACACTGAGCGAGCGCTTGCCCCAGGATCAGCAAGGCGCATTCCAGGCCGAACTGCAACGCCTGAATGAAGCTGTTCGCCACCACCTGGCCAGGGCTTCTGCCGCCGGGCCTGCGGGTCTCGGTGGCGCGGTCAATGTGGAAGAGGCCCT
>Ga0098065_1000393_pt1 | contig 21087 bp, 13 predicted proteins | sample 25_taG_FD_75062 | JGI IMG/M metagenome (GOLD analysis project Ga0098065, IMG submission 75062) | Marine viral communities from Cariaco Basin, Caribbean Sea - 25_WHOI_OMZ | ecosystem: Environmental > Aquatic > Marine > Oceanic | place: Caribbean Sea: Cariaco Basin | collected 2014-11-08 | reverse complement strand
CTATAGTTCCGGTAAGTTGCATTTGTTCTTGTGTTTTTTCCCTGTCACAGGTAGCAGCAAAAAAAATGAGACCGGTAAACAGGCTTAGAAAAAAGACTTTCATAAAATTTTATTTTGAAAATAAACAATCGAATTAAAGTTAAAAAAAGCCGGGAAACTGCCTGAATTTTTAAGTTATAATATGATGAATTTCTGAAAACATTATTATTTTTGTTGCGCTTACAAGGCCTCCTAGTTCAAAGGATAGAGTAGTCCCGAAGCTTCGGGATCCTAAACCTAAGATGTGGGTTCCTAAAGTAAGCTTTTAAATATTGACCTTTTTTAAGAGATAGAATAGCCCCGCAGTGTCGGGGTCCTAATTTTGGATCTATAATAATAAAAGGTTTTTATAGTTTTGGCCTCGTAGTTCAACGGATAGAATAGAAGTTTCCTAAACTTTAGATCCAGGTTCGATTCCTGGCGAGGCTACGATTTGTAATATAAGATGATACATTATGACTTATAAAACCTCCTAATACAGGGGGTTTTATTTTTTTATTATATCAGGATTATTCAATATAAGCCAATTTAACTAGCCCCTATACAAGCCCCTTTTTGTAAAATATTTTTTTTTTGAATTTTATATGCTTACCTCCACACTTATGTGAAGAAGCGTGTTTTTGAAAGTTCTATACTCTTTGGGTTGTAAGTAAGTTTTTTAGGTCAAACCCTTTAAAATCAGCAACTTTGCTTTGTTAATGATTGTAAAAAATAGACCTTTAACTTGTTAAAACTTAAATTATGGAAAATTATTCTACTGTAAATGTTATCCTCAGAAAGGATAAAAAATTAAAAGATGGGCGTTGTCCTTTATGTCTATCTGTTACGCTAAATGGTCAAAGCTTTAGAATGAATATCAAAAAGAGAAGGTTGTATCCTAGCGAATGGAACGGGAGAGCTAGAAAACCAAGTAGAGCTTGTAAACAAGCCGCTGTATTGGAAAACCTCCTAAAAAAAGAAGTGGATAAAGTAGAGACCTTTATTCTCGATTGTTCAAGAGATCAGAAGAGAATAAGCAAAGAGGATGTAAGAAACTTCTATTATGGTAGAGACAAATTTAAAAATGACTTTTTTTACCATTTCGATGACTTTACTAATAAACGATTTAGCCAGTTAGCTGAAACTACAAAAAAGCCTTACTTATTACTTCGGAAACAATTAATGGAGTATTCCCCAGAACTTAAATTGCAAGATTTAGATTATAACTTTTTTGATGATTTCTTCCAATGGTTGAAAGCAGTTAAAGAAACTGGGAATAGTGGCTTGGCTACAAGAAGAAAAAATTTGGTAGCAGTATTAGAGGAATTTGTAAAGAGAGACCTCTTAAGAAAAAATTACTGCAAGCAAATAAAACGGTTTCCTGAAAATTTTAAAACGGTATTTCTATCCCCAGTCGAAGTTAAGAAATTTAAGGAAGCAGATTTAACCTGCGGTCGGAAAACCGCTGGTTTAGAATTTAGTCGAGATTTATATCTCTTTGGATGTTATACTGGCTTACGCTATAGTGATATTATGCAGTTGGAATGGTCAAACATCAAAGAAGATCATATAGCTAAGGTGCAACAGAAAACTAAGAGGGAAGTAATCACTCCTATATTACCAGAAGCTAGAAAAATTCTTAATCACTATAAATACGGAAATAAGGAAGGCAGGATTTTTACTTACAGGGCAAACGCTACTATAAATAGAGATTTAAAAGATATAGCTGATAAAAGCAAAATAAAAAAGGTAATAACCTTCCATTCTTCTAGGCATACGTTTGGAAGTGTATTAGCTCAACATAAGGTTTCGCCTTTTTATATTGCTCATGTAATGGGTCATACGGACGTAAGAATGACAAGTAGATACGTTAATTCAAATGCAGAAATTTTGGGGAATATAATGAAGACGGTATCCTTCTCAAATTTAACTATATTTAGACCATGAAATAGATTTAATAGACATATCGAAAAATAAAGCGTTAGCTTTTACTTGTCCCTTAAAAACCGCCAATTTTTAGAATTCCGACAGATGTAATAGTTGAACGCTCACGCTACGGCGTGGGCTGTTCCTATTTGTCGGATGAGTGCTTGGCGGTACTTTAAGGGCGTAGGCTTCAGTCCCACGCTTTTTTTAATTTAAAGTAATCTAGGGGACTGAGATTGAATTAGATTATGAAAAAAAAATTTTTATTTTTATTGTTGATTATTTCTCACAGTACTTTTAGTCAAAGTAATTACGAAAATGGTTTAAAGAGGGCGGATGTTGTAGAGTTGTCGTTTGATTTGATAGATAGGTTTTATGAGTTTCAAGGTCTTACACTAGAGATTCGTAAATGGCTAGAGATCGAAACGGAAGACGAATTTAGAGAGGTTCTACCTGAGTTTACTAATCCTAATAATAGAGAAATTAGGGATAAAATTTTTTATGGGATAGCTAAAAGTTTATGTGAAGAACCAGATAATTGTGAGCCTAATTTCTATGCAATAACACAAAATCAAAGAGCTGCAAAAAATTGGGCTAATTATGTATTAGATTATTACGTAGATTCATCAGAGAGAGAAGAAAATCTGGTTTCTGACGAAAGTCCTTATCGTTATGTTAGGGGGTGGAAATTACTTCATAAAGATAATAGTGAAACATTAGATTTTTTAATTGCGGCTTATAAGGGTGATAATTCTTGTATGCTAAAAGTTCTATATAGAGAGAAAAGCTATTATGCTTCTCATTGTAACGATTACAAGGGTGAAGCGATTTTATATTCTAAGGATGAAGAAATACTTAAGATAAATTTTTCAATCCCCGAAATGACTTCTCCAGTTGTAGATATTTCTGAAACCTCAATAAAGTTCGACTTTGTTGATATAGTAAGTGAATACTCTATATCTGAGAATGAAATGTTATATTTGATAAAGGGTTCTCAACCTAGAAATTCGACAAAAAACTCTATGAAAGATTTGTTTGAGGAATATGACAAAAATTAGTGGACTAAATTTTCTTGTTGAAAAAAAATGGCAAACTAAGTCATTAGAGGCGGGAATGTAGAAAGATTGTTCTTATTTTAGTCGGCATGAAGAAAGCTGACCATATTGTCAACGAACTAGTTGATCAATACTTAATAAATGATAATAATCGACCTTGGATAATTGGATTTAGTGGAGGTAAAGATTCTACGGTTTTACTTACCTTAGTATGGCTAAATCTACTAAAAGTCAAAAAGCATTTTGGTGAAAAGTATTTAAAGAGAGAGGTTTGGGTTGTTTGTAATGATACCTTAGTAGAAAACCCCATAGTAACAAATTACGTAAACGGGGTTTTAAAAAAAGTCGAAAATGCAGCAATAAAACATTCTTTACCAGTAAAAGTCAGAACTACAAAGCCAAGATTAGAAGATTCATTTTGGGTGAATTTGATAGGAAAAGGTTATCCCGCCCCTAATAATTCCTTTAGATGGTGTACTGAAAGATTAAAAATCAAACCAACATCGAGGTTTATTGAGGAAACTTTAAAACCGGAAGATGAAGCTATTATTTTAGTAGGTACTCGAAAAGGTGAAAGTGCAAGTCGCGCTAAGTCAATTAAAAAACATGAAATAAAAGGAAAAAGATTAACTAAACATCCTTTGCAGAAGAATGTTTTTGTTTATTCACCAATTAAGGACTTAGAGCTGGAAGAAGTTTGGTATATTATTAACACCTTTAAATCACCCTGGGGTGCTGATAATTCCGAGCTTTTTAGTATTTATTCTGATGCTAGCGCCGATGATTACGAATGTCCTACAATGGTGGCAAATAAATCTCATAAATCTTGCGGTCAAAGTAGATTCGGATGCTGGACTTGTACTGTTGTTAATAAAGATAAATCTATTTCAGCGCAAATTGAAAATGGAAATGAGTGGTTAATCCCATTGCGAGATTTGCGGAATTGGATTCAAGATGAAAGAAATAAACCTGAAAATAGGTCTAATTATAGACGTAACGGTAATGAAGCTGCAACCCCACATGGAGGCGTAGTTAAATTAAAACATAGAGCTGAAATTTTAGAACGGATTTTTTTAGCTCAAAAAGAAATTAACGAATTAGGTCACAATGTTGAACTCATTAATAACCAAGAGCTAGTTGCGATTCAAGTAACATGGTACCGAGATTTGTTTTTTGATCATAAAGTTTCCGATATTTACAATAAAGTCTTTAATAAAACTCTCGATATGAAAGATCATAATCGCTCAATCCAGAAAGAAGAAGAATTACTTTTATCATCTTGTAATGGTGATAAATCTCAATTTAAACTCATTCAGGATTTAATAAAGCTAGAAAAATCTAAGGTTATTATGATGAGAAGGAGGGGTTTGACGGAAGACATTGAAAACCTTTATAAAAAGCATATCTCAGCCTAATGATTATAAAAAGTATTGAATTAAACAACTTTCGAATATATAAGGGGGAAAATTTAATTGATTTATCCGTTTCGGAAGATAAGAATATTGTGATAATTAGTGGTAAAAACGGTTATGGTAAGACCACTTTTCTAATGTCTCTTGTCTGGTGCCTATATGGGAGACAGATGAGTGATGTTGACGATATTTACAAGAAAGAAATTGAAAATAACGGGAATTATCGTCAGTATATTAAGAATAGCCTCAATCGCCTTTCTGGGCATGAGGGAGAAACGAAATTTTCAGTTTCTATTACATTCGAAAATGTTGATATTCCAGATGTTACTTGTAAAGAATTGCAAGTAACTAGAACTTATTATACAGAAGGGAGCAAAGAAGAAGACCTTGAAATTTTAATAGACAATTACGAAAGTGAATTAGCAGAAGAGGTTGGTAAAGAAATTTTCATTAGGGATTTTATTATGCCTAAAGAAATTGCTAAGTTTTTCTTCTTTGATGCAGAGAAAATTGTCTCACTAGCCGAAATTCATACCGCCGAAGAAAGATTAAAATTAAGTCGTGCCTATTCTGAGGTTTTAGGTATTAAGCAGTATGAAAATTTAAAAGACGATTTAGCAAGTTACTTAACTAAATTAAAAGGAGAAACGGCAAATGCTGAGGAAAAAAGGCTACTTCGGGAATTAGAAGTAAAGGTGGATAATGCTAATGACAAAATTAAGGAATCAGAAGATGAAATTAAAGAGTTAGAAGAAGAATCTCTGGGGCTTAAATTCGAAATAAATCAACTACAGGAGAAACTTATTAAGCAAGGTAGTTTAATTACAGTCGAAGAATTGAATGAGCTGAAGGAACGCAAAGAAGCCTTAGATGAAACCGTTAATAACCTCAACAGTGATTTAAAAGGTCACTATGAATTTATTCCATTTGCTATATCGGGGAATTTACTTACTAAAGTTTTTGCCCAGGTTGTGAAGGAGAGGGAAATAATTCATCAAAATTTCGATTCTGATAAAATTGATACTCTTACTGATGAAGTAATTAACGACTTAATTTCTGCTCCTAAACCAGAGGAGTTGGTTATTAACTATAAGGTGCAGAATTACTACGTAGATACCTTAAAAGAGCTTCTTAAAAAGCATCTTAGTAATGGGAAGGATTCATCTGAAGATCTCAAGATAATTCATAATTTTTCAGATTCTGAGAAGGCTGAACTCGATCAGTTTATAAATAATATTAAGTTGTCTTTTAAAGAGAATTTTAACCGAATAAACACTGAATTTCTTCGGGCTAAAAATGAGTTAAACGATATTTCTAAGAGAATAAAACTAGCTGAAGAGAAAGCTGAAGACGCTTTAGTTAAGGCAGACCGTGAAAGAAAGTCTATATTAGAAAAAGAATATGATTCTAAGCTAAGAGAAATTGGTGCATTGATTGGCGATAATGATGATAATAGGAATGTAATAAATCAGGCTAACAAAGAAATAAAACGCATTTCTGATAAATTAGAGGTTTCCGCAGATAAACTTAAAATTAGTCAAGAGGTTGAGAAATCAATTCAATATCTAAGGAAGTTTATTGCCGATTTTAAAATTGAAAAAAAGCAATCTCTTTCCAAGAAAATAAAAGAAGGTCTTGATTTATTACTACATAAGAAAAGTTTTGTTCAAGATGTCAATGTGGAGATATTAGGAGAAAATATTGAAATTAACCTTATAGATTCAAGAGGAAAAGTGATTAATAAAGATTCTCTGTCAAAAGGGGAACAACAACTATATGCTACTGCTTTGTTGAAAGGCTTAGTTGAGGAATCAAATATTGATTTCCCGGTATTCATAGATTCACCTATGCAAAAATTTGACGTTGACCATTCGTCTAGTATAGTCAAGTACTTTTATCCAGAAGTTTCCGATCAAGTAATAATCTTCCCTCTTCTAAAAAAAGAAATGTCCAAGGAAGAATTTGATATACTTGCACCAAAAATAAGTAAAACATATCTCATCAATAATCATAGTAATGAAAAGAGCTCATTTAATCGTGTGGAGCCTGTAACAGAGTTATTTGATGTTTTTGAAAAAGAAAAAGCTGATGCAATTTAATATAAGTACTGCGCCTGAAAATGAACCTTACGTAAAAACTCTAACGAATAGATTGAGTCTAGGAACCGAGAATCATATATCTAGGATTGCAATAGCCTATTCATTAAATAAATCTGAAAAATTAGACTTAAACGAAGATTTGAAATCCTTTGGAGGAAAAGAGTATAAAGACCATACGTTATTTGGAAACTATCGCCATTATTATGTAGCATTAATCTGTCAAAGATACAATGTACATAAGGATAGTTCAGATGTAAGGAAATATCTGAAAATGCATTTAGATCATGGTTTGGAATTAATTAATACCTTCTTTGAAGAAAATGGTAATTTTTCAGGTTTTGAATTTTTGTTAGACAATATAGAACTTGGGATAGAGGAAATGGAAGACCTAGAAAATAGGTTTGAGTTTTCAAGAAATAATAATTTCTATATTGAAGATAAAGATGGTTATCCAGACCCAATAAAAATTCTTGTTGGCGAATCTGAAAATTCAGAAAAAATTTATTTTACCCCCAATGATACTTCAAAATATAATAATTGTCACATCGCTGTAGCTGGAAATTCCGGGACAGGGAAGTCATATTTTTCTAGAAAAATTTTAGAGAGAATTGTACAAGAAAGTAGTGGTCGGGTAAATTTTCTCTATTTAGATTTTAAAGGTCTAAACGAGGGGGATAAAGATAATAGTGACTTTAAAAGCTTTTTTAATATTACGGATGCACAATTAATAGACACGCCTCAAAATTCGTTTCCTGTAAATCCATTATCATTTATTGATAATGTCAATGAAAGAAATAAAATAGTAGGAATTGGTCGGTTTGTGGATATAATTTCGAAATATGCAAACCTTGGTAACGTACAAAAGCAAAATTTAAAAGATGCTACAATCGCAGCTTTTGAGAATCATAAAGATGGAAGTTTTCCAACTCTGAGAGAGGTCTTGGAAAATGTATTTGAAATAGCTGGAGATAAACCTTCAAGCCTTACACAAATTTTGATCGGGTTAACGGAAATAGAGCTGTTTGATAGTGAGAAAAATGGTGACTTTATTAATCAAAACTATTATTTCAGTCTGTCAGGTGAATTGAGTAAAGAAGTTAGGTTTACTGCTACTTTTCTAGTTATATATTATTTGTATAACACCTTTATGAATATGGATAAAATTGCTATCGAAAAGGATCATAGCGCCTTAAGATATGTCTTGCTTATTGATGAGGCTCATAATGTGTTTAAGGAGAAAAAGTCACAAGAAATATTAGAAAAATTATTAAGAGAAATAAGATCTCAAGGTGTAGCAGTGATGCTTGTTTCTCAAGGGATAGAGGAGTTTAATCAACCTGAGTTTGATTTTTCTTCTATGTGTCAATCTGCATTTTTAATGTCTATTAAAGACGGAAATAATTGGAAAGCTATTAGTAAATTTTTAGGTGCGGGTGAAAAGCAACGAACTAAGATAAATAGGGCAATGGAAGAGATCAAACCTAGACAGGCTATTTCTAATATTGAAGAATTTGAATTTGGTAAAATTTTTAATACAAAATAAATCCGGTACAGATGTTTGGACATTTGAAATATAGCCATAATCAAAAAAGTGTAATTAAACATTGTATAAATGAAAATAAATCTGAATATGAAAAATGGTTTTTCCATAATCTATTATTTCCGATTTCTATAATTATTATATCAAGCTTTTTAATTATTATTTTTCGAGATAATGAGGATTTTGTGAATCACATATTAGGAGGGGGAATATCCCTATTAGGGATAAACATTCTTTTTGCTATGTCCAGTTATTTAATTCGAAGTAAAACCTATAAGAATGATGAGTTAAGGGAAGATGTTTTAGGTTTATTAAATAAGCTAAATGACTACAAAGTGATGCTTATTGTTGTAGGTTCCTTTCTGTACGTTTTACCTGCTTTTTACAAACCTGAAAAATGGTACTCTATCGGAATTGTTTTACTTGTTGGAATAATAATAATGTCAATTTCTATCAGAGTTGGTTCTCATATTTTCATCATTAGGGATGAACTTTATCAAAAGGCCTACGAACTGGAATCATTTGATGATAACATTCGAAAAGATGGTCAAAATAAACATGGTAATAATTGGAGCAAATGAGTGTTAGCATCAAGGCTATTCCCGTAAGACAAAATAAACAGGACTTCCTCATTGGAGTTTTTTCAATTAGGGAAATTTTTAAGTTTACTAGATACACTAAGCGATTGATTGTAGGTTATGATGAAGAAGAAAAACCTATTTATAATAAAGAAATCCAGAGAAATATTGAAAATGCCCGTGTTCAAAAAATAGCTGATTTTCTTATTCATGATCCTGATGCTACTTTTCCCACGAATATAGTACTTCATATTCCTACAGAAGTAATTAATAATTACAACGTATTAGACGAAAGGCAGGTTGAAATCGATTTGGAATCTAGGGTTTTTGAAGAATTAAGTAAAAAGGATGGAGACGTATTTATCACTATAATTGATGGTCAGCATAGAATTCGTGGCATCGAAGTGGCAATTTCGAGATTAGAGGAAGATATCTTTACGATTGGAAAGACTCTAAGAAAAAGTCATTCTGATGAATTATCGCAACAATTAGAAAAATATCAAAATCGTTTAGAGGATTTAAGGAAAATTGAATTAGTAGTAACTTTTTTCATAGACAAAACTTTAGAGTATCAGGCTATGATCTTCTCTACTATAAACAGAACTCAGAAAAGAGTATCTCAAAACCTGGTTTATAGTTTATTTGGATTAGATACTTCGGATACGCCTCAAAAAACCTCTTTACAGGTTGTGTTAAGTTTGAATGGTCATCCTGAATCACCGTTTTATAAAAGAATAAAACTTTATGGAGAAAGTTATATTGGGGGAGAAAATCCACCACTAACGCAAGCTACAATGGTTAAATCTATTGTTTCTCGAATCTCGGAGAACCTTAGGGAATCTGAAAAAGATAGGTATAAATCCAGAAAGGAATTGTTAGACCGTTCTCCAGGCTCAAAAAAATTTCTGCCATTCCGTAAGTATTATGCTGCGGACAATGATTTTTTTATATCTGATATAATCTTTTTTTACTTTTTTGAGATAAGAAAGGTATTTGTATTTGACTCTAATGATAGGGAAAATATTTCGTATTGGGATTATGAAGAAAGCGTTCCAAAAAATATATTGCAAACCGCTGTAGGGTATGATTCTTTGATGAACATTCTAGATGACTTATTAGGCGAGGTTTCTATAAACCATACTATTGATTATCAGTTTTCTCAAAATGTTTTTTATGATAAATATTTGAGAAAATTATCGAGCTTGGATATAACCAATATTAATCGATATTCTTTCAATCAAAGAGGTAAAAGGTTTTTCTATTTAGATATGCATTTAGCTATTTGGCCACCGAATAGTAGAAGTGATCAACGTATTTTAGATTTGAATGAATTGGAAGCGAAGGATTCTTAAATAAAATTTATATACAATAACTTTCATCCCAGTTGGAAGATTTTCATTATTTTTTCATCTTTTCGACTATTTTTGTTTTTATGTAAAATGCTGTGAAAGAGACACTTAGAAATAGTAGCTTTTGTCGTACAAAAAAGTTATTAACAGGTTAAAACTCTCATTAACAGTATTTTGTAATATATTTTCTTCCCTATTTTGTTTTAAATTGAGCAAAATTGCCTTTATGCCATTTTTACCGGAGTTAATGATAATATTATTAATCATTAAATTTTGTAAAAATGAATTTATCAAGTAGAGATTCGAAGCAATTAAAAGTATTTGTAATCAATCGAATTAGGCGTATGGAAAAACGTCAAAAGAGGTTCTTTGAAAAAATTGAAGTTAAAAATAGTTTGGAAGACTATCTAACTATTGAAGAGATCCAGAAGGAGTTTAATATCAGCCGTAGCACATTTAACCGGTACCGCCAACAAGGACTAAAAGTTCTTCAAAATGGGTATAAAGGAAGAATAACGGTTAAAAAAGGGGATTATGTTGAATTTTTAAAAAACAGAGAGTTATGGTAGATAATACGAATATTCAGTTCATGTGGCCGATAAACGAAAGAAGTTACTGCTGTGGTAGAAAATACCTAACGAGGTCTTATAGTGCGGCGAGTGAGAGTTATTACACCAGATATAAGGTAATTAATCCAAGAACAAATGAAAGTCTAGATCTAAAAGTTAGTGAGAGTTACGCCAACTGCTATATTAGTGGAAGTTTGAGAAGGTGGTATTTTGGGAATTTAGCAGCATCAAGAGATCACAATAAATCATCTTTGGTGAAGTGTATAAAATTACTTTCAGAGATTACTGGAATTTCTTCTGGTACCTTATGGAATGGAAATGTAAAAAAAGTAGAGCTGGGGATGAGTATTCACTTGAAGAGGAATCAAGAGCTTTTTATTCCCTCATTACTTTCTTATGGTCGGCTAAAAAGGAAACAGATTGGTATTGAAACGGTAGAATTTATTGGTACTAAAAAATCATTTATCTGTTACGACAAATTAGAAGAAATTGGGAGTAAATATCTCAGTAAAAAAATTAAAGATAAGCTTACCAAAAATAATTTAATCCTGCGGTTGGAACTTAAAGTAAAAGCTCCCTCCGCACCAGAATATGAAGGTAAGGTTTGTTCTCTTAAGGAAATTTCCAAAAATTGGGATGAACTTTTAGAGAAGCTATGTTTAACATTAAAGGATAAGGTTAAAAAGGATGACTTTTATTCCAGCGATTTAGACCTTTCGAGTGGGAAATATACACTAACCGAATTGATCCAAATTTATTCCTTTTTGGGAATGAAAATGAATGGGATGAACAATGTATATGCCTTCGTAAACTCTGCATCTAAATTCAGGAGTAAAAGAAGCGATAACAGGAAAAAGCTTCACAAAATTTATAATACTTATAAAAGCAATGATGGTCAGCTTCTACTTAATGATATTTATGACAGAGTATGGAAGAGAGCTGAATATTTAAAAAGCTGATTTACGATAATTATAATATAGAGAAGATATATACTGTAGAAGTATAAAAACCTCTGAGTTCTAATAAATTTAAAGGGGAAATTAATACAAGTAAAAATGAGAACTTTTAATAACAGGTAGAAGCAAGTAATACAGGTAACTATTAAAATATGGCTTTACTTGTATTTCTACCTGTTTTAAATCGGTTTTAAGATGGTTTCATATTAAAGTAAACACGTAGCTGGGATTTATTTATTAAAAGCGTTTAAGTGCTCTAATTTAGCTCCTAACGATTAGCCTTTCGACATAAATGCATTTTGAATAAATAAGATATCCTTCTCAGTGAATTTAGTCCAATTAACACTTCGAGAATCTACATTAGGTTCAGCGGAAAAGAAACCGTTATCAATCGGCTCTTGAAATCTATTTTCAAGTTCTTGAATCAAGCTATCTATATCATCGGTAAAATCCTTTTTATAAAATACCCCCACTGAAAAGTTTGATTGCTCTTGCTTATTTATTTTAGGATAATAGACTGCATTTTTACCTTTACTAATTTCAACTATGAAAGTCTGGGTACCTAGACAGTACCTAAGACATTTTTCAAAAGAATCGTTTTTTATCATCTCCTCGATTAATTCTCGAATATTTTGATGGTAGGAAGGCTTTGATAAATAATTTTGGCTTCCAATTAAATATGGTATGGTTAGGCCGTGCTTACCTTTTTCTCGGTGTTTTTGAAGTAGTATCTCCCAGTATTTCATATATTTCATTTTAATAAAGAAAAATGAAATATACCATTATATATCACTATTTTTAGCCCCTTTACAAGCCCTTTTTTTATTCGTGGCTGCTAATGTGTTGGTTTTATTGGGGGTTAAGATGCAAGTTTTAGCCCTGGCGAGGCTACTTTTAATATTTAAGATTAAGCAATGGCAAACGATAATAGCCTTGTTTAGATAAATCAACTTCCCTACCAAGTTCTCAAGTTTTTAGTATCTTCATAACCTCCCGTGAAATCCTCATCATCTTTCCTATGAAAAAACTTTTATTTGTTGTTCTTTTTCTTAACTCCTTTATATTTTTTGCCCAGGAAACTTTTGCTGAAAAATGGGACCTTATAGATAGCCTTGAACGGCAGGGGCGCAACGAATCGGCCGCGAAAATCGTTTTAGAAATTCTCGAAACCGCAAAGGAAAAACGAGACTACAATAACTTCATTAAAGCCAAGCTGTTTTATTATAAATTTCATCAAATTAATCACGAAAATTCTAACAAATATATTCTTACTGACCTAAACAGCAGTATTTCCAAACTTCCTGCTCCTCACAAGAATATTTTACTAAGTTACAAAGCGAGCTTTTTAGAGCAATATTTTGATAATCATCGCTGGAAAATTAAGGACAGAAAAGAAATTGATAATCCTGAAACTTTAGAAATAGAAACCTGGTCTTTAAGTACGCTACAGGACTCCATAACAAATAACTTTATTCTATCTTTAAAGGATAAAAGGAAATTGATTGAAACTCCGGTAGAGAATATAGCAGCACTTCTATCAGAAAATAAGTTTAATAGAAAATATCAACCTTCGCTTTACGATTTACTGGCCCATCGGGCTTTGTCTTATTTTTCTGATTCGGGGAATTTTCAAAGTTCTACTTACCAGGAATATGCTTTTAATAATGAGAAATTATACGGAGAGACTTCTGAATTTATAAAAATAAATTTTCCTGAGGAAGCAAGGGGAACGCCTGCAGTTAAGGTGCTTAGAATTTACCAAAAGTTGGAGGAATTACACGCTAGGGATAAAAACCCTGAAGCATTAATATATATTTATTTAGATCGCTTGGAATATGTGAAAACATTTTTTAAGGGGAATCAGAAATCGAAACTATACCGGGAAGCACTGGATAGACTTCTTACAAACTTTGAAAACCAACCCGCCCGAGCCCTTATCCTCTTTGCTCGTTCAATGCATTATTATGAGCAGGCTGATGAAACTGATGAAACTGATGATAATAACGAACTGAAACATCCTGATTTTCTTAAAAAGGCAGTGAAATTATGTGAAGAAATAATTGAAGAATTTCCAAATTCGGCAACAGCCCAAAACGCTTACCGACTTAAAAGTTCAATTACTGCCGTTGAAATTAATGCAAAAGTTCAGCAAATTCTGTCTCCCGAAAATCCCGGCAGAATTTATATTTCTTATAAGAATATGGATTCTCTAGAGCTTAAAATTTTTAAGGTGCCGGAATCTTTTCAAAAAAAGCTAACCTACAAAACCAGGGATTCAATTATTAGAAACTATTTTGATAAAGAACCAAATTTTAGAAAATTTGTAGACTTACCGAAATCTGAAGATCACAATCAGCACTCTACTGAAATCGCATTCTCCAGACTTGAAAAAGGAAATTATCTGGTTTGTATTTCTGGCAGCAATTCTGATAAAAATACTGGCTTTAGCTATAATTTTATACAGGTTACTAATCTTGTATTAGCGCAAACCCGTTTTGATAATTACAACATATACAGAACAATTGAGCGGACTTCTGGAGAAAATATTAGCCAGGCTAAAATTCAATTTTTCAACAGAAGTGATAAAGTAGTTAAAGAGGAAAAAAGCGATAAAAACGGGGAATTAAAGGATAATTTAACTACTAACAGTTATCGCTCAAATAGGATTCGAGTTACCAAAAACGGCGACACTTTAAATACAAATTACTGGTCTGGTTATTACCGTAAAAATGAGGAAAAAGAAAGATTTCTGGCAAAATCGATGCTTTATCTTGATAGAGCAATTTACCGACCCGGGCAGAAAGTATTTTTCAAAGGAGTTTTATTGAAATACGAAAATAAAAAAACCAGTACGGAGTCTGGGGAATACGTTGAAGTTTATGTAGATGATGCAAATGGTGAAGAAATTGAAACTTTTCGTCTAAAAACTAATAAATACGGTTCTTTTAGCGGAGAGTTTACACTCCCTACTTCAGGAATTACAGGAAGATTTACTATTTATACCGAAGAAAATATAGATGATGAAACCGACTTTTGGAACAGATTGTGGGATAGCGAAGGCTATATTGAAAATGCGGTTTCTTTTAATGTTGAAGAATACAAAAGACCAACTTTTGAGGTAGTTTTCGATACTATTATGCAAACTTTTAGCCTAAAGGATACTGTTGAAATTACGGGAAAGGTTAATGCCTTTATGGGGGCAGGATTGAATAATACTCCGCTCGAATTTGAAGTTTATCGTGAAAAACGAGTTAGATATTGGTGGAGAGATCAATTTACCGAGAGAACCCTCATTACAACCGACAGCATATCTACCGACGGTCAAGGAAATTTTTATTTGAAATTCCCTGCAACTGTTAATAAAGAAGATCTAAAAGAGAAAGATTTAATTTATAAATACAGTATCCGGGCGACTGTTACTGATGTTAGCGGCGAAACCCGTGAAGCCCAAACTTCGCTTAAAATCGGGAATAAAAATTTATCATTGATCCTGGAAATGCAAGAAAACTATACTGCATTAGATAGTTTGAATCCTGTTATTAAAGCGGTTAATTTAAATGATAATCCTGTAGCGGTAAAGGGAAAATTACGAATTTATAAACTTAAGTCGCCCGATAGAATTCTTGGAGAACGATTATGGGAAGCTCCTGAGATCGCGGTAATTTCTGAAGAAGAATTTAAGGAATTATTTCCCTCGGAACCTTATAAAGCAGAAAATAAACCTGAAAACTGGCCGCGTGGAAAATTGGAATTTGAAATGGCGTTTGAGATAGATAAGCTTTATGAACCAAATATTGCAATAAATAAGGATTGGAAATCGGGAAAATATGTGATGGAGTTAGAGGTGGAAGATGGAAATAATACTGATTCTATTCAAGAAATATTTAATATCCTTAAGGCTGAAGACGAATATTTGCCAGATAACCAGCCCTTTGCATTTACGATTAAAAACAGTGATTTTAAGAAGGATAAACTTGTAGAAATTTTATTGCAATCTGCTTATAAAAAACTTCATCTGGAAATTTCAGCTTATGACAATGACAGGCAGATCTTCAGGAAATTTGTAAAGTTAAATGGAAAGCAACAAATCGAAATTCCTTTAAGCGATTCTATTTCAGAAACTTTGGAAATAAGAATTTCCGGGGTAAAAAATAACAAGGTAATTAATAAAAGCAGGCAAATTTCGATTCCTATAAAGAAAAAACAACTCAATATAGAAACAGAAACTTTTCGAAATAAAATTGAACCGGGAGTAGAAGAAACCTGGAGCTTTAAAATTACCGATGAGAAAGATGAAATTCCCGATGCCGAAATACTGGCTTCTATGTATGATGCTTCCTTAGATCAATTTAAGGTCAAAAATTGGGATACCAAAGCCGGTTTTTCCCGAACCTATATTAATTTTCCGGAAGTTTCTATCTCCAATGTTGGAGAGGTTGCCCACTTTTCTAACAGATTTAGTAGAAATCCGCGATATAGATCTCAGAAGAAGATATTCGATAAACTAGATTTTTTCGGATTTAATTTTTCCAATCCAAATAGCTATGCATATCGCCAATATCTCAGACGATTAAAAAGGAGTGAAAATGCAGAAGAACTCAAGGGAAACACCCGTGGAAAAATAACCGACACCAATGGTCTGCCATTACCAGGCGTAAATGTAATTATCAAAAGTTCAGGTAAAGGCACCCAAACCAATTTTGATGGAGAATTTGCTATAGACGCGAAACCAGATAATATCCTTGTAATTTCGTATTTAGGTTATGGAACTTATGAATACCGCGTTGGAGAAACTAAAGAGCTGTTTATCGTTATGGAGGAAGATTCTTCTGCACTCAATGAAGTAGTTAGTGTTGGTTACGGCCAGGCAGAAAATGATGCAGAAGAAATTGAAGTAGAGGCATTTGCAGGATCGGTATCCGGTTTGCGCATTCGCGGAAGTTCAAGTATAAGGGAAAATGCTTCTTTATTTGTTGTGGATGGGAAAATAGTAAGCGATCTTGATCTTGATCCTTCTGATGTTCTTAGTATAGAAACACTGGAAGGTGCTGAAGCTACTGCGCTCTATGGTGCACGGGCCGCAGGTGGCGTTATGATCATCACTACAAAGAAAGGAATGGAAGACCTGCAAAATGTGGAGGCCAGGAATAACCTGGATGAAACGGCATTTTTCTTCCCCGACTTAAACCTGGATGGGAATGGAAAACTGCAATTCAGTTTTACTTCTCCCGAAGCACTTACCCGCTGGAAATTAAGGCTGTTGGGGCACACCAAAGATTGGTCTACCGGGCAGTATCAAAATACGGTGGTTACCCAAAAAGATCTAAATATCACTCCCAATCCTCCCAGGTTTTTAAGGGAAAATGACACGATTTTGTTCAAATCTAAAATCACCAATCTTTCGGGTGAAAGTATTTCGGGAACCGCGATGTTGCAATTATTTGATGCTATAACGATGGAACCTATTGATACGCTTTTAGCGAATATTTCGCAAAACAAAAACTTTAATTTACGGGCTTCAGAAAGTAAGACAGTATCCTGGGAATTGATTATTCCAAAAGGTGTGAAAGCGGTAAACTATAAAGTTTTAGCCAAAGCAGGTGATTTCACTGATGGTGAAGAAAATATGCTCCCTGTTTTAACTAACCGAATGTTGGTAAAAGAAAGCATAGCATTTTTTGTAAGAGCCGGGGAAGCTGAAAATTATGAATTCAAGAACCTAAAAGAAAATAATTCCAATACACTGCAACATCATAAATTTAGTTTAGAATATACTTCAAACCCTGCCTGGATGGCTTTACAGAGCCTTCCTTATTTAATCGAATTTGAACACGAATGTTCTGAACAAAATTTTGCAAGATTGTATGCCAATAGCTTGGCGTCACATATTATTAATAGTCAGCCGAAAATAAAAGAGGTTTTTGATGCCTGGGAAAAAGAGGGTGATATACAAAGCCAGCTCGATAAAAATGAAGAATTAAAATCGCTTATGGTTGCGGAAACTCCGTGGCTTATGGATGCACAATCTGAAACTGCTGAAAAACAAAGAATAGCCAAACTTTTTGAACTGAATAAACTTGCAAAAGAAAAATCAGATATTTTAAAAAGATTAGAACGTATGCAAAATTCTTCCGGAGCTTTTCCCTGGTTTTCGGGAGGCAGAGATAATTATTTTATTACCCGCCATATTGTTTCCGGTTTAGGTCATCTCAAAAAATTAGGTGTTGATATTAATGATTCACAAATTATTAAAAATGCCATTTCTTACCTGGATAAAAAAATTATAGAACGCAGAGAATTCTATAAATATCGGGATAAAGGAAGTTTCTATAAAAGCACCAATAGCTTACATTATTTGTATGCTCGAAGTTATTACTTAGAAGAATTTCCACTATCTGAAGAAAATAAAGATATAGCAAATAGAATTATTGAAGCACAGAAGGGGAACTGGATGCAGGTAGATCTTTATAAAAAAGGATTGTTAATGTTGATTTTTTCAAGGATGGAGGAAATGGAAGCTGCGAAGAATATTATAATTTCCCTAAAAGAAAATGCTGTAAAATCTCAGGATTACGGGATGTATTGGAAAGAAAACGAAAGTGGCTGGCATTATTACAATGCGCCAGTAGAAACCCAGGCATTGCTGATAGAAGCTTTTTCAGAAGTGGGAGAATTGGCTGCGGTTGAAGAAATGAAAATATGGCTATTGCAAAACAAGCGCACCAACCACTGGCCAACTACCAAGGCTACTACTGAAGCAACTTATGCCTTATTAATGCACGGTGAAGACTGGTTGCAAACCGAAACCAATACAGAGTTAAGTGTGGGTGGTGAAAAAATTTCTTCGGAAAAATTAAAGGATACAAAAACAGAAGCCGGTACCGGTTATAGAAAAATAAATTGGGCTGCCGAAGAGATCGATCATTCCTTTAGTTTAATCTCGGTGGAAAACAATAATAATACAGCCGGTTATGGTGGTGCTTATTGGCAATATTTTGAAGACCTGGATAAGATAAAAATCGATAATAATTCGCCGTTAAACGTAGAAAAGGAATTGTATTTAAATGTTGGGGAAAAGTCGGGTACGAGATTAAAGAAGATAAGTTTGCAAACTCCAATAAAAACAGGGGATTTAGTGACTGTTCGTCTGGTTATTAGATCCACTGCCGATATAGATTATATTCATTTAAAAGATATGCGAGCCAGTGGTTTTGAGCCTACCAATGTGCTAAGTGAATATAAATATCAGGATGGGACGGCATATTATGAAAGCACCAGGGATGCCGCTACTCATTTCTTTTTTGATAGTCTCAAAAAAGGAACTTACGTACTGGAATATACCGTACGTGCAAATAACCCGGGTAAGTTTTCTAATGGAATCACTACCATAGAAAGCATGTATGCTCCTGAGTTTTCATCACATACCAAAGGAATTAGGCTTGAGATTAAGGAGTAATTGCCATTATTACTTTTTCAATATTTTTAAAAGAAAGGTTTGGAAGATTTTGCCTGAGGAAAATAAAGTAATCCTCACAAATAAATCATAGCTTTGTGCTAGAAATGGGGTGCTTGCTATACGGCAGGCTGAGATGATACCCGGGAGTTTTTACTCGAATTAAGATTCATTTTCTAAAAATGTTTTTTTGCATCGATGTAATTTACTCTGAACCTGATCCGGATAATGCCGGCGTAGGGATTTTCTAAGTTGAGGTTGTATTTCTGCAACTTTTAGCTACTTCATCACCTCATTTCATTGTAAAATTTGAACGCAATGATAGAGGACTTCTTTACACAACTTACCTGGTTACAAGCTATAGGAACTACTTTTGGAGTGGTTCAGGTTTTACTGGCAAGAAAAAACAATATCGATAATTATCTATTTGGGATTGTTTCTATTCTTATAAGCCTCTGGGTACTTTACCAGTCTAAACTTTATGCCGATATTATTTTAAACTTGTATTACCTGGTGATGAGTATTTACGGGTGGTTTTTCTGGAAATTCGGGAAGGAGAAAGAAGAAACACCTATTTCTTACTCCAGTAAATTAGAGCACCTAAAAGCCCTGGGCATTGTTTTGGTTTGTTTCGCAGGAATGAGTTACTGGCTTAGATTTCATACTAATTCTGATGTTCCTCTTTGGGATGCCGGGGTGAGCGCTTTCGCCTGGGCCGGGATGTGGCTTATGGCCAAAAGAAAAATGGAGAACTGGATCTTTCTAAATATCAGCAATGCCATTTCCATTCCTCTACTTATTTACAAAGAATTATACATATATGCCGGTTTGACGATCTTCCTGTTTATAGTAGGAACTTCCGGATATTTTAAATGGCGAAAAATTGTTAAAAATCATAATAGGGAACTGGCTCCTGCCCAATAAATATTATCTGGGAGTATTAAAACAGATCATTCAATATCTAAATTTTACGTAATGATAGAAGAGCAGATGCAACAAGAACTGAAAAAACTATGTTTTGGGAAAAACCTTTTTCCTGAAAAAGTTTTAAGCTGGATCCAGAGAGAAAACCTTTGGAATATATGGGTGCCTAAAAATTATGGCGGACTGGAATTATCATTTCCCGAAGGGCTTTCCAGACTTCAGGAACTAGCCAGGATTGATGGTAGCCTGGGCTGGACGGTAACTTTATGTAGTGGCGCCAATTACTTTATAGGAAACCTGGAACCAGCAGCTGCGAAGGAGAGCTTTCGAGATTCAAAAACTACGATTTTGGGAGGAAGCGGTGGCGTTTTTGGGAAAGCTGAAAAAATTGGTGATGATTATAAAATTTCCGGAACCTGGTGTTATGCCACAGGCGCAAATTATTTAACGCATTTTACTTTAAATGCTGAAATCCAGGAAAATGGTAAACCATTAAAAAACAAAGATGGGTCGCCCAAAATACTTTCGTTTGTACTTCCCCGGGAAGAGGTGGAGATCATCGAAGATTGGAATAGTATGGGGTTAAAAGCTTCAAGTACTCATTCTTTTAAAGTGGAAAATGTTTTAGTTCCTCAGCGCTTCAGTTTTTTCTATAATGAATTTTACCAGCCTCAGGATATTTTTAAAATTCCGTTTTCGGTATTTGCCGATCTTACGCTTTGGGTGAATTATATTGGGATGGCAGAGCATTTCCTGGGCGCTGCTCGCGAACTTAAGCCCGATAAACATCTGAATTCTTTAGATGATGCTCTCTCCATTTCCAATCTAAAAGTTGTAGAGTACGCTAAAGAAATTGAAAGCAAGATCAATTCAAACGTGGACATTAATTCAGAATATATTGCGGAAGTCCATGCTGCGGCTTCAAATTCAGTAAAAAGTATTTCAAGGAATATCATTGAAATATTCCCTCATCTCGGAATAAAAGCAAGTAGAAATGATGAGCCGCTAAACCAAATTTTCTGCGATTATTTTACGGCAACACAGCATCATATATTCACGAAATAAAATTGATTAAAAGTCTGGATTTTCATCTATTAAGTTGTAGAAAATGATTATCATGCTAAAGACGGTATAATACTGTTTTACAACCGAATAAAAAATCAAGATGAAATATAAAATAAGCATAGAGAAAGTAAGTAATGTAGATG
>Ga0098065_1000391_pt1 | contig 21121 bp, 13 predicted proteins | sample 25_taG_FD_75062 | JGI IMG/M metagenome (GOLD analysis project Ga0098065, IMG submission 75062) | Marine viral communities from Cariaco Basin, Caribbean Sea - 25_WHOI_OMZ | ecosystem: Environmental > Aquatic > Marine > Oceanic | place: Caribbean Sea: Cariaco Basin | collected 2014-11-08 | reverse complement strand
TGGCCGTACCGCCACCGGCCTCCGGCTTTACGGCAAGTCGTTTGTACTTACGAAATAAGCTAACCTGTCAGACACTTAGCACCAAAAGCCACAAACCGGACTCTGGCGAATGCTGAAGATAAATCGGGATAACCTCAAATCCAGCCACCAGCTCATCTGGTTCATCATCGATTTCCTGATGCTGGGCCTGCTGATTATCAACCTGGCGTTTATCATCTGGGACTCGATCTACAGCTTTGTCGCCATTCAGAATCTGCTGAAAGAGCAGGCACCGGCGATCCAGTCCCTCTACCAACCGATCCACGAACGATTCATTTTTTACGATCTGATCTTCGTGGCCATCTTCCTGACCGAGTTTTTCGTCCGCTGGGGCTACGCCATCAAGGCCAGGATCTATGACCGCTGGTATTTTTACCCCTTTATCCACTGGTACGACCTGGTGGGCTGTATCCCAGTTGGCAGCCTGCGGTTCCTTCGTATTCTGCGGGTGATCTCCATCATCTACCGCCTGCATCAGTACAAGATCATTGATGTTACCAACACCAAAATCTACCGGTTCGTTAACTTCTACTACGAAGCCTTTATGGAAGAACTGTCGGACCGGATCGTACTCAAGGTGCTCAGCGGTGTGCAGCAGGAGGTCAAACGCGGGTCCCCGCTGTTCGAGAAGATACAACTGGACATTCTCTACCCCCGGCGCGACATGCTGTCCGACTGGATTTCCAGGCGGGTTGCCGAGGCGGCCCAGGAGGGGTATGTGCCCAACCGCGGCACCCTCAGAAGCTATCTGGAGGACAGGGTCGATAATGCCCTTAAACAGAATCTGGAGCTGTCACGGCTGAAATTTCTGCCGGTGGTTGGCCCCACCATCCAGGAAACCCTTGAAGAGGCCGTGGGAGACATCGTTGCCCATGTCATCCACCAGATTCTGGAAGACCTCGCCTCGGCCTCCAATCACGCCTTCATTGAGGACATTGTGAATGTTTTCCTGCCAAACCCCGGTGAGGCACGGAAAGATGAGGCTCAGAACGAAGCTCTGATCAACCTGATCATTGAAGTCATCGATGCCATCAAGGGACAGGTGAAAGTAAAACACTGGCGTGATGAATTGCCCTGAGCAACCGGTATTTGTCCGTTAAATCCACAATAAAGAGAGCACTCATGGATGCACTGCACCTTCAATTGCACTATCAGCCGGCCCATGAACTCCTGGGACAACTGGAGGCCGGGACCCTGACCAGCGAAGCACTGGTTACCGCCTTACTGGACAGAATCCGGGACCAGAACCCTGCCATCAACGCGATTGTGGCGCTGGATGAACACAGCGCACTGGCCAGCGCCCGCGAAGCGGATAAGCAACGCGCGCTCGCTGGTTTCCTTCCGCGGCCACATCCCCGGCCCGCCCGGCACCCAGTCCCGACCGGATCTGGTCGAGGGCGGCCCCATGGCCCGCAATGCCCGGGATCTCGAGCTGCTGTTGAAGGTCATTGCCGGGCCCCGACCTTCAGAGGAGCGCAGCTGGGCCCTGAACATGGCGCCGTCCGGACTGCAGACCCTCGATCAGGCCCGGGTCGGTTTATGGCTGGAGGATCCGCTGTGCCCGGTGGAGCATGAGCTCACCGGGGGTTATCGCACCCTGGGCAAGTCCCTGGCCGACAGGGGCGCCCTGGTGACCGAAGCCAGCCACCCCCTGCTCAGCCTGGAGCATATCCTGCCCGCCTACTTCAACCTGCTGGGCAGCCTGCTCAGCACCTCCCTGCTGGGCCTGCCGGCCACGTCGGTACCCATCGGGCGTACCACGGATGGCTTGCCATTCAATGTGCAGGTCATCGGCGCGCCGGGGGCGGATCTGACCACGATCCGGTTTGCGCGGTTGCTGGAGGAGGCCGGGCTGGCAGGGTTTGTGAAGCCGGAGGGTTTGTGAGAGGGATTCCGGGAATTTCAGAGCTACCGACCCGGGCCGAAGTAAGCCAAGATCATCCGGAAATACAGGAGTACGTCCGGATGGCCGGAAAAGACTTCCGTAGTTCCGGTAACTCCTGCAAGCGTCGCAGTTTCCGATAAGGTTTGACGAACAGCAGTTGCCTAATAAATGATAGTTCACCTACTTTTTAACCCACTGAAACTTGCTGGGAACAGCGTAAGGATGGAAAGGCATGAGCAGGGAATCCTTGCCGGAAGGCGGGCACCTGGTGTCCCGGGAAAAGCCAACGGGAAAGACGAGCGCAATTCACCGTAATCTTTTCCTGCAGGCGCTGAAATCTCTTCAGTTCGGTTCGTTATCGCTTACATGGCCGGATGGAAAGACGACGCGCCATGAAGGAAAACAAGACGGTGTGCATGCGGAAATGGCATTGCTGCAGTGGGATGTCATCGATCACCTGATCACCCACGGTGACGTGGGATTGGGCGAAGACTACATGGCAGGCAAATGGTCCACACCCGACTTGCTTGCCCTGATGCGCCTCGCCGCAGGCAATATCGTTGTTTTTGATCGGGTTTTGCACACCAGCGTATGGCTCAGGTTATGGCACTGGTGCAGGCACCGGTTGTCTTCCAATACACTGAAACGCAGCCGTAAGAACGTCCAGGAGCACTATGATTTAGGCAACGACTTTTATCAGCTCTGGCTGGACCGGAGCATGACATACTCCTGCGCCCTGTTTGACGGCGATACGTCCCTCTCGCTTTACGAGGCCCAGAAAGCGAAATATGAACGCATCCTTCAGCGACTGGCACCGGAACCGGGAAGCCGCATTCTGGAAATAGGCTGTGGCTGGGGTGGTTTCATGGAAATCGCAGCCACACACGGATGCCATGTGACCGGTGCGACCCTGTCCGGCGAACAGGCGGATTATGCCCGCCAGCGACTCGAGTCCGCCGGACTGGCGGAAAATGCCGAGGTTCGTTTACAGGACTACCGGGAGCTGTCCGGCCCCTTTGATTACCTGGTATCAATCGGGATGTTTGAGCACGTTGGCGAATCGTACTGGCCCGCTTACATGAGGGATGTGCACGACTACCTGAGACCTGGCGGCAAGGCAATGATACAGACCATTACCATTGCCGAGGAGCGATTTGAGCGATATCGCTCCGGCAACGACTTTTTGAGGGAACATATTTTCCCCGGTGGTATGCTGCCTTCCAGAGAGCGTTTTGAAGCTGTTGCCGCCGATAGCGGCCTGGTGGTGAACGATGTGTTCGAGTTCGGGCAGGATTACGCCATTACGCTGGAAAAATGGCTGGCGAACGTCGACGAACAGAGACCGGCGATACGGGCGCTGGGGTACAGCGAGATGTTCGTGCGAAAGTGGCGGTTCTACCTGGCCAGCTGTGCCGGCATGTTCCGCGCCGGAGGTATCAATGTGATGCAGGTGGAGTTAAGCCGGGAGTAGCAACCCGGCTTTTTCGCAGCGACGAGCGTTATTGGCTGCAGGCATGGGAGCCTGCAGCCATGGGAATTATTCTTGACTTCGGGTGGGGTCCGCGGCTGCCCCCCAGCGCCATTGGGTAACCTCCGGCATATCCACGCCGTACTCGATAATGTAATGCTGGTGCTCGATCAGCCGGTCGCGCAACCACTGCTTGAGATAGGCGGCCCGTGACCCCAGTTGCGGAACCCGATCAATGACATCCGCCACCAGGTGGAACCGGTCCATGTCGTTGCGCACCACCATGTCGAACGGCGTGGTGGTGGTGCCTTCCTCCTTGTAGCCACGCACGTGGAGGTTCTTGTGATTGGTGCGCCGGTAGGTCAGGCGATGGATCAGCCAGGGATACCCGTGATAGGCGAAGATGATCGGTTTATCGGTCGTGAACAGGGTGTCGAAGTCCTTGTGTGACAGCCCGTTCGGGTGTTCCGCCTGGTCCTGCAGGGTCATGAGATCCACCACGTTGATCACACGCACCCTGAGCTCGGGCAGGTGGCGGCGCAGGATATCCACCGCCGCCAGGATCTCCAGGGTCGGCACGTCACCGGCACAGGCCATCACCACATCCGGATCGCTGCCCTGGTCGTTACCCGCCCAGCCCCAGATGCCGATACCGGCACTGCAGTGCTTGATGGCTGCGTCCATGTCGAGCCACTGGGGCTGCGGCTGCTTGCCGGCCACGATCACATTAACGAAATTGCGCGAGCGCAGGCAACAGTCGGTCACCCACAGCAGGGTGTTGGCATCAGGCGGCAGGTAGACGCGGATAACATCGGCCTTCTTGTTCACCACGTGATCGATAAAGCCGGGGTCCTGGTGCGAGAAGCCGTTGTGGTCCTGGCGCCAGACATGCGAGGTCAGCAGATAATTGAGCGAGGCGATGGGACGGCGCCAGGGGATCTCCTTGCTGGTGACCTTGAGCCACTTGGCATGCTGGTTGAACATCGAGTCGATGATGTGGATGAATGCCTCGTAGCAGGAAAACAGCCCGTGCCTGCCGGTCAGCAGATACCCTTCCAGCCAGCCCTGGCAGGTGTGCTCGGAGAGGATCTCCATGACCCGACCGTCCGGCGCCAGGTGATCGTCTTCCGGCAGCGTCTCGCCCATCCAGGCACGGTTGGTCACCTCGAACAGCGAACCAAGGCGGTTGGAGTTGGTCTCGTCCGGGCCCATAACGCGGAAGTTCCGCGTCTCCGTGTTCAGTTGCATGACATCGCGCAGGTAACCGCCCATGATCCGGGTCGATTCCGCCTGTTCCGTGCCGGGGCCGCTCACCGCGACGGCATAGTCACGGAAGTCGGGCAGTTGCAAGTCCCTGAGCAGCAGACCGCCGTTGGCATGGGGGTTGGCGCCCATACGCCGTTCGCCCTGCGGTGCCAGTGCCGCCAACTCCGGTTTCAGGGCCCCGGTCCGGTCGAACAACTCTTCGGGACGGTAACTCTTCATCCAGTGTTCAAGCAGCTCCAGGTGCTCCGGCTTGCTAGCCAGTTCTGCGAAGGGCACCTGGTGCGAACGCCAGGTACCTTCGGTCTTCCGGCCATCGACTTCTTTCGGGCCGGTCCAGCCCTTTGGGGTGCGCAGGATAATCATTGGCCAGCGCGGCCGCACGGCCGTTCCCTTGGTGCGGGCTTCGTTTTGGATCGTCCGGATCTCGCCGATCACCGTGTCCAGGGTCGCCGCCATACGCTGGTGCATCTGCGCGGGCTCGTCGCCCTCGACGAAGTAAGGCCGGTAGCCGTAGCCGATGAACAGGCTCTCCAGCTCCTCATGGGGAATGCGCGCCAGCACGCTGGGATTGGCGATCTTGTAGCCGTTCAGGTGCAGGATCGGCAGCACCGCGCCGTCCTGCGCGGGGTTGAGAAATTTGTTTGAATGCCAGGCGGTGGCGAGCGGCCCGGTTTCGGCCTCGCCGTCACCGACCACGCAGGCGGCGATGAGATCCGGGTTGTCGAACACCGCACCGAAGGCATGGGACAGGGCGTAACCGAGTTCGCCGCCTTCGTGGATGGAGCCCGGGGTTTCCGGCGCCACGTGGCTCGGCACGCCGCCGGGAAACGAGAACTGCTTGAACAACCGCTGCATGCCGACGGCGTTCTGCGGAATGTTCGGATAAGCCTCACTGTAACTGCCTTCCAGCCAGGTGTTGGCAACCAGACCCGGCCCGCCGTGTCCGGGGCCGGTGATGTAAATGACGCTCAGATCCTGCGCCCTGATCACCCGGTTCAGGTGCACGTAAATGAAGTTCAGCCCAGGCGTGGTCCCCCAGTGCCCCAGCAAGCGCGCCTTGACGTGCGCCAGGGTCAGCGGCTCGGTGAGCAGGGGGTTGTCGCGCAGGTAGATCTGCCCCACCGAGAGGTAGTTGGCGGCACGCCAGTAGGCATCCATCCGGCGGAGTTCGTCCGCCGCCAGCGGGCTCGGCCCGGCACTGGCTTGTTCGGTTTGTATAGGTTGTTTCAAGATCAGGTCCTCCACAAAGTCAGGGATAGGAGTGCTTCAGGTCAGGCTCAGGTTTCTGTTGCGGCCGGATGATCTGCAGGCAAGCCCAAACTTCCCAGACCAGGAAAACCGCCAGCGCGACACGCTCCGCCAGGCCCGGCGCGATATCCAGTTGAATGGCGATCACGAACGCCGTCACCGCCGTCGCCGCGATCACCGACAGCACCAGCGAGGCGGCGCGCTGGCGGCGCCAGTCGAGCTGACGGCGAAAGGCCGCTGAAAACACGAACAGCGCGGCGAGTTCCAGTGCAAACGCCAGGCTGGCTGCCCCCCGGTGTATCTGCCCGGGCAGGTTCGGCGCCTGGCCGGGTGCCTCGATGGGAAACAACGCCGCCAGCAGGATACCGACCGCGGCCAGGCCGAACAGCAGTACCGACCAGGTCCGCAGCGGCCCCGGGCGCAGCGCGCCGCGCAGGGCCAGGGTCAGCGCCAGGTTACCCCAGCCATGCACGAAGGCGCCAACCATGAACAGCCAGCCAAACGGCTGGTTAGCCAGGTCGCTGACATAATCGCTGGTCCAGTCGACCCCGCTGCCGGTCAGGTGCAGGGCGATAATTGCCGCCCCGAACACCGCAACCCCCGCCAGCCCCAGCAGCGCAAGCCTGCGCACCGGCCATGAAAACCTGTGTTCCCTGGTCATACGTGCTTTCATCTCTCCTGAGTGTCTCCTGCGCGCCGGGACACCAACCCGACTCGCGCTCTTCCTGGATGCGCGATACCCGCCCGCTCACCGTTGCCAAAGGATGTGAGCAGCTTCCAGGGGGATCGCCACACCATTGTGATGCGGCATGAGTCGCGCGGTATAGTCTGTCGCCGGGCGGGCCGCAGGGGCTGCTGCGCGATAGCTGTAGCCGCTTTCGCCGTCCGTCGGTTGCCGCAGGCGCTGCATCTCCACCCGTTCAGGTGCGCTACCGTCCCTGCCGTCGGCGTAGAGCTCAACCCGCACGGCCTCCGGATCAAGGTCTCCGAGGTAGACCTGAACCTCGAAGAGGTGTTGTTCACCGTCAGGCTCGACCTCAACGTCGCCGAAGCGTATCGCGGCCCATTTGTGATCCAGCGCGTGCCGCCATTCAACCAGTTCCGCGCCGACTCCCCCTTTGCCAGCGGCCCGCTCACGGTATGCAGCGGCAGCCGGGAGGTAGTGTTGCTCGGTGTATTCGCGCACCGTACGGTTGGTGGAAAAGCGCGGTGTCAACCGCGCCATGCTCTCGCGCATCCGGTTCACCCAGGCGGAGGGAATGCCTTGTTCATCACGCGTATAGAACTCGGGGATCACTTCGCGTTCGAGCAGGTCGTACAGCGCATCGGCTTCAGCCGCATCCCGGAACGGATCATCGCCATGTTCCTGGCCGTCCCCCAGTGCCCAGCCCACATCCGGAGTGTAGGCTTCCGCCCACCAGCCGTCCAATTCCGACAGATTGATACCACCATTGACAAGCACCTTCATGCCACTGGTGCCACTCGCCTCCCAGGGCCGGCGCGGCGTGTTGAGCCAGACATCCACGCCCTGCACCAGGTGCTCACCCAAGTGCATGTCATAGTCGCTCAGGAAGATCACACGGGCGCGCACCTCGGGCCGCTGGATGAATTGCATCCATTGCCGGATCAGGGCCTGGCCCGCCCGGTCCTGCGGATGAGCCTTGCCGGCCATAATGAGCTGCACCGGGCGCTGCGGGTCAGTCAGCAGGCGCAGCAGGCGCTCCGGGTCATGCAGCAGCAGGTTCGGCCTCTTATAGGTGGCGAAGCGGCGGGCAAAACCCAGCGTCAATACCCCGGGATCAAACAGCTGGTTCGCAGTATCAGCGGCCTCGGGCGCCTCGCCGGAGGCGGCCAGTTGCCGGGACAATCGATCACGGACGTAGCCAACCAACGCCTTGCTGGCCGCCGTGCGGAATTGCCAGAGACGGGCGTCGGAGAGGGCGCGAATGTGCTGCTCATGGGTTTCCGTGGTCCCCAGCCATCGTTCCTTGCCACAGGCCTCGGTCCAAAGATCATCCGCCGCCGCCGAGTCCCAGGTCGGCATGTGAACGCCGTTGGTCACGTGCGTAACCGGCACCTCATCCACGGGCCAGCGCGGGAACAGCGGTGCAAACAGGTGCCGGCTCACCTTGCCGTGCAGGCGACTTACGCCATTCACCGCCCCGCTGCCGCGGATCGCCAGGTACGCCATATTGAAATCCTCGGCCGGATCGGCCGGATTCCGGCGGCCCAGCGCCAGCAAATCGTCGAGCGTAATGCCGAGCTGGTTGCTTGCGTAGCCACCCAGGCAGTGCTCGATGAGGCCTGGCGGGAAACGGTCGAAGCCAGCGGCCACCGCCGTGTGGGTGGTGAAGAGATTGCCCGCGCGCGTGGCGGCCAGCGCAACGCCGAACGGCTGCCCGGTCCGCTGCATGAAGTGGCGGGCGCGCTCCAGCACGGCCAGAGCCGCATGCCCTTCGTTCAGGTGGCAGACTTCCGGTTCGATACCGAGCGCGGCGAGCAACCGCCAGCCGCCAATCCCGAGGATCACCTCCTGCATCAGGCGTTGATCCGGCGCGCCCCCGTAAAGCTCACTGGTTATTCCCCGGTACGGCGGGTAGTTCGCCGCATCGTTGCTGTCCAGGAGGTAAAGCTTCACACGGCCCACCTGGACCTGCCAGGCGCGCAGCCAGATCGGGTGGCCGGGCAGGTCGAGCTGTATCCGCAGGCACTCCCCGTTGGAATGGCGCAACGGCGTGATTGGCAACTGGCCGGGATCGTTATACGGGTAAAGCGCCTGCTGTGCACCGTCCCGGTCGATCAGCTGGCGAAAATAGCCTTGCTGGTAGAGAAGCCCCACGCCAATCACCGGAACACCCAGATCGCTGGCGGCCTTGAGCTGATCGCCCGCCACGTTGCCCAGCCCGCCGGAATAAATGGGCAGGGCCTCGCTCAGCATGAACTCCATGCTGAAATAAGCGGCACAGGTTAAAGGCGGCCGCGGGTAGGTTTGCTGAAACCACGCCGGCGCCCGAGCGGCATCTCGCCTGGCCTGCACCAGGTCCCCGACGTCTTTACGGAACGCCGGATCGGCCAGAAGTCCCTGGAGCTTCTCCCGCGAGACCGTCTGCAGAACGACCCAGGGGTTACGTGTGGCTTGCCACAACTCGGGATCCAGCTGCCGCCACACCTGGTCGGTCGCATGATTCCATGACGAACGCATATCCAGGGCCAGCTCGGCCAGGGCATCAAATCCCTCGACATCCGTATGCAGCGGGCCGTATAGCAGCTGGCTGACAGGGGTTTCATTGTTCATGGGGTCTCCTTCCTTATTAAGACCGGGGCCTGCGCCCGTTGATAGCCCTTGCGCCGCCGCTCACCTGCGCCGCGGCTCACCAGAGTGGTGCCCCTGCCAGGGTCAGTTGTGCTCCAGGGGATTAAACCGTGGTTGCGTGGTCTTCATCAGGACCACCACGCCGACAACCGCCGACAGCAGCGAGCCTGCAATCACACTGAGACGGGCATTGCGAAACGCCTCCGGATCGGGAAAGGCGAGGCCGGCGATGAACAGGCTCATGGTGAAGCCGATGCCGGCGACCATGGCCACGCCGGCGAGCTGACCCCAGCTCACCGACTCTGGAAGTCTTGCCACCCCTAGCCGCACCGAAAGCCAGGTGAAGCCAAAGATACCCAGCGGTTTCCCGACGAACAGCCCTAGCAAGATCCCCAGCGACGTCGGAGAGGCCAGCGTGGCTGCACTCGCCAGCGTCAGCACAATGCCGGAGTTGAAGAACGCGAAGATGGGTACCACGCCGAGCGCCACCCACGGCTGAAGCGCCTGTTCCGCATCTTTCAGCGGCGAGAAAGAGCGGCCGCCCTGCCTGGCCCGCATGGGAATCGCCAGGCCTATGGCCACCCCGGCCAGCGTCGCATGAACACCGGACTTGAGCACGGCGACCCAGAGAAACACACCCACGACGACGTAAGCCCCGGTACGGGTGACCTTGAAGACATTGAGCGCCACCAGGGCCGCAATCCCCAGGGCCGCCAGCACCAGCGATGTTGTGGCGAGCTGCTCGGTATAGAACAACGCGATGATGACGATTGCCCCCAGGTCATCGAAGATCGCCACCGCTGTCAGGAACACCTTGAGCGAGACCGGCACACGTGGGCCAAGCAGCACGAGCACGGTCAACGCCAGCACCGCGTCGGTAGCGGCGGGAATCGCCCAGCCGCGCATGGCCTCCGGATCGCCGGCGTTGAACACTGTATAGATCAGCGCCGGGACAGCCATGCCGCCGAGGGCGGCGAAACCGGGTGTGGCAATCGCCTTGGGTGTCGCCAGTTGTCCTTCCAGCACCTCGCGTTTCAGCTCCAGGGCAATGAGCAGGAAAAAAAACACCATCAGCCCATCATTGATCCAGAGGATGATGGGCTTGTCGATGGCAAACTCACCGACGCGCAAGGACACCGGTAAATGGTGGATAATGTCATACCAGGCTTGCGCGGGCGAATTGTCGATCAGCAGCGCAAGCAGCATTGCTGCGAGCGTCGTCAGGCCTGCGATGAGCTGCAGGCGCGACAGAGCCCCGGAGCTCACCCCGGATTCCCCTCAAAACTTGTCATAGTTGCAGCACTTTCAGTACTTGCCGAGGCGGAGCCGGACCGGAACGTGCGGATGCCCTCCAGCCGCGTGCGCTTGAGCAGCAGGGCATTCACCGCCACCAGTGCCGAGCTGCCGGACATGGCGATCGCCGCCACCGTGGGACTCAGCACCAGTGGATAGAATACGCCCGCCGCCGCCGGGAAGGCGACAACATTGTAGGCCACGGCCCAGAACAGGTTCTGGTGCATCTTGCGCAGGGTGGCGCGCGACAGCTCAATGGCCCCGAGCACGTCGTAGGGATCGCTCTTCATCAACACCACATCGGCACTTTCCATGGCCACGTCGGTGCCGGCGCCGATGGCAAAACCCACCTCCGCCTGGGTCAGTGCCGGGGCGTCATTGACGCCGTCGCCCACCATGCCAACCTTCTTGCCCTGAGCCTGGAGCTCCTTGATTTTGTCCGCCTTTTGCCCCGGCAGTACATCGGCGATCACCGTGCCGATGCCCAACTCCCCGGCGATGCGCTCGGCGGTGGCCTGGTTGTCGCCGGTGAGCATGGCCACCTCCACGCCGCGTTCCCGCATCTTCCTGACCATCGCCGCAGCGGTGGGTCTCGGCGCATCCGCAATGGCAATGAGGCCGACCAGTTTCCCATCCCGGGCAACATGCACCGCGGTTTGCCCCGCACTCTGAAGACGAGCCGCCTCGTCCTTCAGGCTCGCCATATCGACCGTTTCTTCGTCCATCAGCCGGCGGTTGCCGAGCAGGACGGTCTTGCCGCCAACCTCGGCCCGGGCACCCTTGCCCTCGATGTTGGTGAAGCCGGTCAGCGGTTCGAGTTGCAATCCTTCGGCCCGCCTCTGAATGGCCTGGGCCAGGGGGTGGTCCGAACCCTGCTCCACGGTTCCAGCCAGAGCGAGGAGCGCCTCCTCGGTGCTGTCCGCCGCCACGACGACTTCGACCACCTGGGGCTCGCCCAGGGTCAGGGTGCCGGTCTTGTCGAACACCACGATATCCAGCCGGGTGGCATCCTCAAGTGCCGAGGCGTTCTTGAACAGAATGCCGTTCTTGGCGCCCAGGCCGGTGCCTACCATCACCGCCATGGGCGTGGCAAGACCCAGGGCGTCCGGGCAGGCGATGACGAACACAGTGATGGTCAGGGTCACGGCGAATAGCAGCGTCTGGCCGAGCAACCAGAACCAGACGGCGAAGGTGAGCAGGCCAACTACAATGGCGATCACCACCAACCACTGGGAGGCCTTGTCCGCCAGCAGCTGTGCCGGCGCCTTGGAATTCTGCGCCTCCTGCACCAGCTTGACAATCTGCGCCAGGGCCGTGTCGGAACCCACCTTGGTGGCGCGATACCTGAAGCTGCCACTCTTGTTGATGGTGGCACCGATCACCGTATCGCCAGGTTTCTTCTCCACTGGCATGGACTCGCCGGTGAGCATGGACTCATCCACCTGGGACTCGCCCTCCAGTACCTCGCCGTCCACCGGGATCTTGTTGCCGGGGCGGATCACGACGATGTCGTCCTTCAATACCTCGGCCGTGGGAATCTCCTGTTCCTGGCCATCACGCAGCACCGTCGCCTTGGGTGGTGCCAGGTCCATCAACGACCGGATGGCGTCCGAGGCCCCGGCGCGGGCGCGCATCTCCAGCCAGTGGCCAAGCAGGATGAACACCAGCAGCACCGCCACCGCCTCGAAAAATTGCACACCCGGGAAAAAGAGCGTGGAACCGATGCTGAACAGGTAGCCGGTGCCCACCGACAGCACCACCAGCACCGCCATGTTGAGCACGCCATTTTTCAGCGCGCGCCAGGCGGCAACAAAGAATGGCCAGCTTGGCCAGAGCACCGCGATGCTTGCGAGAATTAACAGCCAGAGGTCAAGCCGCAGCCCGAAGGGCGGCGCCGGCGGGTCGAACAGCCCGCCCATGGGGGAATAAATAAAAATCGGTATGGTGAAGATCAGGCAAACCCAGAAACGGTTGCGCATGTCGCGCACCATCGCCTGCATGCCCATGCCTCCGCCGTGACCCATCTCTTCGGCCATCTCGTCCTTGGCGCCGGTATGCTGGCCGTGTTCAGCAGGGTGGGCCCCATTGTCGTGGGCGGCGGCAGCATGGGAGGTATGGGCATGGCCACGCACCGCCTTATCCCCCGCCTCACCCGACTGGTCCCGCCGGTCGCATACATGCCTGGGTAACTGTTCTCCGGAACAGTGATAGCCGCACTCGTGTATCCGGGCCTTGATGGCCTCAAGATCGACCTTGACCTCATCGTAAGTGACCGTCGCGCTGCCGGCCACATAGTTGACCTCGGCTTTCTTGACGCCAGGCAACCTCAACAACTGCTTCTCCACGCCCTGGGCACTCAGTGCCGATAACAGACCGCCGACTTCCAGTGTGCTGGTCTTCATGGTTTGCCTCCTGCGGCATATTTGTGGGGGATCCTGTAACTTTGCAACATGTGCCTGTAAGCAGCCCGTTCGAAGGCCATTGCGTCCTTCAGGTGCAACTGACTCATGCGGCCACGGATATCGCCGAGCGAGTCAATGCCGCGTGCGGACAGCAAGGCGGTCAAGCCGTCGATGAGAGTCCGCATATGTTCGGGGCCGTGGCGCAGCAAGGCGGCGGTGGTCATGACCACGTCCGCACCGGCCAGCAGATATTTGAACACATCTTCCGCCGACTCCACCCCGGTGCTGGCAGCCAGGGCCGCCGGAATACGTCCATGGAGCACGGCAACCCACAACAGTGGCAGCCGCATCTCCGCCGGCGTGCTGAGCTCAAGATCCAGCGACAGCCGTAGCGTCGCGACATCGATGTCGGGTGGGTAGATCCGGTTAAACAGTACCAATGCGTCCGCACCGGCCTCGGCGAGCGCCCGGGCCATCGCCCCCGGCGCACTGAAGCAGGGGCCGATCTTGACCGCAACCGGGATCGTAACCGCCCCCTTCACCGCCGCCAGGATGTCGAGATGGCGCTGCTCGACGTCGCGACCTGCCATCGCCAGATCGGTCGGGACAAAGTAGATATTGAGCTCTATCGCATCGGCGCCGGCGTCCTGCAGCCCGCGCGCATAGTCGACCCAGCCGGACTGCGAGACACAGTTCAGACTGGCAATCACCGGGATGCCGAGCGCCTCCTTGGCTCGGCGCACCATGTCGAGATAACGCTCCGGCCCAAAGCCGCAGCCACCGTGGCCCGGAAAAAAGCTCAGTGCCTCGGCGCATCCGTCCGCCGTCCCTTCGGTGCGATGTTCAAACTCATCCCGCTCCGCGAGAATCTGCTCCTCGAAGATCGACGGCAGCACGACGGCGCCGGCACCGGCATTTTCAAGCCGGCAGAGCTGGTCGAGATCGCCATTCAGCGGTGATGCCGAAGCGACCAGCGGATTGCGCAGGCGCAGCCCCATGTAATGGGTCGTCAAGTCCATAGGCCATTCTCCATCTTTGGGTTATCCCTGTTCCAGAATGCAAGTATTCACGACCGTTGTGTCACCGTTATGTCACCCTTGTGTCACACCGGGCTCGTCGATGACCGGATGGAAACACTGGCTACCGCGACTGGCCAGTTCCTCGTACTGCCGATATTTCTCGGTCACGACCTGCTGTGCCTTGGCCAGCAGCGCCTCGGCCGCGTCCGGATCCGTATGGGCAAGCGCCCGGTAGCGCAATTCGTTGTAGGCGTACGCCTTGAACGGGATTGTCGGTCGTGGTGAGTCGAGCCGGAATGGCCGTTCGCCAATGGTGTGCATGGCCGGGTTGAAACGGAACAGCGGCCAGTAGCCGCTCGCGGTCGCCAGATCCTGCTGCTGCATACCGTGGCGCAGATCAAAGCCGTGCGCGATGCAGTGGCTGTACGCGATGATCAACGACGGGCCAGGCCAGGCCTCGGCCTCGCGGAAGGCAAGTAGCGTGTGCTGAGGATTGGCGCCCATCGCCACCTGCGCGACATAGACGTCGCCGTAGGCGATTGCCTGTAATGCCAGATCCTTGCGGGCCACGCGCTTGCCGCCGGCGGCAAACTTGGCGACCGCGCCGAGCGGCGTCGCCTTGGACGCCTGGCCGCCGGTATTGGAGTAAACCTCGGTGTCCAGCACCAGCACGTTGACGTCGCGACCACTCGCCAGCACCTGATCGAGTCCGCCGAAACCGATATCATAAGCCCAGCCGTCGCCGCCAACGATCCAGACACTGCGGCGCAGAAGATGGTCGACAACCGATGACAGGTCGGCGGCGGTTTCGTCATCCAGAGTGGCAAGCGTGCGCTTCAGCTCTTCGATACGGCTGCGCTGGGCGCGGAGCTCGGATTCGCGCAGTTGCGGCGCATCGAGGATCGAACGGGCGAGTTCCTCACCCACTTTCGGCGCCAACCGGCGCAACAACGTTCTCGCCAGCTCGAGGTGCTGATCGGCGGCAAGACGGAATCCCAGCCCGAACTCGGCGTTGTCTTCAAACAGGGAGTTCGACCAGGCCGGCCCCCGTCCGCCCTCGTCCCTGGTCCAGGGCGTGACCGGCAGGTTGCCACCGTAGATCGACGAACAGCCGGTGGCATTGGCGATCTGCAGGCGGTCGCCGAAGAGTTGCGACAGGAGTTTGAGGTAGGGTGTCTCGCCGCAGCCGCCGCAGGCGCCGGAGAACTCGAACAGCGGCTGCAGAAACTGAACACCACGGACGTTGGCGAAATCGATGCGCGCGCGGTCATTCACCGGCAGCGCCTCAAAGAAGGCGATGCTTTCGCGCGAGCTTTCGAGGATCGGCGCCTTGGGCCCAAGGTTGATTGCCTTCACCCCGGGGTTGAGCGGGCTGTGCGCCGGGCAGACCTCGACACAGATACCGCAGCCCGTGCAGTCTTCGACGTAGACCTCCAGCGAGAAGCGGACATCGGGATTGCCGCGTGAATTGACCGGTGCCGACTTGAAGTCAGCCGGCGCACCGTCCAGCTCGCTCTGGCCATAGTACTTCGACCGGATCACGCTGTGCGGGCAGGCAAAGCCGCACTGGCCGCACTGAATGCACAAGTCCGGCTCCCACACCGCCACATCATCGGAAATGTTGCGCTTCTCGAACGCCGCGGTGCCGGACGGGAAGGTGCCGTCGGCGGGCAACTGACCGACGCGGAGCTCGTCGCCCAGGCCGAGCATCATCATGGCGGTGACTTCATGCACGAATGGCGGCGCCCGGTCCGGCACGACCGGTGGCCGGTCGAACAGACTGGTCGCCGCGCCCGGAACGGCCACTTCGAACAACTGCGCCAGCGTCTGGTCCACGGCCGCGAAATTCTTTCGCACCACGTCGGCGCCCTTGACGCCATAGCTTTTCTCGATCGACTGCTTGATCCGTTGTATCGCCTCGTCACGGGGCAGCACCCCTGAGATGGCGAAAAAACAGGTTTGCAGCACGGTGTTGATACGCCCGCCCAGACCGGCATCGCGCGCGACTTTCGAGGCGTCGATCACATAAAAGCGCAGCTTCCTGTCCAGAATCTGCCGTTGCAGTGATCGCGGCAGGCTGTTCCATACCGAGTCCGGTCCATGGGGTGTGTTGAGCAGGAAGGTTCCGCCTTCGGCGGCCAGCCGCAGCACATCGATGCGATCAAGAAAACCTGCCTGGTGGCAGGCGATGAAGTTGGCCGATTCGATCAGGTACGGAGCGCGGATCGGCTGTTTTCCAAAACGCAAGTGTGAGACAGTCTGTGCGCCCGATTTGTGCGAATCGTAAACGAAATACCCCTGGGCGTAGCGCCCAGGCTCCGCGGCGAGGATTTTCACGCTGTTTTTGTTGGCACCGACTGTGCCGTCAGCACCCAGGCCATAGAAGAGCGCGCGTACCACGTCGTCGCGCTCAAGCGAGAATGCGGCGTCTACCGGCAGGCTGGTGTGAGCAACATCGTCCTCAATGCCGACCGTGAAGCCGTTCTTCGGTTCAGGCAGCTTCAGCTCGTCAAACACGGCCTTGACCTGGGCCGGGTTGAAGTTCTTTGAGCCCAGGCCGTAGCGCCCGCCGATCACCCGCGGCAGGACTGCGCGCGTGCCGTCGGTGACCGCCCGGGCCAGGGCCGCGACCACATCAAGATAGAGTGGCTCGCCGGGCGCCCCCGGCTCCTTGCTCCTGTCCAGCACCGCGATGGCACGGCAGGTCTCGGGCAAGGCGGCGAGGAAGTGCCCGACGGCGAACGGACGGTAGAGCCGCACCTGCAGCACGCCCACCCTCTCCCCGGCACGCCCCAGGAAATCAGAGGTCTCGCGCGCGGTTTCCGCCGCCGACCCCATCAGTACAATGACCCGCTCGGCGTCGGGTGCCCCCTCATACTCGAACAGGCGGTAGGCTCGGCCGGTGAGCGCAGCAAAGCGATCCATACTGGCCTGCACGATCTCCGGCACTCGCGCATAGTAAGGATTACAGGCCTCGCGCGCCTGGAAAAAGGTGTCGGGATTATGGGACGTGCCACGCACCACCGGATGTTCCGGCGTCAGGGCGCGCGCCCGGTGTGCGCGCACAAGGTCTTCGCGGATCATTGCCCGGATGTGCTCATCAGACACCAGACTCAGGTTGTTCACTTCGTGCGAGGTCCGGAAGCCGTCAAAGAAATGCAGGAAGGGAACCCGCGCCTCGAGCGTTGCCGCCTGCGTAACCAGCGCCATGTCGTGGGCCTCCTGCACCGAGCCGGAGGACAGCAGCGCAAAACCGGTCCCGCGGGCGGCCATGACATCGGAATGGTCACCAAAGATCGACAGCGCGGAGGTCGCCAGTGCGCGGGCCGCCACATGAAATACGGTCGGGGTCAGCTCGCCCGCGATCTTGTACATGTTCGGCAGCATCAGCATCAGCCCCTGGGAGGCCGTGAAGGTGGTCGTCATGGCGCCCGACTGCAGCGCGCCGTGAACAGCGCCGGCGGCACCGCCCTCGCTCTGCATTTCCTGCACCACAGGAACGCTGCCCCAAAGGTTGGTCATCCCCCGGGCCGCCCACTCGTCCGCCAGCTCCGCCATGGACGAGGCAGGGGTGATGGGATAAATCGCACACACTTCGTTAGTGCGATAGGCAACGCGGGCAACCGCGCTGTTGCCGTCCAGGGTCTCGGTCCGGAGTCTGTCGGTTTCGTGGTTCATTACTTGTCATCCTCCCGGACCGGTTCGGGAATTATGCTGATCGCGTGGGTTGGGCAGGTCTCGTAGCACACCTCACAGCCAGTGCACCGATCATAAAGAAAGCGATAGCGCCGGCCCGGCCCCAGCTTCTCGATCGCCTGCTCAGGGCAGGCAGCGTAACACTGATCGCACTCGAAACAGTTGCCGCAGGAAAGGCATCGTTGTGCCTCATAGCGCGCCTCGGTGCTGCCCAGCCCTGACAGTACCTCGGTGAAATTGCCGGCACGGGCCTCGACCGGTAGCACCTGCTGCGCCTTCGGTTCGGCGTCGCTGTAGATTGGCAGGTTCAGCATGTCGAACGTGGCGAGCCGGTGTTTCTCGGGGGGCTGGAAGCTGCCCCCGTGCAGCCAGGCATCAATGTGTCGTGCCGCTTTCTTGCCGTGCCCGACCGCGGCCGTCACACTCCGTTCGCCCGGCACCAGGTCGCCGCCGGCGAAAATTCCGGGGTGAGCGGTCATCATGTTTTCCGCAACCACGACCGTGCCGTCGGGCTGGAATTCGACCCCCGGGATCTTGCGGAGGAAGCCACTATCGCTCTGTTGCCCAAGGGCCAGCACGACCGCGTCTGCTTCGAGCGTCTCAAACTGGCCGGTCGGTTGCGGCCGCCCGTCCGGATCCAGCTCCATGCGCTCAACGCGCAGCGATGGCCCGGCGATTTCCTTGATGCTGGTGAGCCATTGAATCCTGACGCCCTCCTCAAGCGCCTCGTCCGCCTCAAAAGCATGGGCAGGCATGTGCGCCCGGTCGCGGTGGTAGACAATTACTGCCTCCTCGGCACCCAGGCGCTTCGCTGTGCGCGCGGCGTCCATCGCCGTGTTGCCGCCGCCATAAACCACCACTCGCCGGCCGAGCTGCAACTGCCCGCCGGCACCAACCTCACGCAGGAGTGTGACGGCATCGAGCACACGGGCAGCATCGCGCGCCGGAATGTCAACATGTTTCGAGGCATGCGCACCGATGGCGACGAACGCCGCATCGAAGCCACCCGACGTCTGCTCCGCAAGCAGGTCCTCAACCTTGTGACCGAGGACAATCTTGACGCCCATCGCCTCAATCCGCCTCACTTCCTGCATGAGCACCTCGCGCGGCAGCCTATAGGCGGGAATGCCGAAGTGCAGCATGCCACCGGGCTGCGAACCGGCGTCGCGGATCTCCACGGCATGCCCCAGCCGCGCGAGGTGATAGGCGGCCGAGAGTCCACTCGGTCCCGCGCCAACCACCAGCACGCGCTTGCCCGAGGCCGGCGCCTCGACTGGCAGTTGCCAGCCTTCCTGTGTGGCAAGGTCGCCCAGAAACCGCTCAACGGCGTGAATGGAGACCGCGCTGTCGAGTGCGCCGCGGTTGCATCGGGTTTCGCACGGGTGATAGCAGACCCGCCCGTGGATCGCCGGAAAGGGGTTGTCCCGGGTAAGAGTGAGCCAGGCTTCACGGTAGCGGCCCGAACGCACCTGCTCGAGCCAACCCTGGATGTTCTCGCCAGCCGGGCAGGCCTGGTTGCAGGGCGGCAAAAGGTCCTCGTAGACGGGCCGCCGCGTACGTGTCGGCCCGGTGCCCCGCTCGGCAAGAAGGTCTATGAGCGGTGTCACGTCGGCGGGAGGCTCAATCATTTTGCCTCCCGCCGGGCGTTGAAGCGGCGATAAAGCCAGTTGTAGATCGGGCAGAACACCAGCCCCGCATAGGCGCCGTATAGAAAACTCTCAACCAAGCCTAGCAGGAATCCCCACCAGGTCAGCCACTTGAATGCCGGCAGTACCTGCTCAAGGAATGTGTGCATGTGCACGCTTTGGGGTGTCACCAGTCCGTAGATAACGCAGACGATGAAGGTGACCGCTGTGAAAAGCCCCAGCGCCCAGGCAACCAGTCTTGTATTAAGCATGCTCTACCCCCCGTCAATGCTGATGGCCCGAAGGCCTGTCCCGGTCGCTGTCCGGCTTGTCCGGTTTGTCCGGCGCGCCATGTCCGCCGTGCCCGCCCCCGCCGTGGCCACCATGCCCTCCGTGCCCGAACATATGCATGGCCACGAACAGGATGCCAATAACCACCCAGAACCAGTTTTCCGCCAACCATTCCATATAAACCCTCCTCAATCTGCAAGTGCACCCGGCTACCATTGTGTGATCTCCGGTGCGGGCACGCATCACCATCAGTATAAGCAAACCACAGTCACCTGAGTTCAACCTGAATTATTGGAGCGAACCGGATCGGGATTTGACCTCAATCAAGTCAGGAATGGGGAACTTTCTGCGGACAAACAAAAAAGGCAGACCAGTAGCTTACTGATCTGCCTTTCTCTTAGATGGTAGCGGGGGCTGGATTCGAACCAACGACCTCCGGGTTATGAGCCCGACGAGCTACCAGACTGCTCTACCCCGCATCAAACTTTTCATCAATTCTTTCTACTGAGTCCGCCTCTTGGTCGGGCTCATAAGCCGAAGGTCGATGACTCCCTCCGGCTTTCTCGGGATTGGGAGCCCGACGAGCTACCAGACTGCTCCACCCCGCATCAAACTGGTTGTTGCTCAGGGAGCCCCTGATCAACGTGGCGCGCATGATAAGGGCTGAGCCTGGCACTGTCAAAGGAAAGTTCCGGTTTTCCGGAAACTTACCGCTCCAGAATCGCTGTTACCCCCTGCCCGCCTGCGGTGCAGATGGAGATCAGGCCGCGGCCACTGCCCTTTTCCTCCAGCAACTTGGCCAGGGTCGCAATGATGCGCCCGCCGGTGGCGGCAAACGGATGGCCGGTGGCCAGGCTGCTGCCTGTCACATTGAGCTTGTCCCGGTCGATGCTGCCCACTGGCTTGTCCAGCCCCAGACGGTCCTTGCAGAAGGCGGGATCCTGCCAGGCTTTCAGAGTACACAGCACCTGCGAGGCGAAGGCTTCGTGGATCTCGTAGAAATCGAAATCCTGAAGTGTCAGCCCCGCTTTTTCCAGCATCCGGGGTACGGCGTAAGCTGGCGCCATCAGCAGCCCCTCTTTCTTGTCCACAAAATCCACCGCTGCCACCTCGGAGAACGTCAGCCACGCCTTCACCTCATGGTTATTCTCTTTCGCCCACTCCTCACTGGCCAGCAGCACGCAGGAGGCGCCATCAGTCAGCGCCGTGCTGTTGGCCGCCGTCATGGTGCCGTTGTCCCGGTCAAACACCGGCTTGAGCGTCGCCAGCTTCTCAAGGGTTGTATCCGGCCGCAGAATATTGTCCTTGTCCAGCCCCGCCAGCGGCGTCAGCAAATCTTTAAAGAACCCCTCTTCATAGGCCTTGGCAAGCTTCTGATGACTCTCCCAGGCCAGCCTGTCCTGATCTTCCCGGGGAATGTCCCACTCCCTGGCCATCACCTGGGCATGCTCCCCCATGGACATGCCGGTGCGAGGCTCCCGGTTCTCCGGAACCAAGGGCACGAGGTGCGCGGGCCGGAACCGCGCCAGAATCTTCAACCGCTCGCCGGTGGTTTTGGCCCGGTTCAGATCCAGCA
>Ga0098065_1000386_pt1 | contig 21336 bp, 14 predicted proteins | sample 25_taG_FD_75062 | JGI IMG/M metagenome (GOLD analysis project Ga0098065, IMG submission 75062) | Marine viral communities from Cariaco Basin, Caribbean Sea - 25_WHOI_OMZ | ecosystem: Environmental > Aquatic > Marine > Oceanic | place: Caribbean Sea: Cariaco Basin | collected 2014-11-08 | reverse complement strand
CTATCCACCAAAAGACTCCGTCTTTGCCTCGCAGCATACCGCAATTATTGGCAATACCTGTCTCTATGGGGCGACCGGCGGCAAGCTTTATGTGGCCGGCACTGCAGGTGAGCGCTTTGCCGTACGTAACTCAGGCGTGCATGCGGTGGTTGAAGGCACCGGTGATCATTGCTGTGAATATATGACTGGCGGCATAGTGACCGTCTTGGGTCGTACCGGGCTCAACTTTGGGGCGGGCATGACCGGTGGCTTTGCCTATGTGCTGGATTTAGAAGGCGACTTCTTTGACCGCTGTAACCATGAGCTGATCGATCTTCACCGCATTTCGAGCGAGCAGACAGAAGAGCATCGCATTCATTTACAGCAGATTATTGAAGCCCATGTCGAAAAAACCGGCAGTGCTTGGGGCAATAATATTTTGGCTGATTTTGACTACTATGCTCGTAAATTCTACTTGGTCAAACCCAAAGCGGCCAATATTGCCTCATTGTTAAAGACCACGATGGCGGACCCACAATAGGCTTTATTGACTTAAAGCCTTAGCCCATTAACGCTTAATCCGATGAGCTAAGGCTGGCAAGAGACCGTTTTAGAGAGACAAAACAGCGTTGCTATAGACGTTATTTTAATATTCAGCATGACGGCTATAGGCAACAGTTAACAGATACCCTCACAGCAGGTAGGTGGCAGGGGGATTTAAGCGAAAAGTACAGAGTCTTCGCAAGACAACAGCGTAAGGTATTGCGTTAGGAAGCGGCTGAAGACCGGCATTATCTGGTCTTCGGTAACTTGGATTAAAAGTGCTCATATTAAGCGCATTTATAGTCAGGGCAGCTTGCAGACGGCTTATGCTAAACGGGTTTGGCTACTATTGGCTGAGCACCGTTGGACTCAAGCTCTTAATCCTAAGAGCATTCGCTAAATCGCAATGAGGACCGCTCGTTATCAGCGCAGTTGTCCTTATCCCGTGGCCACGACTCACTTTAGGAGAATATATCGACATGGCAAAACGCTTACACAATAGTTTTCAGTTCTTAGATGTGCCGCGGATGGACCCTACCAAAAAGGATGTGGTCACCCGCGCTACCGAATTTGTCGAAATCTATCAACCCTTTGAAAGAGAAGCTGTCGCGCAGCAAGCCCACCGCTGCTTAGAGTGCGGTAACCCATATTGCGAATGGAAATGTCCGGTACATAACTACATTCCCAACTGGCTCAAGCTCGCCACCGAAGGGCAAATATTTCAGGCGGCGGAATTGTGCCACCGTACCAATACTTTGCCCGAAGTCTGTGGTCGCGTATGTCCGCAAGACCGCTTATGCGAAGGCGCTTGTACCTTGAATGATGGCTTTGGCGCCGTCACTATCGGTAACGTCGAAAAGTATATTAACGATACCGCCTTTGCTTTAGGCTGGCGTCCTGACATGTCCGACGTCGTTTGGACCGATAAAAAAGTCGCTATCATTGGGGCAGGCCCTGCCGGTTTAGGCTGTGCCGATGTACTGGTGCGTAATGGTGTCAAGCCTATCGTCTTTGATAAACGTCCGGAGATTGGCGGTTTACTGACCTTTGGTATCCCTGAATTTAAGATGGAAAAGGATGTCATGCGCAATCGCCGCGAGGTGTTTGAAGGCATGGGGATTGAATTCCGCTTGAATACAGAAATCGGTACCGATGTGACTATCGATGAGCTGATGGCAGATTACGATGCCGTCTTTATGGGCATGGGCACTTACACTTATATGCGGGGCGGTTATGCCGGTGAAGAGCTCGATGGCGTCTATGATGCCCTTGATTTCTTGATTGCGAACGTCAACCGTTGCAACGATTGGGAGCAAGACCCGAGCGAGTATATCGACTTAAAAGGTAAGAAAGTCGTGGTACTCGGTGGTGGTGATACCGCAATGGACTGTAATCGTACCAGTATTCGTCAAGGAGCTGAGCAAGTCATCTGTGCTTACCGCCGTGATGAAGAAAACATGCCAGGCTCGCGTCGCGAAGTTGTCAATGCACGCGAAGAGGGCGTCGAGTTCTTGTTTAATCGTCAGCCGACCGAAATCATTGGCCTCAATGGTAAAGTCACTGGGGTGAAAGTCGTCACCACCCAATTGGGTCAGCCGGATAACCGCGGTCGTCGTCGTCCTGAGCCTATTACTAATTCGGAAGAGATTATTGACTGCGATGCGGTGATTATGGCTTTTGGTTTTCGACCCAGCCCATCGGATTGGTTTGCAGCGCAACAGATTGAGATGGATAACTCTGGTCGCGTGGTGGCACTCGAAGAACAAGAGTATAAATTCCAAACTAACAATCCTAAAATATTTGCCGGTGGCGATATGGTGCGGGGGTCAGACTTTGTCGTTACGGCGATCTGGGAAGGCCGCGAAGCTGCTGAAGGTATTTTAGATTTCTTGAAGGTTTAAGCCCTTTTAGATGGTTTAGATATTTACAGCATAAGTTTTTAATAAATAACGCCTTCTATCCGTAGAGGGCGTTACTTTTTGCTATGCTAGGAGTAATGGGATAAATAGCACCTATATTTTTGCTATCTTATTCTTGCTATCTTACGCGCTTGCTTGCTACAGCTTAGTAGCTCATAAGCTTAGTAGCTCATACCGTAATGAGTCGTTTAAAAACTGCAATCGTTTAAAAATTGAGAGTGTCATGAAACCAGACAGGGGACAACCAGAGCAGAAGCACTCGCTATGGCAGCGCCTATCTGCCCCCTTTGTAGAGCCTTACTCCCGTTACCAACATGCGGATATTCTCCATGCCATGCGTTTAGGAGTGGCCGTGGTAGCGGCTTTATTGTTCAATAAAGTCTCGCAATTGCCGCATGGAGAGTGGACTACGATTACCGTGTTCATCATTTTAGGGCTACTGCAGTATCAAGGGGCTATTTATACCAAAGCGAAAGAGCGGGTCATAGGGACTTTACTGGGCATCTTAGTGGGGTTGTTTTTAGTCTGGCTCAGCCAAGGACTAGGCGATTACCTATGGCTATACTATGCCTTAATTGGGCTAATTAGTGGGGTTATTGGCTATTACGCAGTCAAGCAATTGGGCTATATAGGGCTGCTGACTGGGATTACCATGTGCATGATTGTCTCGCATACGGCAGGCGAGATTGGTGTTGATGGGGTCTATCGAGCGCTTAATGTGCTCATTGGCACGCTGATAGCGGTGTTGGCCACTTTGATATTGCCTTTGAAATCGACGCTGATGTGGCGGTTTTTATTGGCGAGCAATCTAGAAGCTTGTGGGGATATCTACGTCAAAGTCGGGGCACATATTACCAAGAGTTTGGAGCCGTCCCCAGATCGCTACACACCGTTACCGCTGCATGCGTTGCCTTATCGGCATCACTATACCTCACCAATGATTGAGGCCGACCACAGCATGGGTCTCGATCAAGGCGTGCCCATCGGTCAAGATATGGTAGCGAGCTTAAAACAGATTAATAAAAGATTGCTGGCCAGTCGGCCGCATCTGGCAGCGACATCGCGGGAGTCGGGTATCGATCAGGCTACGCTTGAACATATTCAGCGTACGCACCGTAATATCATCGGGACTGTGGACTTATTATTAACGGCTGCTCCTAGGTTGGCTGAAATAGGCATCGATGCGGACAACCGCGAATTACTAACCCATTATCAGCATGAATTGACCCAAGCTATGCGCCATATGGCTGCAGTATTGCGCAGTCCTAATAATGAGCTGTTTCGTCCCATCACCCGTATTCAGGTGGCTGAATATCCCAGTGTGCAACACCTCACTTTTGAGTGGCAAGGCTATTTTTGGTTGACGCAGAATTTGCAGGCGCAGTTGCAGAGTCTAAGCGATTTGCTACAGCAGACGGAACCGCAATGGTTTGCCGCTTCAGGGTTGCGATATCAACGGCGTGAACAGCGCCGCATTCATGCGCAAGGGGGTGAGAGTGAGTTGGATATTTAGGTGAGCACAAGGCTTAACTTGGCCCAGGTCGCCTAATTTTGCTGCTGCTGTTTAAGCTTCGTCCAGTAGTGCTCATAGAGGGCAAATGTTTCGGGGCTCAACGCAGTTTGTAAATGGGCATTTTTAAATTGTTTCGCGGTAGGATAAAGGGTGGTATTGGCTTTGGTGCTCGCTGACATGAATAAGCGCGCGCCTAGATTGGGAGTGGCATAGCCTAGATTACGGCTGATAATCTGCGAGTTTTCAGCCCGTAATATAAAGTTGATAAAAAGATGAGCCGCTTCAATATTCTGAGCATTTTTAGGAATAGCAAAACTATCAATCCATAAGATAGCCCCCTCGGCAGGGTACTTATAAACCAAGTTTTTTTTGCCCTCTGCCTTGGCCAGCATCATTTCGCCGCTCCAAATCATACCAATATCGGCCTGATTGCTTATATAGGCGGTCCGAGTGGAGCCTGAAGGAAAAGCGGACAAGCTGGGCATTAATAGCAGCAACTTTTCGTAGGCTTGTTCGACTTCTTCTGGATTTTCACTATTGACCGAATAACCTAAGGATATCAACGCCATCCCAAAGACTTCGCGCATATCATTGGGCAGCACTAAACGACCAGCGTATTCAGGTCGCCAAAAATCCTGCCAACCGTTAACCTTATCAGGGTCAATAGCTTGGGCATTAATAGCAATCCCTGTAGTTCCCCAAAGATAGGGGATAGAGTAGTTGTTGCCGGGATCGGCATCGGTACCTACTATCGCCGGATTCAATTGCTCAAAATTGCTTATTTTAGTTTTGTCGATAGGCTGTAGTAAGCCTTGGTTATGCATCCTGTCTATAAAATAGTTAGAAGGGACTATAAGGTCATAAGGGGGATTATTAGGAGCATTTTTAATATGCTCATACATCTCTTCATTAGAGTCATAAGTGGTAGAAATAACGCTGATGCCGGTCTCTAATTCAAAGTTATCTAAGATTTGCTGCGGCATATACTCGTCCCAGTTATAGAGATATAAAACACCGGGCTTCTCTTGTGCGGCAGCATCTTCACTCTGTCCATTGGGTTGGCAAGCGCTAAGCAAAATCGCTACCGCTATTAATAGCATAGCCATTAAACCATAGCGTCTATGCGCATACCAAGACGGCAGACCAACCAAGTGAGCACCTTGTCTATGAGCATGCGGATAAGAGCGAGATTGAGCAGAAAGATCGGCTGATAAATCTCGAAGGGTTCGAGGACGCATAAAATAATCTTAAGTTTGCTAATGGGTCTGCAAGACAGCAGCGCTAGAATAAGTCGCCATAAAGAGTCCTATCGTTGTAGCCGATAAGTAGGTTCTTTGGCGGAATTAGCAATAATGATGGTAATAATAAAAACGCTTTCTAAGTAAGGCAGTATTTGACTTAGAATACTACAAAAATGAGTAGCACAACAATGCTTTAATCACTGTTGTGCTGGCCAGGCTGTGAATAAGGTCTATGAGCGATTGGCTTTTAATTTATCCCAATATTGCTGGTAGATGCGTAGGGCGTCATCACCAACGTCTTCTTGAAACTCTGCTTTGGCCAAGGTCGCCGCATCGGGATAGATAGCTGCATTGTTTTTAATCTCATCCGGCATCTGCTCGCGAGCTGCTTTATTGGGGCTGGCATAACCGATTTCATTGCTGATTATTTGCGCGTTTTCGGGACGTAAAATATAGTCAATGAACTTATGAGCGGCGTCTACATGAGCGGCGTTTTTAGGAATAACAAAGTTATCCATCCACAGTATTGCGCCCTCGGTAGGGTATTTATAGACCAGACTGGTCAAGCCATCGTCGTTGGCCATGACCGCTTCACCGTTCCAAATCATCCCCACATCGGTCTCGCCCTCGATATAAGGCATACGGGCAGCATCTGAGTTAAAGGTTTTTACGTTAGGCATCAAGGTAGTAAGATGCTCATAAGCGGCTTTAATCTCATCTGGGTTGGTACTGTTGCCCGAATACCCTAAGGTCAGCAGTGCCATGCCAAAGACCTCACGCATGTCATTGGTGAGCATCACTTTACCCGCAAAATCAGGACGCCATAAATCACCCCAGCTCGATACAGTGGCGGGATCTACGGCATCCCCATTGATAGCCATGCCGGTGCTGCCCCAAAGATAGGGAATCGAGTATTTATTCTCTGGGTCGACTTTAGTATTCACAAAAGACGTATCTAAGTTATTAAAGTTGCTCAGCTTAGATTTATCAATCTCTTGCAACAAGCCTTCTTTCGACATCTTTTCAACATAATAGGTCGAAGGAACGGCCAAATCATACTGGCTAGAGTCATCCAATAGTTTTAGTTTGGCATACATCGCTTCGTTAGAGTCGAAAGTTGTATAGTTCACATCAATACCGGTCTCTTTTTCAAAACCATCTATAATCTCCTGCGGCATATACTCCGACCAGTTATATAGATTCAGGGTCTCGCCCGTAGCTGCGGCTGTCTCGCCATCAGCAGTTTCGGTTTTATTACAGCCACTAAGACCAATAGCGCCCACAGTAAGTGAGGCCATAAGACTGGCGCTTAATAGGGTGCGGTATAAGGGACGGCTTTGTGTGAAAGATGAAAATAGAGTCGGCAATGTTGCTCTCCTAAACCAAAAATGAATAATACTTAAATAGCTATACCAGATGAGACAGTAAAGCTATCAAAGTCAGTGATTACTAAAATCAGTGCTAAAAAAAGTCGCAGGACTAAAAGGGCGAGATATTAGAAAAACGCTTAAGAAATCAGCATAGTATCACTGATAACCCGGCCATTAAGCCTGCATAAGGACATTATAACAAAGGTTGAAAAGCGCATTGTAGTAGTAAAATAGGCAAATTTTATTCATTAATATATAAAATCTCTATATTTTTCAATGGTTAATCTATATATATTTCGGACTTTCGCAGGAATATTTAGCATAGTTGCTATCTTGCAAAATTGTTGCTGAATTGTCACTATGAATTAGATGGGTATTCGGGTATGGTATATAGATAAATGTCGACTATTACGATAAGTCATTGTAATAAATAGCTTACTAACAATCCTGCCTTACTGTTTTAACTATATTCTCAATAGCTCCTTCTCCTTTTCACTAACTTCCTCTCTATAAATAGGACAATGCAAATGACAACAATGACCCTAGTAAAAACGGCCCTAATCACAGGTTTTATGGGTACAGCCTTATTGCTAAACGGCTGTAGCAGCAGTAACTTACCCAAAGAATGTACCAACTATATTGATAAAATGAATGATATGACCCAAGGGATGGCTGGGGTGGCGGCGATGTCAGAAGATAGCCTAAAAAGAATGGAAGAAGAGTGGGGTAATATGAGCAAAGAAGAAAAAGAGCGTGCGACCAATGCCTGTAGCCAAGGGTTAGCGCAAATGGAGCAGATGGAAAAAATGATGAAAAAGCAGTAGGCGACCCGTTGAAGCTAAAAAAAGCACTGCTGTAGAGCTACCAACCATAAGAAAGTTAGTGATTGCGTATGGTTTTCTACCAGCCCAATTGAATCAATGCAATAATCCATAGTCATTGTTTACCATCATAAGGAATCACTATGTTATTAGCGAAAAAAGTCGTTATTGTCACAGGTGGTAGTCGTGGCCTCGGTGCCGCTACTGCCAAAAAGCTAGCTGAGCAAGGGGCAGCGGTGTGTGTCAACTATCTTAGCAGTCAAGATAAAGCCGAAAAAATTGTCGATGCCATCCAAGCTGCTGGTGGCCAAGCCATGAGCTATCAAGCCGACGTTACTGATGCTGAGTCCGTTCGGGATATGGTCGAGGCGGTGATACAGCGATTTGGCCGAATCGATATCCTAGTCAACAATGCCATGCCAAAATACCAGTTTGACCCATCAGCGGAATATACGAGTATTGAGACGGTCGGCTGGGAGCACTTTTCGCAGCAGATTGATGGTATCGTCAAGGGGGCTGTCAACACCACCCAAGCCGTATTACCACAAATGAAATCCCAGAATTTTGGTAAAATTATCAATATCTCGACCAATCTGATTTATAACCCTGTGGTGACTTATTACGATTATACGACTGCTAAAGCCGCGTTAATTGGCCTAACTCGTAACCTGGCAGTAGAGTTAGGCCAGCATGGTATTCGTGTCAATTTATTGGCGGGCGGGCTGCTTAAAACTACCGATGCCAGTAGCGTCACCACTCAAGAAGTCTTCGATTACATTGCTACCACCACGCCGCTACGCCAGACGACCTCGGTGGAGGATTTCGCTGATGCTATTATCATCATGGCCTCAGATTTAAGCAATGCCATTACCGGTCAGTCTATCAGTGTTGATGGCGGTCTCACCATGCCGTAATGGCTAAGCTAATAGATCATTCGTTATAGAGCTACAAACCATACGAAAGTTACTGATTTCGTATGGTTTTTTTATGCCTGGCTTTGTATGGTGCGGGGTAGGAAATAAGCCGCTAGGTTTATTGAGTTTAATTTATTAAGCTTGCAGAGCAGGGCACATTAGCAAAAAATTTACTCTTAGCTTGAAAATAAAAATGATTATGAACTGTATTAATTGAGGACACCATAATGACCACCGATAAGACCGTTGGCATATTGACTGCCGTACTTGCCTTAGTAGGCTTAATGACAATGCTAAATTCAGGCACGTCTACACCTATGATGGCATGGCCGTTTGAAACCTTTCAAGGCATTGCTTTTAGTATCGGCTGGCTGACTAGCATGCCCGTTTGGTTGGCTTACCTACTTGCGGTCGGGGTGATAGCTCTTGTGGCTTATATTGGCTATAAGGTTGGCCAGTTGCTGTGGCGAATTGTGCGTAGGCTTGGTGGGTGAAATAGCTTGTTTAGTAAAATCTAATGCGTTAACAATCCACCCCTTGCCCCTCCTTTAAGAAAGGAGGGGTAAAATCTTGTGCTAAATCAGATAAGTGCTGTAGGGTGAGGTTAGCAAAGCGTAACCCACCGATTTTATTGCCTGAATTATATAAAAATTTTTTATTGAAGATAAGGGTAAGAAGAGCATCTCAATCTAAAAGTTGCGTGGGACGCATCCTACCGTCCTTATAAGATGTTATGGAAGCTTAAGATTTATCAAACAATAATTAATTCTTGATAATGTTCTAATTTAGTTTTTGAATAACGTCTACGCCAGTAAACTGTCATATTTAACAACTTTTGATAATCACTATTAAATTTCTGTTCATCGAAATTCTGCCAGTAATCATCCTGTATGATTAGATTTTTTCGATCCATAATACTAAATGCACAATCAAATCTTTCTGTGTCAAAAGTGGCCCAGTCTTCTATAGCCAGCCAAAAATCTAAAATAGTGCGTGTTCTATTGAGAGTGGTCTCGGCAATATTCAGTCTATTAATATGATTTAAGGTATTAATAATTAGAGCTTGTCGGTCTGACGGTAACAAAAATCCTAATCCGTTTACTACTTTGACGAAATTATCAAAGTTATCTTGTGGCTTGGAATAAAGTCCTTCTATAGGCTCGTAATACCAAAAATATAACATGGCATCATGGTAGTACCCTTGCTCTTGCCAGCGCTCAACTTGAGTCTTATAGAAGTCATAACTATGTTGATTAATATAGTCTCGACCAACAATTAAGCTAATCAAATCATCTAAAAAATCTGTTTGATTAACCTCAAGTGGGATAGTTTGAGTCATAAAAGCAGACCATTTTTAGCAATAATTATTTAGAATAATGTGAAGTTTTTTGCGCTTCAAAACCTGACTATGCTGGGCTAAAGCGCCAGCCTACGCGCTCGATTTAGAGGTTGAAATCCACCCCTTGCCCCTCCTTTAAAAAAGGAAGGGTAAAGTCTCTTACCAATGACCTATTACTATAATTTTAATTCAGCTACTCAGCCACCTCAACACTAGTCACATTCTGGAAGCCGCGAGGCAGCTGACCACCACGATTGCCACGTTTGCCTGTGTAATTGGCTAAGTCCATCGGTTTGAGCGTGACATGACGCTTACCTGCAGTTACCGTCAGGCTATCGTCATGATGCAGTGAGGTCACGGCAAGCACCTCTTCGCCTGCTTTAAGGTTGATGAGCTTATTGCCCTTACCGCGCGCTTGCTCCGGTAAATCATCGATAGGGAAGATGAGTAGATAGCCGGCTGAGGTCACTACCGCGATTTGGTCATGAGCGGGACGGGCTGCCGTCTCACTATTACCATTCGTACCGATAGGGATAGCATTAACTGTCAATAGGCGGGCGTCTTTCGCAATATTAATAACGTTTTTACCCGCTTTTTGGTTGGTCTCTAAGTTGCCCAGCGTGTTAATAAAGCCGTAGCCTTGTGAGCTGGCTAGAATTACTTTTTGCTCATTATCACCCGTTAACAGCTGCTCAAATTTAGCCCCTGCAGCAGGCTTGAGCACGCTCGTTAGCGGATCGCCCTGACCGCGCGCTGAGGCTAGGGTATGGGCATCGATGCTATAACTGCGCCCCGTACTGTCCATGATGTAAATTTTTTCATTGGATTTGCCCTGCACATGCGCTTGATAGCTATCGCCCGAGCGGAAGCTCATGCCGGTAGCATCCACATCGTGACCTTTAGCGGCACGAATCCAACCCGCTTGTGACAAGATAGCGGTAATCGGCTCGCTAGGGATTAAGTCCGACTCTTTGAGCGCCGTTGCTTCATCACGCTCCACCACCGTAGACATGCGCTCGTTGCCATGCTCTTTCATATCGGCAGTGAGCTCATCAATGATTAGGTTGGTCAAGCTGTCTGGATTGTCTAGCAGCTCTTGTAAGGTGGCCCGCTCCGCTCCGAGTTCATCCTGCTCGCGGCGCAATTCGATTTCTTCTAGCTTGGCCAATTGCCGTAAGCGAATATCTAAAATGGCATTTGCTTGAATGTCACTCAAATCATAATCGGCCATTAATACGGCTTTTGGATCATCTTCTTCACGAATAATGCGAATCACTTCATCGATATTCAGATAGGCAATCAACAGGCCGGCCAAAATGTGCAGGCGCTTATCAATTTTATCCAAGCGATATTCAATACGGCGCGTCACGACGGCTCGGCGACTGACCAGCCATTCCTCTAAGATTTCTTTGAGATTTTTGACTTGTGGCTTACCGTTTAGCCCAATCATGTTCATGTTAACGCGGTAATTGCTCTCTAAATCGGTACTGGCAAATAAGTGGCTCATCACCCGGTCGACATCGACGCGGGTAGACTTAAGCTCAAGTACGATACGGCAGGCATTCTCATGATCCGACTCGTCATGGATATCCACAATCCACGGGAGTTTTTTGTCGGTCATTAGCTTGGCAATTTGCTCTTGGATTTTATTACCAGAGACTTGGTGCGGTAGGGCATCGATAATGACCAGATTTTTCTCTTTTTTATCGATGTGATAGACCGCACGCATTTTATAGCTGCCACGACCGGTCTCGTAGATGTTCTGTAGGTCTTTTTTCGAGGTAATGATTTCCGCTTTGGTCGGTAAATCTGGCGCGGGAATAGACTGGGTCAATTGCTTGACCGATAGCTCAGGATTCTTTAATAGTCGAATCGCTGCTCGCACCACTTCGTTTAAATTATGCGGTGGGATATCGGTCGCCATACCGACAGCAATACCAGTGGTGCCGTTCAATAAAATATTGGGCAAGCGAGCGGGTAGGGTAACTGGCTCTTGCATCGAGCCATCGAAGTTGTCCTGCCAATCGACCGTACCTTGGCCGAGCTCCGCCAGTAAAGTATTGGCATAGGCCGACATTTTCGCTTCGGTATAACGCATCGCGGCAAAAGACTTCGGGTCATCAGGGCTACCCCAGTTGCCTTGGCCTGTGATAAGCGGATAACGGTAGCTAAACGGCTGCGCCATCAACACCATAGCTTCATAGCAAGCGCTATCGCCATGCGGGTGGTATTTACCTAGCACATCACCGACGGTACGCGCCGATTTTTTTGGTTTAGCGGTCGACTTTAGACCTAACTCACTCATCGCATAGACAATACGGCGCTGCACCGGCTTTAAGCCGTCTGAGATATGCGGCAGCGCACGGTCCATGATGACGTACATGGCATAGTTCAAATAGGCCTGCTCAGTGAATTCCGCAACAGAGCGGGTATCCATGGGTTCGCTGGCGGGAAGATCCGGGGTATCAGAAATAATGACATCAGACATAGAGAGAAGTTTCGCTTGTATAAAGTGTAGGCTGGCGCTCCTGCTACTCGAGGCAGAACCGGCCAAATCGGCAAAGATAAGATAGCGTTATCGTAAAGGATATTGGCGCAATAAAAAAGTGGCGAATGCTAATAGACGACAGGTCATGACGCTTATTGTCCCGATATTAGGGCTAATCTATAGGCGAGCCACGTTTTTAGACGGGCTAATAGTGGGGAGAATGCTAATAGTCTGAATCATTTTTATAACTGGTTTTTTATGACTGGTTTGTTATGAACAATGTCTGGCTTTTTATAAACAAGTAGCAGTGGCAGCGTGTAGCAATAGACCATAGGAGGATGAGATTTAGGGTGTTATATTAAGTGATTGATTGCAATAAATAAGCTCAGTAGAGCTACTAATAATAGTGATGAAAATTATCCGAGCCTTTTGTACTTAAAAACCCTTGCAACTGGCCGCTATTTTAGTTACAACATAAGGATAGGCTTAGGAGTTTTTTAAGTATTCCTAAGAGGCGGTTCATAGTCGCCAATCAATAACTTTGAGGCAATGACAGCTCAGACATAACCGCTAATTTATCAAAGCTCAGTTATCAGAGCATAAGTTATAAAAGTTAAGTTATAAAAGCATGGCCATAAAAATAAGCGAATGGGTAGGAGACCAAGGCATGAGCACACAGCCAAAGCATCGACTAGGGCATAAAAAAACGATCACACAACTGAGCGCCTTAGCCACTGCTGTGAGTGCTGGCTTATTTTTAGCGGGCTGTAGTACCCCCAACTCAGCAGAGACTACAGCACGCAGTGAGCCGGTATCCAGCCCAGTCAAAGCAAAGCCTACGCCCTCATACCAGTCTGCGCCCGTCATCGCAGCAGTAGCGAGCAGGGCGGATGCTAGCCTGATTAGAAGCAGCAGCTATCCGGTTATGCCGGCTCCGCAACTAAAAGACCGCGATAATTATCAAGATCAGAGCGCTAATCCTGTGCATCGTACTGCAGAGTCCGCAGTAGCGACTTTATCGATTGATACCGACACAGGCAGTTATGCCAATGTGCGCCGTTATTTAAATGAAGGTCAAATGCCGCCTGCGGATGCCGTGCGGGCAGAAGAGCTGGTAAATTACTTTTCCTATCCATTTAGTGATGGCAAACGGGTCGGTAATGCACCTTTTGTGGTAGCAACCGAAGTCGTTGACTCGCCTTGGGATAAAGCGGGTCAGGATAATAAAATCGTCAAAGTGGGTATCAAAGCCGTCGATAATAGTTGGTCAGAAAAGTCGACCAATGCCGCGCTACCACCGGCCAATCTAGTCTTTTTAGTCGATGTCTCCGGCTCGATGGACAGCCGGGACAAGCTGCCCCTCGCACAATCTGCCCTAAAGCTATTAACCCAGCAAATGCGGGCGCAAGATACGATTAGTATCGTCACCTATTCTGGCCGTACGGAGGTGGTGTTACCGGCTACCTCCGGCGATAAAAAGTCTAAGATATTAGCCGCGATTGATGGCCTCAAAGCCGCAGGCTCGACCAATGGTGAAGATGCGCTAAAACTGGCGTATCGGCAAGCCAGTGAAAATATGCAGAAGGGTGGTATTAATCGTATTCTCATGCTGACCGATGGCGACTTTAACGTGGGGATTAGCGATGTCGATGAGATGCTCGATTTGGTCAAATCACAGCGCGATAAAGGCATTTCGCTATCGACCGTGGGCTTTGGTCGGGGCAACTTAAATGACTATATGATGGAGCAAATGGCGGATAACGGTAATGGTAATTACAGCTATATTGACAGCTTAACCGAAGCCAAAAAGGTATTTAGCGATGAGCTAGCGGCTACCTTTAATACCGTCGCCAAAGACGTGAAGATTCAAGTAGAGTTTAACCCTAGCGTGATTTCTGAGTGGCGTCTAATCGGTTATGAGAATCGTGTACTGGCCGAAGAAGACTTTAATAATGATAAAGTCGATGCTGGCGAGTTGGGCGCGGGTAAAGCGGTCATTGCCCTGTTTGAAGTGACGCCAGTAGGCAAGCCTGGACTGTATAGCGATCGTCGTTATGGCAGCAGCGAGAGTAAAACGACCCAAACCAATATGACCGAATTGGGCTATCTCAAAATACGTTATAAGGCACCTGCAGGCGGTGATTCTAAGCTGCTCAGCCTGCCTATTGCCAATAGCAGCCCCCCCTTAAGCAGTGCTAATACCGACACGCAATTTGCGGTAGCAGTGGCAGGGTTTGCGCAACGTTTAGGGCAGGGGCAGTATATTAATAATTGGCAATACGCGGACAGTGGCAAGCTGGCCAAGCAAAGTTTGACCCAGCCCGCCAACAGTAATCGCGATGGCATCCGGCGTGGCTTTGTTGATTTAACCGAACTGGCCAGTGCTTTAGAGCAGACAAAATAAGCATTTTTTATAAGTAAACTATTGTTTGCTATTATAATGAAGATGGGCTTAACGGATTCGCCTCATAGTAGCTTTTATTTCGCTCCAACAGTTTTTATTGAACGCAAGAGTTAACAACTGTACTGATTTTATGTATTGAGTATGACTGTAGTAATAGTGTATCTTAAAGAATAATAGTGTCATCGCCTGAATGCTACACTTTGTCGTGTTATAGCATTCTAATCATTCCTTATTTTTATATAAGTATAACCCTTCGCCAAAAGATTATTTATCAGGAGCTTTACGATTATGGACAATCAAGACACTCTCATACGCCGTAATGACCCGGTATGGTTAAAGACCTACCAAGAATTAAACATGACCTACGACATTGAGTTGCCGCCTGAAGATACTTCTCTAATCGATATCTTTGAAGAAAGTTTCGTCAAACATAACAAAAAAACCGCTTACGTCTGCATGGACACTGAGTTGTCGTTTGCTGATTTAGACCGCTATAGTCGCCAGATTGCCGCCTACCTACAGGCGCTTGGCCTGAAAAAAGGCGATAAAGTAGCAGTAATGATGCCGAATATTCTGCAGATGCCTATTACCGTATTGGGGGTCCTGCGCGCAGGCTATGTCCTAGTCAACGTCAACCCGTTATATACATCAAAAGAGCTTGAGCATCAATTGGATGACTCTGAGGCCAAAGTCTTATTTATCGTAGAAAACTTTGCTAAAACTTATCAAGATATTGGCAAAAAATTGGTCGACCATGTCGTGATCGCTTCTATGGGCGATATGATGGGCACGCTAAAAGGCTTATTGGTCAATACCGTCGTGCGCCACGTCAAAAAGATGGTGCCTGCTTATAGCATTTCAGGCAGTGTAACCTTCAAAAAAGCTTTGAATAAATATGGCGTTAATAAATATAAGCGCCCAACCGATATCGGCCTCAATGACTTAGCGATGCTGCAGTATACCGGTGGTACTACTGGGGTCGCTAAAGGCGCAATGCTGACGCATAAAAACTTGGTCGCTAACCTAATTCAGTGCGATACCTTCTTGGGCAGTGCTTTTGATGAGTATGAAAATGGTCCTAAGCAACCAGTTATTATGACCGCCTTACCGCTATACCATATTTTCTCGTTTACCGTCTGCGGCATGTTTGGTTTACGCCGTGGCTGTCTCGGACTACTGGTACCCAACCCACGTGATGGGGCTAGCTTAATCAAAGCTTATAAGGATTATCCACCGGCTTTCTTCCCAGCTGTAAACACCTTATTTAACGGTTTGGCCAACAGCGATGTCTTTAAAGCAATGGACCATAGCAACCTGAAATTATCGATGGGTGGCGGTATGGCGGTATTAAAAGATACTGCGGCCAAGTGGGAAGCAATCACGGGCAACGTCATCATCCAAGGCTATGGCCTATCTGAGACCTCTCCTGTGGCGAGCGCCAACCCGCTAGCTTTAGACCACTTCACCGGTACAGTCGGCGTGCCAATGCCGGGTACCGAAATGGCCATCTTAGATGAAGCAGGCAACGAAGTAGAGCTGGGCGAGCGCGGTGAAATCAGTGTCCGTGGCCCGCAAGTTATGAAAGGCTACTGGAAACGTGAAGATGCCACCAACGAAGTCATGACCAGCGATGGATTCTTCCGCACAGGCGATATCGGCGTAATGAGCGATACCGGCTACGTGAAAATCGTTGACCGTAAAAAAGATATGATTTTAGTGTCTGGCTTTAACGTTTATCCAAACGAAGTCGAAGACGTTATGACGGAACATCCAAAAATCTTAGAGTGTGGCGTCATCGGTATTGAAGACGAGCGCAGCGGTGAAGTGCCGAAGATTTATGTGGTACGCTCAGATGACAGCTTGACGGAAGAGGAAGTCTTACAGTATGGTAAAGACCATCTAACGGGCTACAAACGCCCGCGTTATGTCGCTTTCATCGATGAGTTGCCTAAATCTAACGTGGGTAAAATCTTACGTAAAGAGATTCGCGTCATCGAAGAACAGAGCCAACAGAAAAAAGCCGCTTCATAAGCTGGCTAGAGAGCTAAGTAAGTTATAAAGCGAAACTAGCTATAGAATTAAGAAAGCTATAAAGCGAAGCGAGCTATAAGAAGAAAGTAGGATGGGTTTGAGGCAGGATTAGCCTTAGCTTAAGTCTAGATTGAAGCGTTACTGTAAATAGGGCTTAAAAGGCCCTTATGCAGAGTGATTTTGATTGAGACGCTAAAAATAAAGGGACGATACTGACTCAGTATTGTCCCTTTTTATTGGGTTTTATTAAGGCGTGTTGCCATTAACAAAACTATATAGAACATAAGATAGGCTGAGTTGATAACCGTGAATGGATAACTAGGCATTTATAACTAGGAACGGATAACTAATAAAGGGAGGGCTAATCGCAAGATAGTTTTTTATGATGACACTAGGTATTATTTACTTTACTCAGATGTGAAGAAGAAAAAGGCTGGCCTAATAGCAGTTGCGCTGACTTACGTGAATAACTTTTGCTTCACAAACGTTCACCTAAAGCGACTGTAATTAATAAGGTTTTGCATTATTCTATAAAGGCGTAATAGGGCGACGCTAGGATAATGGCTATAGTTTGCGAATAGAGGTTTGTACCTTCTGAGCGCTAAGCTATCTTAAAACAGTAACCTCATCACACTGAATAACTAGGTAGTTTACTTCTAATAATTAATTTTTTGGGTACTTATATGACGGCACAAACTGACGCAACGACCACTAATAAACAGGCGAATAACCATTCGGTCAGCAATGATCAAGGCAAGCCTACCACCAAAGTTTCTTATAAAGCTGAGCCTTATCCAAAGACACCGCACATTCCCAGTGATCGTCCTTGGCTAGAGTCTTATGAGCGTTATGGCATTCCTGCCCAGATTGAAATGCCGGCAGATGAAAGCTCATTATTAGATATCTTTGAGCGCAATTTCAGTCGCTATGGCAATAAAAAAGCCTTTACTTGTATGGACGTCTCGCTCACTTTTCATGAGTTAGATTTGTATAGCCGTCAGATTGCCGCCTATTTGCAATCTTTAGGGCTAGAGAAGGGCGATAAAGTGGGCGCTATGATGCCCAACATTTTACAGTACCCTATCGTCGCACTAGGTGTGATTCGCGCGGGTCTGACTTTGATCAACGTAAACCCGCTATATACCAGTCGTGAACTCTCACACCAACTAGAAGACAGTGGTACCAAAGCGCTCTTTATTATCGAAAACTTTGCCACTACTTTTACTGAGGCTGAGCATACCTCAGGGGTTGAGCACGTCATCGTATGTAGCATGGGTGACATGTTAGGCTTCTTTAAAGGCGCCATCACTAATCTGGTCGTCCGCCATGTGAAAAAAATGGTTCCGGCCTACAATATTCCTAAGAGCGTGGGCTTTAAAGAAGCCCTAAATGCGGTATCTGCCAGTAAGTATCGCCGTCCCGATGTGGATTTAAGCGATGTGGCCTTGCTGCAATATACTGGGGGTACCACGGGGGTAGCTAAAGGCGCTATGCTAACTCATGGCAACTTAGCAGCTAACATGTTGCAAATTAGTGCCTTGATGACCAGTGCCTTTGAAGATGATGTGACCTCTGAGGACGTTATCCTTGCAGCCCTGCCGCTTTACCACGTGTTCTCATTTACCGTGTGTGGTCTGTACCCCATGTACCAAGGCTATAACAGCCTATTAATCCCGAACCCGCGCGATTTAGAAGACTTAATCAAACAAATTGATAAATATAAGCCGTCTTTCTTACCAGCTGTGAATACCTTGTTTAATGGCTTAGTGCAGCAAGAGTCTTTCAAAAAATTGGATTTCTCGCATCTAAAAGCCGCTATCGGTGGCGGTATGTCGGTCTTGCCCAGTGTCGCCAAAGAGTGGCATGAGATTACTGGTCTGCCTATCGTAGAAGGGTATGGCTTGTCTGAGACGTCGCCAGTAGTCGCTTTTAACCCTATGACTATCGCCGAATTTACCGGCAAGATAGGTATCCCGGCCTCAAATACGGACGTCATCCTTATCGATGATGATGGCAATGAGATGCCTATCGGTGAGCGCGGTGAAATCTGTGTCAAAGGCCCGCAAGTGATGCTCGGCTATCAAAATCGTCCCGATGAAACGGACAAAACCTTTACCGAAAATGGCTATCTGAAGACCGGTGACATCGGTATTATGGATGAGAAGGGCTTTATTAAAATCGTTGACCGCAAAAAAGATATGATTTTAGTGTCGGGCTTTAATGTCTATCCTAATGAGATTGAAGAGGCCATGTCTGAGCACCCTAACGTGTTGGAATGTGGCGCTATTGGCGTGCCTAGCGAATCTCGCGGCGAAGACCCTAAAATCTTTGTCGTAAAAAAAGGCGAAGTCACTGAACAAGAGCTACTCGACTTTGGTAAGAAGAATCTTACCGGCTATAAGCGCCCGCGTATCGTGCAGTTTGTAGATGAATTGCCGAAGTCTAATGTGGGTAAAATATTACGTAAAGAATTGCGTAAAATGGAAGGCTTAGAGTAATTCTCAGCCTTGCTATTAGTAGGTCATGACGTTACGATAGCGACATTAAGCCTTGGTGCGATAGCTGTTGTATTCGCATCACGGCACGACTGACCTAACAAATGAATCAATGATAGGAAACCGCTCTACATGCGTATAGATAACCGTGAGCTCAACCAACTTCGTCCCGTAACTTTTGAACGGAATTATACCAAGCACGCTGAAGGTTCAGTGCTAGTGAGCTTTGGCGATACCAAAGTATTGTGTACTGCCAGTGTCGAAAATGGCGTGCCGCGTTGGCTCAAAGGTCAAGGTAAAGGTTGGATTACGGCGGAATACGGGATGTTGCCGCGTGCGACCAATACCCGTAACCAACGTGAAGCCGCTCGCGGTAAACAGTCGGGCCGTACGCAAGAGATTCAGCGTCTGATTGGCCGTAGTCTACGCGCTATGGTGGACTTATCGAAGTTGGGTGAGAACACTATCTATCTGGATTGTGATGTTATTCAAGCCGATGGTGGCACCCGTACTGCCAGTATCACCGGTGCTGCAGTCGCTATGATTGATGCGCTTGAGACTTTGCAAAAGAAGAAAAAACTGAAAGCGGATCCGCTAATTGGCCTGGTCGCCGCCGTCTCTGTGGGCATTAAAAATGGCGAAGTCTTGTTAGATTTATGCTACGAAGAAGATGCCAGCTGTGACACTGACCTAAACGTGGTCATGACGCAAAAGGGGGAGTTCATTGAGATTCAAGGCACGGCTGAAGAAAAGCCTTTTACCCGTGCTGAAGCGGATAAAATGCTAGATGTGGCACAAGCCGGTATCGCTGACTTGATCAAGATGCAGCAAACGGTCTTGGGCTGGTAAGTAGCGTTTTCTAGCAGCGGGCTTAATATAAGTGCGCTCCTAGACTCTACCTCCTAAACAATATCTGTCATAGTGGTGACGGGGGCTGGTCATAAAAACCGCCGTCACTCACAGACTGCAGGCAAGGATACCCTGATGCTAAAATTAACCGATCATGGCGCCCACATTACCCTACAAGGACAGCCCACACCCAGCGGTGATGGGCTGTTTTGGTTTGGGTCAGCGCTGCTTATTGGCGCGGTCGGGGTGGCGATGGCCATGAGCTTATTGCCTGAACGTTGGGCTATTGGGGCTTTAGCGCTATTAATCGTAGGCAGTTTTATCTTTAATCGCCAACGGCAAAAGCTCAAAAAACAAGCCGCTAATTTGATCCGTGGCGGGGTGCTCGATGTGCGGGCGGGTACGTTTACCCATAAAGCGCTGGGAACCCAAAACCGGGTCGTTATCGCTGTGGATGATCAGATTGAGATTCAAGGCACTGAGCTGTTAATCCTAGATGCCAATAATGAGCAAAAGTGTCTGGTCACGGGTTTCGAGACGGCTAAAGAAGCTCAAGTGATGCAAGCTATCCTTAGAGGTCAGCAATTGAATAAGCGCAATGCTAATATCAAGATGCAGTCTAATTAAGCTAGAGCTTGCGCTACAGTAGTAATCTTATTCAGCTGAATTAAGCGGATTTAATTACTGTAATTTAAGCAGATTGCTGAAACTAAAGTGCATGAAAGCGCTGTTAAACGCTAGAAAAATTGCTTAAACTGATAAAGTTGTGTGCATAGTCAGGTCATAGCGCCTGGGTAATAAGCATGCTCTATATATGACACTGTATAACAATATACCGCTAAGCCAGCATTCTTCCATAGACCATTAGGTCGGACCACTCAAGGATAGGGAGGTCAGTGTGACACCAAAACATACCGCAGTACATACCACAATTAATGCTAGTCATCAGAACTTAACCTCAGGGTCGCCACCGGCTCAGTTATATTCTGTAGCATCTTCCTTACCACCAAGGTTATTCAAATCAAGTCAGTCCCTGCGCCCGCGCTTAAGCTTGAGTGGTATGGTACGCTCAACGGCCGCTAAATTATTCTTTACTCCCGTAACGATAGCGTTAACCGCAGCTTCGGCCTTAGCGCTGCCTACTGTGGCCAGTGCCGCTATTTTTACCTCATCTAACGCGACTATCGTTCCTGCAAATACGGTTTATGCCAGAACCCCTGTGGCCTTTCCGCAGTTGGCTACTACGCCTGCTTTTATGCAATCGTATGACAATCTAAAACCGGAGCATGCCTCAGTAGTGCTAGCCTCTGAAGCTATGGCGACCCCGGCGGCGCAACAAGTCCTACGCCAGGTCAGAGTCATGGCGTTAGATCAGCGCACTATCTTGCCAGGTGGCTGTTGGGATTATTTAAACGCCGCTTTTCAGCGCG
>Ga0098065_1000385_pt1 | contig 21359 bp, 18 predicted proteins | sample 25_taG_FD_75062 | JGI IMG/M metagenome (GOLD analysis project Ga0098065, IMG submission 75062) | Marine viral communities from Cariaco Basin, Caribbean Sea - 25_WHOI_OMZ | ecosystem: Environmental > Aquatic > Marine > Oceanic | place: Caribbean Sea: Cariaco Basin | collected 2014-11-08 | reverse complement strand
GTCCGGTTGGCGCATCAGTAACCAGAGAAACACCAAGGCACCGATAACCCCAAAGACTGTCGCCACCGGTATCTCATAAGGATAGCGAATGCTGCGACCGACAATGTCACAAAGCAACACCAGACTGGCGCCCAATAACGCTACGGCAGGGAGACAACGGCGTAAGCGATCGCCCATCATACGGCTAATAATATTGGGGACTACTAAACCAACAAAAGGAATGGCACCGACCGTCACCACGACCACTGCACTAATCATCGCCACGGTGATAATGACAAACCAAGTGACCAAACGCTGATTAACGCCAAGGTTAATCGCAATGGCATCGCCTAGTCCGACGATGGTCAGCTTATCTGCCAAGATATAAGCCATGGCTGCGAGTCCGCCAGTCAAATAAAGTAGCTCATAACGACCGGATAAAATGGTAGAAAAATCCCCAAAACGCCACACCGTTAATAACTGCAAGGACTCGGTTTGGTAAGCGATAAAGACGGTGATCGCTTCGACAATTCCGCCAAAGACAATGCCTACTAACGGCACCATTAAAAAGTCCGTCGGTGGCAGACGCTTAATCAAGCGCATGAATAGCACCATCCCGCCTATCGCACATAAGACCGCAAACACCATTTTGGTGAATAGCGCGCTAGTGGGCAGGTAGAGACTCACCAATAGCAGCCCCAAGCTCGCACTTTGCGTCGCGCCGACCATGGAGGGATCAACAAAACGGTTTTTTAGCACCACCTGCAAAATCATCCCAGCGACCGATAATGAAGCGCCAGTTAAGATAATCGCCAAGGTGCGCGGCAACCGACTTAATAACAATAATTGCAAATCCGTATTTTCTGCGGCGGCGGACCCTGACGGACTAGCTTGCCCCATACTTTGCAGTAAAGCTTGCCAGAGACCTGACCAAGAAAAATCAGCCACGCCAATAGACAGGCTCAATAAAATTAGCCCGATTAACAGAAAAACGCTAAGCGTATTGAGCAGTCTTGGCGGTATAGAGATTGAGCGAGGACGAGTCGAGACAGCGGTGAGTGACATAGTGGGACAGTGTTTAGGTAACCCAGAATAGCAGGCTAATAGAAAATAAAGTTATAAAAAATAAATACGGATAATAGCGAAGCGGCTCATTAATATAGGCAATTAAGGCAATAAAATAAAAAATAAATAGCCGAAATCTAAATAACGGACTAAGCGCTAGCCCTGTATCATCAGGACTAACGCTTAAAAATTGCCAAAGAGCTCTATTATTAATAAACCGCTCACTAGCAGACGGACTTATTGACTAGGAGCCGCTTTACTAAAGCTATCTGTCACCAGCTTGGCATCTTTTAGCCACTGGTAATAACCACCGAAGGCTAAATACGAGTCTGGGCTGAGATAGACCACATGATCATTTTTCCAAGCATTGGTTTCATGGACTAATGGGTTGTCCAATACTTCTTTGGCGCCAATACCCTCTTCGCCAATAGCAGAGCTTCTATCGAGTACAAATAACCAGTCTGGATTAGTCTTTTGTAGATACTCAAACGAGACCGGTTGCCCGTGAGTAGCGTCTTTAATATTGGCATCTGCCATAGGAATATCAAAAACGGTATGTAAGAAGCCAAAACGCGAGGCCGCGCCATAAGCGGAAATCTTATTACCGTTTACTAGGATTACTAAACCATTACCTTTACCGGCACTGGCAGCTTTTGCGTCAGCAATAGCTTTATCAATATCTTGCTGTAACTCTGCAGCTTTATCCGACTTATTAAATAAGCGCCCTAAATCAGCCAAACGAGTCTTACTCGACTCATAAATATTGGTCGTATCTACGGTCAAATCTAATGTTGGTGCCATTTGCTGCAAAGTGCTGTATTTTTCTGCCATGCGGCTGCCAATCAAGATAGCTTTTGGCTGCAGCTCGTTTAACACTTCCATATTGGGCTCAAATAGCGTGCCAATATCACGGCTTTCTGGCGTGTTTGCTGTTTTAAGATTGTCCAAATGTAAATTATTTGGCAAGCCTTCTACTTCCACGCCTAGTGCCGCTAAATCTTGCATCAAAGTCATGTCATAGACGGCTAAAGGATGTGGGTTAACAGGGACTTCCACTTCGCCTTGTGCCGTATGCATTGTCACCATACCATTACTATCAGCAGCGCCTTCGGTAGCAGTGTTAACTTCACCCTGCGCGTCAACTTGTGCCGCTGACTCAGCATCAGGTGTGGCTTTATCAGTAGTTTCTGTTGGTGAACAGCCTAATAGGCTACCACTCATGATTAGAGCTACAAGCGCGAGTTTGGATTTGGACGGCAGCGAAGCCGCTGCAATAGGAGTGTGCTTAAACATAGAGCCTCATATATCAATCTGTTTTCAAGATTGGGCTATGATACGCTTTATTAAAGATAAGGTAAATGATAACGATTAGCAATAAGGTAATTTTATCAATTATCTCAACGTTATGCATAAAGACCCTCCGCCTTCTTAGCGTTATTTTCTCCTTAATAAAACTGACTTGCGCAAGCTGACTTGTTTATAGCTAGCCCAGACTACTCAAGCTTTTGCGCTTTTAAGCTATACAACTTTCTCTTAGTGTTATCCGCTTTATTTCCTAGTGATTTCGTTTAAATAAACACCACTAAAAATTTTTTGTATATAAATTCCTCATAAAGGACTTGACGGAACTATTAGAGCGGTCCATAATTTTAAAACCAAGTAATTACTTGTATTTTAAATTCTAAGGAGACAAGCATGTCCACTCTACTCTCAATCAAGCAGCCAGAAACCCTTATTGGTCATAAAGAAACTTCAGACTGGCTGACTATCGACGAAGAACATTTAAAAGCTTTTGCCCACGCCTCGTATCTCGAAGCCGACCGAATAGACTTAACCCCTAGCCGCAATCATGCTCTAGGACCAGAGCTTGTCGATGGCTTTCTTTTGCTCAGCTTATTAGTTTATTTTGACTTTGCCTCGCCACTATTTCGCACAGAGGGTGGCTATGGTTTCAATTATGGTGTAGACCGCGTGCGCTTTACTCAGCCCGTTTATGTAGGTCAGCGAGTGCGCCTGCATCGTACTGTAGCGGATATTAAGCAAAAAACACCTACTCGTATGCTAGCCACTATGGACACTGAGCTCGAGGTAGAGGGCAGTGACAAGCCGGCCATGATTGCCCGTTGGTTATTGATGTTAGTGGATGGAGCAGGTGAAAAATGAAATCCCTATCCAACACGCCGCAGCTAGCGCGCATTAGTGATTACCCGGCCTACTATGCCGCTACAACGCCAGAAAAAATTGCCCTAAGCGACTCTAATTCGACGCTAACTTATAAGGTGTTGGCAGAGCAAATCAAAGCCCATGCCCAAGCGCTTTGGTCTAATGGGGTACGCCCAGGAGATCGAGTAGCCTTTATGGGCAGTCCCCGTAGCGAATTCGTAATTTCATTTTTAGCAACGGCAAGTATAGGAGCTATCTGGCAAGGACTGAATCCTCGCTACAGTACGCGTGAACTTGAATATGTGTTATCAGATGCTAAGCCCAAGCTAATATTTTCTGCAGCATCAGAGAACGACACGGCGACTTTGCGTCAAGCCCTGAGCAAAACTTCATTGGGTGAAGTGGTCTGCATTAAGTCGATTGCAGACTTAGAAGCCTTTAATACCTTAGGCTCTCAGGGTGATATAAGCGAGGTTGCCAAAGTCTGTGCATCTGTGAATACGCAAGACCCTGCCCTTATTGTCTATACCTCAGGCAGTACTGGAGCGCCAAAAGGTGCTTTGATTCGTCACTCAGGCTTAGTTCGCCTTGGCAGAGTAGAAAGTGCTATTTGGAACTTAGATGATCCCGTCATGCTGTGCAACTTACCCATCAACCATATCGGCTGCGTTGGCGACCTAGTTTCGGTGCCCATGGTAGCTGGTGCCAAATTAATACTACGCGAATATTTTGATGCTAAAGAAGTACTGCACGATGTGCAAAACCATAAAATCTCCGCTCTTTTTCAGATACCCACGCAATTACAGCGCATGTCGGCACTAGCAGAATTTGACAAGCTCGATTTATCTAGTCTGCAAATCGTAGCTTGGGGTGGCGCTCCTTTACCACCCGAGTCGTTACGACGTTACCGAGCATTGGGAGTAAAACTAACCTCAACATATGGTTTAACCGAAGCTACCTGTTCAGTAAGTTATACCGATATTGGGGCGTCTGACGAGATACTTTTTAATACTGTTGGACGGCCCGATCCAGAGATGCAAGTCAGAATTTTGTCGGCAGAGGGTCAGTGGCTAGATAGTGGTGAAGGCGAAGTGTGTGTCAAAAATGACACGGTGATGGCGGGCTATTTGAACCGACAAGAGCAGACTGAAGACGCTTTCACTCAAGATGGTTCACTACGCACAGGAGATTTAGGCTATATCCGCGAGGATGGCAACCTAGTGCTCGTAGGACGTATGAAAGAGATGTTTAAATCTGGTGGCTACAACATATACCCTCGTGAGATTGAAAAAGTCTTGGATGAGCACCCGGAAGTACAGCTTTCAGCGGTCATTTCCAGACCAGACCCTGACTTTCACGAAGTCGGAGTAGCCTTTGTACAAATGAGCCCTAAATCTTCTGTAGATTCATCGCAATTACGCGACTGGTGCAGAGACAAACTCGCCAATTTTAAAATTCCAAAAGAAGTGGTTATTTTAACCAGTCTGCCGTTATTACCCGTGGGCAAAGTGGACAAAAAGGCCCTTCAACAACAGCTAGTTTTATAAAAGTGATGATCATGTAACCACACAAACATCGTATTAATTGGTAAAGGATTACCTATGTCTGAACTTAACAAAACCATCAGCCCTGCCGCCTTAGTGGCTATCGGAGCTGCCGGCGTTATTGGCTCCAGCTGGCTGTATCTGGGCAGTGAATTTTTCTCTAACTTTAGTGTTGGCGGCACCATTATCGGCATGATAGTAGCAACTATCCTGGCTGCTTTCGTCGCCTTGTCCTACAGTGAGCTGGCCACAAGACTACCGCGTGCAGGTGGTGAAGTGGTCTACGCCTTCGTAGCAACCAATAGCCTTATGAGCTTTATCGTTGGCTGGCTCCTTATCGGGGCCTACGTGAGTATTGTGGCTTTCTATGTGACCGCCACTGGACGATTGTTAAGCTCCGTTTTCCCTTCTTTAAATAGCATGCCGCTGTACGAGATAGGGGGAGTTGTCGTCTACTTCCCTATTCTGGCTATCGGTTATCTCCTTACTTTACTCATTCTCGCCTTAAACTGGTACGGCGCTGAGATGAGCTCAAAAGTGCAACTGATTTTATTTGCAATTATGGCTGTATTTGGGGCGGTGGTCGTATTTGCAGGCTTCAGCCATGGCAGCGTCAACAACTTCTTTCCTTTATTCGATAGTGCCTTGACAGGGCAATCCCCTATTGCCAGTATTCTTAGCTTTGTACTGCCCGCTTTTTCTTTCTTAACCGGGTTCGGCGTGGTTGTCATCATGGCCGAAGAGGTAAGAGCCAGCTCTAAACGTATTGGGCAAATTGTGGTACTTTCAGTACTGCTAGCTGGGTCCTTTTATATCCTCGTTCTATCTGCCACCGCGTGGTTGCTCCCTTGGAAAGAAACTGCTGCTATGACGAATGGCACAATAGAAGCATTCAATATAGCCGGCATGCCGATTATCTCTAAGGTAGCCTTTGCCATTGGCGCTTTAGGTATAGCCACAACGTTCATTGCGGTATTCTCTGCCTCTTCACGCTTAATGTTTGCCTTGGCTCGCGTGGGCTTATTTCCAGAAGCTTTTAGTAAATTAGATCCTAAAACTAAGTCACCAAGAGTCGCACTTATTTTTACGACAGTCGTAGGCCTAGGTCTTGGCTCTCTAGGCCCTGGTGCTTTGGTTTGGTTTTTGAATATTGGTGGCGTTTATATTGGCACCGTTTGGGCAATTACCGTATATGCTATGTTTAAAATTCGCAAGATGTATGGCAATGGAGAAGCACCTCCGGGGTTCTGGATGACTGCATTGCCTATCATAGGTGCAGTTGCAGCCGTCGGCGTTGTATTAGCAGCGCTTATTCCTACAAGCCCGTTATCACTATTATGGCCCTACGAATATTTAATCTTAGTCGCTTGGGTAGGTCTAGGGGTATTGATGTACAAGCTATCTCCCAAACGATTATCGAAAGAAGAATCACTCAAAGCCTTACTGGGAGAGTACTACGATCAGCTAAAACCCAAGCATGGCCTAAAGCCAGAAAGCCCTAATAAAGTAGACGAAATCGAAACCCTATACTCAGCTGAGCCTCTCGAATCAGATACGGTCGGACCAGCAAGAGAAGTAAAACCAACTTTGTAAACGATTTTTATTGGTCTTTGATTTTTAAATAGTAACGAGTACGCCATTGTACGATAGCGTATTCGTTGCGTTTATTTATATAGTGTTATCTCACATAGCCTCATAATCCTATCTTTAGCCCTAATCTCCCTGCTTATTTTTTTAACTATTCTTCTCCCCATCACTCCTTTTCCATCCTTGCTTTTTTAACTACTTTAAGCCCAATCCACAAAAGGACATACGCTTTGCTTCTCATAAGAGGTCAAGGTAAACTAGCGCCTGATTATTCTGCCTTGAATATTGATAAAATATTAACTCAAGAACAGGCATCCATTTTTATTCAGAAGCGAGAAACTCATGGAGAGCTCTAAAGAGTGGGCGTCTAATCGCCGCATCCCCGTTCAAGCCCGCGGCAAAGCTACCGTAGAGAAAATTAAAAAAGCATCTTTAGACTTACTTAGGCAAGAAGGACTTGAAGCCCTTAATACTAATGCCATCGCTGATCGAGCCGGAATAAACATCTCGACTTTATATGGTTATTACCCTAATAAACACACTATTATCTACGACTTATTCCAGTCATTTGAAGAGACCAGAAGCTTATTTGTACTCCATAAAATGCAAGAGCTGGCCAATGAAAAAAACTGGCAAGACTGGTTTTGTCAAATTATTGATAGCTTAGCAGAGTATAGACTACACGACCCTGCCGGTATTGCCTTGCGTCGCGCTATGATATTGAGTCCCGAACTACATGAGCTAGATATTCAATCTTCAAAATTAATGTGGGAGTCACTTGCAGATATTTTGGTCAGTGAGTTTAATATTGCTAAGTCCACTGCCATTAATATCTCCGAAACGGTCATTCAATCTATTACGCATTTATTAGATAGCGCCTTTTCTGTTACCCCGCCTAGGATTGATAAAGTCGATGAGCTAAAACTTCTCATTACCCGCTATTTATCTCATTATTTAACAGAAAGTTAAATTCTGACCCTAATCTTTTCCCACAAAAAAAGCAGTAACCAGAATCAACTAGTTACTGCTTATAAAATCGGACTATCATAAAACTATTTTATATTAACTAAAGCCCGTCTTAAGAGTGATCAGCAATCCAACTTTCCATAGTTGCAATCTCTACTTTTTGAGCAGCAATAATGTCTTCAGCCAACTTTCTCATAGCCTCATCTTTGCCATACTTAAGCTGTACTTCTGCCATTGCGATAGCGCCTTGATGATGCGGCAACATACCTTTAGCAAAAGCCATATCAGGATCGATAGCTTTAATCCCTGCCATCATATCGTCATGCATAGCTTGCATGCTTTGCTCATAGGCTTGCTGCACTTCTACGGTATTGTCTTGCTTTTCAGTGTCTGGGTGCTCAGTTAGCCATTGCTGCATCTGGGCAATCTCAGCTTCCTGCGCGGCGATGATTTCTGTCGCTAGCTGTCTCATAGCCTCATCTTTGCCATATTTAAGCTGCACTTTCGCCATATCGACCGCGCCCTCGTGGTGAGGTAGCATCCCTTTGGCAAATGCCACATCAGCATCATTCGCCTGCATGCCCGCCATCATATCGTCATGCATTTTGGTCATGCCCGCCATATAGGCCTGTTCAACTTCGTTATCACTAGTGGTCATCGTCGCCATGTCATGACCGGCATGCGGGTCAGCAGTAGGTTCAGTCGTTTCTACAGGTATGGTAGTTTCAGTAGCAGGCGCATTAGCATTGGCATCCACTTCACTTTCTGCGGCAGGTTGGCAAGCGGCCACAGCTAACATAGCGCTACATAGAGCGATAACTAGCGAACTTTTTTGCAATGTCATAGGGTATATCCTTACTGATTAATTTTACGAGGCTGCCTTAGCATCTCGGTTGCTTAGATTGAAAAATTTGCTAGCCACACTTGGCGCTGTCATAGCTCGTTTATGGCATAGCTGTTATTTGCATAGCTGTCGTTTATACGGCTGTTGTTTATATAAGCATCGTTAGTTTTACAGCCGCAAAACTATTCTAATTCTATAAGTAATTCCTGCATTTCAGCGATTTCTCTTTTTTGCGCACTGATAATATCGTCTGCCAATTTGCGTACTCGAGGGTCTTCAATATCGGCTCTTGAGCTGGTCAATATGGCAATAGAATGATGCGGAATCATCGCTTGCATCCAGTCCACTTGGTCGACGGTAGCTTGTGAGCGCACCCCCCATAGACCAATAGCAAAGGCTAAGACGCTGACACCATAAACCACTAAATTTAACTTAGTCTTCTTATACATATTACCCATAAATGCCAACATTACGACCGCCATGCCTGCCCCCATGTACAGCGCCATGTAGGCCCGAGTCTCACTGAAATAGACATGATCCCATTTATAAGTATTGAGATACATCATCACATACATAAGTAGGGTCGACGTCAAAATCATTAACGTGAATTTCACATAAGGATTCATTGAGGGTTGATCAGAATGTTGCATAATAAGTAACCTTATTGAAGGGTTAAAAGCTTTGTTGCAGGTAGATTAGCGTTGCTTACTAAGTGCTGATTACTAAGTGCTGACTATTAAGCATTAACTATTAAGAGCTGATGAGTAGAAGTTAAAGCCGCTACGCCCTAAAGCTGTTGCTGCTCAGAGTCAATACTGGCATAGACACTCGTGCTACCGTCTTTATTCAGCTGCATCACGTTATAAGGATTAAACTGCCCCTGATATTCCATACCTGGACTGCCCATCGGCATATTGGGGACAGCCAGACCAATGGCATTCACAGGAGGTTTGGCTAAAAATTGCGCCATATATTTAGCGGGCACATGACCTTCAAACACATAACCCTCTTGCGTCACAGCAGTATGACAAGAGCGCATTTGCTGAGGTACTTGGTAGCGGTCTTTAAATACTGTGAGGTCTGCGGGATGCTGAACCTGGGATTGCATACCATGCCCTGCAGCGTAATCTATCCACTCTTCACAGCAGCCGCAGTTAACGTCTTTATAGACAGTCGCTGAGACGTTTTGTAGCAGCGGATTATCCGTAGTTCTTGAATTAGGTGTCGTGTTAGTAGGGTTAGCTATAGCCGCTGACTGGCTACTTTGAACGTCATTACTAGCTGCATTATTACTAGCCGTTTCATTAACAGTGGTTTCATTGGTAGCGGCTTGCGTAGCATTAGACTCAGTCGTCGGGCTACAAGCCATTAGCACGGGCAAGACACTAGTAAATAGCGTCGCTTGTATTAGTCTGCGGCGGTTTATATAGGTTATTTGGTTTATATGGCTGCTTTGCTTTTGCTCTAATCGACCTTTTTCTATGATCATTCTATTTACCTTTAGTTTTCACTATACAATCTAGACTCACAATGTAAGTTATACAGCTTTTCATTTATTAATTATCAATAAGTTAGCGCTATCCTTAACATAGTAATCTCACTATTCTGACGCCCACATGACACTAAGATGACAATTCTGTCATGTTGTAGGATTACCATTTCTTTCCGCAACCTATTGCTCTAGCATTAGACGCATAACCTATTGCGATTGTATGCTGTTAGAGGCGTCATAGCAGTAGTATCCATTAATGCTAAGCGCAACCATCCACAGTCAGCTTGACTGGAGTACAAATGAAAATTTTATTGGTGGAAGACGAGTTACAACTCGGCAACTATATTAAGAAGGGACTGACCGAGGCAGGTTTTCTCGTTGAGCATCACACTACCGGGCTAGATGGCTATCATGCGTTGATGACGGAAGACTTTAACGTCGTGGTAATGGATGTGATGCTGCCCGATATCAGTGGTTTTGAGCTGATTAAAAACTATCGCCGAGCCAATCACTTTACCCCGGTATTATTTTTAACGGCAAAAGATGATGTTAGTGACCGTATTAAAGGTATAGAAATTGGTGGTGATGACTATCTGACCAAGCCGTTTGCTTTTGCCGAACTATTGGTGCGTATCAAAAACTTATTACGCCGTGCCACCCAAGCCGACTATAAAAGCACGACCTTAGAGTTGGCTGATCTAAAGATGGATATTGCAAAACGGACTGTATATAGAGGTACCGATTTAATCAAATTGACCGCCAAAGAGTTTGCCTTATTACAGTTCCTACTCGAGCGCTGTGGCGAAGTGCTACCGCGCTCCATAATCGCCTCGCAGGTGTGGGATATGAACTTTGACAGCGATACCAATGTCATCGATGTCGCCATTCGCCGCTTACGTAAAAAGGTGGATGACGATTACGAGGTTAAATTGATTCATACCGTACGTGGCATGGGTTATCGTCTTGAGGCGCCTGCCCCTACTCCTGCAATGACTGGACTTTCCGTTAATACAACCGCTATAGAAACGACCTCAATACCTACACTTACACCTACCAATAAGGCCAATGCTGACCAACCTAACAATCCACAGGTCAATCAAGACAGCTACCTTGATGGTCACGCAAATGAATGAGAGCAAACTTGCTGATCGGCGGTTGTCTTTATTGTGGCGGACGGTTTTATCCTTAACCCTCGGTGTCATCCTTATGCAAATTCTAATTTATGCTTGGGTACAGCGCTCCGTTACTACACACTTTGACCATATGGATTCAGAGATACTTACGCACGCTGCGTTTAATCTACGCCAACGTTTATCAAACGAGTCCAGCGACCCTGCTATCGCTACCACTAACCCACCGAGCATTTATAATAGTACTGCTGAATTAGATTATGAGTTAAAAGCAATTATCGCTAACGAAGACGGCAAAGTCCTGCGCAGTATGCCACAGGATTTTTATAGCGGATTACCGCAAGACTTCTCTCTTGAGACCTTGTGGCAACGCCCCTCTGAGCAACAATTTAGCCTCACTATTGATAAAAACCACTATCGAGCCATTGTTATTCGTCACTCGCAAAAGCTTGCCCTTATTGCATTACCTGTTGAAGTGCATCATCAGTATTTGGCCCAGTTTAATCGCCAGTTAAGCTGGATTCTCTTCGCTATCACCCTGCTGTTGGTCTCTATAGCTGCCTTTAGCGTCTATTGGGGATTTGCGCCGCTATCTACCATTAGTGCCAAGATGCAGCGCATTAATTCTGAGCAATTGGATGACCGGATAGCCGTGCAGAGTATGCCCAGAGAATTACGACCCTTAGCGGAGTCCTATAATGCGATGATGGATAAACTTGAGGATAACTTTGACGCCTTATCCCGATTTTCAGCCGATATTGCCCATGAGCTGCGTACCCCGCTTGCCAGCCTAAATACTCAAACGCAAGTCATGCTGAGCAAGCCTAGAGCCGTAGACGAATATATCGAACAGCTGCACCATCAACATGAAACCTTAGCGCAACTATCCGGGCTAATCAATAATATGCTGCTGCTTGCGAAGACACAAAAAGGCCTACGAGACTCGCAGCTTGTTTCGGTAGATTTATCTGAGTTAATAGCCAAGTTAGTATCGTATTACGAGTGGATGGCGGAAGAGCGCAACATTGAGCTGCAGATGATCGGGGAATTTGATCCTGTGCGCGGTGATGTCAGTCTGCTGCAAAGGCTGTTTGCGAATCTTTTATCCAATGCTATTCAATATGCTGCTAGCGATAGTGTAATAACAATTGTGGCACCTCAGCTTGCGACCGCTAGTGACCTTAAAAATAATGACCACAACGAGAATCAGGCACGCAGTCCGCAACGGTTAATTACTATTAGTAGCCGATTAGCAGCGCCTATGACGCAAGCGCAAGCCGATAAATTAACCGAACGTTTTCATCGGCAGCAGCCTTTAAGTCAGGGTCAATCAGGTACAGGATTGGGATTATCGATTGCGCAAGCCATTGCTGTGGCACATCGCGGGTCACTGACAGTTCGTATTCTTGATGAGGAATATTTTGAAGTTGGGGTGCGGTTGTTGGCTCTATCAATATAAACCATGGTCAAAAACGCATACTGCATCTAAATTATTAATATAATTAAATATTTTATAGCATGGAAGGCAAAGATATTATTGTATTAGTAAACAATTATTGTATCAATAGCTTTTAAAAAGGATCAATTATAAACACTTGTTTATTATAGATATAAATAACCACATTCTTATCGGTGAGTTACTACCAAATATCTTAATTAAAATATTAATTTTAAAAGTATGTTTAAATTATGTAATTAAATCACCTTTTTAGGTAATAAATATCTTCACTTAATTAATTACTATGATTTCCTCACGGGTAAGGTGGATTACCAACTACAGCGATATTTTCTAATAAAAATATCTCTGATTTTATTCAAATCATGGGTTTCGATATCAGAGAAAACCGGTAGTTTCAAGGTTATAATAAGTCTCTGAACAATTGTTAAAGTACTGAAATTAATGGATTTTATATGAGATAATGAATTATAGAATTTGTAGAGGGAATGGAGTCCTTACTCATCAACTGCAGCTTTATTGTCATTGAATGAAATAGCGAACAGTAGACATGGCAAGCTAATGGAATGGACTACAAATTATTAAAAGACATTTTCTGTCAGATGCGCTCTCAGCAAATGACGATGTGTTTCACTCATCGAATACCTAAACCCTTGGAGGTTTGCCATGCAATTTCAAAAATCTTTATTGACCGCTACTTTACTTGCCGCTGCTAGTTTGACTGCTGTTTCTGCTAATGCTGCTGGTACAGCAACTGGTAACTTTGACGTTAAACTGACCATTAATTCAGTTTGTAGCGTAACAACTGCAAGTGGCGCCAATGACATTGATTTCGGTGATATTGACGCAGGTACTGATATGTCTGCAATTATTGAAGCAAGTACTGCGGATATCGCTGTACAGTGTTCTAAAAATGCTCCTTACTTTATCAATCTAACACCGCAGAACGTAACTAGTACTACTGGTGCGGGTACCTTGAATGGTCCAGGAACTGATACAGTTGGCTATCAGTTGTATTCTAACGCTGGCGCGACTACCGTCTGGGGTAATGAAGCAGTTCTGGGCACTGTAGGTAATGGCGTACAAGGTAAGGGCAATGGCTTATCACCAGCAGCAACAACCAATCATAAAGTATATGCCAAACTTACCACTACCACTGATGTTCAGGTAGGCGACTACATTGATACTGTCAAAGTAGACGTGATTTACTAACTACTATGTCAAATCTCTGGTTACATCGTATAGCCAAACCGGCTGTCATTACTAGCTTACTATTAGCCAGCAGTGGCGTGATGGCGAGTGGCCTACAGGTCTCTCCCATCTCACTAAACTTGCAAGCTAAAGAAAACGCCAGTGGCTTAACGTTGAGTAATACCGGTGGTGACGTGGTACATGCGCAAGTGCGGGTGTACCAATGGTCACAGGATGAAAAAGGCGATCAGCTTACAGCGTCACGCGGCTTATTGGCCAGTCCACCGATGATTGAACTTAAACCGGGTGAAAAACAACTCATCCGGATCATCCGTGCGTCTGCGCCACCCAGTGGTATTGGCGCTGTAGAAAGCAGCTATCGCCTCTCTATTGATGAAATACCAGTTAAATCTGCCGAGCAGAAGACGGGCTTGCAGTTTGCACTGAGCTACTCTTTACCTGTATTCGTAAACCCTGTTGGCGTCACCAAGACTATGCCACAACTGCAATGGCGCTACAGCCCCAGTGCAGATGGCGAACAGGTAGACTTGCACGTCCGCAACAGTGGTAATGGGCACGCCCAACTGGCGGCGCTCAGCTATACGGATGCTGCTGGTAATGATGTTGCCATTCATCCCGGCTTGCTAGGGTATGTCTTACCAGGTGCCAGTATGCACTGGACCCTGAAAATACCGCCCTCCGCCCTTAAGACTAGCGGTAAATTCAAGGTGATGATCAATGGTACTCAGACGACACAAGACCTCACGTTGGACCTCGCCCCTCGCTAAAGCGCTGCTGCTACAAAGTGTGGCAGTTTCGGTCAGCCAGGCGGCCATTGCAGATGACGTCTCGCCTGCTGTCTCTACCTCTCAAACTACTCCTGTTGATAATAGCTTTACCCAACTCGGCCTCAATGAGGATGCGAGTCAAACGCGTGGCTTAGATTTATACCTAGATGTGACCCTGAATGGCGCTAGCGCAGGTTTGGCGCATTTTGATTATCGTGAAGACCAACTTTGGGCGAGCATTGCCGTATTGCAGCAGTTGGGCTTTATCGTACCTCCCGGTATTACAGATCCTGTACCGCTCAATAGCTTTGCCAATATCAAAGTTGACTATAACCCGCGTATGCAATCGGTCAACATTGTGGCGCCCTTAAGTATGCTTAACCTAGATACTACGGTATTAAATAATCGGGATAACCGACGCATTCAAGCCAGCTCATCGCCTGGGGTCTTATTAAATTACAACCTTTATGGCTCACGCACCGACAATAACGCCATCAATTTAAGCGCCTTTAGCGAAGTGCGCGCCTTTAATGCTAATGGGGTTTTAAGCTCAACGGCACTCACTACCAGTAATCGTATGGCCCGCACTAATAATACTGATAATAGTGTTGATAACGGTGCTGGTCGCGATTGGAACAACCGCACTGTACGATTGGATACCAGCTGGAGTCAGTCCTTTCCAGATAAGTTGATAACCGTCCGTGCCGGAGATATTCTCACAGGGGCATTATCTTGGACGCGCTCTACCCGCTTGGGTGGCTTACAGATTGGTAGCAACTTTAATCTGCAACCCTATATGACCACTACCCCATTGCCGTCCTTCTTTGGTTCAGCCACCCTACCTTCAGCAGTAGAGCTGTATGTGGATGGCCTTAAACAATATAGTGGTGAAGTCCCTGCCGGCCCTTTTGAGTTAAATACCGCCCCAAGCATCAGTGGTACGGGTAATGCGCAACTGGTATTGACCGATGCGCTAGGACAGAGCTCTACGGTTAACTTCTCGCTTTATGATACCCACCGTTTACTGCAGCCCGGTTTATCGGATTGGTCTGTTGAGCTCGGTACCGTACGGGAAAACTATGGCATCAAATCTTTCGATTATGGCAGCGATGTCGCCGTCAGTGGCACTTGGCGTTATGGCGTGAATAACCGCTTTACCGCTGAGACTCATGCCGAAGCCACCAAAGACTTAGCCAATGCAGGCGTTGGCGGCACTTGGGTATTGGGCGGTCCAGGCGGGGTATTATTTGCCTCATTAGCGGGCAGTAATAGCCAAGATGAAAGCGGCACCCAATATAGTGCTAGCTATCAATGGAATAATAAACGCTTTAACTTTGGTATCAATACTTTAGGCACCCAAGGCGAGTATCGTGATGTGGCGACCCAGTATGGCTCAACCCCTATTCGCCAAAGTTATCAACTGTCTAGCGGATATGGTACGCAGGCTTTGGGGAGCTTTGGGGTCAGCTATAACCAAGTGGATTATGCTGAGGATGACACTGCACAATTTGCTAGCGCTTATTGGAGCAAATCTTTAGGCAGGCGTGTGAGCATCAATGCCAACTATAACCACGACCTGAATAACTCTGATAATAATAGTGCCGCTATCGGCGCGTCTTTTTCATTCGACCGCAATATCTCGGTGAATAGCAGCTTGCAGCATAGCAATGCACAGAATGTCATGGTCGCAGATATCTCACAGTCAGCGCCTAGTGCTGGCGGATTAGGGTGGCGTGCACAGGCGCAACACAGTATAGATAATGGGGATAATGACGATAGCTCTCGGGGCTTAGCTGAGCTGAATTATCTCGGACGCTATGGTCAGGTACAGGCGGGCATCAGCAGTAGTGATAGCAACTATTCGACTTATGCCAGTGGTAATGGCTCTGTGGTCATGATGGGTGGCGGAGTCTTTGCTGCACGGCAAATCAACGATGGCTTTGCCGTAGTATCCACTGATGGGGTTGCCGATGTACCTGTCTTATTACAAAACAATGTCATTGGTACCACGAATAGCCGTGGGCTCTTATTAATCTCGCCGCTCAACGCTTATCAAGATAACAAGATTGCTATCGACCCTATGGACTTGCCAGCTGATTTACGTATTGATCAAGTCAGCATGAGTGCTACACCGACTGACCGCGCCGGCACATTAGTGACCTTTGGCATTACCGAAGCGCGCTCTGCTTCGGTTATCCTAAAAGACAGCAACGATGAGTTTATACCAATAGGCAGTCAAGTTCGCCTAACCAGTAAGAAAAATACAGAATCGGCCATTGTAGGCTTTGATGGTGAGGTCTATTTAGATACATTAGATGAGCAGAATATATTAGAGGTAACTACCCCATCTGGGGACCGTTGCCAAGTTAGCTTTGATTATCAGAAACAAGGTGATGGTATCCCGCTTATCGGTCCCCTTGTCTGTCAGAAGGTACAGTGATGAAACTCTTTCAATGGCATTTTGGCCTTTATTTGATTCCTTTGGCTTTTTTACTTCCAATGAGTAATGTGCAGGCAGCTGTTAATTGCACAGCAAGTATGCCCACAGTAGATTTAGGTAGCATAACCTCTACCAACGCAGATAATACTAATATTACAGTCAATATAAACTACAAATGCAATAGTACTTACGTTAATAGCAGAAGGTTATATGTCTGCCTTGCGGTTGATGGTGGTAGCTATGACCCTACTATAACTCTCCCGCGTTATATGTCTCAAGGAACGACAACTCCTAATATCCCTCGCTTAGCATTTACCATGACATTACCTAATGGCACACTTTTAAGTACTCGTAATAACGCTAATCTTAAATCAGAATACAAATCAGTATTACATAATATCCCCGGTGGAGGATCAATTAACATTGACGTCCCTATCAAGATCTCTCTATTACCAAACAACGGTAATATCTCTGCTACGCCAGGATCTTATACTAATAATTTCACTGGTGGAAATACTGCACTGACGACTCACGTCAGCCCACTAGGCGGCGATGGAAGCCAGCTCGATTGTTTAAAGGTGGATCAAGGAAGTATTCGATTCCCATTTACAGTCCAAGCAACTGTAATTAAAGAATGTAAAATCACTGCTAACCCTGATATCCTTGATTTAGGCAGCAATCCTGCTAATAAAAAAAATATAGCAGGTAACAGTACTATTGGTGTTACCTGTACTAATAATGCGCCTTATAATATTGGGCTAGCGCCTGCGACGTCCGACCCTTTAGGCACTGTTAATACGGGCTCTGGTCTTTTAAACGGAACTGGCAGTAATACAGACAAAGTACCTTACCAACTTCGTTCTAAAGATGGTGCTGATGGTAAGATTTGGGGCAATACTGCTACCTCTACGTCTTTAGGTAATGGGGTAGCTGGAATAGGCAACGGCAATAATCAAAACTATCCTGTATATGTCACAGTGCCCAACGCTGACTTTAAACCAGATACCTATACAGATACCGTCACTATTAAAGTGAATTATTAATACCTAACAACCCCGTAAAACAAAAAAACGCACCCCATAAAAAGGGGCGTTTTTTATTAAACTAAAAACCTCTAAGATTAGTCAATAAATCAGGCTCAATAATCCGCAGTCCTCTATCCGGCGACCACACCAAATCCTCATACTCTACCGCCAGTTGATACGCCCACTGACTGACCGTCTCTGAGCGCTGTCGATTATTAATAAAACCGAGATTTTGCGATTGGGACTCTGCTTTGATAGTCTGCCCATATTGCTGATTGCGAGTTAGCCACTGGTCATAGAATTTCTCTTCTGCCAGATAGTCTCTTTTTTTATTATTACAACTGTGGTCTGCCAAGACAAAGTTATGCACCGTATCGATAGGATATTTGGACCACGGGATAAAGTGATCGACCTCATTGCGATTTTTAGCGTCCTCTTTTAACGGCTTATGACAGTAAAAACATTGCCCATGTTGTGCATCGATTAAGACTTCCTGCAACTTCCCCAGGTATAAACGTGGCTGTTGGAATAAGAACTGTTTTAAATCGATATCGTCACTGAAATACCCTTGGTTGTGGCTATTTTTACGGACAAAGTCGCTCCAGTACTGTTGGCACAGCTTATTGATGATTTTGCTAAATCTCGATAAACAATAAGCTATGCCCGGTTTTAAAACTATCTCATTCGATTTAGCGTCATAAAAATACATAAACTCGCGATTGTTATTATTCTCGGCGCTTTGCAAGTGTTTGGCAGGATAGGTTTTAATCACCCGAGCGACTTTCGATATCGTGGATTGCCACTGCTTAGCATTACTAGTCCGAGCTTTATTCAGACTGATCTGCTGGACACTTTCCTGTAAATTTAAAATCAGCGTAATTACACTAGCTTGGCCTTTAGTAGCACTTTGGCGCAGTATGGAGTCTTGGTTTTGCGTGGCAAAAGGCAGCGATTGTAGCCAATATAACTGTATAAACTGTTCAGCGAGTTGTTTATAAGAGATAGTATGTGGGCTACTATCATCAATACCTGATTCAATAGACAGATTGGCTAGTGCCATTAGCAAGGCGAATTTATAGGTTGAGGTGTAAGAGCTGGACTCGAGTAACCATTGAATATCGCGTAAAAAATTCAGCTGAAAGGCAGCGCTGGGAGGTTCTGCAAGGGTATTAATAGTAAAAACTTCGGTAAAGTCAGCGATTGACGACATGGCACTATCTCTAGTTATGAATCTCTCTGCATTAACCGCTATATCTAATATAACTCTAGCAAATACAGTTACTTGGCATTCATATTAGCTAAAATTATTAACAATAGACAGAATAGTGAAATTTTAATATAAACAGACCTTTATAGCTTCTATTGAAACCTACCCCTTCCCTATAAAACCTGTCTTCACAAAACAAAAAAACGCCCCTAAAAATAGGAGCGTTTTTATTAAACTATATATTTTAATCTAGCAAAGCTATCTGGACTACTTAGCTCACTGCTGAAACTTTTGAGCCATCGGTCTTGGTAATGGTAATGCCCGTAAAGCCAAACAGAATGGTCAATAATAGCGACAGATAACAGAAGAAGGCATACGGAATATACTCGATTACCGACACGCCTAGCGCCTGACTGATAAACACACCGCACACACTCCACGGTACTAATGGGTTAATCACCGTACCAGCGTCTTCAATAGTACGCGATAGGTTTTTCGGGTGCAGGTTTAAGCGCTCAAAGGTCGGACGGAAAGCCGTACCTGATAGCAGAATACTTAAGTACTGCTCACCGATTAGCACGTTAATACTCAACGCGGCCATAGCGGCGGCAAAGATAGCGCGACCTGCGTTGGTTAGCATACCGCTGATGCCCAATAGCAAGGCTGGTAAGATACCCAAGGCGCGTAGCAAGCCACCTAAGCTTAATGCCAAGATAACAATGGTTTGCGTAAAGAACATGCTCTGCATACCACCGCGAGAGATCATGCCGCCTACTTCGCCCAACTCTAGGTTTTCGGCAGGGGTATAACCGGCAAACATATAGCCGCCCAATTGACCGATGCTAGGGGTGCTGTGCAGATAAGTCACCACCAACGCTGCAGCAATCGTCCAAATGATGGTATAGATAGCATTGACTCTGCATAGCGCTAAGACAACTAGCACAACGAAAGGCAAGACCGAATAACCGTGGACTAGACCACTCTCGACCAACTGTGATTGCAATAGCGTGACTTGGCTTAAATCGCCTGTACCCGCCTGCCCAGAAAAGAACCAGAATAGCCCTGCAGTGATAAGCCACGCGGGTACTGTGGTGTACATCATATTGCGAATATGCTCGAATAAATCTATACCTACGACTGAAGACGCTAGCGTACAAGTATCAGATAAAGGAGACATTTTATCGGCAAAGAATGCGCCTGAAACGATAGCACCGGCGGCGATAGCAACGTTGGCATCAAAGGCATTACTCATACCAATAAATGCCACACCGATAGTCGCTGCTGTGGTCAAACTACTGCCTAGCGCCACCCCAATAATAGAGGTCAAGACAAAGGCAGAGATATAATAATACTGCGGTGAAATCAGCTCAAAACCATAATACATGATGGTGGGAATAGCGCCCGACATCATCAACGCGGCGACCAATAACCCAATGAAGAATAGGAGATAAATAGCCCCGATACCACTGGAAACGCCTGAGGACATTTGCTCCTGCATCTTCTCAAAGCTGAGTCCCTTAAACATACCTAAGGCCAGCAATACAGCAATGGCGAGCATTAACGACAGGTGCGGCACCCAGCCAAAGCCAATCATGGTAATACCCATAATGGCAATGACTACGCTAGCAACGATAAAAGCTATCTTAGGAGACAGCTCGGTAAGTACTTGTGGCGGCATAACACATCCTTATGTTGCCTGTTTTTCTTAAAGCCATAAAATCGTGCTTTGAATAAGTAAAAACTAACGGCTAAAGACTAATGGTAAATGACAATAATTCAATAAAAATGAATGAGGACAACTTATTGAGCAAGCAAAGTATCGGTCTTTGCCGCCATTACAAAGTCATTGTTGTGCAAACCTTTGATACTGTGCGACCACCAAGTGACTGTGACCTTGCCCCACTCTACCAACATGCCAGGATGGTGCCCTTCGGCTTCAGCAAGTTCGGCGAGTTGATTGGCAAATTCCATAGCTTTCACAAAGTTTTTAAACTTATATTTGCGCTCTAATTGTTGGATATCGTCCACTTCAATTATTTTCCAATCCGGAATTTGTTGCATCAGCTCTTGCGCTTCTGCTTCAGTAACTTTTGGCGCGCCGATACGGCAGACTTCACAGCTGGCTTGCGATAATGCGGACATGATAATCTCCTTTTTTTAATTTTGCTCTATTGATAATTTCTTTAAGGGGTAATTTATTTCAAGCGTACTTTATTGCATATCTATTGACGGGTAGCGCTAAAATCTATATTAGCTCTACTTATGGCAGCGCTATTTTTTGGCATAAGTTGGTGCAAATAAGCCCAAACTCATGGCTTTCTTCACCGCGCCCATGATGTCACTATTCACGATATCGAACAGCGTATCCAAATCGTCAATGGCATAATAAATAGGCTGGATTTGATCAATGCGGTAAGGGGTACGTAGTACATCAATGAGATCAAACGCACGGCATTCAGGCTCATCGCTCAAGGCATAGACG
>Ga0098065_1000380_pt1 | contig 21461 bp, 18 predicted proteins | sample 25_taG_FD_75062 | JGI IMG/M metagenome (GOLD analysis project Ga0098065, IMG submission 75062) | Marine viral communities from Cariaco Basin, Caribbean Sea - 25_WHOI_OMZ | ecosystem: Environmental > Aquatic > Marine > Oceanic | place: Caribbean Sea: Cariaco Basin | collected 2014-11-08 | reverse complement strand
TTAGTTGTTGCGATAGCTCTTAACGAAAAAATCTCTATTATTAATAAATCAGGCTAGGTTTAGCTAAACCTTTGACTATATTGAACTTATCTAAAATAGGTGGATAAGCACTTAGCAGCAAAGACCACCGCATAGTATTTAGGGTCAACTATTAACATAAAGCCATGTATAAAAAAATGCCTGCGTTGCCGCAAGCACACAATTAACTCTGTAATAATAGAAGCTATTAACCGTTAAAGACGCCTAATTATAAAAGCCAGCAAACCCTTTAAAAATTATTGCTTAGCCGCAATAGCTTCACAACGCTCCTTAAGTGCTTGATTCATGACCACATAGCTTTGCCCTAAGTCTTTAATTATCGCACCCATAACTGGTACAATAGCGCCCTTAAATATCTCGCCTTGCACAAAGGTCGTGCTGCCGTCTTTATTGGCTTTGACTTCGAAGTAATGCTCACCCGTAAAGATCGCTTTTAGCAGCAGCTTACCCTTCCAGCGGTAAGTGTCTTTTTCTTTAAACTCTAACAGCTTAGGCCGCACTTTTAACGTTCTGCCTTTTGGGGTTGTTAGCTTAAGTTTGAATTTTTTGCCGACCTTATTTTTCGTGCCTAAATGGCGAATCGTGGGATTCCACTCAGGATAGGCTTTATAGTCCATTAAGACCGCCCAAACGATAGCAAGTGGCGCCTCGATATCGATGGTTTCTTTGACTTCTTTCATGATGCTTCCTTGCAGTGAAAATGAGCGATGACAACAGGTAAAAAGGCCTAAGCTATTGCCTTAACATAGCATCTTTTGTCCTGATAGAGATAATAATTTATAACGGCTCAGTTTTCTTATGCTCTGCCAATGAGGCTAAGGTGCATTACTAAGCTGTGACCGCTATCCTATTCATTTTTAAAAGTTTGTTAGCAGCTAAGTTATACTAATTACTGCCCTAGCAAATCGTTGTATTACTGTTATATCAATGAGGTTATCGCCTACCATGCGTATTCATGCTCGTTATTATCGTTTAATTTTCACAGGGTTAATGGCGCTACTGATGTCTCTTATCATCTCAACCGTATTGCTCCTTATTAAAGTGGGCTGGAGCGATCATTTTCTCAATGATTTGGTACATTCTTGGGGTTTAGCTTTCGTCGTCGCTTGGCCGTGTGCCTATATTTGCGCGTACTTGATTCAAGTGCACTTGCTGACTCGTATTGATTTTCACCAAGATTAATCTGCTAACCTGGTTGGTCGCTGCTAGTCGCCGGCCTTATGGTTTGCCGAAATTTAACTAATTAGGCCATCTTTGGTCTATCTTTACTTACTGCCTAGATTTCTTTATACTCCGCCCCCCTCAGGTTCCCTCAACCCTGATTTAAAAAAAGGACTCTTCTATGAGCACCCGTTCGTCCCACACTGCCGCTACTGCTGCACTCTCGACCTCCCCTCTCCCGCCCATACGCTATAGCCGTGCTTTATTTTGGCTCGCAGGCTTACACATTTTTATCATCGCCATCAGTAATTATCTGGTGCAGTTGCCTGTGGAGCTGTTTGGCTTTATCACCACTTGGGGTGCGATTACTTTTCCTTTTATTTTTCTGATTACTGACTTGACCGTGCGCATCTTTGGTCAGCAATTGGCCAGAAGAATTATCTTTTTTGCGATGCTACCAGCACTAGCCATCTCCTATTATTTTTCCGTGGTCTTTGCCAATGGTCAGTTTATCGGTCACGAGCATCTCCTCGATTTCAACCTGTTTGTCTTTCGCATTGTCTTGGCGAGCTTTAGCTCTTATGTCATCGGACAATTGCTAGATATCCAGGTCTTTAATAAATTACGTCAGCTGAAAACTTGGTGGATTGCCCCGCTAGCTTCGACGTTCATTGGTAATTTAATAGACAGCCTGTGCTTTTTTGCCATTGCTTTCTACAAAAGCCCCGACCCTTTTATGGCGGCGAATTGGATCGAAATTGGCACGATGGATTATGCGTTTAAGATGGTGATGGGCGTGTTAATCTTTTTACCGCTATACGGGGTGATATTGGCGAAGTTGCAGAAGATGCTGGCGGGGAAATAAAAAGTAGCAGCGTGGTAGGGGTAATTGCTTATTTTTGAGCAAATGGTTATTTAATTAAAAACCTTACTGCTGCCTCAGCATGAATATAGGTAGTATCAAACACGGGTATCGGGCTATCAGATTGCTTAATGAGTAAGCCAATTTCGGTACAGCCTAAGATTACCCCTTCTGCGCCCTGCTCGGCTAATTGCTCAATAATCGCAACATAACGTTGGCGAGACTTTTCGGTAAACTGACCTTGGCACAGCTCCTTATAAATGATGCTGTGTACGTCATCACGTTCTGACTCCTCGGCAACCATTACGGTTAGCCCTGCATCAACCAAACGCTGCTTATAAAAATCTTGGGTCATGGTAAAGTTAGTCCCGAGCAAAGCGATTTTACTGATTCCCGCTGCTTTAATCGCTGCTGCGGTGGCATCGGCAATATGAATTAGGCGCAATCCCGTTGCCGTTTGCACCTCGTCTGCGACCTTATGCATAGTATTAGTAGCAATTAATAGTCCTTGCGCGCCTGCCGCCTTTAAACGTAACCCACTATTAATTAATAGCTCAGCCATTGCCGGCCAATTTCCTTGCGCCTGTAACTCTGCAATGGGAGCAAAGTCGAGACTGTGTAGCAAAATATCAGCTGAATGTAGCCCACCTAATTCTCGTTTTACCCCCTGATTAATCAGTTGATAATACGTTTGTGTACTCTCCCAACTCATGCCGCCGATGATGCCTATCGTGCGTTGTTGCTGTGCTGCCTTACTCATAGTCTTTCCTTATTATTATTGAATTCGAGCGACAGTTTAAGTCTATTAATTGAACGTAGCCTTTGCCTTACGCGCAAAATGACTGCGTTTTAAATTTGCCAATACTAGCCCTGATAGAATCAATCCCATCGCTAGGATCTTCCACCAGGTGACCACCTCTCCGGTCAATAATACCGAGGTCGCCATACCAAATACAGGCACCAGTAGCGCAAATGGCATAACTTTGGACGCAGTATTCTCACTGAGTAAAAACGCCCACAGTCCGAAACCAATCAGAGTAGACATATAAACAATAAAGCCAAGCGACAGCCACGACTTCATCGATGCTTGGGTAAAGGTCGCGACTTGCCAAGCCGCGGTCTCAAAGATTAAGGAGGTAATGGTCAAAATCACGCAGGCAATTAAACCGCCCCACACCACCAAGGACAGTGCTGATAAGGGCGCTGATAGAGAAGTCGCTCTATAAGACGACAGGGAAGTGGCATTGACGCTATGGCTAGGTGTTGCACTGGCAGCGGAAGCTTGTTTGGAGATCTGTTTAGAAGCAATATTGCCAAAGCTCCACCCCATAGCCGCAATCAAAATACAGATAAACCCCAGTAACGGCATGTCTCCGCCTAGGTTGCTGGCGATTACCGCTAGCCCTAAGACACCAATGACCATACCGACAATCTGCATGCGGTTCACGGACTCACCGAGCATAAAATAAGCCAGTAATACGGTGATGAAAACCTGCAATTGCAGCAATAAAGCAGTCAAGCCAGCTGAGGCACCAAGGTGCATGGCGGTAAAGACAAAGGCATATTGCAACACAAATGTGCCCACCGCATAGGTCAATAAAGTGCGGTTAAACTTGGGTGGTTTGATAAATAAAATCAGCGGAATGGCGGTAAAAAAGAAGCGCAGGGCAGTCAGCATTAGCGGTGGGAAACTCTCAAGGCTCCAGGCAATAAAAGTGAAGTTAATGCCCCAAATAAGCGTCACGATGGTGGCTAGTAATAGGTGGATGGGGCTCATTTGCTGTCCTGTGATTTGCCGTTGATAAAGGTTGCAGGCGTGCCCTGTTCACCAAACTGATGCCGTACTCATCTTAGCTGAGTATTTGAGCCAAACCCAACAACCTCAGCGGCTTCGGTGACACTCAGCTCTGTCGATGATGTGCCGACGACTTCGGATGCGTTTTTAGAATGGTTGGGGAATTATTTAAAAGAACATGCACAGCAAACTACTAAAAGTGTGCTCATTAAGGAAAAATAAGCTGGAATCAGCACAGAGAAACATACTATTAATCAGCCATTATTTGACTTACTTTCGCAAGCTTATCAGGCATGTGATAAGGTTTGAGAATTATCCTGTTAAGGGATTGAACGGTTAAACCTTATACGACCATCACTCAAACTTAACCGTCGCCCCTTCCTCAATAGTGCCATATAACCCTAAGACATCCCAATTGGTTAAGCGCACGCACCCTGACGATTTTTGCTGGCTAATTTTTTCTGGGTTGGGCGAGCCATGAATCCCAAAACTGGGCTTGTTAATGCCTATCCAAACTCGCCCAACCGGATTATTCGGACCGGGTGGTAGCACCGTTTTCTCATTGCTGAAGTCCTTATTATAAGTGGGATTGATAATCCGACTTGTGACCTTATATTCGCCATCCGGTGAGGGTCGATAATTGCTGCCCATGGTGGTGGGATAGCTGGCGACCAGTTGCTCGTCTTTATCATAAGCCAGCAGTAGGTTTTTCTCTTTATTGGCAACCACATGAGCCACGGGGGTCATATTCGGTCGATAAGGGTTATAAACTAGGATTTTGTTGCCCGCTTCAAGCGGAGTGTCCGGGTTCAGCCTAGTTAATAACCCTTGGCTCATGTGAAACTTCTCGGCTACGGCCTCTGTAACACTCTCATACTGCTGACCTTTGGGTTGATAAGGAAGGGTCACATCATCTTTGGTCAACTGATAATTCACCAATACCGGTTGCGTATGAAGATCATAATTAGCGGTCAACGCCTCCCAAGTTTGACTGTCCATCACCCCGGTAGGCTCTAAACCCTGTTTTTCTTGAAAAACTTGCATGGCTTTGGCTACGTTTCGACCCAAACTTCCATCTACTGCGCCCACACTGTGATGATTGTAATTTAATAACGCTTGGATTTTAATCGCCAGCGCTTCGTCCACCGGCTCACCTGCTAACCATACTGCATTATTAGCAGCGGTAGCAATCTCTGGCAGCTCATCCACCTCATAAGCCACTTCCGGCAAAGCGTAAGCCAACCTAGTCTCTGGGGTAGATTCTTTTTGATTCTCCTGGCTATTATCATCAAGGCCTACACTATCGTTTACGAGCTCCTGGCTATCATCAGTATCTAAGGTGCCTACTGAGAAGTTATTTGCTGAGTCCGATGCTGTCATCTCTTCAGCCCCCTGCTCTACAGTCGTTGTGTCTGCATAAGCCGAAGACTGATCATTAGATTGCGAGCAACCACTCGTCAGCAGCAGGCTTAACAGGCCACAGCCGAGGAGTATTTTTAGGGAAGCATGGGGATTGTATGAGAGCGAATATTGCATAGATGTAGACACTGCCGGTTACCTACTTAGGTGAGCACTGCCAGCCTGATGCTGCAGTATGCTATGAATAAAGAAAGGGTCAGAGTTAGCTGGGTTAAATAAGCTAATTTTCAAATTTTTAAGGCTATTATTCAATCAGTAGCTCAAAAATGACCGGTTATAAAAGTCATTAAAAACATGGTTAAAAATTGCACAAAAGCAGAGTTTTTTACCTCTGTAAATATATAGTCTTTTCAATTATTTCTCTACCTGTATTCAATACTTAGGTCAATATTGTGCGCCATACGCAAGCGCAAAACCACACTACCTATTAAACACTAGCCTATAACCCCAGAAAACCAGACCATAAAAAAACCAGCTAACATTCAAAATGCAGCTGGTTCTTTAATTTTTTAATAGCTTTTTATTATGCTTAGCACAAGACTCCTACGCTAAGAGTCCTAAGCTAAACAAGGATTTCAACTTGGCTAAAATAAGCTAACCGTGGCTAGCTTGAGGCTTATAAGCCGCATTACCAACGCTAGTGTCGGTATCAATCAAGTCGTCCGCGCCAATTGAGCTGCCCAAAATGCGGTTGCCCACCACGCCTGAAGTTATAGATCCGCTCACGTTCACTAGCGTGCGCATCATATCGATTAATGGCTCGATGGAGATTAATAAGCCCGCCAATTCTAATGGCATGCCTAAAGTTGATAATACGATGATGGCAGCAAACGTCGCGCCCCCACCCACACCGGCGACGCCAAACGAGGCAATCATAGAGATGCCGATCACTGAGGCGAGGAAGCCAATGGACCAAGGGTCAATGCCCATGGTTGGGGCAATCATAATAGCGAGCATTGCAGGATAAACCCCAGCACAACCATTCTGACCAATAGTCGCGCCAAACGAGGCTGAGAAGTTAGCAATAGGTTTCGCCACGCCGAGCTCATTAATCTGCGCATCAATATTTAACGGAATAGAGGCGGCAGAGCTGCGTGAGGTAAAGGCAAAGGTTAATACGGGCGCAATTTTCTTAAAGTGAGTAATCGGCGAGCGACCCGTCAACATAATGATGAATGCATGTACCAATAACATGATAAATAACGCAATATAAGACGCCAATAAAAACTTAGCCAATTGCCAAATCGCATCAGCATCGGTAGTGACAATCACCTTAATCATCAACGCTAAAATACCATATGGCGTCAAACGAATAATAAAGCGCACCAATGCCATAATCCAACTTTGTAAGACGTCGATACCGCGAATAATTAACGCGCCTTTTTCAGGCTCAGCCTTATTGACGGTCAACGCCGCTACCCCCATTAGGCTGGCAATCACTACTGCCGCAATCATGGAAGTACTCTCTAGGCCTGCAAAAGTGCCACCGATACTGGTGGGGATAAAGCTTAGAATCAGCCCAGGAATCGACAAATCAGCGACTTCGGCACTGCTCTCGACCATGCTTTGACCGCGCGCAATTTCAGACTGGCCTTGTACAATAGAGCTGGCATCGAGATGGAATAAGTTGGCAATAATGGCGCCATCTAAAGCGGCAATACCGGTGGTAATGAGCAGCGTGCTGATAATCCAGAAGCTCATTGAGCCGATCATCGACGCTTTTTCTAAACGTGCGATAGCTGCCAAGATTGAGATAAAGACCAGTGGCATGGCAATCATTTTTAGCAAATTGACATAGCCGGTACCGACGATATTAATCCAAGGTAAAAACTCGCTGGTATCTACATTCAGGGCAGAAAGAATTAGCCCGTAGGCCACCCCCAAAAACAACCCTAAAAACACGCTACGGCTGAGCGAATCACTCTGGCGATGATAGCGCCACAAGCCATAAAGTAGCGCTATAAATACCGCAACCAATAAAAGTAAAATCATAAAACACCCTAAATGCCTAAAAAATATAAAGAAAAACCCAGAAAATATTCTGGGTCATTATCCTGATTTAGACTATAAGAGCTAGTATTAAGTCATTATTAGTATATTCCAATTGGATATAAGTATTAAGCCATTAAGTCATTAATGCGTTTTTTTAACCGCTACTCCTTAATTTTAACCTTAGGCTTTTCACTACCAATAAGTGGGATACTGCCTGCCAATACCGACGTTATTATAGACCAAGGCGACCATGACCAACGCTACGGAACCCGTCAATGTTGGGGTAAATAAAAACGACCACTTGGCGCCTGCCAACATAACGATTAAAGGGTTAGAGGCGGCAGGCGGATGCGGGACTCGCAATAGCAGCATTAACGCGATAGCCGTACTAGCAGCCGTGGCCATACTCCACCAATGCAGACCAAAAACGTAGAGAAAAACCAATCCCGTCATCGTAGCAATACAGTGACCACCGACGATGTTCCGCGGCTGCGCAAAAGGGCTAGTAGGATAAGCAAATATCAATAGACAACTGGCGCCGAATGAACCCACAATCATCACCACATCCTGCCAGTCTTCTATTAATGCCAACGCAGCTGTGGCTATGGTGCCGCCAATCCAAGCAATGGCGATCATCCACAATGGCAAGCGCTGCGGACACTTTTCTACCTGACCTCTTAGTTTTTTGATACTAAACACTTGCGTCATTCTGCTACCCTTAAGACTCAAAACGCCCCAATTAGTAGACCACTATTAGGTCTGCAATTAAGGGCGCACTATATTCATAACTATTTGTATAGTATATCCTTATAGATATAGTCGTCCTAGTTTGCTTTTATGCCAATCAGGAATAGGAAAATAACATTCCGCCACAAGATGGGGCAAAATCCTATAAGGTGGTAGCAGTATGGGACTAAGATTTAGAGCATTTTTTGATGGCTTAAGGTGGTTAGAAACCATGATAAAACTTATTTCTATAGTCAGCCCTGTTTAAAACTGCTACTTAGCGAGTCACTGATATAAATTTTCTGGCTAGAAGTCATTATTTGACTGAAGCAGGCGCAAACTTATACCAGTGACTCTGTGTCAAATCTTGAGTGGACTGTCTATAGCTGCTAACCCTGCGGAGAAACTACGATGATGTCAGCTTTATTTAGCAAGTTAGCCCTTTATAACTTCCGAATGAATCAGCAGATTTGCCAAAGTATCGCCACCCTACCCCATGAGGAATTATGGGCGGATAGAAAAGCCGAATTCATCTCGATATTGGGTACGCTCAACCATGTCATGGTCATAGACTTGATGCTGCTAGCACGCTTAAATCAGCATCCTTTGCATCCGCATGGCTTTGCCACATTAAGAGCATTAGCAGACTACCCTAAAACCAAAGGCATTCGCCAAACCCTTTATCGTGAGCTGGCAGACTTTACCGAAGCACGGTACGCCCTTGATCAATTGATTAGTGATTTCGTGGCGGAGACTAGCGTGGCAGATTATGAGGTGTCGCTGAGCTATCAAGAAGTAGGCAGTAGCGCTGACAGTAGGACTCTGAGCGCACCGTTCTATTTACTAATGCAAGATTTATTTAATCACCAGACCCATCATCGCGGTCAGCTGCTGACCTTGTTGGATCAATTGGGTATCAAGCTTAAGACGACTGATTTTTTGGTGATTATTGCGGATGACTATGGTGCATAAGATAGCCATTGTTATTGATAAGCATAGTTATACTTTGAAAAGTTATATTAATAGCGCCAACTGATTCTGCTAAAAACATCTATAACGTTTCACGTGAAACAACGTCTCTTTTCTACAATGGCAAACGGTTAGCTAAGGCTATATGAAATCAATCTCAGGCTATAGGGTCATTGCTTAATTCTAGCCAATAAAAAAGCCAATACCCTTAATGTAGAATGTAAGGTATTGGCTTTGCTAATGCTAATTTTTGCTAAGTCTATATGACTAAACCATTCGCTTATAAAGCATCTAACAATTGAATAGGTAAAGTCACCACGTCAAAAGCTAAGGCAAACGGTAGTAGCACTAATTTCTGCGCGGCATTAGTACCACTACGTTGGGTCTGGGTGGTTTTTCCTTGACCATAAATGGTCACCGCATAAGGCTTGCTCAGCGCCTTATAGTTAGACTGAATCATACTCAGATTGCTCACCTGCGGATAGATTGCCCCTTTAATAGGCACCTTAAAGCAGAATCTTTGCGCATTGATACGATTGTCGCTGGCTGAAGTACAATCCGTACCGCCGTTTTGTAAAAAGAACTGATAGTCGCTGCGTTTAAACTCATCTTTGAGCTTGGCATAGGACATCTTCATCTCGCCCTGAAAATAGCCATCATTCGCAGAGTAGAAACTCATGTCATTATCGACTTGGATATTTTGCGGTGTCAGAGTAGTCAACAGTTTGACCATTTCGGTGCCACCTTGGGTCAACACATAGCTGTGTTTTTCGCCAACAATAACGGCACTGTTAGACGGCATATTTGCCAAAGGTTGGGCAGGACGGCCAAAAGCAACCAATTGATCTTCCACTAAGACTTGCTTGGTAGTAGAGGTGGTACTGCTATAAGAACCATCGTCCAGTAATGAGGAGGTGGCACAGCCTGAGCCCGCTAAAATAGCGGCTGACGCTGCAGCCATAGTCAAAATTTTCACTGACAATATTCCACTCTTATTCATGGTAAATTCCTTTTATCTCTCAGTCTATTCAAGGTATGCTAGCATTACTCGCATTCATTTAACAATCATTTAATGTTTGCTTTACGATTGCTTACGCGTACTATCTTCTTATATTAATCAGTTAGTTATTTAGCTTATGCGGCACGTACACTTTAAAAAGCAATAATAAAACTATCCGCATTTATAGAGGCGACCATGACCCAAGCCCGGCGTACCATAGATACTCTCATCGCCCAAGATGTACTGCCACCCGAGCAGGCTGGGGCCGCAGCACATCATCTTGAAGTCTACCCTAGCAAACACAGTTGGCTGGCCTTTTTTGATAAGGCGCTGCTCGTTATCGGACTGGTCGCTTTAGCATTAGCGCTAGTATTTTTCATCGCTTATAACTGGCTGAATATGGGCAAGTTGGGCAAATTCGCTTTGGTCGAAGGGGCGTTAGTCATCACCATACTCGGCTATGCGGGACTGGCTTATCAACGTAAACACAAGCTGGTACAACAGCTGCTATTGTTAGTCGCTAGTATTATTACCGGCAGCCTCTTAGCACTATTTGGACAGGTCTATCAGACGGGCGCCGATACTTGGCAGCTGTTTGCCAATTGGGCGTTATTAATGAGCCCATGGGTGCTCATTGCACGCCTGCCCGCCCTTTGGCTGTTATGGTTCGGGTTAATCAATGCCAGTATCATGCTCTATACCGCGGTCACCACTTTCTTTGGTGTCGATTACTTTTATCAAAGTTTCGTCTATTTAGCCGTGCTGTCTATCGTTAACTTTATAGCGCTGATTTTATGGTTAGGCTTCGTTGGTTATAAAGCGGATGCCAGTAACACGTTAGCCAATAGAGCCTATACCCACCCAAGCTCAGGCGCACCCTCTAATACGGCAATCCAGCAACATTGGAGCACCTATCTCGTTGGTTTAGTCAGCGCCTTTTTCATGACCTGGTTGGCTGTCCTGTATTCATCGCTAATGGATAATAGGACTATTTTGCTAATGAGTCTCGGGCTTTGGGCGCTCTGGGCCGCATTTATGTGGTGGCGGTTTTATAAGCGTCAGATTGACGTCTTAATGCTCACTTACCTGTGCGGCTCAGCCATTATCGTGATTATGGTTTGGCTAAGCGAGACCCTCCTGACCGATTGGAATGCCGGTAGCCTGCTGATTTTAGCACTGCTACTGTTAGGACTTAGCTCCGCAGCGGTCGTTTGGTTGCGCCGCGCTGCCCACTTAGCGAAAACCACTATGCCGCGGAGAGTATTATGACTACCCAACATACCGAAACTGTCCGCGAACTGCAGAAAATTGGCCTGATTCCGCAAACCTTGAGTGCAGATAGCTCCATAGCCGATAACCATGACGACACCCCGTGGTACCTGCAAATATTCTTGGGCGGCAGTGGCTTATTATCCGGCCTGTTATTAATCGGTTTTTTTGTGCTATTGCTGTCCTCCGCGCTGCGTGATAGCAGTACCCAATTTATCGTCGGTACCTTATTAATAGCTGCAGGGTTTGCCTTGTTGCTCGCCAGTCGCCGCCGTGGCAATACCTTTTTGACCAGCCTTGCCTTTGCTAGCAGTATCGCTGGGCAAGGATTTTTCGTAGCCGCTTTACTTGATTTAGAGCTAGCGATACCTGCCATCGTTGGGTCGATTTTGCTGATGCAGGCCGTTTTAGCCCTGCTTATGCCAAATTTTTTACATCGATTGCTCAATAGTTTCGTGGCGTTGGGTTGTTTGGTTTATCTACTCAGCTATTACCATGCGCCCGAAGTCACGGCAGGCTTACTAGCTTTAATAACTGCAGCATTGGGGCTACATCGCTATGCCATGCTCAGTGGCGTCTCTCGTAAATGGCGACCCTTTGTCACCGAGCTTAGCCGCGCCGTTACTTATGCCAGTGCGTTCATGCTGCTAATCATCTCCGTGTATGTTATTGCAGCAGAATACTCCCCAGACATCATCGATTACGATACCAGCTTTAGCTACCATTACCCATTAGCGCAGGGACTATTGGTCCTCGCTAGCCTTTACGCCGCCTACCTTATCCTAGTGCGCTATCGTATTAAATTGACCTCATCAGCAGGGCTAATAGCTACCATTGCCATTATTGTCCTTGGCATTATTTCCGTCTACGTTTCCGGTCTACTCGCTGCCAGTTTAGTCATCGTGATTGCTATGGCAAACAGTCAACGCGTGCTGATGGTGTTGGGCATTATCGCTTTGGTCAGCTATATATTTTGGTACTACTATCAACTCGATACCAGTCTCTTGCTCAAATCGGCCTCCATGCTCGCCGTCGCTATCGGTCTGCTATTGCTGCGTTGGTTAATCCTTCATAAAGTCTTTGGCGCAGTCAGTACGCCTAGCAAGGCTGTGATTAATCTCCCCAATAGACTCAACCCGGAGGAGCGCTCATGAGTAACGATATTCAGCCAGCCCACGTAAAATTGGAAAGCCCTACTAGCACCCGACCAAGAGTGATTAGAGCGCCTGGTGGCCGCCCCGCCCCTACGCCTAAAACAGAAAACCGAGGATTAAAAATTGCCGTAGCACTACTGGGTTTAGCTCTGGTATTGGTCGCTATAACCTTTTCTATTTATAAAAATGAGCAGCACTTAGCAACTGGCGAGACCGTATTATTAGAGCTAGCCCCCGTTGATCCACGCGGCTTTATGCAAGGCGATTATATGGCGCTAAGTTTCGCCTTAGAGAACGATATCCTTATGGCTTTAGGCACACAATCTGACAGCCTCTATTTGGATAACACTGAGGGTAAAGTCATCGTCGCCAAAGATGCGCACGGCGTAGGACAGTTTGTCCGTTTAGCAGATAGTGCAGAGGGTCAGCCTCTGGCTACGAATGAAATAGCGCTGCATTATCGCGCTCGCAATGCACAAATAAAATTCGCCACTAATGCGTTCTTCTTTCAAGAAGGCAATGCTGAAGCCTATGAAGCTGCTGAATACGGGCTATTTCGAGTGAATAATCAGGGTGATCCTTTACTCACGGAAATGGTAGATGACCACTATAAGGTGATTGCTCCGAACAACCCTTAACTCAGAATTAACCTTAAAACCGAGTGAAAATCTGCTGGAAATACTAAAGCGAAAGCTAAAAAGACAAGTCATAACAGCGGGTAACTAAAGTCACGTTGCGGGTGTTAAGAGCAAATTGTTATCTTGGAGCTATGTTATATAAATAACGCTAAATAACTACTAACTTATAACTATTAAACCAAGGAATAATTATGCGCAGCGCAACCTATGACCATTTTGGCAAACCTACTGAAGTCCTTAGCTTAGGTGACCGCCCTACTCCCGAACCCAAAGCCAATGAAGTCCGCATCAAAACTATCTTAGCCTCCATCCATAACCATGACTTATTAACCGTAGCCGGGAAATACGGCTTTAAGCCAGAAATGCCAGCGATAGGCGGTAGTGAAGCCGTAGGAGTGATCGATGCGGTAGGCGATAAAGTAGAAGACTTGAAAGTGGGTCAACGCGTAGTCTGTGCCAGTGTGCAGGGCACTTGGGCAGAGTATTTTACCGCTGCCGCTAGCATGGTATTTCCTGTGCCAGACAGCTTAGAAGATGAAATGGCCGCACAATTAGTTGCTATGCCACTTAGTGCTTTGATGCTAATTGAGTTTCTAGATTTACAGCCTGGTCAATGGGTTATCCATAACGCTGCCAATGGTGCGGTGGGTAAATCGCTATCGATGCTAGCGACAGCGCGCGGTATCAAAACTATCAATCTAGTCCGCAGTGCAGAATCGCTAAAAGAGCTGACTGACTTAGATCTTAAAAATAATATCAATACTTCGGATGACAACTGGAAGGATCAAGTACGCGAAATGGTCGGTGATGACATAATCAGTGCGGCAGTGGATTCTGTCGGTGGTGAGTCGAGTGGCGACTTGTTATCGCTGCTAGGTCATGGCGGTACTTTTGCTACTTTTGGCGCGATGTCCGGCAAACCGATACAGCTTAATCCTACCGATATGATTTTTAAACAAGCTGTATTAAAAGGATTTTGGGGCAGTAAAATCAGCCAAGAGATGCCTGTCGCTAATAAGCAACGTCTAGTTAATGAGCTGATTGAGAGAGCTGTTGCTGGAAAATTAAAGCTACCGGTTGAAGCAGTCTTTGATTTAGCGGATGTGGTCAAAGCGGTGGATGGTAAGGTGCAGTCTGGTAAACAAGGTAAGGTTTTGCTGAAGCCTTAATTTTTAATCTTCTTATAAACTGATTAACAATGGCAGCGTTCTCTTGATAAGAACGTTGTCTTTTTTGAAGAATTATTAAAATATTTTATTAATGAGAATCTGGATTTTTATGGAGAAGTATGACAACTTGTTATATGTGTAATGATAGAGCTACTAGTTCCGAACATGTGCCTCCAAAGTGTTTATTTCCAGAACAAAAGGATTTACCAGAGGGTGTAAATTTAAGAAAATCACTTATAACTGTTCCATCCTGTGACTTGCATAATTCTAAAAAATCAAATGATGATGAATACTTACTTTATTTGTTAGTTATGAGTATTCCATCAAACGATATTGGAAAAAATCAATTTTTATCTAAAATTCTTAGGGCAATAAGTCGCAATCCCAGTCTAATTAAAAAACTTCTTGCTAACTCTCATAGTGCGGAAGCTGAAAATTTATGTACTAACGAACGTTTCGAGACAATAGGATTTCTAGTTCAAGACTCACGTATTGATACAATATTTGAACACCTATCACGAGCGCTTTACTATCATCATTTTAATAAAAAGTCTAATGGCGAACTAAAGATTTATCCAAATTTTTTATTATCTACAGAGGATAATTATAAAGAAACTAATAAAAAAATTGCTGAAGCAGATATTATGTCTGAAAAACTCTTCTCAAAAGAACCTTGTTACGGTTCAAATCCTGACGTATTTAAATACTGTATTGTTGATCCAGGTGTTGGAGAGCCTAAGTTCTTAAGATTATATTTTTATGAAGGAAATAGGGTTACAGTGATATTTATGAACGAAGATTAACTAATCCACTTAATATAAAATAATCTTATTTGTATATTGGCATGATAAATGAACAAAAAAGGCACCCCAAAACAGGAGTGCCTTTCTTATTATTTAGCCTCTAAAAGACTAAGCTAAAACTAAAACCAATCCCTTATTCCCACTCAATAGTCGCCGGTGGCTTGCTCGACACATCATAAGTCACGCGCGATACTTCAGCGATTTCATTCATGATGCGATTCGATACCGTCTCAATCAAATCAAACGGCAGATGCGCAAAACGTGCAGTCATAAAGTCTACAGTTTCAACCGCACGTAGCGCGATAACCCAAGCATAACGACGGCCATCACCCACTACGCCGACCGACTTAATCGGTTGGAATACGGCAAAGGCTTGCGCGGTTTTCTCATACCAACCTGAACGCTCAAGCTCTTGCATAAAGATAGCATCGGCTTGACGTAGGATGTCGGCGTATTCTTTTTTCACTTCGCCCAAGATACGCACGCCAAGGCCTGGTCCTGGGAAAGGATGACGGTTGATCATCTTTGCGGGTAACCCTAAAGTGATGCCTAATTTACGGACTTCATCTTTGAATAAGTCACGTAGCGGCTCAACCAAAGCAAACGCTAAATCATCTGGCAAACCGCCAACGTTATGGTGGCTCTTAATTACGTGAGCTTTACCTTGATGCGACTTCGCTGACTCGATGACGTCAGGATAAATCGTGCCTTGCGCCAAGAATTCTACCGGCTTGCCATCGCTACCTTCGCTCACATCACGTGCCGCATCAGCGAAGACGTCAATGAAGGTTTTACCGATGATTTTGCGTTTTTTCTCTGGATCAGACTCGCCAGCCAAGGCCGTTAGGAAGCGCTCTTCCGCATCAACACGGATGACTTTTACGCCCATGTTCTCGGCAAATACCTGCATCACTTGGTCGCCTTCGTGCAGACGCAGCAAGCCATTGTCTACGAATACGCAGGTCAACTGATCGCCGATCGCTTTATGCAAAATAGCGGCCACGACCGAACTATCAACACCACCCGATAGGCCTAGCAATACTTGCTTATCACCGATTTGCTCTTTTAACTGAGCGACACGCATATCAATGATGTTGTCTGGCGTCCAATCCCCGCTACAGCCACACACCTGATGGACAAAGCGCGATAGCAACACTTGACCTTGTAAGGTATGCGTCACTTCCGGATGAAACTGTAGGCCGTAGTATTTTTTATCTTCATTGACCATAACAGCGATAGGACAGCTTGGCGTGCTGGCGACCACTTCAAAGCCTGCTGGCGCTTCGATGACTTTATCACCATGGCTCATCCAGACGTTTAGGCGGCTGTTGCCATCTTTGCTGTCTTCAACCCCATCCAATAATTGGCAGCTGCCCGTCACTTCAATAGTGGCTGCGCCAAATTCGTGCACCTCACTGGCGTGTACTTTGCCACCGAAATGATCGGCCATAGCTTGCATGCCGTAGCAGATGCCGAGGATAGGCACTTCTAAATCAAACAAGGCTTGGTTGATTTTCGGGCCATTTTCGTCATGCACACTTTCAGGACCACCCGATAGGATGACACCCTTTGCGCCAAACGCTTCAATACGCGCGGTATCGATATCGTAGGGATACATCTCGCAGAACACACCGGCTTCACGCACACGGCGCGCGATTAATTGGCTATATTGTGAGCCATAATCGATAATGAGGATACGGTCTTGTTTGATTTCTGGGGTAGAGCTTGCAGCGGGCGTTAGGGTAGTCATGGCTTCAGTTCCATCAAAAAAGGTCAGTAATTAGAAGAGTTTTACATAAGAGGCAGAGTTAGGGGGGTATTTTAACAAGTTTCTACGTGTGGATGGAGATTGTGTTTTATTGAAAGGATTAATAATTCAACTGAATAAACGAATGTTAGCGATTTACTCTTATAAACTTAGCTAATATAAAAAACAGTTTTCTATGTTGCACTATCTAAAAACAAATAGTATTGTATATTATACAGTTAGCGCAGCACTTCTGCTTAGAGAAGCATATTTCTCGTTAGGCTTAAAGTCTTTATCAGAGCAGGACTATAAGACTCCTATAGTCAGGCGGTAGCTGCGCTATATTGTTAGCGTGAGATGCGCTATATTGGGTATAGCGCCTAGTCAGCAGTAGGCTTATGAGTCCGTCTAACAGCACGCGAGCGACCCTTTTATTATCCAAACTATACTTATAATAAATCGACAGGTTATGCCCTATGAGCAAAATTAACGCCCTTATTCGTAATACCACGCAAAATATCTCTGCTACGGTGCTTACTAAGCCGACTAAAAACCTCAGTATAGACAGCAGTGCCACCAGCAATACCCCCATAGAGCAGACCCGCTGGAATGGCTGGGGCAATGTGAATGTGAATAAAAAAGTATCGTTACATGGTGCTAGATTGATCAGATCCCATATTGGCAAAACTAAAAAACTGTCTTCTGTTAGCCTACAAAAGGTGCTGAAAACTGTCCCCGAATCGCGCTTGCCTACAGCTGTGACCGACCTTGAGATGGTCTCTGTTGATAATGAAACCAGACTAAGACACGCGCGTGGTCAAAGCTTTCCGGATTGGATAGCCATGCACAGTGGCGACTTTGGGGTATTCCCTGATGGCGTTGCCATGCCGAAATCGACCAGCGATGTCGAGACCTTATTGCAATTGGCCCGCGAGCACGACCTGATTGTGATTCCTTTTGGTGGTGGCACTTCCGTGGCTGGACACATCAATCCGCCCAAGGATTCGCGCCCTGTATTGACGGTAGCGATGAGTCAGTTGGATGAGCTGATGGACTTGGATAAAGAAAGTCAAATTGCCACCTTTGGCGCTGGCGCGCAAGGTCCCGCTGTCGAGGCAAAATTGGCTGAGCATGGCTATCGGTTGGGGCATTATCCACAGTCTTGGGAGCTGTCGACCCTGGGGGGTTGGATAGCGGCGCGCTCTAGTGGTCAGCAGTCTTTGGGCTACGGGCGTATCGAGCAGATGTTTGCCGGGGGTACTCTGGTTACACCGCAAGGGGTGCTCACTATTGCAGACCTGCCCGCATCCTCGGCAGGCCCAGATTTGCGTGAGATGATGATGGGCACGGAAGGTCGTGCGGGTATCTTTACCGAAGTCAAAATGCGCGTCCAGCCGCAGCCGGAAGAAGAGATATTCAAAGTCGTGTTCTTGCCCAATTGGGCAGCCGGTAAAGCAGTGCTAAAACAAGCGGTACAAAAAGATATTCGCCTCTCGATGCTGCGCCTAAGCAATGCCGATGAAACCGAGGCACACCTACACTTGGGCACGAGCCCCAGTCAGTTTTTAGCCATCAGCACTTATCTAAAAACCCGCGGCTTAGACTCACAAAAAGTGATGCTCACTTACGGCGTCAGTGGTGATAAAGCACAAAATCAGTTGGCGCTGGCTCAGTTTAAGCAGCTGTTAGCGCAGCACGGCGGTGTGAGTGGCAAACTGGCCGACTTGATGGGTAAAATATGGGCGCATGGCCGCTTTAAGTTCCCTTATCTGCGCGGCACGTTGTGGGAAAAAGGCATCATGGTCGATACCTTTGAGACCGCGACCAATTGGACCCACATCGACCAGCAGATGCAACAGATGCAAAAGGCGGCACGCACTTCGCTAGCGGATGAAGGCGAGGAGGTCATGGCCTTTACCCATATCTCCCACGTGTATAAGCAAGGCGCTAGTCTCTATACCACCTACTTCTTTAGAGCCGGCAAAGACCACGCCAGTACCCTCGCCCGTTGGCAAAAAATCAAACACGCCGCCAGCTTGAGTGTGGCTAATGGCACCGCCACGATCTCGCATCAACATGGCGTGGGTCGTGATCACGCTCCATACCTTGCTGCAGAAAAGGGCGAGCTGGGACTACAAGTTACCAAAGATATGCTCAAGAGCTTAGACCCTGAGCAGCGCATGAACCCAGGAGCCTTGCTGGCGGATTAACCTTAACTACCACCCCTACTACCGTATGCTCGTTAGAGCACCACCTTTAGGTGGCTGAAAATGAGTCGTTTATGAACCAGACCCAACAACGTGAGCAAGCTTTAGGCCCCCTATCCCACGATAAACTTTGGGATATGCTCATTATCGGTGGCGGTATTACCGGGGCTGGAATTGCACGCGAAGCCGTACGCCGTGGCCTATCAGTCTTATTAATCGAGCAAAAAGACTTTGCTTGGGGCACCTCAAGTCGCTCGAGCAAAATGGTGCATGGCGGCCTGCGTTACATTGCCTCAGGAGATGTAAAAACCACTTTAAATAGTGTGCGTGAGCGTGAGCGGATGCTGAATGAGGCCAGCGGTTTGGTCAATGAGATGCACTACATCATGCCGCATTATAAAGGTAAGTTCCCACCGCCTTGGATCTTCAATAATTTGCTGCGCGTCTACGATAAACTCGCTGGCAAGCGCTATTTTAAATACTATAAAAAAGACGCTTTTTTAAATTTAGACCGCGGTATTAAGCAGGATAAATTTCTGGGTGCCAGTCAGTTTAGTGATGCGGTCACCGATGACTCACGCCTGGTAATGCGGGTATTGGACGAGGCGGTACACGAAGGCGCTTGCGCTATTAATTATCTCAAGGCAGCGTCGTTAATTACCGATGAGCAGGGTCTGGTTACGGGTGCCAACTTAGCGGATACAAGCTCGGACGCAGCCTTTGACAGTACCAATAATTCTCAGCATATCGCTAGCTATAAAGTTCACGCCAAAGTGGTGGTGAATGCTACGGGTGCTTGGGCAGATACCTTACGGATGCAGGCTAGCCAACAAACTGAGCAAACCTTCGCTAAAAAAATTCGGCCTTCACGCGGCAGTCATTTGGTCATCAGCCAAGAGCGTCTGCCTATTCAGCAGGCGTATACGCTGTTGCACCCGGTCGATAAAAGAGCACTGTTTGTCTTCCCGTGGGAGACGCGTTCAGTCATTGGCACCACCGATTTGGACCATCCGCCTTTAGACGATAGCGAGGTGGGTATTACCAGCGCGGAGCTAGACTATCTATTGGTCGCGGCCAACGATTTGTTTGAAAATGTGGAGCTGACCCGCGACGATGTTATTAGCTCTTGGGCCGGCGTGCGTCCGTTAATATCAGAGGGCGGTGATGGCAAGCGCGTCAATCCCAGTAAAGAAAAACGCGACCATAGCGTGTGGTTGGACAACAACTTAGTCACCGTCAGTGGCGGTAAACTCACCACTTTCCGGCTTATCGCTTTAGATGTACTGAAGATTTGCCAAAAGGTATTGGCGCTTAAACCTGACGTTTTTAATGCAGAAGTTAATGAGCCTTCTTCCGACCGAGTCTTTAGTAATCCGCCACCAACGAATCCAAAGTTTGCCCAATTGCCGCAGCCCTTACGTGAGCGCTTGCAAGGCTTCTATGGGCGGCAAATCGATACCTTACTTGAGCTCACGCGTGATGAAGATTTAACTTATGTAGCCGACAGCAATACGGTTTGGGCAGAGATTCGCTTTGCCGCGCACTATGAGCAGGTTATCCATTTAGATGACTTGCTGTTGCGCCGCACTCGTTTAGGGCTAATTTTACCCAACGGTGCGATGACCGCAGAGATTAGCGCTAGGCTGAAAAAAATCTGTCAGCAAGAGCTCGGTTGGACAGAAAATAAGTGGCAACAGGAAGTGCAGCGCTATCAAGCTTTGTGGCAGCAGTATTATCATTTGCCGGCGGCTTAATGGTCGGCACAATAAACGCTAAAAGTGACGGTTAAATTTAAAAGCACTGCCGGTGAAACCTTAGCCTCAACACTATGGTACGACTATAACGCTCAAAGGATTGAGCGCCTAACAAACTACTGGTTTGCAGGATCAATAGGGTAAAGGACTGATATGACCACGACTACTATAAATAATAATGCAGAGCCTATTTATCTATTGGCCATCGATAATGGCACCCAAAGCGTCAGAGCGCTAATCTTTGACCAATTTGGTACTGAGATTGCCAAAGCCCGCGTCCCTATCGAGCCCTATTTCTCTACGCAAGCTAGCTTTGCTGAGCAACATGCGAATTATTATTGGCAAAAGTTAGCCGAGGCATGCCAGCAATTATGGCAAACCTGCGATATTACCCCTGCGCAAATTGCCGGCGTCAGTCTGGCGACCCAACGCTATACCATGATTTGTTTGGATGAAGATAAAGAGCCGCTGCGTCCCGCTATAGTCTGGATGGACTTGCGCCAAGGCGAATTGAATGATTTAGGGGTGTTGGGGCCGTTAGCGAAAGTCGCCGGACTGGGCGATGTGGTGCAAGAGGCCCAACGCAAATCCCGCTGTAATTGGCTCGCCCATCATGAGCCTGAAGTTTGGGCAAAAACGGCACATTATATAAATTTATCGGTATATCTTACTCTAAAGCTTACCGATCAGTTGGTTGATTCTACAGGACATGTGTTGGGCTATTTGCCTTATGACTATAAAGCACAAGATTGGTTTA
>Ga0098065_1000379_pt1 | contig 21547 bp, 12 predicted proteins | sample 25_taG_FD_75062 | JGI IMG/M metagenome (GOLD analysis project Ga0098065, IMG submission 75062) | Marine viral communities from Cariaco Basin, Caribbean Sea - 25_WHOI_OMZ | ecosystem: Environmental > Aquatic > Marine > Oceanic | place: Caribbean Sea: Cariaco Basin | collected 2014-11-08 | reverse complement strand
GAGCTTCTTTGTTTTTATGCGTTTTTTTTACCGGGATTTTTTTCTAGTGAACTGGGTGGTGCCACAAAAATCCATAAAGCTTTTTTTAGGCTGCCGGCACGACGCATATTTTTAAAAATATCTACCCAAACATGGAAAACATGTTTTACAGGGTTAAAATGTTTTGGCTGATCAATAATCCCATAGATCGATTTTTCTGTTTCAGGTTCGAAAGTGCCAAACATACGATCCCAGATTATAAAAGTTGAGCCATAATTTTTATCGAGGTAATTTTCATTTCTACCATGGTGAACGCGATGATGTGATGGAGTAACAAAAATGAAACTAAACCATTTTGGCATTCTGTCAATTAGTTCTGTATGAATCCAAAACTGGTATAACACGGCAATCTGGTGACAGATAAAAAAGACGACCGGATGAAATCCTAAAAAACTAATAGGAATAAAAAAGATCACTTTTATTTGTTGTGTCCAGGATAATCTGAAGGAGGTAGAGAGGTTATATTTTTCTGAATTATGATGGGTAACATGTGTGGCCCACAAAAAATTAACTTCATGTCCGTATCGATGAGCCCAATATCTGCAAAAATCCAGAACGACAAAGCATAAAATAGAGGTGAACCAATTTACCGGAATACTCCATGAAACCGAATTGTAAACCCATAGTACAAGTCCAAACATGATAGATTTGGTTACCAGGCCTTGTAAAATATAAACGAGACCAATGGTTAGTGAGGTCAAGAAATCTTTTTTCTCATAAAGGTCTCTTTTGGTTTTCCAGCTAAAATAGAATTCTAAAAGCGCCAGTCCAATCATGATCGGAGCGGCGTAAAGAATTAAATCGGGAGCACTGGAAATTACTTTTTCTAATGTGATTTCCTTTTTCATGGGGTTCTTTTTCTTTTTTAGATTATAAAAGTTTTGAGCTCCATAAACAAATCTAAAATATTAAGATTTTAAATTTTAACAGAAAACGGTTTTGTACGCTTTGGTCAAGTTCTTATTTGATAAGTCTAAAATACCATGATATACCAATTGCCAGATTTATACAATAACCGTTTAGGTCTTTATAAAAATCGTTTCGAGCAAAAAATAACCGTGATCTTATAAAAGTTTCAGAACTCTCTCTTTTGCTTAAAAATACACTTGGAATCGTATTCAATCGTTCCCTTATTTTATAATCTATATTTAGGCCGAGTAAGAAATTATAATCTACGATTCGAAGCTCACTTTCTTTCTCGTCATAATCATTTTCAGAGAATTCGGTTATTGCGAGTCCGGCAAATGGTGCAATTTTTAAAGCCGAATTATCTAATATTGCATAACCTTATGAAACATCTATCAAAGCTAAAGTAAAATCCAGATATTCTAACCAATAGCTTCTGCCAGTATATGTTCTATCTACATCACCTCCAGATAAAATAGTGTTGATATAAAGCATTGAATTTTTATAGGAAAAATCGAAGCCAAAATTAAAACCAATAGAATTGCCAAAATGTTCGTTCACAGTATTGTTTCTAAAACTGTAAGCAGCACCCACATTTAATCCCAATCCAAAATTAGTTTTTTTTTGGATCGCATTATTTTTGTAGATCGCTAGACGGTCGTCTATATTGGCGGTCCATTCCTATACAATTTTAAACCCCTTCCACTAAGGCTTTGACTTTGGAAAATTTCTACTTCATTATTTAGGGCCTCATATTGATGTTTAAAAGCAGTTTCCACTGAAAAAAAAGAACCAAGGTGATCCAGATCGTATTGTATTTTTTTTCGTTATAATTCTGCAATATTAAAAATTACCTGATTGTATTGCAGCTTTTGAGGCGTTTTAAATCCCTGTTTTATCCACGAAAGTTGCGTATCGGTGTAGCAAAAACTTTGCAATCTAAATACTACGGTATCATTTATTTTTGGTTTCCCGTTTTTGTAGCCAATTACATATTTTAATTCTGAAGTAGTATTCTCAAAAGAAATTTTGTGTTCCCGGAAGTCCGTCATCCCAGGTTATATTTCCTTGATTCCAGTTTTTTCTGGATTCCTGACTGTATGCTCATATAATTACGAAGTAGAAGAGCACACAAAAATAATTGATATTCATTACCGCTACAGAATCTTAAGATTCCAAAAGTCATTTTGATGGTAAAAATCAAAATTTGAAAGTGAATAATATTATGCTGGGAAAAGCGTGCTAAAAATATATAATTCCGGAATATCTTTTATAAAAAAAGTAGGAATTAAACTATAATTTCCAGAAGTGGGCTTAGATGTTCAATTAAAAAAGGCCGCCAATAGGCAGCCTTTAGTTAACACTTAAAAATATGGATTTTTTGTGAATCTTTTTCTGCTATCCACATTTAGATGATCCACAATCTTTACAGGTTAAACAACCTTCCTGATAGATAAGGTTAGAGGAATTACAATTAGTACATTTCTCTTTTTTGGCTACGGTACCATCTGCTATGAAGCGTTTTAAAGCTCTTGCAACTCCATTTTTCCAGGTATTGATGGATTCTGAATCTAATTGAAGACTGTTTACCAGGTTCACCACATTGTCTATTGGCATACCATGTCTTAGTGTACTGGAAATTAATTTGGCATAATTCCAGAATTCAGGATTAAATTTGTGGGATAAACCTTCAATAGTGGTTTTGTAACCTCTTTTATTTTTATACTGAAAATCGTAGCGGGACGTCCCGTCTTCATTTCGGTTTTTTATAATCAAGCCTTCATTTACCCATCTAGGGATTAGGATGCCGTCTTCATCGTCTGAAAATCCTGTGAAAATCTCGTAAGGACGACCATCAATTAGTCCTATAAAGGCGATCCATTTATCTTTGCTGTTTTGGAAACGAACTACATCAGCCTCTAAAACCTGTGGGCGCTTTGTAGGAAAAATACCGTTTCCTTCTTTTTCTTCTTTTTTCTCGTCATTAGAAATCAAAACGCCAGAACGTGATCCGTCACGATAAACGGTAACTCCTTTGCAGCCCGCCTGCCATGCTTCAAGATATAACCTGCCTACCAGATCTTCACTAACATCATTAGGCAAATTGATCGTCACACTAATAGAATGATCTACCCATTTTTGGACAGCGCCCTGCATTCTTACTTTACTTAACCAGTCTACATCATTACTGGTGGCCTGGTAATAGGGAGATGCTTTTACAAGTTCGTCCAGCTCGGTATTCGAATAGTTTTTATCAATATCGTGACCGTTTATCTTCATCCATTCTTTAAAACGGTGATGGAAAACTACATATTCTTCCCAGCTATCGCCAACTTCATCTACAAAATCAACCCTAACATCTTTATCGTTAGGATTTACTTTTCTTCTACGTTTATAAACCGGTAAGAAAACAGGCTCGATCCCAGAAGTGGTTTGTGTCATTAAACTGGTAGTTCCGGTAGGCGCGATGGTTAAAAGTGCAATATTCCTACGACCGTATTCTAACATATCATAATATAATTTTTCATCGGCTTCTTTCAATCGAAGGATAAAAGGATTTTCCTTTTCACGATCTGAATCAAAAATACCGAATGCACCTCTCTCTTTTGCCGTTTCTACTGAAGCACGATAAGCTGCAAGGGCAATATTTTTATGGATTTCAGTAGAAAATGCTACCCCTTCTTCGCTTCCATATTTAATACCAAGTCCGGCAAGCATGTCACCTTCTGCAGTAATACCAATCCCGGTTCTACGGCCTTCCTCAGCCTTCTTTTTGATGTTTAACCACAGATTTCTTTCAACACCTTTTACATCTTCATTTTCAGGATCAGCATCTATTTTTTGTAAGATGGCATCGATTTTTTCTAACTCCAGATCGATGATATCGTCCATAATTCTTTGTGCTGCGCTTATGTGTTTTTTAAAAAGCGTGTAGTTGAATTTAGCTTTTGTAGTAAAAGGATCTTCAACATAAGAGAACAAGTTAATAGCCAGTAAACGACAAGAATCATAAGGACAAAGTGGGATTTCACCACATGGGTTGGTAGAAACCGTTTTATAGCCAAGATCTGCATAGCAATCTGGTACGGATTCGTTAATTACCGTGTCCCAAAATAGAATCCCAGGCTCTGCTGATTTCCAGGCGTTATGAACGATTTTTTTCCAAAGCTTTTCGGCTTCAATCTCTTTACTGAATTTAGGCGCATCACTAAAAACAGGATATTTTTGTGTATAAGCAGTTTTATTTTTTACCGCTCTCATAAAATCATCGTCAATTCGTACAGAAACGTTTGCCCCCGTAACTTTACCCTGCTCCATTTTTGCATCAATAAAATCTTCTGAATCGGGATGATTGATTGATACGGAAAGCATTAAGGCGCCACGACGACCATCCTGGGCCACTTCTCTGGTAGAGTTGGAATAACGCTCCATAAAAGGAACAATTCCCGTTGAAGTTAAAGCGGAGTTTTTAACCGGGGAGCCTTTAGGTCTTATATGGGAAAGATCGTGACCAACACCACCACGACGTTTCATTAATTGTACCTGCTCCTGATCGATTTTCATTACCCCACCATAAGAATCTGAGCTCCCCTCATTGCCAATCACAAAACAGTTAGATAACGAAGCGATCTGGTAAGGATTTCCTATTCCTGCCATCGGGCTTCCCTGTGGTACGATGTATTTAAAGTCTTTAATAAGATCAAAAACTTCATCCTCGGTCATTGGGTTTGGATATCGCTGTTCTACACGGGCAATCTCTTTGGCAATTCTACGGTGCATATCGTTAGGGGTTTGCTCGTAGATGTTGCCGTCTGAATCCTTTAAGGCATACTTGTTAACCCAAACACGGGCGGCTAGATCATCACCTTTAAAATACGCTAAAGAAGCTTTAAAGGCTTCGTCTTGAGTGTATGTTTTAGAAGCTTTAGGTGTTGTTTGTACAGGCATAAATCACGTCGATTAAAATTAGAAAAGTAAATTTTGGTAGGGTAAATGTAAATAAATTATTAAGACGTGAAATGTTATGTTTTTTGAAAGTTATCAATAAAAAGCTGTTAATAACTTAGTTTTTAAACGTTTAAGATTTTATCAACACTGTGAAGTTGACAAAAAAAGAAAACTTTCAATACATGTGATTTGGAAAAGTTTTAGATGCTGACTGCTAACGGATAAGGAAAAAAATAAAAGCGGAAGTATCTTTTATACCATCTGAATAGAAATCTAAAAATAGAATTTACTTTTTAAAAAACATGTTTTTATATCATAAAAAAATCAAAAAACGGGATAAAAATCTATTTATCCCGTTTTCTATGAAATTGGTAAAATGAAGTTATTCTGTGATCGACCAGATCGCATAAGAATTTGCAGGAGCTTCAATAGTCACTTCCCCATCTTCACTTACTTTTGGATGGTAATTTGAATTTTCAGAATAGTCCATTAAAATGGAAGAATCCCAACTTGTGGTTATTGTTCTTCTTTTTGCACTTGCTGAAATGTTCATATAAAGAATAAGACCAGGATTTTCTGAGTTTCCACTTCTTTGCATGATGTATTCGTCATTATCGGCATAGATTATCTCTAAAGAGCCGGTGGCTAAACTATTATGAATACGTATTAATTTGTTTAACTGCTCCTGGAATTCAGGATTTTCATAATCCAGGTAAAATACGGTAGGATAACCAGGATGCGTCATAATAAAAGCATATGCTTTAAGCTTATTTTCGGGAGCTATGATATTATCCTCGTTAGCATCTTTTTCAGTATCATGATTGGCTGTAAAAGTTACTGCCTTTTCTGGGTTTGTTTGCCAAACCTGATCATCGGTAAGACCTTTTAGATCATGGTTTCTATCAAAAGCCTGTTCCATAACGTAGAAAGCAGCAAAATCAAACACCCCACTTCCGGTAGCTTCAATATGATTTCTTAATACGCCAGGATTGCCGTCCCAAAGTTCACTTACAGAGAATCCGCCAACTTCTTCCAACCAGTCTTTAATTACAAAATCTTCAAAGCCCAGTACATAATCAAAACGCCAGCCATCAAAGCCCATAACATTTTTATAATATTTGGCAACAGAATTTTCATCTTTCCATAACCAGTTTTGAACGCGCTCCCTATGATGATCTAAATTGGTTTCCTGGTAAAATAAACTTCCCGGATCGTAATTGCTTACACTGTTAGGATAAAAATCCTCGTAATTTCTGTTAAACATTCCTGAGGCATTCCCATGAGTTTCGTCGAATAGGGTATAAGTTTCTTTTTCGCGATAGGGATTGTATTCCAGACCGCCGCCAGAGTTATGATTTAATACCATATCGGCGATTACTTCAATATCATTATCGTGTGCTACATTAATCATTTGTTCCAGGTCTTCGCGAGTTCCAAATCGAGTAGGGATGGTGCTATGCTGATCGTATTCTCCAAAGTCATAATAGTCTGAAGGATCGTAACCCATAGAATAACCACCAGATTGCCCCTTGCTGGCAGGTGGAATCCAGATACGGTTTACCCCCGCATCGGCCCAGGAGCCTAATTTATCAGATATGGTATTCCACCATTCAAATCGTGGTTCTACATCCCAGTAAAAAGCCTGCATCATTACCCCGCTACCATTATCATATTCTGCCAGGTTTAATGCGGAAACAGGTTCTGGTTGTCCTATACTACTATCATCATCTGGATCTACTGTCGTAGTATCATCATCTGAAGAACAACTAAAGAAAATAACCAAAATCAGTAAATAGAAAATTGGCTTATTTTTAAATGTTTTTTTCATAAAATAGTGAAGTTAAAAAAGGCTGCTGCCGCAGCCTTTTTATATTAATTGATTATTCTGAGATCTGTGGGATCAAGATATAACGTCCATCAAGATCATTAAACCAGATATTGTAAGTCCCAGGAGTAGCCGGCATATTATCTGAGCTACCAAGTCCTGCCTTACCGCTAAGAGCTTCAGAAGCGTTACCCCAGTTATTATCCCAGGCATCGTTAGCTCTAAATTTAAATTCACCATCAGTTAATACAAAATTTGTAGCATACCAGATATGAGGATTAAAGGTAGATTGCGTCATATCAGTATCAGCATCCCAGGCACCTGGTGTTGCGTCACCAATAATACCAATACTCGTATAGGTAGGAGCATCGGTAACATTTATACTTTCAAACGAATATGTACCATCAGCAACATTGATGGTGAAACTGTAGTAAGCATCATCGGCAACTGGGAACGCCTGGGGATCATCATCTAAAATGGCACTACTAGTAGCAATACCATCGTTAATACCCCATTGTGGCTGCCAGTTTCCTAAACTTTCTAATAGTTTAAATCCTTCAACACCATCGCCACCTGCAAATCTACCGTCAAAATAATAGATATCATCGTTTTCTCCATCTCTAAAGATTGGTGTGTTGTTATTGTTATTGTTCCATCCCGCTGCGGTAGCATCACCTACTAAATAAAGTTCTCTTTTAAGCTCGATACCTTCAGAAGATTCTGGGAGGGTAACAGAAACGCTTAAAATGTCTGAAGTTTGCTCTACTACATTAGCAGCATCTGTACCAACATAAGCTCTAACTCTAAAATAGATGTTGCCGCTATTTGGAGCATCGGTTTCAGGGTCATTGTCTAAACCAGCTTCATTTGCTAATTCCAGCATGTCACCAACAGTAACCGCAAGATTATTTTCTGTAACATCACCTAAAACAGAATAGTTACTAAAAGCTTCTTTACCGGCTCCCTGCAATTCATAATTTACCGGTGTTTGTACGCCAAAATCTACTTCGTTCCAAACAAAACGTTCCGCTAGGTTATCAGTGTTTGGAGCTCTTAATGTATAGGTGTTTGCGGTTTGATTCATAAACGCAATCCCATCTGGATCTGGCTTTGCAGTAAAAGTGAAATCATCATCTTCTGTACAAGCTGTAAAGCTCAATATTGCGATAAACGCGATGAATAATAGTGTTAACTTTTTCATTGTGTCTTGTTATATTTATTAATAGCCTGTATTTTGTGTTAAATTAGGATTGATTAGGATGATGTTACTAGGTAGTGGGAACAAAACTCTGTAATCGCTTACCGATGTCCCAGATTTTGAACCTCCCTTAAATGGCCATAGATAGCTACCCGTTGTAAAATCATTATAGCGAATAAGATCTGTTCTTCGTTGACCTTCCCAGTATAATTCGCGTGCTCTTTCATCCAAAACGAAATCTATATTTAGATCGCTGGAAGAAATATTACCATCAGCATTTCCAAAAGCTCTTTCCCTTAGCTCGTTGATGTAACCTACAGCTTGTTGAATATTTCCGCCGGATCCTCCACGAGTAACCGCTTCGGCATAAGTAAGATATATTTCTGCCATTCTAATTACGGGAAGATCGGTATCTACAAAATCACCACCAGCATCACTACCGGCATTTCCTTCAGAATCAATATTTTTGAATTTTGTTACCGCATAACCATCGGTAAACGTATTGGCGATTGTGTTGATCTCAAGATTTTGTCCTTCTGTAAAAAACATAGCTCTTTTATCCGCCCATTCCGTTGGGTTACCATCTTCATCTGAAGCGGTTACTGCATAATCGAATTTGTTAACCAAGGCTTTTGTGGTCCTTAATCCAGACCATCCACCATTTACACCGAATTTAGAAGCATCCATATCTCCACCAATCGCAGCATGTACAAGGAAGGTTGTCCCTCCATAAGTTCTGGAACTGTTACCGTCAAAGTTTAAAGCGAATATAAATTCATCCTGAGCACCATTACTATCGTTATCGGCTAGGAAAAGTTCGTCGTATGCCGAACCATTACCATTAGCATCTACGGTATTAATTCGGTAAGAAGAATTAATAACCTGATTTGCATAGGTAATAGCATCAGTATAATGATCTTCTCCAATCCATACTTCAGCATTTAAATAAAGTTTAGACAGTAAAGCCCATGCCGCAACACGGTCTACACGACCATATTCATTAGCACCGCTTTCCGTTAATATATCCTGAATTTCGGTTAATTCAGTTTCGATAAAACTAAAAATCTCTTCCCTGGAGTTTTGCGCTGGTAACTCTGTAGAAATTTGTGTTACTAAAGGAACATTTCCATAAAAGTCAATAAGGTTATAATAGGCAAAAGCTCTTAAGAACCGTGCTTCGGCAATAAAAGATTCTATCGCCGGATTCTCTAAAGAGGAGGCATTCGAGATAAACGAGTTACAAAATGAAACTTCCTGAGCAAGACGATAATACATCGCAGTAGTAAAGTCGTTACCAGCTCCCCAGCTCATAGCGTGTAAATTTGGAAGTCCCGGGTCACCCCATCCTACCACAGCATTATCCGTAGTTAGCTCATTTAGACTAAATAGCATTCTGGAATACTGTGAAGTACCTTCATCTATCCCAGAAATATCAGGTTGCCCGGCAGGTCCTTCTTGTCCTGTTAAAGCTAAACTCGCATAAAGCTTTGCCAAAGCGCCTCTGGCTTCATCTGCATTGGCGAATACATCGTTTTCTGTAAAACTATCTGGATCGATAGGTGTTTGATCCAGGTCATCATGACAAGACACTAAAATAAGTGTAGGGATGATGAGCGCTAATTTCTTTATATAATTCATTTTCATACTTCTTTTTTTAGAAATTTAGATTTACCCCAACAGTAAAAGTTCTTGGCCTAGGGTAGAAATTGTTATCGATACCTCCATTAATTTCTGGATCAAGACCCTCGTAATCTGTAACGATAAGTACATTTTGTGCAGTACCATAAAGTCGCAGTGTAGATTCTTTAAAGATCTGGTCGAAGGTATAACCTAAAGTAATATTGTCTAGTTTGAAGAACGAAGCATCCTGCACATAGTAATCACTTTGTAAGTTAGTTTCTGTTAAACTCTGGAAACCGGTATTAAAGTAATCTCTATGTAGATTAGTTAGAATGCTATTCTCGGTAGCTCTAATCTCATAAGATTTGGCAGAAGCCATGTTATTGTAAGCATAGTTTCCTAAACTAGCTCTTGATACAACGGCTAGATCCCAGTTTTTAAAACTAACATTGGTATTAAGTCCCATAGTAATATCAGCAAAAGGATCCTTATAAAGATATTTGTCATCATCGTTGATCTGGTTGTCACCGTTACGATCTACATAAGCCCCTTCAATTGGTCTTCCTGCTTCGTCATAAACCTGTTTATAAACCCAGTAGCTAAAAGGAGAATATCCTTCTTTTTGTAACTGGATATTATTACCAGTACCTCCGTTAATACCTCCGGCTTCTACCTGATCGGGTAAATTAGTGATCTCGTTATCATTGTAAGCGATGTTGTATCCAATACTCCATTTGAAATTATCGGTTTGTACAGGTACTACGTTAATTTCAAATTCGATACCCCGGTTTTCCATGTCCCCGATGTTTTTATCGATACCATTGGAGAAATTAGTAAACGGGTCTATGGTTACGTAACTAATCATGTCTTCAGTTTTCTTAAGGTATGCATTAACAGACCCTGAGATTCTACTGTTAAAAAATGAGTAGTCGATACCGGCATTGATAGTTTTACCAACCTCCCATCTTAGATCTTCATTGTAAGCTTCTGGGCGGTAAGTTTGGTAATACGATTGCCCAAACTGGTAGTATGCATTAGATCTTGAACCGGTATACTTCGTTAAAAACAGATAATCACCTAATCCGTTAACATTGGCAATTTCACCATAACCTACACGAAGCTTTAATTGATCAACCGAATTGGAATTGAAAAAATCTTCGTTATTAATATTCCATGCTACTGCAAAAGAAGGAAAATATCCCCAACGGTCTTTTGGATTCAATTTAGAAGAGGCATCCGCTCTTAAAGTAGCAGTAAGTAAATAACGATCAGCATAATTATAGTTTGCTCTACCAAAATAAGATAGTAAAGTACTTCTCCATTTATCAATGAATTCTGAATCGTTTCCTTCTTCTGCAGCTTCACTGTCAAAACTGTAGTTATCGTTTTCGAAACTTTGATAAGAATATCCTAATACAGCATTTAAACTATGATCCTTAAAATCCTTATCATAGGTTAAATAAGCATCAAAAAGTTTATTGGTAGAGTTGTTGGTGTAATTAGAATAAGAACCGTTCCAGTCTAATTGGGAAGATGGCATGTTTTCAGAAACTATCGTTCTTCCGTGACTATTTGTTTTGTCAAGACCAATATTTACCGTAGCTGTTACATCTGGAAAGAAATGGAGCTTATAGTCTACTTTAGCATTTCCTATAAAGCGACGTACTTCAGCAGAATCGTCTTTTTCGTTAATCAACGCAATCGGATTCACTGGAGCCAGGTTATTTAGTACATATCTATCAGCGTCTTCACTATATACCAACCATGAATTATAGTTGCTAAAAGGTGAATTAGCATCATAGATGGGCTGTGTAGGATCATAATCTACAGAGGTGCCGATGGCATCACGGTTGGCAAATGTGTTTTCTGTGTACATACCACGTCCGTTAATCTCAAATTTTAAATGACCATCCATAAAACTTGGTCGTAAGCTTACAGACCCTGTAGTTCTTGAAAAGTTATCTCCTGATAAAATACCATCCTGATCGGTATATCCAACCGAAGCCCGGGTAGGCATAAATCCGCCAATATTTCCGGTAGTACTTAAATTATGATCAAAACCAATTGCTTCAGAATAGATTTCTTTTTGCCAGTTCATATTAGCATTGCCTAGGCGAGCAATAGCCGCTTCGTTTCCAACCTGGTTCACCAAATTTCTAAATTCATCGGCATCCATGACATCTACATAGTTTGTAGGTCTGGATACGGTAGTGTTTCCAGCATAGTTGAACTTAAATTCCTGCCCTTTACCTTTTTTAGTGGTAATTAAAACCACACCATTGGCAGCACGAGAACCATAGATCGCCGTAGAAGACGCATCTTTTAAGACGGTCATACTCTCGATATCGTTTGGATTGATAAAATCTAGCGGGTTTCTAGATCCACCTACATTACTATTATCCAAAGGAATACCATCTACCACGTATAGCGGAGAGCTATTTAAAGAAATAGATCCAATTCCACGAATATTAATATTCTGGCCCTCGCCAGGTGCTCCACCACCAGAAGTTACGGTAACCCCGGCAATTTTACCGGTGATTAACTGTCCTGCAGTATTTACCTGTCCCTGGTTAAAATCTTCAGTAGAAACCTGGTTTACGGCACCTGTTGCATCTTTTTTACGAACGGTACCATATCCAACCACCACCACTTCATCTAGTGTAGCCTGGTCTTCGTCTAATTGCACATTAATAGTTTCTTGTCCTGTGAATGCGATTTCTTTAGTAGAAAACCCTAAAAATGAAAAAGCGATAGTATCTCCAGCTACAAGGTTTTCGATAGTGTATAAACCATCAAAATCTGTAATGGTTCCATTGCTGGTTCCTTTCACAATTACGTTTGCTCCCGGCACCGGCATTCCGGTTGCGGTTTCTGTCACCGTTCCCGAAACAGAATTCTGGGCAAAAAAGCTCATCGGTAGCATGAACAGCAAAAACAATGTGCTTTTAATAAATGTTTTCATAAATTTCCCTATTGAATTTTACTTAGATTATAAACTTTATATTTTTACTTCCTGAGGTTAAAATTATATAAATTTTAAGTTCTTTTTTTGAGGATATTTCAACGAACCCTCACTACAACGTTGTAGTGTTGACAACTTTTCGTTTTTTAGGGCTTTAAAATGTCAAAACCCTAATTTAAACCATGTTTTTGTAGTATTTTTGAAGGGAAGAGCACAGATAATAGTGAAGACTGAATTTTATGAGGCCAAAACTTACGTTAAAACAAATTGCTAAAGAATTAGATGTATCGATTTCAACGGTTTCAAAATCACTTCGGGACAGCCCGGAAATAGGAGAAGATACGAGGCAAAAAGTGCAGGCTTTTGCTAAATTATATAACTATAAACCCAATAACATTGCACTTAGTCTTAAAAATCGGAAGACAAAAACTATTGGGGTTGTTATTCCTGAAATTGTACACCATTTTTTTACTACGGTTATTAGTGGAATAGAGCATATTGCTAATGAAAAAGGGTATAGCGTAATTGTTTGTCTTTCAGATAATAGTTTTGATAAGGAAGTGCTGAATATGGAGATGTTGGCTAACGGTAGTATCGATGGTTTCATTTTGTCGGTAGCGAAAGAAACCATGCAAAAGGGCGATTATCACCATTTAACCGAAGTGGTTAATCAAGGAATGCCTCTGGTGCTTTTTGATCGATCTGTAGAGGAGGTTCCCTCAGATAAAGTAATTATAGATGATGTAAAAGGTGCAAAAAAAGCAGTGCAATGCTTAATCGATAAAGGCGCTAAAAACATAGGGATTATTTCCACAGTTGATTATATAAGCGTGGGGAAATTAAGAACCTTAGGGTATACACAGGCTCTCCAAGAAAATGGCTTTACGGTCAACCAGAAAAGCATCCTTAAAATCGAGCATATGGATAAGGTAGAACATGAAATTTCAGCCTTTGTAAAAGAATCCGATTTTGATGCGCTTTTTGCCGTTAACGAACATTTTGCCGCAGCAGCAGTGCGAGCCGTTCAGGAAAAGGGCCAAAAAGTGCCCGAAGATGTACAGGTGATAGGCTTTACCGATGGCGAATTATCCAAACGTTTTATTCCCAGTTTGACCACTATTAGTCAGCATGGAAGCCGCATGGGAGAGGAAGCAGCACGATTATTAATCGAAAAATTAGAAAAGTCTCCTGAAGAGGAAGAAAGCTATAAAACCATTATCGTAGATACCGGTTTAATTGAACGAGAATCAACAAAATAATTATTTAATACCATAATCTTTAAATTATTAGCTATATTTATCGCCAAATTAGTTAATTTATCAGAACTTATATTTTTACTTCCTAACTAAAATAAGTTTTGATAAGTCTTAGTGCTTATCGTAACCTTCTAATATTACGATATGCAGAAACGCAGATTAAGTTTCTGGGAAATCTGGAATATGACATTCGGGTTTCTCGGGATTCAAATGGGATTCGCATTACAAAATGCAAATGCCAGCCGTATCCTTCAGGTTTTTGGTGCAGAGGTCGAGCATCTCTCTTGGTTTTGGATTGTCGCTCCTGTTACAGGTTTGATTGTTCAGCCTATTATTGGTTATTATAGTGATCGTACCTGGACGAAATTGGGGAGACGTCGCCCATTTTTCCTAACCGGGGGAATTTTAGCCGCCATTGGTTTGGTGCTAATGCCAAATGCCGACTTGTTTATCGCCATTATGCCGTCTTTATGGGTGGGAGCAGGGATGCTTATGATCATGGATGCGTCTTTTAACGTAGCCATGGAACCTTTTAGAGCACTTGTTGCCGATAATCTTCCCAGCGATCAACGAACCTTAGGCTTTAGTATACAAACGGTATTGATTGGTATTGGTGCTGTTGTTGGATCATGGTTGCCTTACGTATTAACTAACTGGTTTGGTTTTACCAATAGAGCCGCGGAAGGTGAAATTCCTTTAAATCTTCTATTATCTTTTATCATTGGTGCGGTTATTTTGGTGGTAAGTATTTTAATTACTGTTTTTACGACCAAAGAATACAGCCCGGAAGAACTGGAACACTTTCACGCACAGGAGGATAAGCCAGGAGCTCTAGTTCCTGATGAAGAAAAATCTAAAATCACCGATATTTTTACCGATTTTGTAAAAATGCCTCATACGATGCGTCAGCTTAGTTGGGTGCAGTTTTTCTCATGGTTTGGTTTGTTCGGTATGTGGGTATTTGCTACCCCGGCCATTGCGCATCACATCTATGGATTACCACTTTCGGATTCCAGTAGTGAAGCCTACCAGGATGCCGGTGATTGGGTGGGAATCCTGTTTGGAGTTTATAATGCTGTGTCTGCAGTTTTTGCGTTTTTCTTACCGGTAATTGCCAAAAAAGTAGGCCGAAAAAACACACATATCATTTCATTGATTATTGGTGGGGCAGGTTTGCTCTCTATTTATATCATGCCTAATGAAAACTGGGTGATTTTAAGTATGGTGGGTGTTGGTATTGCCTGGGCAAGTATTCTTGCGATGCCTTATGCCATTTTAGCCGGAGCAATTCCGCCTCGAAAAATGGGGGTGTATATGGGAATCTTTAACTTCTTTATTGTAATTCCTCAAATCGTGAATGCTATTATTGGTGGCCCAATGGTAAAATATCTTTACGGTGGAGATCCTATTTATGCATTAATGATGAGTGGTGTAGCCTTTATGATTGCCGCAGTCCTTACCTTAAGAATAGACGACGTAGACGAAGAAGTTGCGAAGTGAGACTAACTGAAAATTTAAGAAACATACTACTAAAATGAATCAAAAAGCTATCATATTCGATCTTGATGGTGTAATCGTAGATACAGCAAAATTTCATTTTCTGGCCTGGAAAAAACTGGCAAATGATTTAGGTTTCGATTTTACCAAAGAACAGAATGAAGAATTAAAAGGAGTAAGCAGGGTAGATTCGCTTAAAAAAATACTGAACTGGGGAAATAGAGAGCTTACCGAAGATGAGTTTAATCGACAAATGCAACTTAAAAATGAAAACTATCTATCTTATGTAAATAAGATGGATAAAGGTGAAGTGCTTCCAGGAGTTCAAAAAGTACTCGATTATTTAAATGAAAACAACACTCCCTACGCATTAGGATCGGCCAGTAAAAATGCTCGTCATATTTTAGAAAAAATCGATTTGAAAGATGGTTTTAATGCCATCGTTGATGGTACGGATGTAAGCAAAGCGAAACCAGATCCAGAAGTTTTTCTTATCGCTGCTGAAAAGCTGAATGTTGCTCCGCAAGATTGTATTGTATTCGAAGATTCTGTAGCCGGGATTCAGGCGGCAAATAAGGGACAAATGACCAGTATCGGGATTGGTGATAAAAAAACACTACATGAAGCCGATTATATCTTCAATGATTTTACTGAAATCTCGATCGAATTTTTAAAAAATCTACTCCAAAAATAAATAATATCAACAATGAATCAGGATTATATTAAACCAGATGCGTGGTCCATTATAGAAGAAGGTTTTGATGCCAAGCGTGTAGAACCTTCTGAAAGTTTATTCAGTATTGGTAACGGCGCTATGGGGCAACGGGCCAATTTTGAAGAGCAATACTCTGGCGACACCTTTCAGGGGAGCTATATCGCCGGTGTTTTTTACCCCGATAAAACAAAAGTAGGTTGGTGGAAAAATGGATATCCGGAATATTTCGCTAAAGTACTAAATGCACCCAACTGGATAGGAATTAATGTCGCTATTAACGAAGAGGCCCTGGATCTAAATACCTGTAAAGAGGTAAAAGATTTTGTGCGTGAACTGAATATGAAAGAAGGCTTTCACCGAAGAAGCTTTGTAGCGGTGATGCCCAATGACCTTGAAGTAAGAGTTACAGCTACTCGTTTTTTATCTATTGTAAATGATGAATTAGGAGTCATAAATTATGAAGTTGAGGTATTAAATGCCGATGCAGTAGTAAAATTCACACCATATCTTGATGGAGGGATCACTAATCGCGATGCAAACTGGGAAGAGCGTTTTTGGCAGACTTTAGAAGTGAACACTGAAAACGATCAGGCTTTTGTGGTTTCTAAAACTTTAAAAACAGAATATCATGTAGGTACCTATATGCAATCTCAAATTAGCCTAGATGAGGAAAAAATTCAGGTAGAAGGAGAAGTAGAGAAAACTGAAGATCAGGTAAGTATTTCGTATGCAGTAAAAGTGAATAGAGGAGAGAGAATTGCGCTTCAAAAATATGCCGGTTATGTAACGGATATGAACCATAGTAAGGATTCTTTAGTTGAAGCAGCAAAAAATGTGCTTGATAAAGCCACAACATCAGGTTTTGCGAAATTACTGCAGGAACAAAAAGAGGCCTGGGCGCAGATCTGGGAAATGGCCGATATTACCATCGATGGTGATGTGAAGGCACAACAGGGGATTCGTTTTAATATTTTTCAACTAAATCAAACCTATTTAGGAAAAGACGAGCGATTAAATATAGGTCCCAAAGGATTTACAGGCGAGAAATATGGTGGAAGTACCTATTGGGATACCGAGGCGTATTGTATTCCGTTTTACATGGCGACTAAAGATCAGCAGGTAGCTCGGAATTTACTGACTTATCGTTATAATCATTTAGAAAAGGCGAAAGAAAATGCGCAAAAATTAGGGTTTACTAATGGTGCGGCGCTTTACCCAATGGTAACGATGAATGGCGAGGAGAGCCATAACGAATGGGAAATCACGTTTGAAGAAATTCATCGAAACGGCGCGATGGTTTTTGCCATTTACAATTATGTTCGTTTTACTGATGATTATAGTTACGTGCCAGAAATGGGACTGGAAGTAATGATCGCGATCGCTAGATTCTGGCAACAAAGAGCAAACTTTAGTAAAGACAAGAATAAGTATGTAATTCTTGGAGTTACTGGACCAAACGAATATGAAAATAATGTGAATAATAACTGGTACACCAATTATTTAGCGAAATGGTGTATCGAATATTGCATAGAAAATATCGAGAAAATTAAGGCAGACTATGCTGAAGATTATGCTCGAATTATGGATAAAACCAATTTAGAATCTGAAGAAATAGCGAAATGGGGAGAGGTTGCTGAAAATATGTATTTTCCATATTCTGAAGAATTCGGGGTGTATCTACAGCAGGATGGTTTCCTGGATAAAGAGATCAAGCCGGTTAGTACCCTTACTAAAAAACAGCGCCCAATTAACCAAAATTGGAGTTGGGACCGTATTTTAAGAAGCTGCTATATAAAACAGGCTGATGTGCTTCAGGGGTTTTATTTCTTTGAAGATCATTTTTCCGAAGAAAACCTGAAAAAACATTTTGATTTCTACGAACCCATTACTGTACATGAATCATCTTTGTCTCCTTGCGTACATAGTATTCAGGCTGCGAAATTGGGTAGAATGGAACAGGCATATACCTTCTATTTAAGGACTTCGCGATTAGACTTGGATGATTATAATCATGAAGTGAAAGAAGGTTGTCACATTACAAGTATGGCGGGAACCTGGATGAGTATTGTAGAAGGTTTTGGTGGGATGCGCGTAGTAGAAGGGAAATTATCTTTTACGCCGCAATTACCGGAACAATGGAATAGTTTCAGTTTTAAAATCAATTTTAGAAATCAGATTTTAAAGATCAATATTGGTAAAAACGAAACTACCTTTTCTGTAGATGGAAACGAGCCAATGACCGTGTTATTATACGGAGAAGCGATTGAGGTACAAAATACCATAAAAAGCTAAAATTTTAGATATGAAAAAGTTTATTACAGTAGTTACAATTTGTATTTCTGTTTTTGGATTACAGGCACAGGAATTAACATCTCCTAATGGTGATCTTGAGATGAAATTCAGTTTAAAAGAAAACGGAACTCCCGCATATCAACTATTTTATAAAGGAGAAGAAGTGATAAAAACCAGTACACTTGGTTTAGAACTACAGGATGATTCAACCTCTTTGATGAACGAATTTGAAATTTCTGATACAAAAACATCGAGTTTTGATAAAATATGGACTCCGGTTTGGGGAGAACAGGCCAAAATCAGAAATCATTATAACGAGTTGGCGGTTACCTTAGATCAGCCGTCAACAGATCGAAAAATGATCATTCGTTTCCGCATGTTCAACGATGGTTTAGGGTTTCGATATGAATTCCCGCAACAAGAGAACCTGGTGTATTTCATAATTAAAGAAGAGCATACGCAATTTGCAATGACGGGCGATCATACGGCGTATTGGCTTCCGGGAGATTACGACTCTCAGGAATATGATTACACGACGTCTAAACTTTCAGAAATTAGTAGCAAATTCGACGAAGCTTGGGTTGGAAATGCCTCTCAAACCCAGTTTTCAAAGTCGGCAGTACAAACTGCTTTAATGATGAAAACGGAAGATGGATTGTATATCAATCTGCACGAAGCAGCTTTAAAAGAATATTCATTAATGAACCTGAATTTGGATGAAAATAGTCTTGTTTTTGAATCCTGGTTAACGCCCGATGCTATAGGGAATAAAGGATATATTCAGGCACCTGCAGTTTCTCCCTGGAGAACGATCATGGTAAGCGATGATGCCACTGATATTTTAGCATCCAACATTACCTTGAATCTTAATGAACCTAATAAAATTGAAGATACTTCCTGGATCAAACCAATGAAGTATGTTGGTGTTTGGTGGGAAATGATTACCGGTAAAAGTACGTGGAATTATACCGATGAGTTTCCATCAGTAAAATTGGGTGAGACCGATTTTGAAAATGCCGAACCTAACGGAAAACATGGTGCTAATACAGCGCACGTAAAAGAGTATATAGATTTTGCTGCCGAAAATGGTTTTGATGGCGTATTGGTTGAAGGATGGAATGTAGGCTGGGAAGACTGGTTTGGACATTCCAAAGATTATGTTTTTGACTTCGTAACTCCGTATCCGGATTTTGATGTAGAAGGAATCCAAAAGTATGCAGAATCTAAAGGGGTGCAAATGATCATGCATCATGAAACTTCTGGTGCCATTCGTAACTACGAGCGTCACTTAGATACCGCGTACCAGTTTATGAATACATATGATTATCCTGCGGTTAAGAGCGGATATGTTGGGGATATTATTCCACGTGGGGAGCATCACTACGGGCAGTGGGCGATCAATCACTTTCTGTATGCCGTAAAAAAAGCAGCCGATTATCATATTATGGTAAATGCGCACGAAGCGGTAAGACCAACAGGTTTACGCAGAACATGGCCCAATTTAATTGGTAACGAATCGGCCAGAGGAACAGAATTCCAGGCCTTTGGGGGGTCTAAGCCAAATCACGTAACCATTTTACCTTTTACCCGTTTAATTGGCGGACCGATGGATTACACACCGGGAATTTTTGAAATGGATATTAGTAAGATCAATCCTGATAATAACTCCCATGTAAATTCTACCTTGGCCAATCAGTTGGCACTTTATGTAACTATGTATAGTCCGTTGCAAATGGCAGCAGATCTTCCTGAAAATTACAAGCGTTTTCCAGATGCTTTTCAGTTTATAAAGGATGTAGCGTTAGATTGGGATGAAAGCAAGTACATAGAAGCAGAGCCGGGAGAATACATCACTGTAGCCCGTAAAGCCAAAGGAACTGAAAACTGGTTTGTAGGAAACGTAAATGGCACCACACCAAGAACATCAAAAATTAAGCTTGATTTCTTAGAAGATGGTAAAAAGTATGAAGCTACTATTTATGCAGATGCTAAAGACGCTGATTATAAAACCAATCCGCAAGCTTATAAAATCACTAAGAAAAGCGTAACCAGCAAGTCAACTTTAAAACTGACTTCAGCGTCAGGTGGTGGTTATGCGATAAGCATTTTTGAGAAGGAGTAACTAGAACTGAGATCAGTTAATTTGAAAATGTGTTAATGCGAAAATTTGAAAATTAATGTCGGATCTTAAATTTTGAATTATTCTTGAAATGAGTTGTCACTTCGACCGAAACAAAGTGGAGTCGAGAAATCTTTTCACGAAAGAATGTTACTTCGAGTGTTGATATTGAAGAGGATTCAAAAAAAATTAGAAGTGAGATCAGTTAATTTGAAAATGTGTTAATGTGTTAATTTGAAAATTAATATTGAATCTTAAATTTTGAATTATTCTTGAAATGAGTTGTCATTTCGACCGAAACAAAGTGAAGCGGAGAAATCTTTTCACGAAAGAATGTTACTTCGAGTGGTTTTATTGAAGAGGATTCGAAAAAAATAGAACTGAGATCAGTTAATTTAAAAATGTGTTAATGCGAAAATTTGAAAATTAATGTCGGATCTTAAACTTTGAAATACACATTGAATCTAAGTCATTTCGACCGAAACATAGTGGAGTGGAAAATTTTTTTCGCGAAAGAATGTTACTTCGAGTGGTTTTATTGAAGAGAATTCGAAGAAAATAGAACTGAGATCAGTTAATTTGAAAATGTGTTAATGCGAAAATTTGAAAATTAATATTGAATCTTAAACTTTGAAATACATCTAAAATTCGTTGTCATTTTGACCGAAACAAAGTGGAGTCGAGAAATCTTTTCACGAAAGAATATTACTTCGAGTGGTTTTATTGAAGAGGATTCGAAAAAAATAGAGGTGAGATCAGTTAATTTGGAAATGTGTTAATGCGAAAATTTGGAAATTAATATTGAATCTTAAACTTTGAATACATCTAAAATTCGTTGTCATTTTGACCGACACAAAGTGGAGTCGAGAAATCTTTTCACGAAAGAATTTTACTTCGAGTTTTGATATTGAAGAGGATTCAAAAAAAATTAGAAGTGAGATCAGTTAATTTGAAAATGTGTTAATGCGAAAATTCGAAAATTAATATTGAATCTTAAACTTTGAATTACATCTAAAATTCGTTGTCATTTCGACCGGAACAAAGTGAAGCGGAGAAATCTTTCCACGAAAGAATGTTACTTCGAGTGGTTTTATTGAAGAGAATTCGAAGAAAATAGAACTGAGATCAGTTAATTTGAAAATGTGTTAATGCGAAAATTTGAAAATTAAT